>ERZ761596.36-NODE-36-length-38858-cov-68.777337_pt1 | contig 38858 bp, 60 predicted proteins | sample MGYA00512166_ERZ761596 | MGnify/ENA primary metagenome ERZ761596 (study PRJEB28899, sample SAMN03785556) | bioreactor sludge metagenome | biome: EBPR Sludge; feature: EBPR Bioreactor; material: 0.22µm filtered reactor supernatant | place: Saint Lucia: Queensland...
GCGCATTACCCTCGGGCGGACGGCGTGGGGAGGACCCTTTTTGCTGGTGGGGTTCATGGGATGAACGGGTAGGCGGTTCAGTTGGGGGCGCGCGCTGACTGGTTGGGGGGTGGGGTCATTGGGTTCGGGCGCGTTTGGTGTGGTCGTCGCGGCAGTCGGCGTCGCAAAAGCGGTGTCCATCGGGGACGCTGGCCTGGCAGTTGTAGCATTGGCCGCATGGGGGGATGGTGTCGATGTGGTTGCGGGCTGAGGCTAGCGCGGCGGATACGGGCAGGTGCTCTATCTCTTGAGCGCGGTCGGCGATGTCCATCAGCGCAACGCCTGCAGGGATGCGCGTGCGGCGGTTATGGCTTCTATGCGTTGGCTCATCTGCTTGAGGGCTGCTGCCGAGGCGATGAACTCGCGCTGCAGGGATTGCAGTTCGTCGGCGGTGTCTACGGGGGTGGGCAGCGAGTAGCCGGCAGTCGAGGCTGTGTAGTGCATGGCGGCGTGGCAACCGCAGGAGCGACCGAGTTGCATGAGGAACAGCACCTCACAGGGCTTGAACTCCTGCGGGTGCTCGGGGTTCAGGGAATCGTTGATGCGTTGCTGTGCCTGGGCGATGGGCTTTGACGGCCAGAGCCTGGCGCCTACGACCTTGGCTCCTCCTGCGGATCGGACGACCTCCCGCATCGCGTCATGGATGGATTCCGGCTGGACTGTAGGCTGCATGATGTGGCGCTCCTCGTGGGCTTACGTGGGCATACGTAAATTACGTATCCCCACGTATGGGGTGGCGGTTAGGCTGGATTCGTGGGGCAAAAAAAAGCCGGCCGCCGAGAGGGAGGGATCGGCGGCCGGGCGGAACTCTCGCCGACAGGGCGAGCAGGAGAACACGATGAGAGTTGTTTCGATGGTTTCGACGTGGGCATCATGCTGCCTGCTGCTGATGGCTGCTAATGGCAGGTTGCTGGGCGGTCTGGTCGAGGCTGTAAAAGTAGTCTGCCAGGCGCTGCACGGTATGGACGCCAGGGTCCTTGACGGCACCCTGTGCGATCTTGGTTACGGTGGAAAACGGCACACCGCTACCTTTGGCGATTGCCAGCCGTGTTGCCGTTCTGGCGAGCAGCCTGGCCATGACAAAATCGTATAGCGCTGGAGGTGGATTCATGGATCGGCAGTCTAAACCCATCTATGGATTTCTACAATACCCGCAAACGGTTTCGTGTGTGGTACACAATCCACGCATGGGCATCATGCAGACAGTGGCGACGAATATCGCCGCTTGGCGGGCGGCTTATCCAGAACTGGACGGGCTGAAAAAGATCGCGCTTCGAGCCGGGGTAGGGTTCGGCACGGTGCAGCGGGCGAGCCGCGGCGACGGCAACGTTACGGTCAACACGTTGGAGGCCATCGCCGGCGCCTTTCATCGGCGCGCAATAGACCTCCTGACCGATCCGAGCACCAGCTATCCGGCCTGGAGTCCGCCAAAGATTCTTTGTGTAGAGCAGCCGCCGGATGATGAGCGACAGTTGCTGATAGGATACCGGGCAGCATCACCGGACGTCCGAGAGTTGATGATTGAGGCTGCCAGGCGAGCGATCAGCCGCCGGGACTTGCCAATGCGCAGCGACAGCCAGTAAGCCCAGGTCGCTTGCGCTTAGTCAAGGGCTGATCGAGGCGTTTTCATCGATTGGCCAGAAGTGATGTTCTGGATTCTTTTGTGAACTTATCGGCGCTCAACATGGAAAATATAAGCCCGTGCCATGGCTGCGGAAAATCTCTATCGGACTTTCTTTCTACGTGCCCAAGCTGCGGGTTTGTCAAGCCGCAACCGTTGACTTCTCGCCAGGCGCCCGACAACTGGAAGCCGGCGTCACCAGCAGGCCCAAAAGAAGACCCCCCGCAACCAGAGCGCAAGGGCTGGAGACTCGAAGAACGACCGCAACCGAGTCGGCAGATGGTCGTCGTGACAGACATACACATGGAATTCGGATCAATGGTCACCTTCCTGGTCAAGCTCGTACTGGCTGCGATTCCGGCGTTTGCCATACTTGCCATCTTTTTCGTTGTCGTCGTCTTCCTTTTGGGCCTGCGGCACTAGCACTTTTCCGACGGCCGGCAAGGCGCCACCGAAGGCGCTTTTTTTTGCTTAGTAAAACCCAGTTATGGATTGACAGACATATCCATGTGCGGATACGATGATTACATCACCTCACCGGAGCCCAGCCATGCGCAAACTTCTTACCCTCATTCGCAGGGCCGTCGCCTGGACGAAGCTTTTCTGTGCCGACGTCACCGTCGACGCGCTGGTTGAAGAGCTGGCAATCGACGACCACGCGCCGGGCTCTCGGGCCTACCTGCTGCGCAAGCTGGTTGTCGCGCGCGGCAAGCGGGCGTTGGCCCGGGCCGAGTATCAGGCGACCTTTGCGCCTGGAGATCGGCTGACGTGGATCGACGCGTGAGCGCGGCAGACGGGACCGCTGCTGCGGTGGTGCGGATGATCATCCGGGCGTCGCGCTGGGTGCAGCGCACCTGCCTGGGGCTGCGGGTGCCGGCGTGCCGGATCCGCGAACGGGACCTAACCAACGAGCTTTTCCGGGCTGACCGGGAGGTCGAAAACGCGGAGCGGTCGCTGGCATTCTGGCGCGCGGAGCAAGAGCGCCTCGAAGCGCAGATCGATCTCGCGTGGCGGGACTCGGCCGCGCTGGTGAAGCGCATCGACGCGCTGTCATCGGAAAAATCGGGGGGGCGTGAATCATGGCCAGCCTGATCGACAAGGTTCGCCAGCACGTCTCCGGCGAGGCGCCGCTTGGCGTGCATGTGCTTGCCCTGGGAGACAAGATCAACCTGCTGTCTTGGCAGCGCGGCTGGTGGGTCGAGATCATCCCCACGCCGCCTGAGCTGCGGCTGGCCTACGGGCCGCGCTGGACGATGACCGAATACCGTCCAGAAGGGATCGCCAAACAGGCGATGGCCTGCGGCGACTGGGAGGTCATCACCTGGCTGGGCGCGCTCTGGCGCGACCGGCGGTTTCTGCAGCATCACCTCGCGCCGATCCAGGCGCGAGTCCAAGCGATCCGCAATCCCGCGAATCGCCACTACTAGGAGGCACCATGAGCAGTTCAATCATCGACACCCTGCGCCGGCTGGACGGCGGCTGTCTGGTCGACAAGGCGAGCGACGAGATCGCCAGGCTGGTGCAGGCGATCGACGCCACCGGCAAACCGGGGTCGATCACGATCAAGGTTTCGCTGAAGCGCGTCGGCGGCGGCGCCCTGGCGGCCGACGGCCGCATCAGCAGCGTCATCCCAAAGGAAGCCGCGCCGGTGACGCTGCTTTTCCCGACTCCGGAAGGGGCTCTACTGACCGAAGACCCGAACCAGAAGCGGCTCGACCTGCGTCCGGTCGTCACCGACGGCGAAATCAAACTCAAATCCATGAAGGGCTAATCGATGAGCACCGAAGCAAACCAACAAAACCGCTGCGATTACGGCGACGCTTTTGCCGCCGGCATGATCATCGGATCCCCGCGCCTGCCCACCGTGGTGCAGCCGTCTGATGAGCACATGGCCGTCGACGTCGGCCGCAGCGGCACGCCCTACGTCATCCTGCCGCCTGGCTGCACGGTCGCTGACCTTGAAAAGATGCTCCCGAAGCCGGCGCGCAAGCGGGCCGCTGTCATCTGTACCGATACCGACGGATTCGTCACCTACGTCAACCGCCACTCGGACGAGCGGACCTCGATTTATGCGCATATCGACGAGGTCCAGAGCATTTACAAGCTGGTCGCGGTGCTCGACGACCATGGCGCTGACAGGAGCGCAGCGGGCTGGCGGGCGCATACCTGCAGGCTGTTGCCGGTGCTGTCGGTCGAGTGGGCGCGCTGGACCGGCAGCGATCGCAAGGTCATGGCGCAGGCCGATTTTGCCGCCTGGCTGGAGGACAACCGCGGCGACATCGCCAGCGTCGACGGCATGCCCAGCGGCGCGCAAATCCTCGAAATGGCGCTGGCTTTCGAGGCCACGGCTGACAAGCGCCTGCGCAGCAAGATCAACCTGGGCAATGGCGGCGTCAACCTCGAATACGTCGACGACGAAGACGAGAAGACGCGCACCACGATGCGCTTTTTTGAGCGCTTCACGCTGGGGTTGCCCGTGTTTTCCGGTAGCGACAGCGGTTATCCGCTGGAAGCTCGGCTGAAGTACCGCAACAACAGCGGCAAACTGGCGTTCTGGTATGAGCTGATCCGACCCGACAAGGTGTTTCTGGCGGCGGTCAATGACTCCTGCGAACAGATCGAGAAGAACACCGACCTGCCGATCATCGCCGGCATGCCGTGGCTCTGACCGTGAGCCATGCTGTTCATCGATCAGCTCCGGCGGCTCCGACCGCCGGGGTTGTTTTTGGAGTTTCCGCGGAGCTTCTCGCGCTGACGAAAGAAATCGAGCGCGCCGAGGCTGCAAAAGCTGCCTTGGAGGCGAAGATCATCGCCGACACCAGGGCGCGCCAGGCCGCGCAGCACCCGTTTTACGAGGCCAAGCGCAACGAGAAGCGCCAAAAAATCATCGACACCATCGCCCGGATCGGGCCGTCGACCACTCATCGGATAGCGTCAGTGTCCGGCTACGACGTCTCGAGCCTGCGCAAATACCTGGTGGCGATGGCGGATGAGGGGCTTGTGGAACCCGGCGGATCGCGCGCCAGAGTGGTTTGGAGCCTGTCAGATGCCTAGATCGTCCCGGCCAAACAAGGCGATGCGGCGCTTTTACCGCACGGCCGACGCCCGCGCCAACCTGCAGCGGCGACCGCATATCATCCAGGTGCACCGCACATTCGCGCCGATCTACGAGCTGCTGCGCGAGCTGCGCAGCGGCGAAGCCCAGGCCGTGCAGGGGCGGCTGGTCATGCGCGACTGGGGCAGCGATCTGATCGAAGTGGCTCCGGCGCTCGACGGCTGGGTGTGCTGCTGGCAGCGCATCGTCGAAGGGGAGTCCTTGAAGATCGATCTGCGCCCGCTTCAGCGCCTGCAGCGCCACATTGCCAACGGCGTCATGCTCACGCTCGAAATGATCGACGCCGCAGAGTCGGTCACCGAGGCCTGCGAGCGTGCCTATACCCAGATCCCACGCGAGCGCCTGATCGACTACAGCCGTACCGAAATGATCGCCATCGAGCTCGACTCGCTCGGACTGCGCGAGGCAGCGGCATGAGCACCGCCAGAAAGCCGCGCATATCCTGGACCGCCGAAATGAAAGCGCTCGTCGCCAAAATATACCCCGACACGCCAACCGCCGATGTGGCCAGGAGGGTCGGGGTATCAGAGACCAGCGTTTACGCCCAGGCGGCTGTGCTCGGGATCAGGAAGAGCGCCGCATACATGGCCAGCACGGCCGCCTGCAGGCTTCGCAGGGGCGACAACGTCGGCGCAAAGAGCCGGTTCAGAAAGGGAGCAAATCCATGGAACAAGGGCATGAAAGGCCTGCAGCTCGGCGGCGTCGGGACACGGTTTCAGCCAGGCCACGTCGGCGGGCGGGCGGCTGAGGTGTACCAGCCGATCGGTACCGAGCGCATCACCAGGGACGGCTATCTCGAACGAAAAATACACGACGGGCTGCCGAGACAATCGCGGTGGCGCGCCGTGCATTTGCTGCTTTGGGAGGAAGCCAATGGCCGCGTGCCGCCTGGACACGCCATTGCTTTCCGGGATGGCGACAAGCGCAACCTGGACCTTGTGAACCTCCACCTGGTCAGCCGCGCGGAGCTGATGCGCCGGAACTCCTGTCACAACTACGGGCCCGAAATGGCCCGTCTCGTGCAGCTCAAAAGCGCAATCGCGCGCCAGATCAACAAACGTGAGAAACAGTCATGAATAACGACATTAACGAACTGCGCAACGTGCTCTTCGACACGCTGCGCGATCTGCGCGCCGGAAAGATCGACGTCGACCGCGCCAAAGCCGTCAATGAAACCGCCCAGGTGCTCATCAACACCGCCAAGGCCGAGATCGACCATATGCGTATTGCCGGCGGAGCCAGCCGGTTTATCGGGGTCGAGTCCAGCGTCGTAAGCGAGCATGGCGGCGGTGGAGTCGGCGACAGCCGCACGGTCAAGACGCAGAACGGGCAAAGCGTTATCACTCAAATCAGCGGCGCCGCGAGCCTCACGCAACACAGGATGAGGTAGGCCATGCGCACGGTCATGATAGACGGCACCGAATGGGTGCCGAGGATAAATATCGGCGGCTGCAGCCAATACGGATCGCTTGGACAAGCGCTCAACGCGTTTCGCAAGCAGTGCGGTATGTCGCTCGACGACGCCGCGCGATTGATCGGCTGCACGAAGTCGTTTCTGTGGAATCTCGAAAAAGATCGATCAGAACCCGGGTTGCGCATGGCGGCAAAAATTGCCGACGCTTACGCCGTGCCGATCTCGGCGCTATCGCGCGCGCTGAACGCTGCGAAGAGTACCGGTTGACCGCATTCGGGAGCGATTGAAATGCAGACTGCACACAAGCCGCCGATAGGCTCGGAAAGCAGCGCAGCGGTGGTCGACATCGTCGACCAGCTGGCCGAAGCGATCGCCCGTCGCACCGCGAGGCGCATACCGCTAGCTGTCGATCTGTGGGGATACGCGGAAATCGCCGACTATCTGAAGGTCAGCGCGCCACAGGTCGCCGATCGCTATGCGCCACTTCCGGACTTCCCGCGCGCCATCCGGCTGCCTAGCACAGGCCGAGGGCGAGGTCACCCGCGTTACAAAGCTGCGGAAATTATAAGATGGGCGGAAAATCATCAGGAGAGGACCTAGTGCGACTACTCGTCGAATTGGTGGACGCACTATCGGGATATGATGGTCGGCCAATGTATCAACAAAATGTCAGACGAAACATTTTTTAGGGCGGGCGATAGGAGCGTATTTCGTGAGCGACACATACAGGATTGTCATGATTGGGCCGCACGGTGAGCGCGACTACGTGGACCACATTTTCACCGGCTCGGACGGCTACCCGAAGGGGATGCCATGCCTTGGCGGATCGGACCCGGCCGATGCCGGATTGTTTGACAAGGGCTGCGCAGAGAGCTACGCGGCAACGCTGCGCGAGAAGTGGCTTACTCCACACGTTGCCGTGGAGTTGGAACAAGTTCAGCTGAAGTGATCGGCCGGAGTCTGCAGGCTACTGCCTGGTTATGGATTGCTATGCAACCGTTTGAAGTCTCATACACGAGGACAGGTAGGAAAGGGAAGATGGCGCGAGACGTTATTGGCGTGATGTGTCCTTCGGTGCTGGCGTACCGCATGGGTTGGGCGCGTCCGATATTCGTTTCGCTCGGCGATGTTATCGTTGATTGGAGCGTGCCACAAAGCAACGGATACCGGGCCATGGTCGACACTACCGATGAAATATACGGAGCGGCGTTTGACACTGAGGAATTCTGGCGGGTGGTGATGCACATTGGCCCGGCTATTTCTGCACAAGGCTTCAAGCGCACGTATTGGAAAAATCGCCGATGGTTGGTTAAGAAAACTGCCGACTCGACGCATAACGCGAAGGTGAGGCGCGGCCCCGCCACGGAAGGAGAAACGAAGTGACCACGACACAAACACCGCAGGACGCCAACGAAGCCACGATAGGGGCCGTCGCTTCGACCGCCGGGTTAGGGGCGCTTTTGCCGTGCCCATTTTGCGGTGGAGAGGCACGGCCTACGGCGCATCTGACGTATTCGTGGTTTGCGCCGGTATGCAAATCGTGCGGAGTGATCGGCCCGTCGGTCCGTATTGAAAGAGGATCTGACCCACAGACGCTGCGCAAACTCATGAATAGGGCAGACGCGCTATGGAACACTCGCGCCCCTAACGCCCCGCTTGAGCGGCCTGCCGCGAATTGATACTGATGATGGTAGAAGCGGTTATTGCGGCCGGTAGGCTCGAAGCGGTTGTTATGCGTGAGAGGACGAAGCCGCGAAAGAAGGTGTCCATGCTTGAGGCGCTGGAGCAAGGCCGCAAGAGTAATGAAACCCGCCTGACGTGGGAGGAAGTGATGGCCTGCGGGCTTTACACCGGGCTGCTTTACGGGGAGATCGGCGGGCGGCTGCAATTCAGTTACCTGCCGGGGCGCGAAGGCGCTGACCAATACCTGCTGGCGTTTGCCAGGGAGCTCGAAAACCGGGTTCGTGCAAAGGTGGCCGCTGGGCAGACGCATAACCGATGTAAAAGCTGATATAGGAAAGTATGTACGCAAAAAGTACGCTAACAATCAAGAAAAGCATATAAAATCAAGCACAAACGATTCCCCCTCTCGGCACCACACACAACCCGCAGAAATGCGGGTTTTTCTTTGGTTTTAGTGGGTTGCGGTCTTCCAGGCTCGGCGTTAGGTGTCGCATATGCCCGCATAAACCGGCTTTGTCCGCTACTATTACGCTAAATTTACGCCATGGATTACGCTATGGAGGGCGGGCAGGTGGCTAGTTTGCGGAAGGTGGGGCGGTCTTGGCGGGCGGAGGTGTCGCGGGGAGGTCGGCGGGCGTCGGCTACTCGGGCGACGAAGGCGGCGGCGATGGCCTGGGCGATGCAGGCTGAGGCGGACATCGATAGCGGCAAGGATGGGCGGATACCGGACAAGACCTTCGGCGATCTGCTGGAGCGATACGCGGATGAGGTGTCGCCGAGGAAGGCCGGGGCGCGGTGGGAGCGGATACGGATCGAGACGATCACGCGCGGTCGAACTCACAAGGAATGCTTGACAGTTGCCGATCCGATCGCGACGCGCAAGCTGGCATTGCTCGACGAGCGAGATTTCGCGGGCTGGCGGGACCGGCGCCTGCGGTCGGTGAGTGAGGCCAGCGTTCGGCGGGAGTGGAATTTGCTGTCGAATGCCTGCAATGTGGCGGTACGGGAGTGGCGCTGGCTGCATGAAAACCCGATGAAGCGGGTGCGGCGACCGGGAAACAGTGTGCCGCGCTATCGGCGGATTTCTGACGATGAGCTGGAGCGCTTGCTGCACTGCACGGGGTACGATCGCGAGGCGCCGCCGGAGACGCGCACGGCACGGGTCGGGGCGGCGGTGCTGCTGGCGATTGAGACGGCGATGCGGTGCGGCGAGCTGGCGTCGCTGCAGTGGTCCGATGTGCTGTTCGAGAGAAGCTTTTGCCGTGTCGGCAGGGGCAAGAGCGAGTCCGCGCGCCGGGAGGTTCCGCTATCGCTGGAAGCGCTGCGCGTGCTGCGGCAGCTGGCCGCGGTGCGTGATGGGCCGCTGGTGTTGCAGATGACGGCGGCGAGCATCGACGCGCTGTTTCGGAAGGCCCGGGACAAGGCGATGATCGAGGATTTGCACTTTCACGACACGCGGCACGAGGCGGTGACCCGGCTGGCGAAAATTTTCGAGATTCTTGCGCTGGCCCGAATTATCGGGCATAAGGATTTGCGCATGCTGCAGGTCTATTACAATCCGACCGCCGACGAGCTGGTGCAGCAGATGCGCGACAAGTCCGGTCCGCCGGGCGATCGTGGGGATACTGAGGCGCCGTAGGTGCGGGCGGATGAAATGTTGGGGCTACCACACGCTGGGCGGGTCTGTCATGCTGCGGCCGGCTCGGCGGTCTGGCGTGATGCGGCGGTGCAAAATGACGTGCCCATGCTCTTGCGCGCGCAGGCAGTTGCGGGGGCAATGACGCTCTTCGATCAGTAGCATGGCGAGGCCGATGCGCACGGCGACGACCGACCATGACGGCACGTCGCCGGTCAGGAGGTCGAGGATTTGCCATACGCCGCCGACGGTGAGTGCCAGGAATGCCAGTCGGAAGCCTGGTCGGGTGCTTGGAGACATCAGGTTCAGGCGCTGCTCGGACAGGACGACGATGATGATCGACGCTACCAGGCAGAGGATGCGGGCAATCCAGTCTTCGATCATTTGGGTGGATCCATTGCGAACTTGTTGGCGATTCTGAGGATGGCCGGGCCGATGACACGATAGGACAGAAAGCCGATAGTCGCGGCAGCCGCCGGCAGAATCACCTCTTCCGCGATGCCTTCCGGGAGCAGGCTCTTGATGCGCACGATGGCAACCGCGGCTGGCGTCAGGTATCCGGCCAGCAGCGAGGCCGAGACGATGCCTGTGAGGCGTCGCCATGGCGGCCGTGGCTCGCCGTAGGAGAGTTCCATGAGCGCGCCGGCCAGGCCGGCCAGCAGCAAAGTCGGGTCCAGGCCGGTGTGCAAGCCAAACAGCGTCAGGCCGGTGGCGGTTACGGCGGCGGTGGTAGCGGTGGCGGCTGGTTCGGTCATCATCTGCCGTTGTCTAGTGGTTGCGAGCGAATGCGCGATTCATAACCAGGATATGGCGCCCGAGCCGTCATTTCTACCGACCAGCGTATTTGTCCTGGGATTCCAGCTGACCCATTTTTCATTGCTCGTTGTGATCGGGCAGACGTTGGAGAGCAGATCATGGGCTGTCGGAGCAGCCACTTCGACCGTCGTCGTTCCGCGAGTGACGTTTGCCACGATGACGTTGTTCGCTATCCGATAAATGCCGTATATGTCCGTCACAGGGGATGATTCCGTTATGCCCAGCTCATCCATCCAGCATTGGCCGGACGGGAATAGCGCGTTGGTCAAGTCGGGGTAAGACTCGACGGCTACAACTGCTCCGTTGGGCGGAGACGTAGTGGACGGATCGGGCATTGGCGATGTGAGCGGGATTCCGCTGTCGTAGCTCATCGTATTTGGCGACGGGCCAGAATGAACGGGGCCGTTGCCGAATACCTGTTTATGTTTTAGAAATAAATGGAGGGTGCCGTCCTTGTCGTAGCAGACTCCGTGACAGGTGGTTTGTATTTTTTGAGTGGAAAATGTTTGCGCACGTTTATACCCGTATGCCCACCAGTTTGTCCTCGCTGGATACGAGGCACTGTCGTCTGCGTACCATGTTTCCCAAAAGATGTTTGTGAAGCAGTCAGTCGGTTTTTCTTCGACGTACTGGAAAACATAATTTGGGCCGGTTACTGCCCGACTTGAAGATATGTTGAAGGTGGCGACGGTGAAAATTCCGCTAAATCCGGATGACGTAAACAAAGCGCCAGTAAGAACCGCGATTTGCCGCCCGTCAGGAGACGCGGCGATCGGGTGTACGGTGGCCAGTCGCAAGTTGGGCGAGACGATGCCCCCAGCGGTCGATACGCTTACCTGGTAATCGCCGGTCGTCGATTCGAAGCGGCGCATCGAACTAGCTTGTGCGTATACCAGGGCAGCGCGCGGGTCGGTGCTGACAACTTCGAACGACCCGAGCAACGTACCAGAGGCGCTGGGCACATTTATACCGCTGACCGGGCCATTGTCGTAGATGTTGAACCATGTGCTGGTGGCGGTGCGGGTTCCGGGAAGGATCGCCAGGCGGCGGACGACGCCCGAATCGTCACAGTGATACCACTGGTCATTGCCGCAGCCGGTAGGTCTGGTTGACGTGGCGAATACTTTTTTGGGCGAATAATCTGTCCCGGACAGCAGGACGACATCCGGCAGGTATTCATAGCCGGCGGCGGAGAACCCAGGCGGCAACAGTTCCGCTGCCGGGGCGCCGGGCGGGGATAGGGCCTTGAAATAGCGCGTGTTGGTTGTCGTCGGCTTGGCGTATCCCGATGGGGTGGTCACTGCAAAGCCCGGACGCTCGATGCCGGTGGCGGTGCATAGCCCGTGCCATGGCTGGCCAACAGAGAGGATTTTTGCAAGGTCTGTGCATACGAGATTATCGGCGCTGGCGGTGGTGTCGCCAACGTACAGCGCAAGATTATTGTTCCGGATCGATGGCAGAAAACCGTTGCCGCGTTTTGTTTCGACGGCCGTTTTGAATCCGGCGAGAATCAGGAAAAGGCGCTGTATGTGCCGAAACGGGCCGAGGTTTGGCAGCGTGTTGTCGAAGTTGTAGACGCGGGTGGTCAGGCCGGTTTCATGGCCGTTACGGTTGATGCAGGCCGGCGTCGTGGCGTCGGTGGCCGCTTCTCCATCGTCCGAGTAGGTCCAGGTATAGCTGTACGGTGGGGTGACGCCGTTTTGCGTGAACTGCGTCGATTGCAGGCGCTGAATGCACGCCAGCAGGCCGGCGTGCGGGACTGTCGCCAGCTGCTTTGGGTACCAGGTGCGCGTCGCCCATGAGCCCTCGATCATCTGGACGTGCGTCGGGCCGGCGCCAGACGCGAGGGCGGCGGGCGTGGTCGGCGAAGAGAAGTTGAAATGAACGAGCGTCCCGATCGTTGCGCTGCCATCGTTGGTGTACCCGGACCATCGCTTCCAGGGCGTTGGATCGAGGCGCCAGACGGCGTCTGATGAAAGCAGGATTGGCGCGTCGGCGTGCCATTCGATCAGCCATGGCGAGTTCACGCTGGTCGAGCGAATTTCGCCTTGCAGACACGCCGGTGGCTCGACGACCGGCGCTTCCGGAGCGCCCGGGTCATAAATCCCGACACGCGCCGGAATCTGAACGGCCAGCGGCGTAAACGGCAGCACGCGGTTCTTGCGCGTCGTCTGGCCGACGCCGGCGGCCAGCTGGTGGCGGGAGCGCAGGAGGTCGCCAAGCGGCGGCATCAGCTCGCCTTTGCGTTGGACTGCGCGACTCCGACGCGCGAGGGAATCGGCGGGACGACCTGGGCGGCCGGCAGGCTCCTGTTTTGCTGCGTGCTCAGGCCGGCGCCGGCGGTCAGGCGGTCCAGCGTCTTGACCAGGTCATCTTGCGGGGCGGTTGCGCTCATAGGGTGATCGTCAGCACGTCTTCGGTGAGCGTTGCCGAGTAGCTCGACGCCAGCGTCACCGTGGCCTTGTTGCGCTCGACGGCTTCGACGCCTGGAAAGGTGATGGTCAGCTTGTGGTCTTCGGCGGCGAGGAAGTTGAAGTCGACGGTGGCGGACCCGGACAGCGCGGTAGTCGCCGGCGAGGATCCGGCCGGGGCGGTGGTTGGGGTCTCGGCGTGCGCCACGCCCACTCCGGCGACAGAGCATATGGCAATCGAAAACTCGCTGATCGCCTCGCCGGTATCGGGCGTCATGTTGTGGGTGACGCTGCGGCATTTGCCGATGGCGTGCAAGCCGGTGGCGGTCAGCTCGATGGTTTTGTCCAGATCGATCGATGGATTCAGCGGCACGCGGGCGGACACGGCGTTGCGGCGGTGCGAGCCCCAAATGCGGACTTTGGCGATCTGGATCAGCGCCTGCATCGCGGCGTTGGCGGCGGTGCGGTCGGTGTCGGCGGTCAGCGTCACGTCGGCGGCGGTGGTGTTGCCGGATGACGGCGTAGCGGAATCCATCGGCGGGATGCCGCTGATCGCGTTGGCGTAGAGCAGCATCGATTGCTCGGCGGTCGGCACCGGTGGATAGACGCCCTCGAGTGCTCCGGACAGCCGGTCGCGCAGCGTGCCGACGGTGGCGATGCTGTTCGGCGCGGATACGGTGATGGCGTGCGCCTCGTCGATCATCTGCGCGTAGTCGAACGAGACGACGGCGTCGAAGCCCATGCAGAGCAGGTAATCGGCGTCAGGGTTGGGGATCCAGCCGCCGATTGGGCTGCTCGGCAGGGGCGTATAGCTGATCGATTCGACGGTGCCGCCGGCGGCCTTGATCGCGTCGACGACCGTGGTTCGGACCAGCCACCAGTTCAGCGCGGCGGCGTGGTCAGAAATGTTTCCGGCGTTGACGTAGGAGTAGCTGACCGGCCAGCCCTCGGCCTTGACGCGCGGGATGCGGTAGCCGAAGTCGATGTCGACCTGGTTGACGAGCTGGTTGCGGCTCGACAGCGCGACCGAGAGCGATCCGTCGAGCAGGTGCGCGTCTCCGGTAAAGGAGATGTCGGGCGCTCCTGTCGGCGCCCACGAGGTCAACCGCAGGGCGCCGGCGGTGTCGAGTTCGACCGCAGCGGGGATTGTCGACAGGCGGTCCTGCAGCCGCGACCAGCCGCGCGCCGCCGGGTCGAAGACCACCGGCGAGGAGTAGCCGCCCGGGGTTGCCGAGTCGATCGCCGCGGCGCTCATGCCCTCGACGATGTTTTGGAGGTTATCTGAACAGAGCAGCGATATGGTCGCCAGTTCGAGGTCGAGCGATGGGGTATCGATCAGCCCGGCGAACAGCCTGGATACGCTGGTCGGCGAACCAGTCGAGAAGTCGGCGATGTCGATCGTGACCGACTTTCCGACCCAGGATGGAATCGTAAAGCTCGTGCCGCCGGCCGGCCTCAGGGCCAGTTCGGCGATGCGCGCCGCGCCCTCTTCCGCCGATACGCGGATTTGCCCGACGACCTTCGCCGAGACGTCGACCGAGTCGATGACGACGATGGCGGTCCAGATGCCGGCGGCGGCGCCGGCGCCGGAGGTGGCTGTGTAGGTGGCGGGCACGGCTACACCTCCTCGGCGGACAGCTCCCAGCGATAGCTGGCGTCGCCGCGGCTGATGCTTTCGATCGGTCGGTGCGCCCAGCAGGTCAGGAGGGGGTAGTAGAACGCCTGGTAGCCGACGGCGCCGGTGACGGCGTCCAGGGTGGCGACGTTGCTGATGACGACGACCGGCGTGGACACGCGCGAGCCGTCCGAGAGGTAGGCGAAGCCGAACGGCAGATAGCCGGTATCGGCGCGGCGGCCGACCGGCAGTGTGGCTTCCCGGCTGGCGTTGGCATTGACCGACAGCGGGGCGATGCAGGCGATGGTCTGCTGCTGGGTGTAGTCGATCGCGGCCAGCCCGGCCGGCGACCAGCCGCCACCGCTGATGGTGGTGCGCAGCTTGCGCCAGGTGGCTTGCTTGATGCCGAGGCCCGACATCGTGCGCAGCACGGTCTCACCGCCGATTGGCTCGAAGGTTTGGTCGAGGTCCAGCGTGGCGTATTGCGGGATCTCGATGCTGCCGATCTTGAGCAGCTTCATTTCCGGCCTCCTTTCTGCAGGGCTGCCCGGGCGAAATCGCGTTCGAGGCGGCCGAAGGTGTAGCCGTCGACGCTGGTCGGGTAGCTGCCGAGGCCCGGAACCACGAAGGTGGCTGCGGCGCGCGCCGGCGCGGCCGACGGCATGCGCAGCGCGCCGGGGTTGATGTTGCCGACCAGCCCGCCACCGGCGTAGCCCGGCAGGGCGCGCGCGCCTTCGCGCTGCAGGCGGTAGAGGAAGGCCAGCACGCCCGGCTGGCGAACGATCGGCGAGGAGGTGACGAACTCATCCTTATGGACGATGCCGGCCGGCTGGAAGCGTCCGCCTGGTCCGGTGTAGCCGCCGGTCCAGAATCCGGCGTTCGCATCGGCCAGCGCGCCGCCAGAGTTGCGGGTGACGACGTCGACGTAGACGGTCTTGTTGGGGATGGCTTCGAGGTCGGCGGTAATCTGGGCGATGGCGGCTTGGGCCTGGTCGATCTGGACGGTAAGGGCAATTTCTGCGGCGTGCGCCTGCAGCTCGGAGAGCTTGGTTTCGAGTTCTCCGAGTGCGGCGGCTTGTGACGTGGCCTGCTCGTCGAGCGTGGCGGCTTCCTGCTGCTTGATTTTGGCGCGCGCTTCGTCGGCGGCGGCTTTCACTTCGGTGGCGCGCTCGACCGATCGGGCGCGCTCTTCGGGGATGGTCATGCTATCAGTCAGCCGTTCGGCACGCTCGGCCTTCTTGGTGGCTTCGTCGGCGAGCTTGGCGGCGTTTTCAACACGGCCGTGCATCGCGGCGAACTTGGCGCTCGTCGCGGCGAATTCGGCTTCTTCCACGAGGGGGCGGAATTCGCGGAAGGCCAGAGCTTCTTGGTCGGCTTCCGAAAGCCCGGAGCGACGAATATCGCTGGCCTTGTCGGCGCCGGCCTGGCGGGTGTTGGCTGCCTTGTCGAGCAGCTTTACGGCTTCCTCGCCAGCCTTGCGCGCGTCCTCGATGCTGGCCCGCCAGGCTGTGCGCAGCGCGTCGCGCAGCTTCTCGGCGTTCTGGATCTGCTTCTCGGTGCGCTTGGCGTCGTCGAGCAGGATATCGGCCGATGCCTTGCCGGCGGCGATGGCCTTGAGTTGTTCGAGGTCGGCGAGCTTGGCTTGCAGGTCGGTTTGGAGGGCGATTCTGCGGGCGGCGTTTTTCTTTTCGTTTTCGGCTATTTCAGCGGACGACGAGACGCCGGCCTGCTTCTGGAAGTAGCTGAGCAGTCGCTCTTGCCGCTCGATCTCATACTGGAGGTCGATCGCCTCACCGTCTTTCGCCGTCTTGGCCTGCTTGCGCAAGGCTTCCAGTTTCTTGCCGATGAGGTCGACTTGCTCGATCGCGGCCTTGGTTTTGTCGGCGAATGAGACGCCGAACACCAGGTCAGCCATGTTGATGTTGGATGATCGGAAGTCGATGAAGGTCTTGAGGAGTTCGTTCAGCGCCGGGAGTAAGGAATTGCCGAGCGAAATTCCGGCCGCGGCACTCATTTTCTGCAGCCGCGTCAGGTTGTCGTTGAACGCCTCCGAATCCTTCGCCAGCTTGGTGCCGATGACGATGCCGAGCGCCTCGGCTTCGTCGCCCATGGCCTTGAGTCCGTCGCGGCCGGCGTTCAGCAGCGGGATCATGCGGGCGCCGAGCTTTTCCCCGAAAATATCGACCGCCAGCGCGGTCTTGCCGACGCCATCGGGCATCTGCTGGAAGCGGTCGGCGAGGTCGGCGAGCACGTCTCCGGTGGAGCGCAGGCGCCCGTCCGCGTTGCGTAGGCCAATGCCCAGGCTGGCGAACAGCTTGCTGCTTTTTTCGCTGCCGGCGCCGGCCGCGGCGATCTCGACGGCGAGCTTGGCCAGGCCCTTGCCGAGCTGCTCGGTCGAGACGCCCGAGAGGTCGGCGGCGTACTGCAGCTTTCCGAGGTCTTCGACCGAGACGCCGGTCTTTTGCGAGAGCTTGGAAAGCTCGTCGCCGGCATCGATCACCTTCTTGGTGACGTCGGTCAGCGCGGCGACGATGCCGGTGGCGCCGATCGCGCCGCCGATGGCGAAGGCCTTGGCGGACAGCGATTGCAGCGAGCCCAGTTCGGCGCGCACGCGGCCGATCGCCGCGACGGCGCCGGAGGCATCGCCGGTGATCAGTACCTTGGTTTCGTTGGGTGCCGCCATCTGTGGCCTATCCGGTTAGCTGCTGCGGCGGCCGGGCGGGGATCGTGGCGTTGGCCAGATCGACCGCCAGGCGGTAGGTGCGCCACGGGTACGACCACGGGTTGGCGTGGCCGTGGTGCATCACGAGGGCGATACAGCTTTTGTCGAGATCATCCGCCCGGCTTCCGCTTCCAGCGCCCGGGCGACCGCTGCGACAGCCGCCCGCGGACGAAAAAAATGCGGGTTGATCTCCTTGCAGACGATCACCAGCGGTTCGAGCTCGGTCGGCGTGTAGGCTTCCAGCTCGGCGACAATGGTATTGCTCATTCGCGCCAGGTCGTCGAGCCCAAAGTCTTCCCACACCAGCGCGTGCACGGCGTCGGTGCCGAGTTGGCCGGTCTCGTACTCGACCAGCCATTCGCGCACTTCGGCGACCGTCAGCTCATGGACGATCACCTCGCGCATCGCGTCGCCGCGACCGATGATGACGGATCGGCGCGCGGGCATTACTGCGCGGTCTCAAGCATGAAGTACTGCGAGAGGCCGCCACCACTGACGGTTTCGTCCTTCTGGATCGTGAAGCTGACGGCGAGCGTGCCGAAGTCGTCTCCGATCAGGTCGACGTTCGACGCCACGCCCAGCTTGCACTTGTAGAATCGGCCGATGGTGTACTTGCCGTTGACCTCGTTCACGCCCTCGACAAAGATCGAGACGTCCGGCGCCGAGGTGATCAGCGCCTGCACCTGGTCGCTTAGGAGCGGCGTGTAATCGATTGTGATCGAGTCGCCACTGCTCACCGAACCGGTGGTGATCGTCGCGGCGATGGTGATGCCGCCCTGGCTGACGGTGTAGTCGGCGGTGCTGATCGTCGTCGCGCCCTTTTTGACGACCGGGGCTACCGAGGTATTGATCAGGCGCGCGGTCGGCACGAACATGTTCGGGACGATCTTGCCGCCGGCTTCGGCGACAATCGGCGTCGCGTTCTGCGCGGCGGTGGTGCCCCACAAGGCCAGCGCGAGGTTGGCCGGCGTGAAGTGGCGCAGGTCCATCGAGCCCGTCGAGTCATTCAGGCGCTTGACCGAGGCGTCGATGCCTCCGGATGCGCTGGCGTAGTCGAGCAGCTTTTTTTCCTCCTCGGAAAAGGAGAAGGCGAATTTGCTGGCGTTTTCGGCATAGACGAAGGCCCGCGCGTTGAATTGCGATCCGCTCGCGTAGGGGGCGATGCGGATCTTGAACTTGCCGATGAATGCTTGACCCATGGTCGATGCTCCTGAAAAATCAACTGCCGGCGAGGTGCGCCGGGATGGAAAAACCGAGCGAGAGGCGAACGATTCGCCCGTCGTTGCCGGTGGGCGGTCCGTCTACGATCTGCACCGTTCGGCCGGGCTGGATTTCCCAGCCGACCAGCGCATTGCCGGCGGCTTCGAGCAGATCGAATGCCGCCTCCTGCTCGGCCTCAGTGGCGCGCCCGGTGTCGCAATAGACCGAGAAGGCGTAGCCGATCTGCAGGCGGGCGTTGACGCCGGTCTGGCTGGTGGGGTCGATGCTGGTCAGCATCAGCTTGCCGATCACCGCCGCGCCGCTGTCGTCGGTGAGATCGACGTCATCCAGCGTGCCGAGCAGGATCGAACCGGGGGCGCACAGCGCGGCCAGGCGGGCGAGGATGGTGGCTTCGGCGGCGTAGATCATGACGGCACGCGGACCAGTGCGGCACGCATTTCGCCGCTGTTGATTTGGCGGGGGGCGCCGTTGACGCGGTAGAGGGTGCCGTCGATGGTCACCTGGTCGCCGGTCTGCAGCGGCACGCCGAGCCGGTAGCGCAGCGTGTGGCCGGTGGATTGCGCGGCGAAATAGTCGTCGTCGGCGGTGTCGAGAAAGGCGGTAAAGGCGGCTTGCCCGAGCAGGCAATCGACGGCCAAACCGAAGTCGCCCGCCTGGTAGAGCGCATCGAGCATGAGGTCCTGGACCAGCTCGATGACGGCGATGCCGAAAGCGATGTTGTCGGCGGCGTGGCCGTGCTGCGCGTGCGCGATCATCAGGCTGACCAGCGTCTGCAGGGTCGGCGCGTCGGCGGTATGCGGGTGCAGCGCGTTGGCGACGGCGAGCGTTACCGCCTGGCTGATCGCCAGCGGATTGGCGGCGTGCGCGTGCAGCGCGTCGGCGATCGCCAGTACCGCGGCACCGGTGTTGTCCAGCGTGACGTTGCCGGCGGCGTGCGCATGCAGGGTGTTCTGGATCAGCAGGAACAGCGCGGCCGAGAGCGTCGGCGCGTCGGCGGTATGGGCGTGCGCCGCCGGAGAGACGGACAAGCCCATTGCCGACGACAGAGCCAGATTGGCGGCGGCATGCGCGTGCGCCGAGGCGGAGGCGATCAGGGCGTGCTCGGACGAGAGCGCCAAAGCGTCTGCATTGTGGGCGTGCTCTGAGGACTGCAGTACGAGGTTGGCGGCGCCACCGGTGTCCGGGATCCATATCCGGCGGGTCGCGGCGGCGAATATCGCGGCCGGGTTGCCGGACAAGTGGCGTAGCGTATCGTCCGAGAGGTCACCGAAAGACGCTACCAGGTAGCACCGGGTAGCCGTCGAGGCGCCAAACCACAGCAGATCCGGCGCGACGTAGAGGGATGTCTGGCCGTTGGCACTGGTCTGCACGGCGCCGCCGTTGAACGACGCGGCGATGCCCACTCCCGGGCGCCAGCGCACGATGCCGACAAAGTCGGAATCATAGGCAATGGTCGGTCCGGTAATCGTGACGTTGGTATTGCCGGCGACGGTGGCGCGCGCTTCGAGCGCGCCATTGGTGCAATAGATGCGTGGTACGCCGTAGCCATCGATGGCGCTGGTGATCCCGTACTTCCCCTGGCCGGCTACCGCCTGTCCGGCGACCAGAAACGAAATCGCCTCTCCGTTGACCACGCGAGACGGCGCGCTGATGCCGTATGACCCGGTGTTTTGGGCGCTGCGCATGCCCAGCTTGCCGGCGACCTTGGAGAAGCTTGGGTTTACAGTAACCGGTGCTTTCCGTACCAGCTCAAAGTGATAGCCCGACCCGACGCTGATACACGCCCGCACCCCGTACTGCTGACCGACCTCGGCGATGTTCTGCGGCAGCCGGTGGCGGCGGCCGGCGTATGGGGTGACGAGCACGGTTACTGCGCCCGGTGGGTAATCAGTGCAGCGCGCACGACGATGTTGCGGGTGGCCACTTGCGGGCCGCTGACGCAGATTTTGAATGCCTTGTTGGCGGTGCGTACCGGGATCGTGCGCGAGACGATGCCACCAGACGCCTGGTTGTTGTAGGTGTCGAGCAGCGCCAGGAATTCGTAGTTTTCGACGTTGACATAATCATCGCCGGCCGATCCGTCGACGTTGCCGTCGCTGTACAGGATGCCAGCGGTAACCGTGTCGCCAGATGCCGGCGTGCCGGCGTTGTCGACATAGATGACCACCTCACCGTCCCAGTCCTCGATGTTGAAGGCGACCGCATCGGAGACGCTCCAGGCGTTGTTGCTGGAGAGGTTGACCGACGCGGCTGAAGACCAGGTAATTGCGGTCTCGACTTTGCTTGAGGCCATTATTCAGATCCCCACGGGCCGCGCATGGCGCGGGATACGTCGGCGGCGGTCACCGGCGCAGGTACTTCGGCAAGCGCCTTGATCGCGGCCGCCTGTTCGGCGGTCAGCAGCGTGCCGACCATCGCGTCGATTGCCGCGCGAACGGCCGGATTGCCGATCTTGAAGTCCCCGTGCTGGATCGACCGCCACGCCTGCCGGGCGACGGCATGGATGGCGATCTCCTGCGCGCCCGGCCCGGCCGGAGCGGTAGCGGCCTGTTCGAGCTGGTAGAGGAACAGCGGGCCGGCCGGGATGCCGAGCGCAATCGCCACGTCGCCATCTGAGATCAGCGCGTCGCCTGGGGTAGTCCGGCCAGGCGTCAGGATGGCGGCAATCGCCTGGTCGTCCGCCGCAGCGGTCGCCTTGCGCGAGGGGTCGCTGCCGTCATTGACAAACGGCGCGCACTCGGCCGCGCGCGGCCCGGTCAGGATCTCGGCCTTTAGCGCGAGGTAGTCCATTACGATCCCCGGACGCTCGATGCCAGAGCCATGTCGAACAACCCTTCGAAGGTCATCGTTGCCGGGCTGACGTAGGTTCCGGTACCGGTCGCGAGCAGCTTTTCAGCGCGCGTCGCGGTTCGCCGCAGCGCATCCAGCAAGGCATTTTTCAGGGTGTTTTGCGTCCCGCACAAGTCATTGATCGCCTGCGCGACACTGGGGTCAGGAGGGGTGGTCGAGACCGAAAAGAACCACAGCAGCGAATCACGCTTGCCAACCGTCAGATTGTCGAGCTGCGCGATGCCTTTCGAGATCGCCACGCGGGCGGCGTCCGTGCTGAGCACGGAAATGAACACCCAGAACGACGGCTGAATGGTGTTCAGCCAGTCCGCCAGGGCCTGGTCGTCGCCGTCCTGAATGTACACGGCAGCAGTCTGATCAGCCAGGGCGGCCGTTTTGAGGGTGCTTGCCTGCAGCGGGGTAAGGCCGGCGGCACTGGCGGCGAATGACAGCACCAGCAGCAGCGCGAAAACAAGATGCTTGAGTTTGGTAGTGATATAGATCATGACAGGTTTGCTTTCCTAGATGGTTACGCCGGGTCGGCGATTTCGCGCTTCCAGGCCGGGAAGTTGACGGTATTACCGCCGCCGGAGGTCAGCGCCAGCGACGTGCAGGTGGTCACTCCGAGCAGTTTGGAGTTCGCGACGTCGACCTGCGCGATGTGCGTTGCGGTGCCGCTGTTGGTGATCGTCACCCCGGACTTGGCGGCGGTGGTCACCTTGCGGCCGGAGGTGTCGCCGTCGGCGATGGTGAAATCTCCGGAGGCGAGCGTTACCTCGGCCAGCATGTAGGTGGTGATGGCCTGGGTGTAGGTCGTCGGCTCGGACGAGCAGGCCGTCTGCCTGGTGCAGTTGTTCTTGATGACGTTCAGCGCACCGTCGAGCACGTCATCGTGGATCGTCTTAGCCATGTTGCGGCACCTCTTGCGTGGTCTGGCCGATGGTCACGTCATGGATGTCGAGCGTGACCGCCGTTGGCGCGATGGGCGCAATGCCGGACTGGACAGACGGCGCCGGCTGGTCGTGTTCTTGCATCGCGTACTCCTGCGCCCGCGGGCGCTCGGTGGGTTTGGCTGGGCGGCGGATCAGGTGGCGACCGGCAGGTACTGGCCGAGCTTGATCTTGACCGTGGACGACGGGTTGGCGGCGGCTTCCACCGCGACGCCCACGCACTGCTGCGCGGTCGTGGTTTTGTTCACCACCTTGTTGGTCGAGTCCCAGAAAACGCGGTCGCCGACCGAGATCGCCAGCGCGGAGGTCTTGCCGATGGTGACGACGCCCTCGGTGATGAACGCACCGGGAGTCGAGATCGCGACGTCGGCAACGGCGACGCCGAACAGGCCGGCGCCGTGGAGGTAGCCAACGCCGGCGGCAACGGCGGCGGCGGGCGTCAGGGTGATGGACCGGCCATCTTCTACGTAGGTTTGCATGGTGTGGCTCCTTGGGGCTGTCTGCTTGGCAGGCGGGCGGGATGGCCCGCCTGCGGGTGGCTGGGGAGAGTGGCTTAGTTCGGGTTCTTGGCCAGGCCGCGATGGTCGAGCGCTTTCACGCCGGCATCGATGCGGACCTTGAACTCGACGCCGTCGACGGTCCATCCGCCCTGCTGTTCGAGGGTCGGGGCGTCGTTGCCGTCGAGGTAGGCGACTTCGATGGTGTCGTTGATCATCGGGTTGGCGGCGCAGAACCAGTTGCTGGCGCTCGACACGTCCAGGCGCGGGTCGGCGATGACCTGGAAAGTGTCTTTCATCCAGTTCGGCGTCGTCGCGGTCTTGGCCGAGGTGATCTCGTTTTCCGCCGAGGCGATGGTCCGGGCGAGGCCCCACAGCGCGCGCGGAACGACCAGGTAGGCCATGTTGATGTTCAGGGTGTTGCCGGTGGCGTCGGTCTGCTTGGCCATGGTCGCCGCGGCGATGTCGACCGAGGCGGTAGACAGCGCGGCGGCGGTCAGCAGGTTGGCGTGGTTGGCGTGGAACAGCGCGACTCCGTCGGCCATGGTCGGGTTGCCGGTCAGCACGGCATAGACCAGATTGCCGACGGTTCGGATCGCGGCCCGGCCCATTTTCGCCGGGATGCGCGTGAAGCTGTCCAGGTCGTCATTGACGATCGCGTGGCGGGTGATCGAGAACAGCTTGCCGTAGGTCGCGAGCTGGATCGTTTCGCCGCGGTCGCCGACGGTGGCATAGGTGTACTCGGCGCCCTGCTCGACTTTCGACAGCGCCGGGAAGGTGTTCAGGTCGACGCGCTTGCTGGCCTTGAAGTCGGGCAGCGTGCCGCGGCTGGTCCACTGCTGGAAGGTTTCCTCGGATTCCTGCCAGCCCTTGAGCAGCGCCTTGTTGGCAACGTCGGCGAGCAGGTTGGTGAAGTCGCTGGTCGAGTGGGTGAAGGCGGCGGCGACGACGCCCATTTTGTCCATGCCCTTGGTGGCGATGTTGCGGCGGGTCAGGCAGGCGCGCGCGAGTTCGGTGAGCGTGTAGCCGCGAAACTCGTTGCTGCTGTCCATCGTCGTCAGGCCGGCGCGAATCAGCAGGCCACCGGTTACGCCGGCGCGGAATTTGTCGGACTCGTCCTCAACGGTGTAGATCAGGCCATGGCCGAGCGGCACGACGTTGCGGCCGATCATCGCCAGCAGGTCCTTGCGGAAGGTGTCGACGCCGTGGCCCTGGTCCTGTGCGGTCTGGACCAGCGCTTGCACGTCGGTACGCGCGCTCGGGCCCTTGTACCATGGGCCGGCGATGGCGGCGATGTTGCGGCGGCGGGTGGCGTCGTCCTGGAGGACTTGCGCGCGGATGGCGTCGGCGTCAACCGGGGCGATGGTCTCGGGAGCGCTGGCGCCAATCGGGGCCTGGTGCTGCAGGCCGGCTTGCGGCGTGACGGTGCTGGGCGCCACCGTCGTGGTGTTTTCTTCGGGCATGATTTGTCCTTGGGGTGAGTTGGTTGCGGTGGCTGCCGCGGCGAGGAAGAAGGGCGGTGCAAACCGTCCGGTCAGGGATGCCGCGACTTGCGTCTTGGCGGTAATGGTGTCGATCAGGCCGGCGGCTTTCGCCTCTTCGGCCGAATACCAGTGGTCGGCGCCGTCGGTCAGCAGGGCCAGCGCGGCGGCATGGTCGAGGCCTCCGGGGCGCACGTAGGAACTGGCCATCGCGGCGGCGAACTTGTCGAGCAGTCCGGCCATTTCGCGCAGGTCGTTGGCGTTGCCTTGCGCGGCCGACCAGGGCGCATGGATCATCAGCATGGCGTTTTCGGCCATGCTGACGGTTTCTCCGGCCATGGCGATCAGCGAGGCGATGCTGGCGGCAACCGATTCGACGACGGTCGAAACCCGTGCGGGGTAGCGGCGAAGCGCGTTGTAGATCGCCAGGCCGTCCGGTACCGAGCCGCCGACCGAGTTGATGCGCACGGTCATCGTATCGACGGACAGCGCGGCGATTTCGGCAACGAACTTGCGCGCGGTGACGGTCTCGTCGGCCCAGCCGTCGCCGATGTCGCCAAAGATGAAGACTTCGGCGTGGCGGTTGGCGCGGGCGTTGATCGCGTACCATGGCGCAGTCGGCGCGGCGGGCTGGATGGCTGGCTTGGTCATTGTGTTTGGGTTCCGGTGGCGGGTGCGTCTTGCGAGGGGTCGTCGCCAGGATCAGGCGGCATGGCGGACGGGGCGACCGGGGCGGCGTCCTTGATGCCCTGCGCTTCCTTTGCCTTGCGCCAGTTGGCTTCCTGCATCAGCGTTTCGCGGGGATTGGCGCCGCGCGCGCGGATGATCTCGGGGCCGGATTTGTAGCAGTTGCGTTCCAGCACCTCGTTGGCGTCGGCTTCTTTTTTGGGATCGATCCACGGCATGGTCTGGCCGATATAGAGCGCGTCGTCGAGCGTCCCGGGCTTGATGTCGAGCGGCACTTTGACGAGGCCCGAGACGACCGCGATCGCGACGAAGCGCTCCCAGACCGGCTGCACGAACTGGCTGGTGAACAACTCGGCGCAGGCCTGGTAGTGCGTCCACTGCTCGACCAGTTCCTGGCGCTGGGCGCTGTAGGTGCCGTTGTAGTTGCGGCTGATCGACGAGTAGCTGCCGCCGATGCCGGCGGCGATGGCGCGCAGCTGGCCGTCGCGGTGGGCCTGCAAGGCGGTATTCGGGCGGCTGGTGTCGATGGTGCCGATTTCTTCGCCGGGCAGGAGGTCGTCGAAGATCATGCCGGGCCGGAAGCGCATATCGCGCGGGGTGGCGTTGCCTTCGCTGTCGACCTCGTCCGGGTACTGGTCGGGCGCGCCCTTTTTGATGTACGCGGCCATCGAGGCGGCGATCTTGGCGGCGATGCGCTCGGACTCCTCGTAGTCCTTGAGGTCTTCCAGGCGCGTGATCACCGAGGCGAATTCGGAAATGCCGCGCCCCTGGCCGATGCGGTCGGTGCGCCGCAGGTGCAGCATGCGCTCAGCCGGGATGGTTTTCAGATCCTGCGAGGCGCCCCAGGAGAATGCGTCGCCCGGGTGCACCTTGAAGACGCGATAGGAGACGGCCTTGCCCCAGGCGTTGCGGACGATCCCCGCCTGGCTGTCGGAGCGGATCACTTCGTTTTCAGTCGGCACCAGGTCGGGCTCGATCATTTCGAGCGACAGCGGTACGCTGGTGCGATGGTCGAGCAGCGGGTTCAATCCTTCGAGCATCTGCGCGAAGGCCTCGCCGTCGCGTAGCCAGGTGCGGCACATGAGGCGCTGCACGGCGGCCCACGAATGCGCTTGCGTCACTTCCGGGAAACGGCACCAGTCGCGCCAGAGGTCCAGCAACTCTTGCGACAGGTCGTCGAGGATCTCGCCGGATACCGATCGCGGCTGTGGCTCGATGCCGATGCCGGACGGGCCGCAGATGTTGTTCACCATCACCGTCAGGGCACCGCGGGCGAGGTCGTGATTGCGGTCGAGGTCGCGCGCCTGGGTGCGGATCGATGCCGATTGGAGGCGGGCGAGCGCTTCGCCGCTGCGCGTTTCTCGGCTGAATTTTCGGAGCCGAGAGGGCGTCGCGGCGTCGTAGCTGGCGAGGACGGTGCGGGCGTGCGCGCGGCGCACGGCGCGGGCCGGACTGACTGCGGCGACCAGGCTATCCACGATGCGGACCAGCGGATTCAAGAAAAGTCCGCCAAGCGATGGCGGGCGCCGCGGTTGGTCGCACCGATGGTTTCGGCGGCTACCCGCTTTTCAAGCTGCGCGCGCTCGCGGCGGACTTCAGCCAGGTTGGCGAGCGTCAGCGTTTTGTCGCCGATGACGAACGACTGCCGCTTGAGGATCGCCAGCTCGGCGGCGATGTAGGCGGCGAGGAGGTCCGACGCGGTGCTCATGGACGGGGGTGCGCCGCAACTTCGCAGGGGAGACTGCGGGTCAGGGTGGCGGCTGGGCCCAACAGGAGGGCAGTGAAATCGCGGCGCATGGCGCGATAATGCCGCGCGGCGGGGTGCACGATCTAGGGGCAATCGTTCACTTTTTTTTGTACGGGAGGGCAGGCAGACCATTTTGGCGGCGGCGGCGAAGTCGTCGATGTGCGGTGCCAGGCATGGTCAGGAGGTTGGGCTGCCGTGGCGGTGGAATGTCGATAATTGGCGCAAAGGAACAGATTTTTGTTGACTTTGTTCTGTATTGTCGTACAATACAGTTATCGAAACACAACAACAGGAGAACGAAATGGAAGCCTTCACCCTCACAAACGATTTTCACAACACTTCTGCTACCGTCCGGCCGGTGGCCATCAAAGAAGGCAGGTTCGCCGGCATGCACAAGATCAGCCGTGCCACCATGCTGCGCACTCGTCGCCAACTCTGCGGAATTGCAGGATGCACGTGTGGCGGGCAGTTTGGCGAGCGGCGCGGAGGGGCTTATCTCTGTGTGGTCAATGAGGATGCAGAGCGGAATATCATCGTCGATTTAGGCGCGTCGCATGAATAAGCAGCGCACCGGAAACCGCCCCGGCCAGGGGCGCCAGCCGAGCATAGCGCCGGCTGGCCAGGTGGCCCGCATCACCGCCCGCGTCAGCGATCAGCAGCGCGCCGAGTACATCCGGCGCGGAGCGTCGAAGGCCCTGCGGGCCTGGCTGGACGGCAAGCTTGCCGCAGCCGACAAAAAAAGCACGGTGGCGCATGATGCGTCATCGGATACAGAGGGGGATTGAGATGATGGTTACAGCCAAAACCCTACGCGCAGCCGCTACCAGCGTAGACGGCGCGCGGGCGATGGGCATTGAGACGGCTGCAAGCAAGGCCGCGCCAGCGCTCCTGGCTGCAGCCGACGCTTGGCTGAAGAAAAATGAAGCCGGCGCAGCTTACGAGCGCCGCTGGCAAGACTTGGACGTTGCAGCGTCCGCGCTTAGGGCGGCAATTGCCGTGGATCACGGAGGAGTTGGACATGCGCCAGCATGAAATAAACAACCAGGAAAACGCGTGGCTTGGCCTGAAGAACAGGCCAGCGTTCGTCGCTATAGACGAGCCGGCTGTAGTAGTTTGGCCGGCGCTTGCATTCCAGCCGTCTTCGTCTGGTGGGCATGGGACCGTGACCATAACTGGTTCGCGGTTCGACCTGCTCGACCGGTCCGCGCCTGCGTGGCAGGAAGCGGTCATGACCTCGGCTTCAGCGGCAGGCATGCCGTTGCTTGCGCGAAAGATCGGGCGTGCCCACAAGCACGCCTTTTGGCGCATCGATGCCGCGTCTCCGTCCGATGCGCAAGCGTCATCGGTCCGCATCAAGGCCGAGAAAGACGCCGCTCAAGCGGCGTGGGAGGAAGAATCGCTGCGCAGCAGTCGCATGAGCGACCTGCGCAAGTTCGGGCGCAAGCTCTCAGAGGACGAGGCCATCGTCCTCGAAAACGGCGACCTCGTGTTCGCTGATATGGTAATCGAGCGCCCGATCCGCGACATGTGGGGGAGCGTTCCGGCGCTCGCTCTGGTGGATGGCGAGCCCGTGCCTTTCCCGGCCGGCGCTTCCGTTGAAAAAATTTAGGGATGAGAAAATGATCTTTATCATGAATTCGGCCGTAATGCCTGCGGGCAATTTCGGCACATACGATTACTCGCCGGCGACGGTCGGCGATCTTGCTGCTGTCGTCCAGGGCGACGCGTCCGGCTGGTGCTCGTGCATCGGGTATCCGCAGAACGTCGACCTGATCGAGGCATGGACCGGCGTCAGAATCCCCATGTCGCGCGTTGAGACGACGTTCGCCGACGGCGACCGGGCGATCGTCATGCGCCTGAAAAAGCGGGTGGCGAATCCGTCCACCAAAGGCGCGCCGGTTAGCTCTGATCCCGAAGACTGGGAGTTCGCCTGGGTGGCGTTCCGCGAATAACCGCTGTATCCGACGGCAACCAGCCGCCTACGGGCGGCTTTTTTTTCGGCTATCGCGGCTCTTGCTACGCGCCCGGCTTGCTTGTCAGCCGGCGGACCCAGCGCGTACTGACGCCGTGTTTCGCGGCGACTTCGGCGGCGTTGCGGCCGTTGAAGTCGGCACGGATGGCGGCTTGCCTGGTGGCGATGGCGCTCGGGATGTAGATGTACGATCCGCCACAGCGCAGGCTCAGGCGGTCCAGCACGGCCCGGGCGAGCTGGCCGACCTGGCGCGGGCATGGCTGCTGTCCGATCTCCGGGGCGATCGCGTCGGCGATCTGTTCGGCGAGCCATTCGGCTGATGGGTGATCACGTTTCATAGTCTCTTGTCCCAGGCGGATGATGTGGGGATGGCGGGTCGTTGCGGTGGGCTGGCGCGCGGCGGCTTCGGCGTGGGTGCGGTAGCTGTTGGCTGGGGTGGGTTGCCGGGAGTGGCAGGCACAAGGCCGGGCCCTATGGGGCCGTGTTGCGACTCGTCGTCCGGCTCTAGCATGGCCTCGCGTCTGGCCCAGTCGGATGGGCGCCATTTGTTTAGGTAGAGCTCTGGATGGTGGCTGGCGGCGACGGCGTATACCCATGTATCAAGCGCCTCGTTGCGTTTGCCCTTCTTTTTTTCCCAGCGGTTGCGCCGGGCGTTGAAGGCCTCGCTGACCAGCTGGTCGTAATAGTCGGCTTCGAGGTCTTCCGGGAAGCACACTTTTCGAGCACCCGGGGCTTTGTCGGCGTCGTCGAACAGGCGCTGATAGAGCAGGTGCTTGGCGGTGTCGGTTCCGACCAGGTAGAGCGACACGCCTTTTTTGACGGTCTGCCCGCGGGTGTTGACGTCCTGTTTGGAGGGGCGCCCGAGGATTTGCCGGCCCGGCGTGGTGTGGCCCTTGACGGCGATGCAGCGGCGCACGCGGCGGGAGCGCACGAACGCGTAGACGTCGTGCGTGTAGTGTCCGCCAGAGTCGATGGCCGTGGCTTCGATGCGGATGGTGCGTCCGGTGCGGTTGGTGTAGTCGCGATTGAGATAGTCGGCCAGCGCGTTCCAGGTGCCTTGCTCTGCCGGGCTGCCCTGGAGGACGTGATAGTCGATGGTCCAGGTGCGGTCGTCGCGGCCGTGGCCGATGACGTGTATCTCAAGGCGGTCGTCCTGCGTGTCTACGCCGGCGGTCAGTACCAGGCAGCCGGGGGGGATGGTGCCGAGCTGCCACGGTTCGGCGCGCGCCTGCAGGCTGTTCGGTTTGATGTCGCGCGATCGGTCGGCCCAGGTTTCGCCCATGCGGGTGTTGAAAAATCGCATTAGCTTGCCGCTGTCGGCCTGCGCCTCTATCCATTCGGTGGCCAGTTCGGCCCAGGTACGGCCGAGCCCGAGCGGTGAATAGATGGCGTTGATGTGGTAGCTGGGATAGGGGGCCCCGGGGTTGTCGGCTATCCAGCGGCCCTTGGCGAGCATGGCGGTTTTGTGGTGCTCGCCGATCTCGCTGCCGCAGTGCTCGCAGGCGTACCAGGCGTCGCGTATCCAGCGGTGCGCGCTCGCGCCGGGGTCGCTGTGCCAGCGGATGTTGGCCCATTTCAGGTGCTGGCGTTCGTTGCAGTACGGGCATGGGACGTGGTAGCGGCGCTGGTCACCGGCTTCGAAAGCCTCCTCGATTCGGCTGGCGTCTTTCAGGGTGGGCGAGGAGACGACGAACAGTTTGTGATCATGGAAGGCGGTCAGGCGGACTTGCAGGAGCCCGAGCGGGTCGCCCTGCAGTGTCGTCCAGTCCCATTCGTCGACTTCGTCGGCTATCGCGTAGCGCAGCGAGGTGGATTTCAGGTCTGCCGTGGATCCGGCGGTTTTGGTGTAGAGGATGCCGCCGGTGAATTTTTTCCGTTGCGCGTTGTTGTCGCTGCTCTTGTTGCTGCGGGTGTGGAGCGCGGCGGATACCGCGGCGGCTCCTTTGACCATCGGGTCGAACTTCTGCGACATCCAGTCTGAGAGCGATTTTTCGGTAGGCATGACGACGGCGACCGGGCCCTTGGCGTGGTCGATGATCGAGCCCAGCCAGTTACTGGCCGCCTGCGTGCCGCCGACCTGGCTGCACTTGATGAAGGCCACCAGGCGCGCCGACGACTCTTCAGAAAGCTGGTCCATGATTTCGGTCAGGTACGGCGTGCGCGAGTTTTTCCACCGCCCAGGCTCGGCGCTGTCTTCGACCGAGAGGATGCGATGCTCTTCGGCCCACTCCGATACCAGCAGGCTGGCTTTGGGGTGCAGCGCTCTGGCGGCGGCTCGCAGAGCGATGATCAGTGCGTCGGTGTGGGCGGTCATGTGGTTCGCTCGATGGTTGTTTTTTGGTTATTCGCCGGGCGGATTGCTGAAAATGCTTGCTTTTTGTTTGTTCAGTGTGTATTATTCAATCATCAACAACGGCAACAGAAAGGGGAACGAAATGAGCACCTACGAAGCAGCTTTGGCAAAAGCGGTTTTGCTGTCAGAGAAATCAGACACGACGTTTCTCGTCGTTTTCGAGTGCAGCGACGACCGCCATGCGGCGGATTCGTATCGCTGCACGTGCGCCGGCGCATGGGGCGCCCCAACAGAGTCCCGTGCGTGCGGAGTCGCACGGGGCGGCAAGGTTGTTCGCCGAATCGAAAACCCGCACGTCCGCGGGGGTGGGCGATGATTCTGCGGCTGCGGTCACGCCAAGACCAGGAGGGGATTGGCGCCATTCCTTTTGCGGCTGTTCGGCCGGCGGATGTGGTTGCCGCCGTCGGCGAGTGGCAGAAGGCAGGCGGGGCGCTCCCCGCGGCGATAGATATTTGGGACGAATCAGGAAAGTGGGTGCGCGTCCCGCACCCGAGGAACGGATCCGCTTTCCTGCTCATCACGGGAAATCTCAGCCAGCCGGCCGCAGTATGGCCGTGGCTCGAGCGGCAACAGGAATACTCCGCGGAGCTTCGCGCGATGGTCGGCGAGGCGGTTCGGGTCGTAGTGCCAGCACCGCGCCCAGTGCTGGCCTGGTCTGCCACAAAGGAGAAACAATGATCACGGTAATTCTTGGCGGCTCCCAATGGCGCCGCTTCACTAACGTGGCGCCGGCCTACGGGTCGGTGCTCGGCACCGTCACGCGCGACGGGTTCGATACCGGCGCCCTGGTGCTGGTCGACCAGAGCGGTCTGTACTGCCAGCTGAACGCTGGCGCGCTGCGCTCGCTGCCGCAGCGCGAGGTCATCGCGGCGATCGAGGAGGCTCGCGCTGGGAAGCGCGGCGGGCCGGGACGCGGGCAGGGTCGCCAGCCGGCTGACGGGGTGCGCGGGACGCGACGCCAGGTGACGCTGGACGACGACAGCGCGGCGATTCTGCGCGATTACGGCGACGGGGAGTTGTCGCTCGGCATCCGCCGGGCGGCGACGCTGGTAGAGCGCGAGGTCGGGCGCCGGGGTTTGTAGGCGCGCTGCGGATGCATCAGGCGTCAGGGGCGGCATGCTTGCTCCTGACGCCTGTTTTTTGCGTCGATGCAGTGTATGGCGCTGAAAAATTCGTCGTAAAAGGCGTGCAGCTCCTGGTCGGTGTGGATCGCCGTCTGCTCTATGCGTGGATTGGTGTTCAGGTTGGCGCTGGATTCTATGGTGTAGCGCGCGGCGCCTGTTTTTATCAGGGTGACTTTGGCGTGGTTGCGGGAAATGGCCAGTGTGGCTTTCTTGGCGCGCTCCAGGCGGCAGATGGCGTCGTAGGTGTCGGGGTAGGTGGCGCGCAGGATTTCGCCACAGTAAAAGCGCAAGTCTCCTATTCGGTTTGCGCTTTGCTGCTGTTCCAGCCATTCGATGTCCGGCAGGGCCAGGCACCAACTCGAGATCAAGACTTCGTCTAGGCGCCGATGGTGTTTGGCGATGTGGGCGACAAATGACAGGGCGTCGACGTCGCCGGCGCTGATGATGTGGGCGGAATAGCCTGCAGGCAGGCGATCCGGCAGCACGGCGGCGAGCGTCTCTTCGCTTTTCGCGCGGCGAAGCTGCAGGCGGCTTTGCTTGCGGATGATGGCGGCAGTCTTCTGGCGCACGACATGGGCAACGGTTTCGCGTTGGATGGCACGCGCGGCGTCTGCAAATTCGGCGTCGAATAGGTCGTCGGTCATTTTGCGGTCTCAATGGCGCGCCGCAGCGCGCGCTCGAAGTTCTTGCGGAAGTCGCGGTCTACGGTGATCTGGGCGATGCGGTCGAGCTCAATCAGGCGGCGATAGGAGACCTTGGGGACGACGACGAGGACGAGGCGCGGTTGGCCCTGGGCGTCGGTGCCCCAGAGGCCTCGGCGCAGGCCGCTGGTGTGGCCTTTGCCGTGCGACCAGAACAGTCGGCCGGCGGCTTTGGCGTTCTTGCGGCTGCGGCGGCTGGCGGTGGGGTTCTGCGCGGCGTCTCGGAAGATCCGTAGGGCGGCATAGATGCGATTGATCTGGCCACCGGAAAGGTTTCCCCAGCGATCGAGCGTGGCGTCTGGCCCGGGGATGAGGTATTCGCCGGCGGTGATGTAGCCGTTGCGCTCGAATGCGTTTTCCATGCGTCCGCGGAGCCGTCCTACGCCTCCGGAAAACTGCTGACCTATTTTCTCGGCGAGCGAGTGGGCGCCAAGGCCGAGGGCGTCGTCCTTGACGCGTACTTCAGCGGCCAGTTGGGTCTTTGTGGCGTAGTCGATGAACAGGCCGCGCATGACGAAGGGTGTCGGCCGGTCGAAGTCGTGTCGCATGGCTACTTCCGTGGCCTTTTTCGTGGTTTCGGCGGTCCAGTTGATGGCCTTCATGGTGGCGAAGGGTATCTGCCGGGCGTGCTGGCCGAGGTTGTCGAGCAGGCGCTGCATGCCGTCGAAGCGGGCGCTTATCTGCATGTGTTCTGCCCTCCGGCAAGGCGGTGCATGAGGTTGTCGCCTGGTTTGTCCGTTGCGTAGTGCAGGCAGCGGGTGAAGGGCGACATGTGCAGGCGGCAGTAGTGGGCGCGCGGCTGGCCGTGGCCACCTACGGCGGCAAGCTGGCAACAGCCGGCGCAGGGGTGTGCGGGCTCGGCGTGGGCGACGGTGAATGGCGGGACGTGGGCGGTGATCATGCGGGCTGTTCCTGCTGGCCGGCGAGTTGCTGCAGGCGGGTGTGAAAGTCCTTGCTCATGGCGGCGAGGACGGCAGTGGTTTCGCGCTTGAGGGTGGCTCGGATGCTGTCGAGGTCTTGCCCGACGAGCTCGGGAGCGAGCCGGTGGGGTTGTTGTTCTAGCCCCTGCCGCATGGCGATCACGATGTCCTCGATGGCGGCGGCAACGGCGTCGCGGTCGATCATCTTGCCGGCCGCACGCTGGTATTCGAGACGCGCCGACAGCGCGGCGTATTTTTCCTTTACAGCGCGCGCGGCCTGGTACGAGTTGCCGACTTCGTCGGGCAAGGCGCGCGGTGGAGTGGCTTCTGCGGGGGCTGGCGCGGACGGTAATGGTTGGGGCTGGGTCGGCGTGTTTTCGTGGCGTGCGCGCGCCTCGGCGTGGCGGCGTGCCACGTCATCGCGATGCGGGTCGGCGGTGGCGGCGATGCGCGCGATGCTGGCGGCGGCGTCGACCTTGCCGTCGGCGGTCAGCACCAGGCGACCGGCGGCTTTGAGTGCGGTCACCCAGCTTTTGGCGACGCCGATCTGGCGGGCGAATTCAACCTGGCTGATGCCGGCGGCGGATGGGCTGTCGGAGGTCATGCCGGGATGCTCGGGAAATCGTCGAGGTGCAGCTGGTCCACCGTGAAGCGGGCGCCGCAGGCCGGCGGCAGAGAGCCGACCATCAGGCCGTTTTCGGCCGCGTAAAATGTCGGCAGTCCGTCGCGGCTGGCTTTGTAGGCGGCATTGACAACCCGGTCGCCAAAGGCGTCGCGCATGGCGTCGATAAACTCGGCGACCTTGGGCATGCTGTGGCGCAGGGGCTTTTGGCGAGCGTCGTCGGTCATTGCAAGCGCCCGCTCAGAATCCGCCATGCTGCTGCAGCCACTCGTGGAACCTGGCCATTGCCAATGGCTTTAAGTCGGTCCACCCGCTTGGCCACCCCATGAGCCACTCTACCCATGGCGGGTTTAACTGGCCACCGGCCGATAACTGGTGGCATAGCCTCACCTGTTGACCTTTCGCTTTTCGCTTTTCTATGGTTTGGTTCGACCATTTGGCTCCGTCTGTCGCATTCGGCGTTGCGAAGCGCTTCACTGCCGCAGGTAAACCATTGCGCGGATTCTCCGTGTCGAAGTTCCCCCGCTTCTCCGCGTCGTTCGCTCTCGGCGTTGGCCATCGCGCGGCTATCGTGTTGCTCAACATTTCCCCACCGCCCGTTCCGTTCCCTCTCGGGCCTGCCTTCCAACAATGCGCGTCTGGCGTGGGCCACATCTTCACTTGTGCGGATAGTTTCGGTTCTCCGCGGCTGTTGAACTTCCCGGATATCCGATTGATTGCATCGTCGGCTACAGGCGTTTGCCACAATCCAGATGCGTTCGCGCAAGTGCGGTGCTCCCACATCGGCCGCTGAAACAACTCCCCATTCCGCATTGAACCCCATCGCGGCAAGGTCGGCGAGCACTCGATCAAGTCCGCGAACAGCGAGCATTGGGCTGTTTTCAATGAATGCGAAGCGGGGTCGTACCTCGCCAATAATCCGCGCGAATTCGGACCATAGGCCGGAGCGCGCGCCGTCGAGGCCGGCGCCTTTTCCGGCGCATGAGATGTCCTGGCATGGGAATCCTCCACTGACGACGTCAACGTGTCCTCGCCAGGGTTTGCCGTCGAAGGTGGCGACGTCGTCCCAGATCGGGAAGGGCCGCAGCATTCCGTCGCGCTGCCTTGCGAGCAGCACGCTCCTGGCGTAGGGATCAATTTCAACAGCGCAGACGGTGCGCCATCCAAGCAAAAGTCCTCCCAGGATGCCGCCACCTGCTCCTGCAAAAAGTGCCAGCTCACGGAATCTCATTGAAGCTTGAGGAAAAACGCGTCGATGCTGTCGGCGACGCCGCGCAGCTGGGCAACACGAGAGAGGAGGCCCGTGCGATCGGTGGGGTTCGCAGCCCATGCCCTCAGGATCTCGGCGCCGGCCGTTAGGTCGTTGGCTTTTTGCCTGGCGGCGTCCCAGTCCGGCATTTCGCCGGCGAGCAGCGAGGAGACATCGTTGAGGTACGACGCAACCTCGCGCTGCCAGGATGCGGCGGCCTCATTGGTCGAGAAGCGGTACTCGGCCAGGTCATAGGCCAGGCTGCGCAGCTCCTGCGCGACGCCGTGCAGCTTCTCGGCGATCTGGGTTTTTTTCCAGCGGCTTAGGGTCTTTGGTGGCATTTTGGGCTCCGTCGGGCTGATCGTTGGGTTTTGTGGTGGCGTTCCGGGTTGCTTGCGTGGCGTTCCGGGTACCCGGAACGGCTGAAAGCCTTGCCAGCACTGGGTTGTTCCGGGCTTTCCGGCATTCCACCTGTGTACACGTGGGGGAGTGCGAAAAATGCGCGAGGGCGCGCGCGTGTACGATGGTTGTTGCGGGCGTGTACGCGCCCGCGCCATCCCGGAAAACCCGGAATGCCCGGAACACGCCTTGCCCAGCAAGGGTTTGAGGCATTCCGGGTACCCGGAACGTGGCGGGGTGTAACCCGGAAAATGGGTGCCGTTTTCGGCTGCATGCGGTTTTGTCATGTGACCCCGCCCTGCCCGGCCGGCTTGCCGAGCTGCGCAACGCGGTTGAATTCAAGGACGTTGGCGGTCAGCCAGGTGACGGGGGATTCGCCGGCTTGCTGGGCGGTACCCGCTTCAGCCAGCGCCTGTAGTGGTGGCGTCACGATCGGCCGGTTTATGGCCTCGGTGTTGCGGAGATCGACATAAATGCGGGACTTGCGCTTGTCCCAGCCGGGCATGTTGGCGACGGTGCCGAAAAACTGGTTCGATGCGCGCGGCTTGAATTCCCCGTTGGCGCGGCACCATTTGAGGTATTCGGCGTAGAGGTCGCTGGCCAGGCACGGGCAGACCGGCAGGCCGAGGTCTCCACCGAGCCAGGCGGCAATGAATCGCGTCTCGCTGGCCGCCGATAGGTGAATCAGCGCCTGTTTGGCGGCGGTCATCGGCGGTCGTTTGTTGGGGTGAAAGTCGGACAGGTCGAGGTGCAGCAAATGGTGGTAGAACGCCTCAACGCCGCCGGCTTCGAGCTCGGAATAGACGGCGTCATAGTAGGCTTCGCCCCGCTCGGGCGGGGTGTAGACGACGCAGTGCCGGCGATCGTCGTTGTCGAGCGGCAGCGGCTGGTTTTCGTTCGACAGCAATACGAGGTTTATCTGGTTTCGCTGTCTGTAGGCGGCAATCTGCTTTGCGTTGACGCGCACCCAGGGGCCGGTGACCAGCTCCTTCAGCTCACCTTTGATGTGCCACATTTCGGCGCGTGTTACGACTTCCTCGGCGAGCAGGAACAGCTTGGAGTCGGTCCAGTCGCTGTTAAACCGGTCTTCGAGCCCGCGTTGATTGAGCACCGTTGCGTAGGGGCCGTAGATTTTTGCGAGGGTCTGGAACAGCGTGGTTTTCCCGGTGCCTTGCGGGCCGTGCATGATTAGCGCGCTGCTCATCTTGGCGCCCGGGTTTTGCAGCGGGTAGGCCATCCATTGGAGGACCCATCGCGCCACGGCGCGGCCGTTCGGGTCGCTAGAGCACAGGTATTCGTTCAGGTCGAGCAGGCGCTGGCACGAGCCGGAGCGCGGACGCATCGGCCAGCCCTGCCAGGTGTTGAGTTTGACGTCAGGGTCATTGCCGCCGGGGTCGAAGCCGACCTCGTCGAGGTAGTAAGCGCCGCGACTGATCCAGCGGTAATGCCGCTTGATGTCGTCGCCCCGCACGCCCGCCGGCAGCAGCGCGATCATTTGCGCGCGCTTGGCGATCTTTTTTGTCCACGTGTCGAAGACAAAATCGCCGGTGCCATCGTCCAGCGGCACAAAGCGCTCGACGACGTCGTCAAGCTCCATGATCGCCACAGCCGGCCGGCGTGACTTTTCCCCTCCCCCCTGAGCAGCGCCACCCTCGCGCGTGCGGTCAAAAGGCGGGGAGACTGCCGGTGAAGGGGCGGCGGCCGCATCCTGCCATTTCAGCTCGGCCAGGCGCCGCTCGTACTGCGCGGTGACGATCTGCCGGCCTTCGAGGCACGCGAGGTCGTTGAAATCGGTCGGGCCCTTGCGATCGGTCGGGCGCTCGGCGGAAAATACCGGGCTGAATACTGCGGCTAGTCCGATCACTATCGAAACTTGTTGGGCTCGCAAACGCCCCGTGTTGTCCTGGCGGTGTGGCTTCCCGCAGGAGGCGCAGGTGGTCGAATCGACCGGGGTGTAGGCCTTGCATTCCAGGCAGCGCTGCAACCAGTCGTCGTCGGCGCAGATCAGCAGATTCGCGCGGCGTCTGGTGCGCTGCAGCAGTGCGCGTGCCACCGGCAGCAGGTTGTTCGCAGCAAACGCCACGGTCACCGGCTGGCCAGTCGCCTCGTGCAGCGTCAGCGCGGTCGCAAACCCTTCGGCGATTAGAGCGAGACGCTTCGGGGATCCGCCGATCGTCCAGGAGTGGCCTTCCGCCACCATGCCGCGCGGCCAATAGGTTTTGTCGCGACCAGTCTTGGCATCGCGCTTTTCGGCGATGAACTGCAGGCCGTAAATCTTGCCGTTGGCGTCGCACAGCGGAACGGCCAGGCAGCCGGCAAACGATGCGAGGTGGCGATAATCGCTCGCCTCGGCCTCGTGCAGCATGATGTCGCCGATTCCGGCGAAGAGGCGCGCGCCCCCGGTGCCTGAAAGCTGTTTTCGCACCAGGTAGCCATGTCCGGCAGGCTGCGCCTCGGTGCAGGCCCGCCAGACTGCGGTCGCCCACTGCGAGGCGCGCTCGGCATCGGCCGCCTGCTCTGCAGCGGCTCGCCTTTTGTGCTCGGCCATGCTGGCCTTGAATACCGCTTTTTGCTCGGCGCTGAATTCCCGCTGCCGGAAAGTCGATGCTCCGCAGCTCGTGCACTGCTTTTCTCGCAGCCCGACGTCTGCCGAACAGGCGGCGCAGGCCTTGGTCAGCTCGACCTTGAACGTTCCAGGATTGTCTCCGTGGAATATGCCGTAACTGCCGACCAGCAGAGTGACTCCGGGCTCTATTTCCCACTCGTGCAGCCGATACCAACCGCGCTTTTCCTTGTCCCCGCCTTCGACCAGGCACCGCCTGGACCGGTCTCCTTGCGCGAGCTCCAGCACACCGCCAGGGATCAGCAGCCCGATTTCGCGCAGCTGCCGTAGCACGTCCGAATGGTTAGCCCAGGCCATACACACCCCGTTCACTATGCCCAACCATCACCCACTGCAAAACCTGTCTCTTATACACATCTCCGAGCCCACGGAGACAGGCAGAAATCTCGTATGCCGTCTTCTGCTTGAAAA
>ERZ761596.37-NODE-37-length-38708-cov-11.042222_pt1 | contig 38708 bp, 56 predicted proteins | sample MGYA00512166_ERZ761596 | MGnify/ENA primary metagenome ERZ761596 (study PRJEB28899, sample SAMN03785556) | bioreactor sludge metagenome | biome: EBPR Sludge; feature: EBPR Bioreactor; material: 0.22µm filtered reactor supernatant | place: Saint Lucia: Queensland...
TGGCATCGGCCCGAACCAAGCCTGCGCCGAGACGCGGGTATCTGCGCCGAGCGCTAGGCCACACGCACGGCCACATCAGAACTCCGGCATCTCCGCCACCGCCGCCACCTCGACGTTCAGCTGCAGCCACGCAACGTCGATGACCGTCGCCTCAAGAGGATCGAGAATGCGCACCGTGACGTTCGAGAGCACGGTCGACGGCCCGGGAATGTACGCCACAGTGTGAGTTTCCCACGTGTCCGCCTCGTCTACCATCGCGCCGTTTGACTCAACCGGCTCCAATGCATCCTCGCCATCAACTACGTACACGACCACGCCGGCAGTGCTGGCGTTGATCCGCAACCGAATGACTACCTCGATCAACGTCAGCGGCTCGTCCGTAACCTCTTCTACTGCGAGCGTTGCCGCTGGCTCAACGGCGCCGTTGTTTGTGATGAAGGTCGCGTCGCTCTGGTCGGTCAGGCAGTCGAGGATCGTGCCCGCCGACGGTGCCCACTCGGGCTCCTCCGTGTCGATGTACGCACTCGGCCAGGCTTCGAAGTCCGTGTCTACCGGTGCGGCCGGCGGCTCGCCCGCGCCTAGCAGCCACGCGCCGCCATAAGGTGGGTCTACGCTCGGATCGAGGCGGCGACCGAGTTGAGCCGCGATCGCCGTCGCACCGAGGCTCGTATTGCCGGCGTAGTCGAGGACGCCGAAGTCGAAATCCGCATCGTCGGTCTCGTTGCGGTTGCGCAGCGTGTAGAGCGCCGAGACGCCCGGGAGCCGTTGCATGGCCTCGATCATCCGCGCCCAGTGCTGCCCGCGCTCGCGCTCGCGGAAGCCTGCCTCGTCTGAGCCCCAAACCCAAGACGGTCGAAAACCGAACTCGGTCCAATAGACCGGCAAGCGGCCTAGCGCGGCCCAGGCCTGCGCAAGCCGGAGCGCCCCAGCCCTGAGAAACCACTGTCCGTACAGCGTCGCATGCCGCTTCACGCTCGCCGGGATCGACGAGTCGTAGAGGTGCAGGTTTACGGGCAGCCCGTCCGGGTAGGTGATTCCCTCCGGCGCGTACGTCGCAAGGGAGCGAGCCAGCTTCGTGCCGTCGTAGTCGGCCTCCATCGATGAGCCGATGAGTCTCATGCCATGCAGGTCGAGTTGCGGGATGATCCACTGCAGCGCTTCGTGTCGTCCTCGCACGTCAGCGTAGCCGGTTTTGCCGGTGAAATCCGCCAGGTCGTCCCAGTCCGCGTCCGTGTCGAAGATGCCGAGCAGCCCGCGCCGCTCGATGTCGGTCGCCGCCGTCGTGTCGTCCGAGCCGTACTCCAGAATGTAGTCCTCGTCGAGCGGCTCGGTGGCTTGATCCAGCGCCCCGCCGTGGGTCGCGCCGGTGCAGCCCGGCCCGCCCCAGTACCACTCGTTTGGCAGTTCGAGTTCGTATCGTTCCGACACGTCCACGCCTGCCGCCTCGCTGATTTCGACGATCGTGTTGATCATGTGCTGGAGCGCCGGCATGATCAGATGCCAGGACGACTCCGGCGGCCGAAACTGGATCGGCCACGGCCAGCCCCACGAGCCGGACATCGGCGCAGTCGGCGAGAGGATGAAGATGCACCGCAGGCCGCTATCAAGCAGCGCCGACATGAAGGCGCGGATACCGAGCTGCGACGCGTGCAGTGGCGTCGAGACGACCGCGCCTCCAACCGCGAGCATGTATTGATCGACGCTGAAGGTTACGCGCACGCCAGCGAACCCGATCGCCTTCGCCGCCGCGAGATTCGCCTGCCACGTCTCCTGGGAGATGCTATCCCAGATGTGGCCGACGTTGACGTAGATCATGCGGGCCGCACTCGGAGGCAGTAGTCGACGTTGGAGAGCCCGTTCCCCGCGTTCTCACTCGCCCAAAAGCCGGTCCCGTAGGCTCCGCCGAACGAGTCGCCAGTTAGGAGCGTGATCGGCGGCCCGCCGGTCCCGCTACCGTTTCCGACCGGCAGGTTCGCCGGCGTCGTGTCGAAGTAGGTCATCGGGCACGCCGTGAACGACCCGTTAGCTGACGAGCAGTCCGCCTGCGACACGCCCTGGTAGGCATCGTCCGCGACCATCGCGCCCGGAAAATAGGCGAGCCGGGTCCTCAGCGTGCCGCCCGTGACCGACTCGGCGGACACTACGCCCCCAATATGAATGAGGTTGCCCGCCGGCGAGAACGCCGGCGTCTGCAGCGGTAGCCAGTAGGTCTGGTTCGAGGCCGCCGAGCCGTCGAAATGCGTGCTCGCAAGGTTGACGGTATTCCATGCGCCCGCATTGAGCAGGCCCGCGAGCGGCTCGTAGTAAGGCGCGAGCCCGGCCTGAAAAACCCCGAGATTGAATCGGTACGTCCCAGCCGTGATCCGAGATGTGAACGGAATTCCGATGGCGTCGATGTAACAGTTGAACGGCGTGAAATGGCGCGTGAAGAACGCCCGCGTTGGCGCCGCCGCGGCCGCATAGGTCGAAAACGACGGCACCAGGTAGCACGGCATTTGCGACGACACGAGGTACTGCGAGGCCAGCGTGAGTACGCGCTTGGGATACCCTCCATGTGGCATTGGTTACTCCTCCCCCGCGATTCGGCCGAAGCGGAATCCTGCCGCGATTGCCTCCATGTTCGCACTCGTCGGCGTCCAATCGCCGTCGATGACGCCCGAGTTGACGTTGTTCGCCGCTACGTTGATCTCTCCGTCGCCGTAAATGTCGTAGTACACCGTTCCCGACGAGATCGAGATGACCTTGCCGCCGACCGCCGTTTCCGGCCAGTCCTGGCCGGCGTCGTAGACGAGTTTCGGGAGGCTCGCCACCGTCGTCGTGGGGACCAGCGTGTCGGAAAACACGCGAAGCCCGGTGGCGTCGTACAGGACGACGACCATCGAGATAGCCGGCGAGTTCGTCGAACCGAGGAAGACGTAGCGCCGCAAGTCGAGCTCTACTGGCTCGATGGTAGCGTCGGTCCCGAAGGACCATTCCAAAAGAGCCGGCGCGGTCGCCGCGACCCAGTACCACGTCTCGGTGGTGGCGGTAACAGTCAGACTGGCGCCCGGGGCGATCGCCGTCCCGGCCATTACCTCTGCGTAGGTCGGCTTAAGGCCCGTCGCGACAGCCAGCAGCCGCACCGTCACCGACGAGGAGCGGTTGGTAATGGTCAGCGTCTGGCCGCGCACTAGGCGCGCCAGCAGTTGTTCACGCCGCAGCTCGAGTTCGGTGGATGCCCCCATGCCTGCTAAAGAACGCCCTCGGAAATCCAGCGCTGGACCACCACGCGACCGGCTTCAAAGTGGTGCGCGTCTTCTGTTCTATACCCCGCGCCCCAGAACCAGCCGTGCCTTTTCAGCACCGAGTACAGGTCGAGAAGCCCCGCCTGGACCAGGTCATCTCCACGGCGGTCCAGTTTGCCGCCGATCGTGAAGTCGATCGCCATGCCGAAGGAATGGTTCGAAGCCAGGCCAGGCACCCCACGCACGTGACGGCAGCAGAGCATCCCAACCGAGCCCAGCGACGAGTACAGCAACGGTTTTTGCGCCTTCACGTCGGCCAGCGCCGCGCGAAGCAGCGCCACCGCCGGGCGGAAGCCTGTGACGCGAAATGGTCCGACCGACTCCGTCACCATCTGCGCCCGCCACCACGCGTTCGTGGGTGACACGCAATTCTTCGTAAGCCGCGCCACTGGTAGTCCGCGCCGCCGGAGAATGTCCGAAGTTGGGCATGGGCCGCCACTCTGCGTGTTGATCGATGACGCAGGCGGTACGGGCACGAGCTTCTGAAGGTCGGCGATCATCACGGGCTCACATCCGCGCTCGCACGGTACCAGTTCGTACCGTCGCAGTAGATCGTGGCCACTTTGGCCGTTGCCACTGCGACACCTGTCCCGGTCGCCCCCTTGAAGGTCAGCGTTTGCCCGGTCTTGTTGTGTACGATCTTCACCGCGCCATCAGTGAGTGGAAGGATCACGTCGCGCCCGGTCGTCAGCGTGCCGGACATCTCGATGATGTTCTGATCGTACTCCGACGCCGAGAGCGTCTTGTTCGCATCCGTCATCGACACCGCCGCGCGCCCAAATGCCAGCGCAACGCCGTAGCCGATGATCTTGTCGCACTTGACGTCCCCGTCGACGATCCTCGTTTCGTTTGCCATAGTTACTCCGTTACCCTCATGCTGCCGCGAATGATCAACGTCCCCAAGACCGCGATCGCCCCGAACATCGAAGCCTGCGCGCTGCCAGGAATCACGACCGTCTCACCAGCCGGTATCACGTCCTTCGACCACGCCATGCCCTGCGGCACGTTGGCCCACTGAGCACCGTCCCACAGCCAGAGCCCTCCGAGCGTCTTGGTCAGCAGCCTAATCGCGGCCCCTGGCGTATCGGACGGCTGCCCCAGGTCCGCCGTCTCGCGATACGGCATGCCCGAAACGAGGCGAACGACGCCGGATTCATCCACCGCCGTTACATCCGAGCCATTCGTCGTGCATGAGCCGAGGAGCACGCACTTCACGGCAGGCGGCTCAGGGTCGGTAGCGACCGCTTCGAGAGTGCCATCCTGTTTGAACCAAATCCAAACTCGGGCCGTCGCCGCCGGCACTTCGAGAGGCTGAAACTCTTTGACGGCCTTGTAGCCATCGATCGCCGCTACGACGCCAGACACGAGGACGTGGAGCCCCTCGCCCGCCGATAGCTCGCCGCCGTACACGACCGCAAAACATCCTCCTCCGCCGCGTGCCGCCATGTCGAGCATCGCCGCGTTTTCGTTGACCTTCGATGTGAAGTTGGCCTCGCCAGAGCCAATCGTTTTGGCGACTCCCGCGGAATCGCCGTCAGCAACATCGGAGGGCCAAACCAGCGCCGAAGGCTCGATCGGAAGCGGACAGTCCGACGCAAGCAGAGTTACCGGCAACGCTCCTCCCGTGGCAGCTCGAGTGCTCGGTCGATCTCGGATATCTCTGACTCGATCGCTAGGCGAAACAAGGCCAGCCGCTTGGCTCTAAGCCAGCCCGCTGAGCCTCCTAGCGTCACCGTGGTTTCCTCTTTTTCGTTCGGCTCATCAGGCCTAAGTCTCAACACGTCGATCAAGGCATCGAGCAGCTGCACCGCTTGACGCACTGCGCAAACCGAACTACCCGCCAGCACCAGGCCCACCGCGCCCATTCCGAGCGCAAGCCAAATCAAATTGCCGCCCATGAATCTCCTTCGTCTGTCGACTCCCACTCGCCGGGCTCACTCGCACCGTCGGCCATCGCGGTCAGCACCCATCGCCGCGGCCCTCCAGCGGGCGCTTCGATCGCGAACGAATCGGGCGCGAATGCGATTGGCGACCCGCCAGCGTCTCGCACCGGAAACTCGGCACCCGGCACGCTCTCGTCTGGCCGCTGCAGTCGCAGGTAAATCTTGCCTGGCCCCGAAGAACCGGCATCGTGCTTGAAGACGGCGTAGGCCTCCCAGCCTAGTCCGTCTTGCATCACCTCCGGGTATCGGGCGCTCATAAACAGCAGTTCTGGGTCCTCGAACGTCCTGCCGTCGTCCGTCGACCGAGTCAAATAAACGTGCCCGGTCGCCGCACTCTCGTAGATTAGGCGCAGCGTCAGGTTCGGCGTCCACATTGTGCGAGCCGCTAAAACATCCGCGCCCCATAGCGTCTCTAGGTCCCAGCCCTCGCGCGGCGAGCCTGAATCGGCCCGCAGCAGCCAGACCTGGCCGTCCCGAATCGCCGTGCGCGTGTACCGCCCTAGCCGGTCCCGCGAGTTGTGCGGCCCTGCAGCCTCGCCTCCTCCACAAGGCGGCTCTTCAGGCCAATACACGTCCACCGACGCCCGGTAGTAGCACAAATCGTCTTCGAACGCCGCTCCGCAGTTCCCACCAGGCGGGTCAGGACACGGGATCCAATCAAACGCACAGTACGAGTGGCCGGCCCACGCCTCGACGTAGCGAAACGTCTCGCAGTACGTCAGCGCCTCTACGTCGTCGGTCTCGTCGAAATCACAGTCCTCCGGCAGTACCAGACAACTGCACCCGCAGCACGTGTCGCGCCGGACTGCCGTGAAGGGAATGCCGTGACTCGCGGGAACGATATGCACGACCGCGAATTGCCGCCAGCGCCTGGCGAACGAATCGTGAAGATGGATCGTGCCCGCAAACGTCGGGGGATCGGTCGGGCAGTAGCAATCTTCGACCGTAACGGTATCGTCGGCGTAAAAGTAACTCGCCGCAGACGCCTCGACCTCGTATGAGTCCGCCCCCGTGATGCCCGGCAGGCCATGCGTGCAATCACATCCACCAGCGCGGCAGCTAACCGCCCCCGGCGGAAGCGGGCCATCCCCCTTCATGGCCACGACCTCGCTCGCAAAGCCTGAGCCATCGTCCACCTGATAACCGCCGCGAATGTGCGAGGCCTGCGACAACGTCGCGGGCGGAGTCGGCCCCGGGCACCCCGGCCCACAGGGTCGAATCGACGATGGCGAATCCTCGACCTCGAAGCCGATCCAGTTCTCGCGATGCGAATACGAGTCTGCGCCCGATCGCGGCCCCGCTGTTACCGCCAGATCGTCATCGACGTAGACCCGCAACTCGGAAAACGACCAGCTCGACCCCGTGCAGGGCGGCGGCACGTCCAGAACGAGGGCGTCGATTTCCACACGCACCGTTGCTCCGGTATACGAGAGTAACGGAACGACGATCGTCGCAAAGTACGGGCTCTCGATCGTCAGGCCCCCCCCTGCGCCCGCTGGATTATTGAAGGCGCTCAGCGTGGCCCTAACCCCTTGCGACGGGAATTCTGCGCCCCACTGGATGGCCTTAACCATGCGCGCCGTTACCCCGGTGCCCGATCCGGAGTAACTGCCAGAGGGCGTCATCTCCGCTAGCCAGCGGTAGTTGTGCGGCCCTGCGTTTCGCCTAACCACCCGACCCCCCACACCCGCACGGCCTCGGCGGCCTCGGCGGCCGGTAGCCCGGCTGCGCCCGCATGTTCGCCTCGAGGTAACGCTCCAGTGCGAACTGGCGCTCGATCGATGCGAGCATGCGGGCGACGAACTCCGGATCGCCCTCGATCTTCACCTCGGCGGTGCCGCCATCGAAGCGCCTGCGTAACCGGGTCCTCATGGCACAGGGTCGTAGTCGGGCATGAACAGAAACTCGCCAAAGCGCTCATCTTCCGGATCGACCACCTGGATCGGGCTTGCCGGTACAACCGGCAGCGCAACCACGGAGCCGCGCTCCACCGAGAATGAGCGGTTCGTCGTGCGCAAGAAACTCGTTCGGGGCAGCACGCCGACCGAGCGCCTGGCGCTTGCGCGACGCATTCGCTCCAGCGTGAACAGATCGAACGCGCCGATCGGCATTCCGAACCTATCGATGATCGTCGATGTCACGAGTTCGTATCGCGCCATCTGATGCCTGTCGTTGCTGTAGAGCGGTGAACACCGTACGACGAGCCACTGCTCCCATGTCTCCAAATCGTCGGCCATCACCTGTACCGGGTCGCCGAAGCGCAGTTTGCGCGGGTTGGTTTGAAGTGGATCAAGATCGTCGACGATGTACCGCAGCGGTGCGATGAACGTCAGGTAGCGCCGCGCAAAGCACGCGTAATCGAACACGCGCCTGGCGACCCAGTCGACAGCCGCCCGCGTTGTCAGCGTGCCATCCATGACCACGATCGGCACGCAATCGCCGCCCATGAACTCCGGCGAGAACGGGTCGGGATAGAACTCGTGCTCCGGCGGCAAGCCCATCACGTTGAATGACGTCGGGTTGAAGACGAATTGCGACAGCAGCGTCGCGCCCTGGTTCGTGCTCGCACGTGAGGCTCCGCCGTGGACGATCACGTAGTTCCCTTCTGGCGGCTCGATGTGGCGCTGCTCATCGGTGATGTAGTTGTGCGGCACGAGCTGCCCCTCGGCCGCAAACTCGCCATCCCCCTCGTCGATCGGATACGATGCGAGTAGATGCGGCAACGCCTTCGCCCCCGGGTGCAGCCGCGTAAAACGCATGAGGTTGTTGTAGGGCGGCCTCTGCTGCTGCCGGATGCGCCACATGCCGTCATCGCCCGCGTTGAGGTCGAAGACCGGCCATGCGCCGAGAAAATCACGTGCGTTCTGCGCGACGAACTCGCCGACCGAGGAGTACGCCTCGACGAGCAGGCTCTCATCATCCGCCCCTCCGTCTGACCAGAAGCGGACAGGTAGGTCGGGCACGTCGATCATCTCAGCCGGATATCCTGCCGCCTCGATCGCATAGCGCAGCCCGTTTGAAACCTTCATCGAGCGGTACTGCGTCTCGGTGCCGCTCGCGTAAACCTCGGTGAGGTACCACCGCTCAGGAAACAGTGCGCGCTGAAGCCGGGTCCATTCCCCTGGGCCGCTGAACCGGTAAAGACGCGAGCCCGGCTTGGGATACTGATTCTCGATCGCCGCGCCGCTGCCGGGCCTTTCCCCTCGAATCTGACTGGACTCGTTGCGGGCCACGTGGAATCGCGCCAACCGGGTCACGAGATTGCCCTCAGCGTCGTGGATGCTCACGTCGCAAGGCGTCGCGATAATGTCTTGCAGCTCGGGCATTTCGTTCGTGAAATCTGCGATCGAAACCTCGCACGCCTCCGAAGCCGGATCGTCCTGTCCGTCCTCGGCGCTCACGTCGTCTACCACCTCTTGCCGGCCCACACTTACGACAGGCTCTTCCTCGACCTCGAGAATGCGCCCAGTCGGGAACACGAGCGGCGTCACGCTCAGCGCCTCGGTCACGCCGTTTTTACGGACCCGGTAGCGTCTGAGCGTCGGCGTCTTGTCGAATGCCTCCCACGCCTCGTTGTAGCCGCCCCACAGTGTGATTTCGACCTCGTAGGCGCGGGTGAAGAGCATCGCCGGCGTGCACGGGTAAATTTTCACTCCGCCAAGACAATCCTGCACCGGCCAGTGCTCCTCTAGAGACATGCCGTCGTGTGGTACCTCGATATCCGTGCCGGCAAAAAACAGCTTGCACTCGGCCTCCGTCCCTTCCGGAAAGTCGCCGTACCATTCCAGCACGAACGGCGTTTGAGAGCCGGGGTAGACCGGTATCTCGAACGGATCGTCGCGCCAGGTCGCGACCTCCGGGAACGTCACCCGGCTCACCTGAAAGAGCGCCCGCACGTCACGCCGCAGGTCGAGGCGAACCGGGGCCAGCGTTGGCGCGTAGTCCGGATCATAAGGAATCCGGTACTTGGTGATCCCCTTGTTCAGCAGCGCCTGCGTCGCCGAATTGAACGCGGTCAGAAGACCGTACCCGCCTGCCTTGGAATCGAACGAGTGCGTCGAGCAGAGATTGAGAACCGTGCCCGACCATCGACCATCCGAGCAGCTCTCAGAAGCGTCTGAAACGACCTGAAAGTAGACACTTTGGAGAGGGTACGGCTCCTCACACCATTGCCAGACAAAACGGCGGCGCCACACTAGACCTTCGCCCGCGATGCAGCGCTCATACAGAACCGCTTTTCCGTCGAAGAACAGCTTTACCGCGTACTGGCCGTTTCCGACCCCACCGCCGTTGATGCCCGGGATCCCCGAGAAATAACAGGTCGCAAACGCCCCACGCGATACCGGTCGTTCTGGCAGGATAAACGAGTAGACGAGCGCTTGATCCGGCTTATGGTTCAGGGTCGAAACAAACACGCGATCGAGATCGATCGGATCGTCAGAGGTGCCCGGAGACGGAAACGCCTCCTGATCCGCCTCGAGCCGCTGCTCCCAACTAGCACCGGCCACGATGCGCCGCTGATGCATAGGCATCGAGGCCGATTCCGGACTCGAGTAGTTGAGGTCCGGGTAGTCGTACTGGCGGCTCACGAGTTGCTCCTCGACGCCGGGCGCCACTACTGCAAAGGCTCCTCGATACACCGCCGGCGTTGGAGCGCGCTCGAACAAGTTGCCGCGGTCGAACTCGTATGGCCGCAGCCTGAGCCCGACTCCCTCGATGAACATCACCTCGTTCGGCAGCTCGCGCGAGCCCCTGGCGATCTCGCGGTCGCGACGCTCGTACAGCACCGGACGCTGCACGATCGCCGGAAACAGCCTACGGAAGGTAACCCTGGTCGATCGGCCTGGGGTCGACGCCCCGCCGGCGCTGCCGAGCGGCATTGCTAGAGCAGCCCCGTCGCCAGGCCCTGCCGGTAGGCGCGATCGTTGAGGAAGTGGCCGCGTACCCGCGTTGGCAATGCACGCTGCGCACGGGCGCCGCCGCCGAGGATCTCGCGCGTATCCTTAAGCGCGCGCGTGTTCTCCCGAATCGCTGACGTGTTACGCTCCATCGCCGTCTCCACCTGCTTCCCGCCGTTTCCAAATGTTGCCGCGATCCCACCCAATCCCGCCACGATCACGCGCCCGACCGGGCTGTCGAAGAACGCGCTGATCCGAGCCTGCAAACTGACGAAGAACTGGGTCGCCTTCGAGAGCGTGCGAAGAAACGGCGTCCCAACGACTCGCACGAATTCCATGCCCGTGCGCTTCGCCTCTTCGAGCCAGAACGAAAACTCTTCGGCCTGCGCCAGGCTCGCCTGGGTCGGCGCGTTCGCCCCGCTGAACATATGCCGCTTAGCCTCATCGGAGAGCAGGAACGACCGCGCCATGTCCGCCTGACCATAGTTCATCGCCTTACGTCGCGCCTCTTCGAGCGAGCCCGAACGCGCGACGTCCTCGAGCGCTCGCATCAGTTTCGCTCCAACGTCGCGATCTCCGAACGGCCCGCCGAGCGGGTTGATTCCCGCCTGCAGCGCTTGATACTGAGCGATGCCACCGCGCTCGATCGCGGCCTGAAACTGCTGCGCGCGGCCTGCCATGTCGCCGCCTAGAAGTGAGCCCGCTCGCTGCATCTGCGCGTACGTGCCGACCGACGTGCCCGCTTCAAGCATCCCCGACGTAAACGCCTGGAGCTGGTCCTTGGCCGACATCGCCGATGCCGCAACCGCTGTAAACGCCATTGTCGCAATCCCGATCGGGCCCGCCAGCGATGCAAACCGAGGCCCGAGCGCGCTTACGGCATCCATTGTTCGCCCAACTAGCGGCGACACCCCGCCCATATTGAACCGCGTCGACCGGATAAAGGTCGACAGCGCCCCGGCCTGGTTTTGGCGCGCAAGATGCCCCGACAATTGATTCATCGCCGCGAGCGCCCTTGGATCGCCGGTCTGCTGAAACCGCTGCGAGTAGAAGTTCCAGCCGGTTGCCGCCGCCTGCCCGGCCTGCTGTCGGAACTGTCCCCCGGTTACGCGGTTGGCCGCATTCAAAAACTGAAACTGCTGCAGAGGGGTTGGGCCCTGGACCGGCGGCCTGGTCCCAACAATTGCTTGCATGAACCCGCCACCGCCTGCCGCCGCCTGGGTTGCCTGCCTCGCCTGGCTCGTAACACCCGAGAGTCCACCCTGCACGCCCTTCAGGGCAGAAGCCAGCTGCGTGAATACCGCCAGGTCGGCCTGAGCGCCGATGTCTATAACGATCGCCATGCTCTACTCGAAATGAACGCCCTTGTCCCAGCCGGACATGTCCGGCACGCCAGGTAGCGGATCGGCGCCCGCCATCGGTTCCTCTTCCGCCGGCTTGCGAAACACCTCGAGGATCTCCGATGCCCAGCGCAGGTCGAGCTCCGGCAGGCCTCCACCGGCCTCCGCCGCCCCGAGCAGCACACATAGCGCCCCGAGCCGCTCATTGAGCGACCACAGGAGCGCATCTTGGCGCGAGGCTAACTCTGGATGGGGGAGGAAGTTTCCGACGCAGGCTCGCACGAGACTCCTGCGCCAGATGCTAAAGGGTCGACGTGCACCACCCGCGCCTGACCATCATCCTCGCCTTCCTCATCATCATCGTCCTTACGTTTCGGTTGAGGGCGAATGTCCACCGCCAATTGATCCATCTGGGCAAACAGCGCCGACGAGGTCATCATCAAAAGCAACTCTTCGGGCGTCCAGCGCGGATGCTCTTGGCGCTGAGCCGTGTACAGGTATGCCACGAGCCGGCACGCGTTCGATGACACGACGATATATCGCCCATCGACCGGAGGAAGAATCTCGTGCTCGGGGCCGTCCACGAAGCGGCGACACAGGTCCTGCCAGAGCGACAGCGCCGCCACCTCCTCATACTCTTCGAGCCGGTGGCAGGTGAAGGGATAGTACCGTGCGTACTCTGGCTGCTCCGGGTCCTCGAGGACTCGGTCGATGTAGACCCGCGGCGCGAGTTTCATGAGCAGCGGATTACCGCGCTGATGGTTGGTCATAAGCCGTCCCCCTACGAAGCCGCGTAAACAACAAAGTCGGTTGCGCCCACGTCCACGCACAACAGGTCGAGTGACGAGCGCAACGCTGATCGTCCGTTGGTGGTCAGCCCTTTCGTTCCTCGCACACCGTAGACGGTCTTGGTCCGAATGCCGCTAGCCACGGTGCCGATGACATAGACCAGTTTGAAGAAATCGAAACTGTAGATTTGTGTCATCAACAGGTCCGGATCGGTATTGATCGCCGTCAGCAGGGTTTCGACCCTGATCCGCCAGCCGTCAGCGATAATGACGTTGTTCAGGCGTCCCGACGTGATCGGATTGATCTCGTCATGCTGTGGCTCGGATTGATCGTCCAACGTAAGAAGGCGCGCGGTAACCGTCGCCACCGGAGTCGTGTCGCCCAGCACTCCGGCGGACGAGACCGTTTGCGGCGTCAACACGACCGACGAGATATGCTTGGCCGTCATCCAAATCGGGAGGGTGGCCATTACGCTTCGCCCTCATTCGCGTCACTAGCCTCGGCTGGTTGCACGACTTCGATGCCGCCGCGACCAATTCCGCTCGGCAGAATCTCCTCGGGCTGGGCTACGTCTTCTTTTGCCTTCCGCATGCCATCAAAGAACGCGCGAGATCGCACGTGCCACTTCACGCGCCACGAGAGATTCCGCCTCGCGCCCGAGCGCCGCGCTGACCACCCGTGCGACAGGACGCGGGAACATGACCCTGGTGCCATCCAGGAACTCCGTCGCCGGATCATCGTTAATGATCCGCCCGCGATACGAACCGCCCCACCCGCCAGGCAGCCGAAACGCGTACCATCGGGACAGCAATCGCCCACTCTGAATGTTCACGATCGAAGGCTCGAGCAGCGGAGACCCGTGGCGAGTCGCGTAGGGATGATCGCGCCTGCGCAGTTCGGCTAACGACCGCCTACCCGACGTGCGCTTCTTGGCCAGAGACAGCCCGCGGGACAGCAGTCGCTCCGAGCCGCGCTTCGCCCCCTCATCGGCGGCCCTCTCCAGCTGCTCGATCTTCCGAATCGCCTGGCCAATCGTCACGGAGTCACTCCGCACACGACAACCGCGTCGAAGACGACCCCGTGAAATGGCAGATTGTGCTCCAAGAACAGCGCATTGGCCGGGTTCTTTGCATCGTGGTTCCCGATGTGGATCATCGGGAACTGAGCATAAGGGCCGGCGTGCCCGCGCAGCGCCACGCGAAGCGCCTCGATCGCCGCCTCAGCTTCTTGCATCTGCACTTCAACCGTCTTGAGTTCGTCGGACCCGCCATCGATGTCGGCCTGCGAGAAGGCGATGACGATACTGATCGGCCACCGATAGGTATCGCCCGTAATCGCGTACTCGTCGCTGGGCTCGAGTTCGCCCCACTCGATGACAGCCCAGGGCGGTTCCATCTGCATCCGCGACGTGTCCCCTTGCTGGAACGCCTCGACCAACTCGCGCCAGGAGACGCGCTGCGCCCCGACCTCGTCGTAGGTGGTCGTTAGGCCCGGCACCGCCGATTCGAGGAGTGCGTAAACCTCCGATCTCACCGCATCGAGCCACGTAGCCACACCCTAACAAACGACCCTTACGGAGCCGGCGCCCACGGCGGCGCGACCGCGCGTACCACGAGGAACGACTTCACGCCCGCCCGAACGCTCGCTCGCGGCCCACCCTGCACCCGGAGCCACGTACCGGTTTCAGGATAGCCCTGAGGCCCCGTCACGTTGGCCCACCAACCATCCCCGCAAGGCGTCGAAGCCGCTAACCGCAACAGGTCGGTCGTGTCCATCTGGTCGATGTTCGACCGGCCTACAGCCCCGGGTTTTGTCACTTCATACCTCGAAATGATCCTGGCCGCCGCCCCCGCAACCGCAGGGGCCTGGGGCGTTGCCAGGCCCTGAAACCGCTTCGAAACACGCGGCAACTCCTCCGACGGCTCGTAGAGGTCGACCGTGATCGCAAGAGACCTGCGCAAACGTTGGCTCATCAGTCCGTCCGGTACTCCGATAGGTCCGGCAGAGCCAGCGCAGTGACAGCAATGCCACCCGGTGTATCCACGCTAGGCGGCACTAGGAGCCCTTTCCGGAATCGTTCGGCGAGACCCCGGAAGTGCTCGATAGCAGCCGTAATGTCTTCGGACGCGTCGGCGTCCACCATCTTGCCCACGAGCGCCCCGTAGCGCGAGGCCTTCGCTTCGGCAAGGCTTGCTCCCGCCGCCGACACTCCGAGCGCATCGACGAGCGAGTCGATCTCGTCATCGTCGAAGAGCGCACCGTCGTAGGTCTGGACCGTCCAGTCGACGCTGACCTGCGTGTCACCGAGCACACTGCGTAGCCAGTTCCTGGGCAGCAGCATATCGGACGTGTACGTCTTAGCCATTGAGCGCAGCGATCACCAATTCGGCGAGTTCGGCCTTCTTCACTGCCCGCGTCGCAATGCCAAGATCGTTCGCGATGGCACGCAGGTCGTCGAGCCTGAGTTCGCCGATGGCCTCGGCTCGATCCTCCGGCGTCATCGCAAGCAGGAATTGCACCGCAGCACGCTCGGCGGCCGAGCCTGGTGATTCGGGCTCGGCGGCCGCCGCCCGTTCAGCTGTAGCGGTGGGAGATTCCGCTTCCACCGCTACGACCGGCGCAACCGGCTTCGGGGCCGCATCGACGAGCCCCTCCGAAACGCGTAGCGCAAGTTCCTCCGCGCTCCAATCGACTTCAACCTGCTCGCCCGGGTTGTAGACCCTTCCGCCCGTCATGATCGTACGCTTGACGATAACCTGCATACTATAAAAGAACGCAGGCCCCCCGTGAAGGAGGGGCCCGCGTCGTCCCTGACCTGCGAAGGCTAGTACACCTTCATCACGATAACCTGGCGACCGAAGTTGAGCCTCGGGCCGCCGGAATGGCCACGATGCACCCGCGGCAACTTCGGTGGATTCGGGCTCTCGTCGATCTCCGCATAGATCGTCGCCCTGCCCTTGGCCGCATCATGGCGTGTACCCACGTAGTTGCCGCATTTCACACCGTAGGCCATATGCACGCCGACGATGACGACGTAGCCATCAGGGACGTTGAATTGCCACACGTCGTCTGTTGCGCGGCCGTAGCCCGAATCGTCGATCACAGGCATCGGCAGGTCGGCCTGGTTGACCATGTAGCGCTTGAACGTCCCCATGTCGGTGATCGTCGCCCCGAACGGATCGCGCTTCCCGCCGACGTCTGCCGGGTTCTCGTTCTTCCACACATACGACCAGGTGATCGGATTCGAGATCGCCATGGCCTCCGGTCGGTTGAACGAGTGGCCCGAGCCAATCCCTTTGGCATGGATCGCATCGCGAATCGAACCTAGCGGATACGAGTCGTCGAGGTCGGTCCACACGTCGTTGCCCGCGAGCGTTACGAGCTGCGAGGTGTAGCCGTTCCAGTTGTGCGTGTACCGAGTTGTGCCGTTGCGATCCGGAACGCTGACCTCGCCGAGCGAGAGCAGGCGGCCCCGAGTGTAGTTGACGAGCGAGAGCTCGCGCTGAGCAATCTCGAACATCATCCGGCTCGCCTCGCGATACGGATCGATCGCCTCCCCCCACGTGCCGACCTCGCGGCCACGCACCAATCGAGAGGCATCGACGACCCGCGTCTCACCGAAGTGGCCCGGGGTCATCGCGTGGCGCTTGACCCCGGAGTCGTCCATGACGGGGTAGGCCTCTCCGACACCACGCGCCGGGGTGATCCCCGTCACATTGTCGCGATTCTCCCATAGGACCGCGTCGGTGTCCTCGAACGTCCAGGGCATCACCTGACCGAGCGGCGTTGCGTCGGAGAGGTTGATCGAACGCTCTCGCTCCAGCTCCTCGAGCTGAGCGTTAGTGAACATCGATAGGGTGGCCATGTTAGTCTCCCTCCGGGCCGAACCAATACTCGGCATTGGTCGCGCCGACCGCGCCCAGAATCGCGCGAGCGGCCAACTGGTCAACCATCAGCGTCTCGTAGCCGGTGATGCCGACAAGGTCGGCGGCAGCAAACGTGCCACCGATCACGATCTCGCCCTCCGGCTTGCCCGGAACGCCGATATCGAAGTGCGGCTCGGTCGCGGTGTAGACACGACCGTAATTGTCCGTGGCGAGGTCTCGCAATGCGAACCCCCGCAGAATGTGCGAACCGTCCGTTGCCGTGAACGCCGTGTTCACGGCAACGGGACCAGTGCCCTGGCCTGACGTCGGAAGCGCATCGATGTCGGTCTGAGGGACCGCCCCAGAGGACAGCGCAACCGTTGCCGCCAAGATGCCGTTCAAGTAGTACTTGATCCCCGTCGCGCCTGCGGGCACGTTGCCCGAGGTGATCGCCGCGAATCGCACACGGTCGTTTGTCGCATCTGGCACGACCACCGATTTGGCCTGAGACGGCAGCGTCTCGCCCTGCGCGGTGATCCAGGCCATCTGGCAGAGATACGTGCCGACCGGCATCCCACCACCGGTTTCCGCCGTAACTGTCGGGCCCGTTGTCGGATCGGCCAGGCGAGCCGGGTTCCACGCCTTCATGCGACCACCTGGCACCGGGGTTTGCGTTGTCGCAATCGTCGGAGTCGCACCCGTGATCCCGTTGGAAACCAGCAGAATCAGCGGCTGCGTTAGCCCGCCCAGGCGGCCCTTGAACTCGACGATAAGCGCCGCCGCATCGAGCGAAGCCCCCGAAGACGTCACCGCGACGTTGCCAACCCCGATGTTCGGCAGGGCTTCGAGGATTGCTTGAGCCGCCGCCGGGGTCGCGTTGTAGGCGAGCGTGAATCGCTGGCCGTCATAGTCGAAGACCGCACTGCCCGCACTGCCAGAAGTAGCCGTGATCGACTGCTTGTGGTTGACAGCGCTCGCCGTCACCATCCCGAGCGCCTGGCCCCTTGAGATCACGAGCTTGGCATCGAACGGGCGACTGGCTACCGCGCGCTTGCCGCGCACCGGATTGAGCGTTCGAGCGTCCAGCGTCTGAACCAGAGTCCGACCCATTTACGCGTCACCTCCGAATCCGCCAGTCGAGCGGTACGCCTTGAGCACCATATCCCGCGCAGCCTGCGACTCTTGACCGACATCCGGAACGAGCACGCTGCCTGACGGGGCCGTTTCGAGAACAGGATTGGTCAGCGAGTGCGCGGGCCGGCTCGTCCCAAGATTGCGCACGCTTGCGCTCATCGGGCCCTCCAAGACCGCGCCCGTGGCCGAGGCGGCGATCTTGCCTCCCCCGTCGGCCCGCATGGCGCTCAAGAGAGCATTGCGCCACCCCGCCGTTTCGGCAGGAGTGATTCGATTTTCGGCAAGCAGCCCCGCCGCGAACGCATCGGCCGTCGTCTCAGCCGCGCGATCGAGCAGGTTCTGCACGAACTGCACATCGTCCGCGCTCGGCCCGGACTCGACGGGCTCCACAGGGGCCTGAACGTCCGGGGCGCGTCGCTTGAAAAGGTCCGCTAGATTCATGTCTTCATCGTCTCCGTCGCCGCCCGTGCGGCCATCAGTCCTGAAAGAACGTCATCTTCTGAGCCGATCCCATCGACGAGGCCGAGCCGCATCGCCTCCTCAGCGCGCCAACAGTGCCCGGTGCCCATCTTGCGCACCTCGGCTTCGACGAAACCGCGACCGGACGCCACCGCCCGAACGAAGTCGGACATAACCGCATCGACCTCCCGCTGGGCGTCCTCGACGAGCTCGTCATCGACCGGCTGCCCGGTAGCCCACTTGCCCTTGATACCGCCTGAGGTGACCAGCGTCCAGCCGACCCCCACCCCGTCCCAAAAACGCACATCGTCGATGAGCAGCGTGTATACGCCGATGGAACCGACGCTCGCGTAGGGCGAGGCGACGATCGATCCGCACTGCGACGCGACCCAGTAGGCAGCGCTCGCGCAGATCGACGACACGTAGGCGACCGTGGGCTTCAGTCGGCTAGCTTCACGCACATCGTCTGCAAGCGGCCCGAGCCCTGCCGCCTGCCCGCCCGGCGAGTTGATTGCAAGCACGATTTCCTTCACCGCGTCGTCGACGGAGGCCATGCGTACCTGTCGCCGCGCGAAGATCGTCGACGTCCCCTCCTCGAGGCTCGGCACGCTCTGTAGCAGTGGTCCTGTGAGTTCGATGATCGCAACCCCATCCACGATCGCGTATGGCCGCCTGGTATCGCTTTGGGGCACGACAGCGCCGGCGGTGAACGCGTTAGGGTCGAGGCGCGACGCTCGGTACGCATCGATGCCAGGCTCGCGTAGCATCGCATCGGCAGGAATCATCTGAAGCGCCTGGAGGTAGCGCTCGGCAAACCCCCAATCCACACACCAAACCCGGTCGAGCGCGAGCGCTAGCGCGGCCTTGCTTTGCATGTGCGCAAAGAACGCTAAGCCTCGTCGCTAGATTCAGGCTCGCGGTCTGGCTCGGCCACGTACTCGACCGAGAACCACTTGCGCATCACCCCTGGAACCATCGGATCGGTTATCCCGCCCGAACCGCGCAACGTCGCGAACGCCTGTGCCGCCATTCCCATATCCGGCACCGAGACGGAGCCGCCCAAGACATTCGGCGTGAGAATCCGCGCGATCTCTTCACCCCAGTTGAGCGCTACAAGGCGCCGCACGAGCTGCCGCCGTAACACGGAGCCCACCTTTTCCCGCAAGTAGCGCCGGAAGAGATCCGAAACATTCTCCGCTTTGCCCGCGTCGGCCTGCGACGAGCGCTCGGACTCCATCAGCGTGCGGGCCGTGTAGAGGATCGACACCATTTTTTCGCGGTTCGCCCGCTGCATGAACCGCTCGAAGGCGTCGTTTCCCTGCCCGCCGACCGTCAGCATCTTCATCTCGCCGGGCAGGACTGCAACCCCGCCCGACTTGAATGCCGCCGAAACAGTCGCGGCGGCCCAGGTCGCAAAGTCGACCTGCTGGCTCGTCCCGTCTGGCATCGTTCGCAGCCTCATACCGAGGTCTTGCGAGGCCGGGACGCCTGTAATCACGACCGACTCGCCGCCGAACTGCGCGAGCGCCGCGAGTTCGACCGGCTTGACGATCTGGCACCGCTTCCACGCATCGTAAGCCGATCGGATCAGCGACTCCCCGACGAGCACACCATTAGGGCGACGGAACGCCAGGAGGACGAGCTTTTCCTTGCCGAGATACCCCGGAAGCGCCTCAGGGTCGGCCAGCATGCCAGAATACAGCGCCGCGTTGAGTCCTGGCTTGTATCCGATGACGCCCTTCCACCGGTTGAACTGGTCGGCCACGAGAACGTAGTTACGCCGCGGGATGAGCCGGACCGAATCGAGCATGAAAAGGCCGTCGTAGCGCCCGCCGCGATTCAGCCGGTACGTCGTCTCGGCGAGCTGGTGGCCATGCGAGAGCGCCCGCAAGAGCCCTTCGACGGTCATCTCAATCGGCTCGTCCAGCTCGTCGAAGCACTCGGCTACGAACTCCGCGACCTCACACCCGCGATCGTAGAGCGCCGCCGCCTCAGGGCCCCCCCCCGCCACCGGCTCGGGCACGCAGTTCGTGACGGTCACGCCGTCTTCGAGGACGAGGTTCTCCGCGTACCGCAAGGGAGCGTCAATGAATGGGTCATGGCGCATCCGGTCGTAGATGTCCACCCCGAATTCCCGCTCCGCATCATCGATCGTGCGCGGAAACGCCCGATCGGCAGGGACGAACGCGAAGTACTCAGAACCGGATAGTTGCGAGCTGGCGGGCTTGGGCATCTATGTGAAGAAACGCCCGCGCCTTCGCCGCCGCTTGCGGGGAGTGCGCTCCGATCCTAGCGCAGCTGCTGCTCTCGCAGCTGGATCACCGAGGCACGTAGCCAGCCCGGCCACCGCGACCGGCCAGTAGCGCGCCTTCCACGCCACCACCAGCAGCCCGCGCCATCAGCCCATAGCGGCACATGTCGTAGTAATCGTCACCGCCAATGCCGTCCTCGTCGACGTCGACCTTCAGCACGTCCTCGGGGCGGAGCGGGTCGTGCTGCATTGCCGGGATCTGCTCGATCGTGTTCGCGCACCGGTCCATAATGAAAAACCGCGGTGGAGTGGGCCGCTCCGGATTGCCGGGATCGCCCAGCAGCGAGAGCATGTGCGACGCTCCCGAAATCCGGTCGTTGTTGGCGCGAGTGATGTGGATGCCGTGCTCGGCGTAGTCGTCAGCCGTCGACCGCCCGTCGGCATGCTGCTCCGAAGCCCGCTTGGCAAAGGCGTCCGGCGAACCCGCGATCTGGCGCATATCGTGCATCTGTAGGTTGTGTCGGCCCAACATCTCGCGCACCATCTCGGCGTGATAACTGACCGTCTGCCGCGCGGCTCCGTACTCGTCGACGAGCCAGCGATTGCCTTCGTTGTCGAGCCCGAAGAGCCCCCAGACCGTCGGATGGACGAAACCGTAGTCCATCGCCAGCCAGAACTCCCATGACCGGTCCGCGATCGCCGACGGTCGGACGTGCACCGACTCGAGCCACGTGGTGAAGTACTGCCCCGCCGCAATGTCCCAATCCCCATACCGGTAGGCCCGCAACATCCAGCCCGTGAGCCGCTCCAGCTTCTCGCGGTAGCCCTCGTCCACGAACCGGTTATCGTCGACCGTCGAAGCGATAAATCGCGCCCAGGGCTCCCGAGATCGCGCGCTGACGTACGTGGCCTTGTACCACTGATGCCCGATCCCGCCCGGGTTCGTCGTCGTGTAAATGCGTGGCCGGAAATCGGTTCGACTCGTACGATTGCACGTCCGGATGAACTTCATTTTTGACGAGGTCAACGTCGTTGCCTCTTCCACGGCAATCACGTCGTACTGCAGGCCTAGGTAGGCATCGACGTCGCGCTCGGTCTGGAAGTGCCCGATCCGGAGCGTCGAACCGTTCGCGAACGTTACGAGCATCCGCGACGACGTGTATTCGTGCGGAATGCCCATCAGCACGCGCTGCCGCAGGTCTTCGAACGACTCTCGCGCCGAGCGGCCGACCTTGCGCAAAATCAATGCCCGGATGCCTGGCGCCCGCTGACAATCATCGACGCCGACCTGAGCCAGCGCGACATGCGACTTCCCGCCACCTCGAGCCCCGCCGAAGCCGATCTCGGTCGGGCCGCCCTTCCTATCGCACTCACGAGCCGCCGCGCAGAACTCGAGCTGGCGAGGCTGAATGACAAGACCCGCCGCCAGGAATCGCTCGATCTGGTCACGCGGGCAACCGGCGGCCCGGGCCGTGCGAATGTACGCCTCTACGCCACCCAGGGCGAGAACCCCTTAGAACCTCACCGCGATTCCGATCACGAGACCAGGCCGAACCGAACTCCACTCGAAGCGATCCGAGGCAAGCCCGCCGATCCCGACAGTCAGCCACGCATTGCGAGCCACCGGAGCCGAGTACGCCACCGCCGCGCCGAGCCGAACCCCGTCGAGCGGACGAACTAGAACCGACACGTCCAGGGACAGGTCGAAACCGAACACGCGATCCAGTTTGCCGACCGGCGCGAGCAGAACGGGCTGCGATCGCCCGCGCTCGAAGAACCACGCCGCACCGACCTCTTGGGCTTGCGCCAACGAAGCAGCAGAGAGGAACGAGAGAGCCAAAAGACGCCTGAACTTCAGCATGACGCTAAAAAACGCCCCGACCTCGCCACCTGGGAGAATCGGGGCTACTATCGTCTGCTTTTCTTGGCTTTCCGTTGGACAGGAGGATCAGCGTCCAGCATCTCTAAGAAACGTCAGGACAGATGTTGTGGCGCAGGGTGATGACCATCATCGACCGCTTTTCTCAGCGCTCGCACCGCCTCGGTGAGCTCGTCTAGCGCCTCGGACTGTTTCTCCATCGAGTTGTGAAACTCCGTCATGAGCTTCAAGGCTTGCTGCCTGTCGCCATCCCACGCCTTGAGAATGCGTATCAGCAAAAATCCAGCCATCAACGCCCATGGCCCATTCGCCGCCAGTCCCTGCATCAACGTTTCGAGCATGTCAGCCAAAAAACGCTACAGCCTGCCATCTTTGAGGTCTCGAAGCACCTCGTAGACCTCACCGTCCTCCGGCTGGAATTCCGCCCGGAGCTCGCCATGGCTCCAGACCTCGATGTACATGCCGTTGGACCGCAGCTCGAACCGATCACGACCCCTGAAGATCGCGTAGACCGTCCCAGCCATTGCCCCGATGAGCAGCGCCGCAACCACCAAGCCAGAGTGCCTTCCAAACCATCCCATGACCTGGAAAGGCTACTCCAGAAGCGCGAAACCCCTCCGAAGAGGGGCTCGCAATCGTCTTTTCCTTGATTCTCGGCTGCTCGCAAGCCACCGAGAGCAAACTGGGTGCCGGGGAGGGATTCGAACCCTCGACCTGCGGATTATGAGCCCGCCGCGCTCCCTGACTGCGCCACAATCCTCTCGTCGAGCGCCACGAACGTCACCTTCCCCTCTCGGCGGTCCCACTTCCGCGCGTGATCGATCGCGCTCCTCGTCAAAACCCGCTTGAGGTACAACCCGAATGTGATGCCTGGCCGGGGCTCGTACCGTCGGAGCGCAGCCAGAAACTTCAGTCGCATCTCCTCGAATCCGTCGCCCGCCTTGATCCCGGTGCCGACCTTGTGTAGCAGCCCATTGTAGCGCTGGAGCAACTCGTTCACGGCCCGCTCGTTTCCCCGCTGCGCCCGTTCGATCAGCCACAGCAGTTCGGCGTCTTCCTTGATCTTCGAGGCCCGCCGCGGCCGGATCACGACCCGAACCCCGATGGGCGACCGTTGAACCGCCGATACTCGCAGCCCGATCCGCGCTACCCGCCACCCGCTACCCGCCATCTACTCGTTGACCTTCGTTCGCCCACAAGCGAGGACTTCGCGTACGTCCTTTAGCGTCAATAGTTTTGCTAGCACTTCTTGTATCTCCTTGCGGTGCGACTGCAAGCCCTTTCTGGGACAACTGCGTCCGCTATGCACCGTCGAAGATAAAGAACGTCGTTAGCCGCCATAGGTGGAGGTGGCGTTCTTTTAGGCGACCGAGTCACCCGCCGCTTGACCGCGCTCTTTCTCTAGCCATCCTGATCCCCCTTGCCATAGATCCGGTCAAGCTGGTCCGCGAACTGCAACTGAATCGCGCCGCCGTCCGGCCCCGACAATTCGTGCTTCTGGGTCGGCGACCAGTCCTCACGACGTCGCCGTGCAAGCCACTCCAGCGCGATCTTCGCGTCGATCTCGGTGTGGGTCTTGGTCTCGACAAGCACCCCGCCATCGGGATACTCGATCCGCTTCGTCACCACCACTTCCCGCTCCTGAGCGGCCCGGCGAACGATATCGACCATGGCAAACTCGCACGAAGCCTCAGCCATTTCGACTAAGTCCGAGAAATCCGAGTATTTGCGCATCCAGTCCGCGAACGTATCCTCTGAGATTCCTGCGTGATGGCACGTCGCGCGACGCGTGTTCCCACCCTCAAGCGCGGCCCGGATTTTCTCCAAGACCTCCGGGGTTCGCTTCGTCTTGCGACCGCGCTTAGCCATTGCTATTTCGCCTCCTTGAAACGACCTGCCCTTGTTTCGGCCATGGCGTCAGCGATATCCGCGCCGTACTCGGCCAACATGCCAGGAAAGGCCATCTGGTCCTTCCGCCGACCCCTCGTGTGCTCCCCAGCGAGAATCCCCGTCATTACCGCCGAGAAGTACGAGTCCCACAGCGTCGCGCCCTGCACGCCAGGATCAGTAGCGAAAACGAACTCCTTGCCCTGAACCGCCCCGTGTTGCGGGAACGCCGGAAGCGTCTTCGCGTCAGCCACGCCGCCCTCCCAGAGAATCAAGCCTCGCCATCAGCGCCGCCACCTCGGCCTCGGGAACCTCGCCGCCACCATCCCGAGGTAGCGCCTGATAGTCCCGCACCGGAACCCACGCGATCCTAACCACGTCCCCATCGGGCAAGCCGACCTGGACATGGTCAGACTCCCACACCTGGCGGCACCGCGCAGCAAACTGGGCAGCCGTTGGGAACTCGCCGTCCTCCTGGCAAAACGAGATCGCGGCCCGGCGAAGCAGATCCGGCTCGCCATAGCCCCGGCTCTCGCAGACCGCCACGAACGCCTGAATCGTCGCCGGGCCAAGCCTTCGACCGAACAATTTCAGCCCCGCGCCCTCCATGAGCGCCAAACAATCCGCCATCACTTCCCTGAGGTTCATGCCCCTAAAATCTCCTGAGCCCGATCCCTAAGCGAGCCAGAACCCAAAATCTCCTGAGCCCGGTCACGGACCGACGTTCCACTGGTAGACGCTTGTCCGTTTCGCCTCGTTTCCGGCGGCGGCCGGCCAGCGTTGTCCCACTCCCTGGCCAGCGGCAGGTAGTCCTCGAACTTGGCAGCCCCGAATAGGGTCTCGGGGCGCAGATACTGGCGCATCCTCGGGTCCTTGGCCCACAGCGCAACCCTGTGCTCCACGACGAGGACGAGCTGCTCGACCGTCGCCCCGGACCTTAGCCGGCCTCGCACGTACTGAGCCTGGGCCCCGCCGGGGTCGAACCTCCGCCCACTGAGCGAGTTCAGCGCATCGATGACCGCCGCCACATCCGGGCTAACCCCCCGCGGCGGCTTCTTCCGGCCCTCCGGAGGCTTCGCTTCCACGGCCTCCTCAGGTTCAGCGGGGGGTGCTTGCCCCCCCAAGAGTTCTAAAGGCTCTGGCTTAGGCTCTGGCTTAGGCTCTGGCAGGGGCGAAACGGTCTCGATCGTTTCGCGATCGTTTCGCGAATCATTCTCGAAAAGGGCGCAGCTGCTTCCAGGCTCAGGCGCGACGACCTCCGGAACGGTGTCGGACTGGCTCGCGATCGTTTCGCAACCACTGCGCGACTTCTTCTCGAACGGCGCGCGACCATTCCAGAACGTCTCGCCGTTGTTCGCGAGGGTTTTCTTCGTAGACTCGTCGGCGTGGTCATGCCAGTCGTGAACCACGAGCCTCATCGTCGGGTGCTCTTCGATCCAGCCGTGCTTGCCCTCGCCTCGTGCCTCGATGAGCGCAGAGACCAGGGCGTCCGGATCACCTCGCCAGTAGAGCCCTTCGGCGATAACCGCGTTGGGGTAGCGACCGATGTCGCCTCGCCGCGCGTATTTGGCCGCCCAGTGAAACAGGGCTTCCAGGATGCCCACCGCCTCCAGGCGCGAGCAACCGAGCAGCATCTGGAGCATCACCGTCTTCGGATGTTCGATCGTTCCGCGCTTCACTGGCTACCTCTCTTCTGCAGATCGCGCTCGTGTTTCGCGAGTTTGAGCGCGTCGCTCGTCTGCATGGCCTCCCGCTTTCGCGCCAATAGCGCATGTAGCCGCTGGCGCGTCTCTGGTGTAAGCAGCGCGTGGAATTCCTCGGCGCCACCATCCTCGCGAAGCCTTTCCCATACTCGCGGCGCCAGTACCTCCTTCATCGCTCCACCTCCGCCGCCGCGAGCGTGATCGCGTCAGCGGCCCCCGTGGTATTAGCGGCGGGGGTTGGCCCGGCCCGCTCGGAGGCCGCTCGCTCGACCTCGCGCCAGAGCGAAAGCGCCATGCAGAGCAGGATGCCGAGGAGCACGCCGTAGAGGAGCATCCACGTCGGCCTCGTGTCGGTCGGAGCCCGCCTGATGGCGTTACTCATACCGAGTAGCCGAAGGTCTCGGGGGCGGTTAGTCACACCCTCGGGGGAAGCAGGCTCGTGCTCCAAAATAACGTCCGATAGTTTTCGTGGATTCATAGTCTAACTCCTAGCCGCGCCATCAGCGCCGCCTCTTACTGAATTGCCGATCGAGGAATGTGCTCACTTCCGAACGGGTCATCCCCGCAATCTCGGCGTCCGTTAGGCCGAACTTCCTTAGCCAGAACTTCTGCTTATCACTCGCGCCGCCCGTCTTGTTTCGCCACGGAGCGTCGCGGCGAAGGAACCCGTCAAGACCCGGCCATGCAAGCCGGATCGCATTGTCCGCTGCGTGGAGTGCCTTGGCCGGATCGATGCCCTCGTAAACAACCTCAGAGATCGGCAAACTATCACCCTCGACAAGAACGAGCGTCCACGAACCGAGCACGTCCGAGCGTAGCGTCGCTTTGCGCGTCTTGGTCTTGGTCTCATCGGATCCGCACCAGAGCGAGTACCAACCGTCCGCGACGGTCTGCCAAGCCCAATCCGAACCGCTGACGATCTCCTCGCTGGGCCCGAGGTCGCGCAATAGGTCGACTTCCGCAAGGACGCTGTCCAGGCTCGCGAGGTCGAATGGTCTACGCCCAAGCCGCGCCCGCAAGTCGTCCGGCAGAGCATCAATCCGCATCGCGAGCTGCTTGAACGAGTCGCCCTTCTGGCTTGCCGTCTGCGGTAATCCAAGGACGCCAGGGACGCTTGCCAGACTCTTGTCGTCGCCCGCGCCCTCAACATCGATGACGATGCAGTCCTGCTTGCCCGGCGCCGTGCGAAGGCCGCGCCCGATCATCTGCACGAACAGGCTCCATGATTTCGTCGGGCGAAGCAACAGAACGCACGACGCTTCTGGACAATTACCTAGGATCACGACCTTTCCGCCGCGCCTAGTGATCAGCGTGGAGTTTCGGTTCGTTACGCACCAAACTTCCTCTCCGACCTTCGGTTCTTGGAGGGTAATTCTCGTTGACCTAGGGTCGCTCGGATACGTGGACATCCACTGCCGGTCGCGGACCGTGATTCGCCACACTTGCCCGCCTGAAGGGGTTGACTCCTCAGCGCAGCTAGTGGCGAACCCACGCCTAACGGCCATCGCGGTCAGGCGGTCCGCTTGCTCCTTGCGTGGCATCCAAAGCCACCCCGACGAATTCGCCTTCTGCGCACCGTTGCCCAGCATCATCTCGTCCCAAAGAACCCTGAACTGCCTTGGCGACAGTTGCTCTAGGGTCAAGGGAATCGATTTGTCAAGGTACTGGCCGAGATAGTTATGGCCGTTTCGAGCCAATGAGCCATAGCCGGTTCCCTTTGGGATTCGGAACTCGTAGCATGCCGCGCCGCCCTCGAACCCGGTCTTGTTTTCTCGTAGCCGCTCCGAAAAGTCGAGCCCCAGCCGAGTTAGCAAGGCGCGGATGTGCTCATGGTGCTTCGTCTCTGACTGAGAAATCGTGATCGCGCCGCGTTCGTAGCATCCGTCCGTTAGGAACCAGCCGATGAATCGGATCTCATCATCGCTCAGATGACACTCGGGGAAGTCATCGAACTTCTGGTCAACACCCGCCAGCGGCAGCCGGAACTCAGCCCGCCGCTCTGACAGGTCGCGACCAGACTTCACGTACCACCTCTGGCCCGCGGCACCCTTGCTGCGCTGCTTGATGTGGAACTCGTGCCCCTCAGTCACTCGGATATCGAAGTGCTGGCTCTCGAAGACAGTCATCTTCTCTCCGTGTGCGACCGGACGCCGAACGATTCGGTCTATGGGAACCAGTTCGACGCGCTCCGACGCTCGGTTGAGGGAGTACACGAAATCGGTGGGGTCGATATCATTCATCCCTACCCAGCCCCGGCCCGTCAGTACCTCCGTCTCTGAGTCCAAGCAATCGAAGCCCTCGGTCGCAATGTTCATGTTGCACAGCACCTGCGTTTCGCCCGACTTGAAGCGCGACATGATCCCGGACCGGAGCCCCTTGTCCATCGTGCCGTCCACGGCCTCGGCCACTATGCCCTGATCGACAAAGAGACCCGCCATAGCGTGGGCGTGATCGACCGACGTGCAAAACACGATCGTACGCCGGTCAATCGCGACCTTCGCCCAGTAAGCCAGGGCCTCGAGGTTGTTACGGTTCGTGTTGACGCGCTTGTCGAGGTCCTTCTGGTTGTAGTCGCCCGCGGTGGTCTTGACGCCCTGCAGCGAATACGAGGCCTCGCAGCGGTAGGCCCGGATATCGCAGAGCCAGCCGTCCATGATCATCGGCTTGATGCCGTACTCGAACAGCACCGCCTCATAGATCGCTTCGCCCCCATGCAGGGGCCGGTTATCCATTCGGTGAGCCGTCGCCGTAACGCCAAGGTGGAACGGCGGGTTCTCGCCATGGCAGCCGAACCGCTTGTAAACCATCTGGTAGGTCTCAGCGGGGGCGTGATGGCACTCATCGGTGACGATCAACGTCGGCCGCAACCACCCAAGCCGAGAGGTTCCCGCCCGCCCTATCGTTTGCACAGATGCAACGACCGCTTCGGCTGTACCGATCGCCCGTCGATCGCCACCTTCGATGTCGACGCGGGCATCGGTCATAGACGCGATCCGGTCCGCAGCCTGCTCTACAAGCTCGTCGCGGTGGGCAAGGATCAAAGACCTTCCGCCACGCTTCGCCTCTTGGCCAATAAGGTGGCTAAAGATCGTGGTCTTGCCGCCACCGGTGGCCAGAACGATCAGTCCTGATCGCAGGCCGCGCGCACGGGCCGCGTCCACAGCGGAAGCGGCCTGCTCCTGGTAGGGGCGGAGCGTGATCTCGCCGGACTGCCTTGGAGGATCGAACAAGGTCGTCATTCGATCTCGTCCTGCTCTGGCTCGTCCCTGAGCTTTCGCGTTACGACGACCAGGCCCTCGGCCAACACGGGCAACTCGGGCGGGTCCTCGCCCAGCTCGAACTGATATGCGTCGGGCTCGAACGTGAACCGGAAACCGAGCCGGTCTTGATCGGGCGAACGTGGCTCAAGTAGCTCAACCGAGGACGCTCCCGCTGCTTCGGCTACGACTGCGATCGTCTTGAGAACCTCGGGCCGCATGTGGCCAACACTGCGAAACTCCGCGAGCTGGCTAACCACCGCGCCGACATCGACATGGTAGGGCTCAATCTCCCCGTTTGCGTCGATCATGCGCGCGATGTCGTCAAGCTCGACCGCCGCGTCGTAGATCAGCGCCCGTTCCGCTTCGACCAGCGCTTCGTTTCGCTGGGTGGCGTCGTAGGCTTCGGCCCTCTTGCCGATGATGATGGCCGACTGGCCGTTGGTCGCGACGAACGACTCAGGAGCTACGCCGATCGATGACGCAATGGTCGTTTCGCCCTTGTAGGGTCTCGAAGCGAAGCACTTGACGATGGCCTTCAGCAGCTTGCCGCCGATGACGCCACGCAGGCGTGAGCCGAACTCCGAACCCTCAGCTTTACGGGGCATCTCTCCATTCGCGGCCCTTCGCAGCTGATCATCGGTTACGGTGACGGACTGATTGCCAGACGAAATAGTGACTGTGGTCTTAGACTTATTCATGTGTTTTCTCCTCATGGCGAGACCAGCCCAGCGGCCATCAGCCGCGCAAACTCGCAGATGCAAACCGCGTCCGCTTCGTGATCCGAATCGGCCTGCTTGTAGAGCAGTAGAGCCGCGCGCAGCATCGACAGTTCCTTGGTTGCACCTACTGTAGAGCCAAGTAGGTGCTTTTGCCAGACCCGCGGATCGACGCGGAACACCTGCCGCTTAGCAAACTCGCGTTGAAGCACGCGCTCCCACGCGAGCGCCGCTGCCCGCACTTCCTTCGTACCGCGCCCCGACCACGTCGGGCACTCGATCAGGGCCAGAACGCGCAACTCTTCACGGCGGGCGATCTCGGCGGTTTTCCGCAACAGCTCGCACGCCGTAATCGATTCCACGGGCCCGCATTCCTCGGTCTCCATCGCGGCTCCGTCGACGCTCAGAACCGCGATTCCGTTATGGCGTATGGACGGGTCGATCCCGATAATGATATCGGGTGGCTTGATCTTCATGGCGTCGCATCCTTGCCCAAGATCGGGCGGGCGGTTCCGTACGTCATGTTCGGCTCGATCTCGAAGACTGACGCTTCGGCGAGCGTCATGACTCTGATCGTAGGATCGCTATACGGGTTGTGGTAGTTGCGGACCTCGACGCGGTCGCCGACGATCTCCCAGACGAATCCGATCGACTGGCCGCCGTGGTACAACCGGTCGCCGGGGAAGAGCGCGCGGATCATGCGACCTCCTCATCGAACAATGAGCCTTGCAGGTTCGCAGCTTTCAGGTTAGCGACGGCTTGCTCAAAGTACGACTCCTTGAGTTCGACCCCTACGAACCTGCGCCCCATCTGAAGCGCGACGTAGCCCTCAGATCCGATCCCCATGAACGGAGAGAGAACAAGATCGCCAGGATTGGACCATAACTCAATCGCTCGCCTGATCACGCCAAGTTGCAATGGGCAAATATGCCGCTCATCTTCTTCTTCTCGCGCGCTCTCACGTTGCAATGTATCAGATGGGTTAATGTCCATCCACACAGGAGATGCCACATTTTGCCACCAGTCGACCGGATAGTGATCCGGGTCCTTGGTGATCGGCTCGGAGTTTATGCCATCCTTGCGCATGGTCACCAAGTAATCGGGTATCCCTTGTCTGGATAATGCACTGTCTTTCTTCAGCTGCTTGTAAAGCAAGCCGATAGCCTTGGTCCTCTGCATGGCCGTTACCGGATTCTTCCAGATGCACACCTCCGACGCAAACACGAATCCGGCAGACTCGAATGCCCTGATAAGCATCCCGCGAAAGTCCTTGAGGCCAATGACGCCATCCCGCTCTTTGGATCGGGGCAGGTTCATGCAGTGAAACGACAGAACACGGCCAGGTTTCAATACCCGATATAGTTCAGGAGTCAGGTATGCGAACTGCTCAAAGAACTCATCGTCAGTTCGCACGTTGCCAAAGTCTTCAGGCTTATCCGAGTATGTGTAAAGGCTCGCGAACGGTGGCGAGAATACCGAGTAGTCGATACTGTTCTCTTCCATCGCAGTCAGCGCACGTACGCAGTCGCCATTGATCGCCGACCATTCATTCCCCGTGATTCTGTTCACGATAATCCTCCTACGTAGCGCCGTATTTGTGCGCTCATTCCTTCGAAAGCATCCTGCTTGTGAGCCAATGAGTCATAGACGCATGACTCGTGATCGGTTGTAACGACGTGAACATGAACAGAGCGAGATTGCCCAAACCTCCAACACCGCCGAACTGCTTGATAGAACTGCTCGAATGAGTAGTTAACACCTACGAAGCCTACGCGGGCGCAATGCTGCCAGTTCATTCCAAAGCCGGCGATACTAGGCTTGGTAACGAGGACGCGGTATATACCATGCGCAAATCCTAATAGGCGATCTTCCTTGACATCGTCACGGTCTGAGCCCTGGACGCCAACGGCATCAGGTATAGCGCGCAAGAGCCGATCATGCTCGTCATTCGTGTTACACCAGATGAGCCACGATTCATTCGGCTCTTGCGCGACGATGCTTGCCAGTTCAGCCGTGCGACGCTCGGACGTTGACCGTCCGACGCGATGCAGATCCAGAGCAGAGATGCGAGACGGGCCAAACAAGGTGCCCGTCGCATCAACGGGAGCGTGAACGGCATGCGTTTCAATCATCAGGTCTGGCAATTTAAAGCCCTTGTCTGAGTATCCGATATCCGACGGCTTGCTGTAACATGCGGCCCAAGATGAGACCCATTCCCAGAAGTCGGATACTCCATGCTTTTTGAGCCGCCACTTCGAGGTCTCGCCTCCGTCATGGGTAAAGAACTCCGCAAGCATCTCTGCCCTCGTCATTGCCCCCATGAACTCCGAGTGTGTCCCGAGTTCCATGTAGTCGTTAGGCGCGGGCGTGGCCGAGAATGCAAACCTCCAAGGAGTGTTGCTGAATCGGGCTTGCAAGCTCTGGCGATACTTTCCGTCATGAGACTTCAGGATGCTCGACTCGTCAAGAATCACTGCGTCCCATGATTCAAGTTCGGTCAGGTGCAATCCTTGGTAATTGACAATCGCGTGCTTCGCGCTTGCATCGGACTCCTTGCGCACCATCACTAGATCCACGTCTAACTCGTGTGCCTTCTCTATAGTTTGCCCAGATACAGCCAGCGGAGCAACGATAAGGGTTCTCAAGTCCGAGAGCTGGCGTACTAGCTCGATTTGCATATAGGTCTTGCCAAGACCGGTACCTGCGAACACGCACGCACGCCCCTTGCGCATCGCCCATTCGACGGTAGCCGCCTGAAACGGAAACAGCGATGGATGCATGGGCGCAACGGGTCTACCCGTCTCAATGTGACGCGCCTTTTTGGCGACAATGAACTCTTCATACGTCATTCCGCCCCACCCCACTGCTCGATGATCCGGTCGCAAACCGCTATCACGTCGATGACCTCGTCTAGTTCGCGCTGCAACTCAGCAGCACGATCAGCGAAAGTGCCCTTCATGAAATGCGCTTGCGTCACTACTTCGGCGCTGCCTTCTCGCAACGATTCCCTAATGAGCACCATCGGGGTCTTGCAGTCAGGCCCACCGTTGATCGTCGTTGCTTCCTCGCACTCCTCATACTCGTCGACCTCTTCGACGAGCACGCCGTACGCCTCATGCAAGGACGCGAACGGCCCGTAGCGGACGGATGCGCGTTCGGCGACGAGTCGCGCACGCTCCCAGATCAGTGCTGCCGCGCGCACTTCCTTCGTCCCGCGGCCCGACCACGTCGGGCACTCGATCAAGGCGAAGACATGGCAGCCGGCACTCGCCGCCTTGCCGGCCGTCTCGTTGAGCAATTCGCACGAGCCGATATCCTCGACGAAGCCGAACTCCGCGACCGCTATCGCGCGAGTCGCCATGTCAAGAACCGCGAGTCCGTTATGTCGCTGGCTCGGATCGACCCCGAGAATCAGACCTGGTGTAGGGATCGGTCGCCGGCTCATAGCGTCACCCCTGCTGAGTCGTCCCAGCGGCGTTCACCGAGCGCCGAAACCGGGATCGCCGATAGTCGCAGATCAGAGGTCGCGCTACGCAAGTCCACGACCATCTCACCGTCTACGGTGTAGGCCTCGCTCGCGCAGTAGAACCGCCTCGATGCGCCGTTGATGACCAGCCGGACGTGCTCGCCACGTCGAGGCGGCTGTACCGAGGCCGGCCGCCTATGCCAGCAAACGCACGAGGCGAACCCGAGCGGCGACGGCTTGCGCAGCTCGGCCTCCACCTCGGCGGCAGGCGGACAGTCGAATCTGAAGCGAGCGATCATAACTCACCTCGCTCTCGGGCAACCTTCAGCCGAGCACCGATCGGGCCGATGTACGTCGCAGGGAGTCCAAGTTCCGCCACGATCTCTTTGGGGGACTTGCCGGCACGTGCCAGCTCGAGCACCGCCGGCGGCAACGTGGTTGATTTGCTGGCATTTGAACCTAGTTTCTTCCTCGCGGCCGCTCGCTGAGTCCGCCTGTCCCTGGCTTCCTGGCCCTCCGCCGCTAAGTTGAGCAGATCGGACAGCACGTCTAGCCGTATCTCCACGATCGTTGCTGACAGCCGCTCCGACACGAGTCGCGCGACCTCCTCTTTGGCGGCCTTGCGCTTCGCGATCGTTTGCGAACGCACCTCGTCGAGGTTCGTGCATGCCTGTAACGACAGGCAGTCCGGCAATGCGCCTTCGCTCATTTGCCCACCGCCGCCTTGATCGTCACCGCCTCGTGTTCTTCGACGACCTCGAGCCCGCTGCCTTGAGGTGGCGTGATAGCGCCTACCCGCGAGACCAAGAACTCCAGTTTGGCGTCCGTATACCCAACGGCAGAGATGATCTCGTCACGTATGCACTCCGTTTCCAGCGCGAGATCGAAAGTGACACGCAGGGCATCCGGACATGCTTGAAGAGCCCAGCGAGCCGCCTTCTCGGGGTCGGAGACCGTTAGCCTGGCTGGGACCGTGCGAAACGACACCGAACCGTAATAACCGCGCCAAGTCTTGGTCTTGCCCAGATTCGCGCGAGCGAAGTGAGCGAGTTCGGGCCCGAAGCGCCACTCCAGCGCCGCTCGCCGTCGCGCCAGGTCCGCCTTCATCTTCTCGGCGTTCGCCAAGATCGCACGGGCCTGCTGGACGATGGCCGAGCTGTCGATCGCCGAAATCTCGGTGTCGAGAGCGAGCATCTTGCCCAGCACCCAGTCTGCGCGCTCGCGCGAGTCGATGACGAATGCCGGCTCTGGCGGATGGACTGCGAGGACCTCGCCGGTCTCCGGGTCGACCTCATAGACGGCATCGCCCGCAGGAATGAGGCTAAGGACTTCCCCGGTCTCCCGTGGCAGAGCCGTATACTCCGCGCTCATTCGAGCGCGAACGGGTCGTATTCCCCGCCCTCCACCGGCTTTTCCGCAACCGCCGCAACCGACTGCGCACTGCCGTCGTCGTAGTACGGCAGGCGCTTAACGGTGTCTTCGATCCACTCCTCGCGAAGCATCGCGTTCGAGTTTTTTGCGATATCCAGCTTCGGCCCCTTGAGGCCGTCGTACCTGACGAACTCCACGCCCGAGTCGACCGGCTCAATGCGCATCTCCTGGCCGCCCACCACCTTCATCAGCGTCAGGCCCGGGCTCTTATGGCCTTCGGTCGTCATCACAAAGGCTTTCAGTACCACGTGCTCGCCGCGGGTAACCCCCGGAAGCCGCCGGGCAACCGCGAACGCCGCCGTCGACGATGCGCGAAGAGCGACCTTGAGCGCGAAGGATTCGCCCGCCTTGACCTGGGTCAGGACGACGACCATCTCGTTGTATTCCTCGACGCCCTTAGACGGGTTCCCCTCGTTGAGCCGGAACTGAACCGACTGTAGCAACCCGGACACGAACGAATAGTCATCCTCGCGCTGCGCGTCCTTATTCCACTTCGTCAGCTTCCCGACCGGCACCTTCTGGCCGCCATCCTCACGGTAGGCCCGGTACCGGAACCAGATCGAATTACTCTCGCGGTTGCCATAACCGCCAACGTCGTCAGACATCATTTGCCTCCATCAGGCTTGGGGATGCCCTCCCCGGAAGGCGACGGAGTGGTATCGTTATTTGGAATCTGCTGATTCACTCCCGTCGAAAGATGGGACCGGCCCCCATCAACGCCCTGCAAGGCGTGGGGGCCACTACTATTTGGCATGGGGCTCGGATCGCCTTTTCGCCGACGACCAAACAATCGGACCCTCCAATTCGTGGCCGTCCGCTCAGTCAGGTCGTATAACCGCGCCAGCGCAATGTCGGACAGGCCCGACTCCACATCGCGAAGGAACTCCGCCTGCCGCGCGACATCGAGCTTGCCTCGTCTTTTCGGTAATTCCGAAATCATACGCTCTGCATTATAACCGGGTTTCGGAAAATTCGCATACCAATTTGCGAAAAACTGCGGATTTTGTCAGGCGAAGTGCCGGATTTTCCGAAAACTCTGATATAATACCAATACGGGCTCGTTGCAGCGGGCCCAGAACCAGACAGGAGGAATCAGCAAGATGGCATTAGCCGCAACCAACCCGATCACCGGCCAGCCCTACCGAAGGGGCTACAATCCGGGCGCCGAGTCTGGCGCGATCGTTTTCGAGGTCGAGCAGCGACGGGACCGCGTTCTCGTCGCCTCGGTCCGCTCATTCACGCAGGCGGGCGTCCGCTACACGATCGAGGTCAATTGCCGAACCGGACAGTGCAGGTGCTCGTGCCAGGCCTGCCAACAGGCGATCAAGCGGGCCGGTTGCTACCCTTCGCTCCAAGCGGAGCGAGGCTACTGCAAGCACATCTCGGCCTGGTGGGCCGAGTTGGCGAGCGAGGTCATCGCGATCAATGCGGAGGCGTCGCGATGAGCGACCGCCTGCAACATTGGGGCCACCGGTTCGCCGGCCAGGCAGTCGCGTGCTTCGGCAGCGAGCAGCGCGCCCTCGCTCAACTCCGATACCAGCTCGACTCCATGCCCTCGGTCCAGCGATGGCGAGGGCGACAGAGCCGGCGAGTGCACGAGATCGCGATCGAGTGCCTGGAGCGCTCGATCCGCGCTCGCGCAATGTACGAGACCCACCGCCGATCGGGCTACGGGGCCCAGGAGGCGCTTCGGCTGACGAAGGCCAGCCTGCTGCACCCCCGCGCGATCTATGTCGCCGACGACCAGATGAGCGAAGCCGAGTGGCGCGCGCTCGGCCAGACCCCGATGTTGGCCACAAGAAATTTCCGGGAGGATTGAATCTGATGAGTGAGGTATCCGGTTTTGGCGTCATTAGTTTCTGCGGAGTGTGTGGAGGCCTGATTTATTCATTGATCCCAACAGGCGCGCTGGCCCCGTGCACATGCTGCCCAGACGACGGGGAACTTGCGGAGGACTGGGAGTGATCCCGGGTCCGGGTCCGGGTCCGGGGCCGGGTCCGGGTACGGGGCCGGGGACGGGGGCCCAGCGTAATGAGTAGCCGCAACGGTCGCCCCGCGACCCCCGAGAGCGTCACGAATCGCCCTATGCGGGCCCGCCTGCTCGCCGAAGGCGGCACGATCCGGGCGAGTCGCCGGGAGCCGCGCCTGCCGCTCTTCGCCTTAGGCGTCCTGTTTGGCATCCTGTTCTGCCTGGCGCTCAGCGTGTGGCAGACGGCTCATCGCGAGGCCGAGCGCGAGCGCGGGGCAATCGTGCTCCCGCTCACCCAACCGCGTGAGGCCTCGCGGGGGGTAACCGAATGACCGACGCCCCCCGAAGTCAGGTGAATTACCTAACCAACGCGGACATTGTGCGCAAACTCTGGGAGTTCGCTGGCGCGCAAGGCAGTCAGAAAGCCGCCGCCGCAGTGATGGCGGTGCTCATCGAGAAGATGCCGCTCGACGAGGCGGCAAAGGCTGCCCATGACGCAGCCGACGCAATGCTCGCGGAGCTGCATCGGCGCGATCGGGAGTGCCGGGAGGCCGAGGAACGCGATCGGGCCCGTGCCGATGAGTTGGTGGATCGCATTTGGCCAGATTACGAGGCCCGGAATAGGGCATCGCTGCAAACTATCGCAGCGATCGAAGCCGCCATTGACAACCTCGCGCGAGTGGCGAGGCGCCACCGATTCGACGAGGCCGCTGTTCGCGCGGAGGTGTTGCCATGAGGCTCACGTACGAAGAGGCCGCTCAGTTTAAGGCGGCCATCCGCGTCGAATACAACGACCGGAACGCCACCCCGCTGCGCGGGTGCGATTACCTGGCGTGGGTGCCAGGCATGGAGGAGGAGTTCGCCACCACGTGGGGGCGAACTCCCGATGAGGCCCGCGCGTGGATGGAGGAGTGTATCGACGAGATCGCCGAGGAGGGTGGCTGCTCGCCGTTCCTCGGCGAGCAGTTTATGGAGGACCCGAATTGAAGCCTCTCACACTCACAAACCTGCAGGCCGACGGAGCCTGCGCTGATGGTCTAGCCTGGATTGCGCCGCTACTTGAGGCTGGTGGTCCGTCGGAAGCCGACTGGGGCCGCCGACCCTTTTATTGGGACTGGGCGCTATACCGGGGTTATGATGTCCCGGTCACGGCCGAACTAGCCCGGCGCAATCCATGGTCGGCGTTCAAGTTCGCCTTGGATCATCTCGACGACGAACTCGTGGCCGAACTCGCCCGGCTCGATCCATGGGCGGCGTTTGTGTTCGCCAAAAAGCGCTTGAGCGACGAACTCGTGGCCGAACTCGCCCGGCTGGATCCATGGGCGGCATTTGAGTACGCCCTAGATCGGCTAGACGACGACGACGCCCGCGTGGTGGAAGTCGCCGTCGCCATGGCCGAGGCCTGCCTGCGACTCGCGCTCGCGAGGATTCAGCAGGGCGAATTCAAAGGCCACGCCGTCCCTGATCCGACCGCCAAGTGGCGCGCACGCTGGGACTCGCTCGGCGGAGGCGAGATCGGCCTTTCGATCGAATCAGCCCAGCCCGTCGAGCGAGGCACCCTTCACGCCGTCACCGCCAGGCTCTACGCCCTGGGCTTCCCCTCTGCGCTCTGCATAGTGCGGGGCAAGGGCCACGAGTGGCTCATCGCTCTCGAGGTCAGCGAGGTGGAGCCATGAAGAGCCGCTTCATCGTTCTGGCCGCCCAGCGGCGCTGGGTCGTCGTCGATCGGCAGGGAGACACCCTCTGCCTCACCCAGTTTGCCAGCAAGCGGCACGCCCTCCGGCTCGCCGCCTTGCTCGAGCGTGAGTATGCCCGCGAGGGGGTGCCCGCATGAAACTCTCAGAACTGTTCGAAAATCACACCCCGCCCGAAGCCCCCTCTCCGGAGGGGGTGACGAACCGTCCGCGCGATCTACGTCTGCTGGCCATGTCCGGCGCGATCCGGCAGGCCCCACGCGAGCCGTCTCGTCTCGGCCTGCTCGCGATCGGCGTCCTCACCAGCGGAGTGAAAAATGAGTAACCTGAAAATTACCAACCTGTCTGGCGCGACCCTGTGGGAAGGCCCCGCCCAGACGACGAAGGAGGCCGTTGAGGCTGCGCTAGCAGCCCGGGCCAACCTCGCCCGGGCCAACCTCCGCGGGGCCGACCTCACCGGGGCCTACCTCACCGGGGCCTACCTCACCCGGGCCGACCTCGGCGGGGCCAACCTCGAAGGGGCCAACCTCGGCGGGGCCGACCTCGGCTGGGCCAACCTCGGCGGGGCCGACCTGGCCGGGGCCTACCTCACCGGGGCCAACCTCGGCGGGGCCAACCTCGAAGGGGCCAACCTCGGCGGGGCCAACCTTACCGGGGCCTACCTCACCTGGGCCTACCTCACCTGGGCCTACCTCACCCGGGCCGACCTCGGCGGGGCCAACCTCGAAGGGGCCAACCT
>ERZ761596.40-NODE-40-length-36981-cov-94.067134_pt1 | contig 36981 bp, 51 predicted proteins | sample MGYA00512166_ERZ761596 | MGnify/ENA primary metagenome ERZ761596 (study PRJEB28899, sample SAMN03785556) | bioreactor sludge metagenome | biome: EBPR Sludge; feature: EBPR Bioreactor; material: 0.22µm filtered reactor supernatant | place: Saint Lucia: Queensland...
GAGCAGGAGCGCGAAGACGTGCTCGGGTGTGGGGGGGTGATCGTTTTGGCACCGGGAGAGAAGTGAGGCGGCGAGGCTGAAGGGCAAGCGTGGCGCGGGATTTGGGGCGACGGGAGCGGTTGGCCAAGTTGGCGCAGAATTTGAGCGGAACGCGCGAGCGCCGAGCAGGATTGCGCAGAAATTGGCACCGGAACGGCGGCGCGGTGCGTGGGAATGAGAGGGGGTGTGGATAAGTCCACGCCCCCTCTTTGCGTTCAGCGCACCAGGTAGAGGTTGGCTGCGGCGCGGACGGCCTCGAGGCGGGCGAGGATGGCGGGCTGGCGGGCGGCGAAGTTGTGCCAGGCGTCGACGACCTCGAGCATGCGGGCGGCGACCTCGGCGCTGACGGGCGCCTTGAGGTGGTGCTCCATGGTGCGCAGCAGGGCGAGGAGCATCTGCAGGCGGTCGTCGTCGGTGGGGTCGGCGAGCCGGCCCGTGCTTGTGCGCGCGCCTGGCGACGAGGAGCCGGTCGCCGCCGCCGTCGGTGCGCCGGCGGGCCCTGGCTCGGCCACGCCGGGAGGCGAGGGCGCGCTGCCGGACGGATAGCGCCCGTCGGCATTGATCGCGGTTGCAGCCTCCGTGCGCGCGCTACGGCCTGGTGCGTGCTGAAAGCCGGCTGACCGAACCGCCCGGGCGCGGCTCACCTCTTCTTCCGTCACGGCCTCCCCGCGCATGTGGCGACGGATCAGCTCGAGCAGCTCGAGCGGCGGCACATATTCACGTTTTACCCCGCCACGCCCACGCCCTGGCTGTTCAAAACAATCCCATTTTTCAGCGAGCGCGAGTCCCCGCCACCCTTCAGCCGTCTTTGGCATTCCTGGGATCCGCAGTTCCGCAAGCTGCTTTGTGGTGAAAGTTGCTTTATCCAAGGCAGTAACCAATTTGGTTGGTAAGTCTGTCGCCTTCTTGGTAAATCGCAACCAATTGAAGGAAAAGACTTATTAAGAAATGAAGGGTTGGCGGCGTGCGAACCGTTCAACCAACTGTTGACATGCTGTTTAGTGCTGTTTAGTCTTGCAATACGCAAGCAATAGACAGGAGCTGAACACATGAAAGCCACGCCCCACACGCCCCAGGACTGGGATCGCCACGCCATCAGCGCCGAGCTACGCCGCCGCGGCCTGACCTTCGCCGATCTTGGGCGCGCCCACGGGGTGAATTGCCGCGCTGTACGCGATGCGCTGTATGGCAGCGCGCCCAAGTACGAAAACATCATCGCCGATGCGCTCGGCCTGGACCCCGCGCAGATCTGGCCGAGCCGATACACCGCGGAATGCATCGCCGCCAACCCCTGGCGCCGGGCGGCCCTGGCCAGCGTGGGACACCCCGCCGCATTCCTGCTGCCGCCTGCCAAAAGCGCGGAAACCCGCGTTACTGAAGGACATTCTAGCGTCCAGAAGGGTGGGCGCAATGTCCGCCGCGCTGACAGCGTGGGTGCCGCGTAAGCGGGATGGACGTGGAGATGGCCATGGCACGTCATGACGACACCCGCACGGGCGACCTGTTCGCGCTGCTGCCGCAGCCTGCGGAGCAGACGCCGGGCAGCCAGTGCTATGGGGTGGAAGTGGCTCATCTGGTGAGCCAGGCGCTGGCCGGCGCAGGCTGCGACCGCATGGACGTGGCCGCGCGCATGAGCCGCCTGGCTGGCCGCGACGTTTCCAAATACATGCTGGACGCGTGGAGCGCGGAGAGCCGCGAGGCCTACAACCTGCCGTTCTACCTGGCGCCGGTGCTGGAAGCGGCGTGCCACACGCACCTGCTGACGCAGTGGCTGGCGGACCGCCGCGGCTGCCGCGTGCTGGTGGGCAAGGCGGCGCTGGACGCCGAGATCGGCAAGCTCGAACGCATGCGCGACGAGGCGGCGAAGAAGATTCGCGCGCTCAAGAGCGCGATGGGAGAGCTGGGCGATGCGTAAAACACACTACACCTGCCGGGAATTGGCTGAACTCAAGCTGCCTGATTGCCCAACCACAGATGAAGGCTGGCGGCTTACCGTCTCTCGTGAGGGATGGCCGTGCATTGAAAGCAAAGGTCGCGGCCGCGGCGGCCTCCGCCGCGAATACGCCCCCCCGCCGCGCATCGCCAAGCTGATCGACCGCGCCGAGGGGATCATCGCCGCCGGCGAGCGCGCCCTGCGCGACCATGCCGTGGTGGTGAAGGTGCGCGCGGACGTGGCCGAAGAGGCGCGCCTTCGCCAGCAAAAGGGTGAGCAGGCGCTGAAGGCGCTGGCAGAAAGCCTGACCGAAGGGCAGCAACAGCGCTTTGATGGTCGGTGGGGCATCGTCCAGGGCTGGGAAGTGTGGTTCGTGCAGGCCCAGCCGATCAAGCGCAAGCGCGGGCAGGAGGTGTTCTGCAGCCTCTACAACGCCGGCACGCTGCCCCCGTTGCCGCAGATCACCGAGGCGGTGCGCGCGGCGTTCCCGGAAATCTCCGCGCGATCGCTGGGGCGCTGGGAGTCCAAGTTCAAGACGCTAGGGCTGGCCGGGTTGATCGACAAGCAGGACGGCGCGCTGATGCGCGGCGTGAACGTCTTCACCAAGCAGCCGCCGCTGCATGAAACCACCCTGGCGCTGATCAAGGCGCGGCCGACCATCATGCCCCACGACCTGCACGCACTGCTGGCCAGTGCGGCGGTGGCCCCTGAGACGGGCGAGATCCTGTTCGAGGCACCGAGCTACGACGCGACCTACCGATTCCTGAAGAACTGGCAGGACAAACACCCGGAGCTGCTGACCGCGCTGACCAGCCCGGACGAGTGGAAAAACCGGTGCATGAGCGCGGTGGGCAACGCCAGCGAGGACGTGGTGCGGCTGAACCAGCGCTGGGAGATGGACGCCACGCCCAGCGACTGGATGCTGACCGACCCCGAGACCAACCAGAAGCGGCGCTACACCTGCTCGGTGGTGATCGACATTTACAGCCGGCGGATGCTGGTGGTGTTGAGCCGCACGCCGAAGGCGCAGACGCACATGTTCTGCCTGCGGCTGGCGTTACTGGCGTGGGGCGTGCCCGAGGAAATCGTTACCGACAACGGGCAGGACTACAAGGCGCGCGAGTTCCAGATGGCGCTTGAGGCGCTGGGCATCAAGCAGCGAGTGACGGCGCCCTTCTCGCCCTGGCAGAAGCCGCACGTGGAGCGCGGCATCGGCGTGATGCTGCACAGCATCCTGGAGCTGCTCCCGAACTTCGTCGGGCACAACGTGGCCGAGCGCCAGGCGATCGAGTCGCGCCGGGCCTTCAGCGAGCGCCTGTTCCAGAAGGACACCGTGGTCGAGCTGGACATGACGCCCAGCACCCTGCAGGGCCACATCAATGACTGGCTGCAGGGAACCTATGAGCAGCGCCCGCACGGCGAGACGAACGAAACCCCGTTTGCCCGTGCCGCGGCCTGGACGGGCGCGGTGCGCCGCATCGAGGACGAGCGCGCACTGGATGTGCTGCTGGCACCGCTGATCGATCCCCGCACGCTGCAGAAGAAGGGATTGCAGATCGACAGCGGCTGGTACGCCGCACCGGAGTTGTTCTCCCTGGTGGAAGTGGGCACCGAAGTGACGGTGCGCGAAACCGAGGACTTCGGCGCCGTGGTGGTGCACCAGGACGGCAAGTTCATCTGCGTGGCGATCTGCCCAGAGCGCAAGGGCGTGAGCCGCAAGGAACTGGCCGCGCACGTGCGCAACGCCCAGGCCAAGCGCGTGAAGGAAGACAAGAAGCGCATGGGCGCCGGGGCGAAGGTGGACCCCGATCGCATGGTGGGCGAGCTGCTGCGCCGGAAAGCCGCAGAGGCCGGGAAGCTGGCCACGCTGCCGGCGCGCGGCGCCCAGGCGCACCGCAGCGAAGGGCTGCAGGAGGCCGGCCGCGCTGCGCGGCGCATCGACCACGGCCGCGAGGCCGCGCCGGTGGCGCCTGACCTGCAGCGCCGCCTGGATGCGCGCCGCGCCGAGCGCGACAACCCGCCGCCCGTGCCCGACCCCGAACAGAAGGTGGTGCACATCCCGGAGACGCCGGAGCTGCGCTTCCGCAAGTGGCTGGAAATCAACGCAATCGCAGAGAGAGGAGAGGTGATCGACGAACCGAAACTGCAGAAGTGGTGGGGGATGTACCCGCAGTCGTCGGAGTTCGGCGCGCTGATGCGCCGGCACCAGGCAGCTGGAAACAACTCGGGCACGACGGCGGCAACCGTCGTGCCCGTCAGAACCGCAAACGGAGCTTGAGTCCCGATTATGAAGATGAACGAACCCTTGAACAAGGCGCTGCCCGGTGGCGTGGTGCCGATTGCCTCGCTCGACCTGGTGAGCGTGGCGCTGGAGGCGCTGATGACGCGCCACGCCAACGTGGCCGGCATGGGCGTGCTGTATGGCCCGCCGGGCCGAGGCAAGAGCATGGCCGCCGGCGCCATGGTGGCGCAGTACCGCGCCTACTACGTGCAGGTGCGCCGGGTGTGGAGCGTGAAGGTGGTGCTGCAGAAGGTGTTGCTGGAGATGGGCGTGGCGGCGCCGAACAAGGCCACCACGGCCGACCTGCTCGACCTGATCACCGCACAGCTGGCCAAGAGCGGGCGCCCGCTGATCCTGGACGAGGCGGACTACCTGATCCGCAGCGACAGCCTGATCGAGACGGTGCGCGACATCTACGAGGGCAGCAAGAAGCCGGTGCTGCTCGTGGGCACCGACGAGCTACGCGTGGGCCTGCGGCGCTGGAAGCAGATGCACAGCCGCGTTTACCAGTGGGTGGAAGCCCCGGCGGTGAGCCTTGCGGACGCGGCCAAGCTGGCCACCGTGTATGCGGCCGGCGTGCAGGTGGCGCCGGATCTGCTGGCCGAGATCGTGGCGCGCGTCGATGGGTCGGTGCGCTATACCTGCGTGAATCTGGCCCGCATCCGCGACGAGGCGCTGGTGAGCGGCGAAGACGAAATGACGCTGGCCAAGTGGGGCGGACGCGGCATCTACACCGACGAGAGCGAGGGGGTGGTGTGATGCGCCAATTCGTTACGCATGACAGGCGGCGCAGGGTTGTTGGGCCGATCGACACCCGCATCCGGCGAGTTGAAACGCTCGACGAGATCGTGATCCAGCTGCTCGACGTAGAAACAGGTGGCGTCCAGACAACGGTCTGGCTCGATTACGACGCGGCGCTCGGCTTCGCTCTTCGGCTCTTGAGGGAGTTGGGCAGCGAGTATGACGGCGCGGACGAAGCTGCGCGGCTGTTGGCGCGCAAGAACCTGCCTGCGGTGGCACGGATCTTCGATGCGTGGGGAAAGTATGACGATTTCGTGAAGGTCTGCGGCGCTGGCGCTGCCGTCTCGCAGTTCCCCGCGGGAGGGATCAAGCAATGAGCCGCCGACCCGCCCACCTGGAAATGACCGGCGGCAAGAGCCCGCGCCAGCGCGTGTGGGAGGCGATCCGCACGATGGCCGACCGCGAGGACGGTTTCACCACCACCGACCTCTCCCGCGCCAGCAAGGTCGGTCTGCCGCTGATCAGTGAGTACATGAAGGCGCTGATGGCCGGCGGCTTTCTGCGCCGCGAGGACCGGCCACGCTCTGGCGCGGCGCACCGTTATTGGCTGGTGAAGGACGTGGGCCTGGAGGCGCCGCGGTTACGCCGTGACGGCAGCGAGGTCACGCAGGGGCGCGGCAACGAGTCGATGTGGAACGCGATGCGCCACTTCCTGCCGACCTTCGACTTCCGCGAGCTGGCGGCCTACGCCTCGACCCCGGATCACCCGGTGTTCCCGGAGACGGCCAAGGCCTACATCGGCGCGCTGCACGCCGCGGGCTATCTGGAGGAGGTGGCGCCAGCCAAGCTCGGCAGCAGGCCGATCGCGGCGCGCTACGTGCTGCGTCACGAGATGAAGACCGGCCCGCGCGCCCCGATGGTGCAGCGCACGAAGGTGGTTTTCGACCCCAACCAGGGGCGCGTGGTGTGGCACGAAGAACCGAGCTGGGAGGAGGCATGAGCCTGACCGCCCTCACGCACGAAGCGCGTGCGCGTGCGCTCTCGCTGATCCGAGCAGAGGTCAGCGCCAGCAGCAAGGCAGCCGTGGCGATGCGGCTGGGCTATTCGCGCCCGGCTGTGTCGCGGCTGTTATCCGGCACCTACGGCGACCCCGACCAATTGCTGCGCACCGCCTTGACCGTGCTCGACTCAGTGGCCTGCCCCCACACCGGCCGCGAAGAGCCGCGCGCCTTGTGTGCCGAGCAGGCCCGCTCCGAGCCGCCGACCCACAACCCGTTCCGGCTGGCGCACTGGCACGCGTGCCGCCGTTGCGCCCACTTCGAGGGGAATCGAAATGAATGATTTCTTGAACTGGCTGCACGACGCCGCCGAGCGTGCCCTGCCCGTCGTGTGCGCCTTCGCCCTGGGCGTGGCCATCACCAGCCAGGCCGCCCAGGCCGAGGCCGACCTGCTGCGGGCCGCCGTGCGCCAGCTCGCCGACCAGGTCGACGCCACCCGCGTGGCCTGCGGCGCCGCCCCCGACCACGAGGCCGCCGCGGTGCGCTACGCCGCCGCGCCCACCGCCCAGGTGCAGCCATGAGCGCCGTTCCCACGACCGCCGAGCGCGTGCTCCAGCACCTCGCCGGCCACACCAGCAAGAAGCCCGCCCGCGAGGGCGACCTGCTCGCGCTGGTCGGCGGCGCCGAGGCCGACTTCTGGGCCGCGATCGAAGCCCTGCGCAGCGGCGGCGCGATCAACACCGCGCACATCCAGCGCGCCGGCGACCCCGCGCCCTGGCTCGCGCTGTGGCCCACCGGCCTGCCGGTGCAGCACCGCAGCTGGAAAGAACTCAACGCCCGCGGCTGCTTTGCCGTGCAGCACATCGAAACCCCCCGCCGTTTTCCGCAATCGCCTGCGGCCCGGCGCGACCTCGAGGAGACCCGCACCATGCCCAAGAACAAGCGCACCCGCTCGTCGGCCGAAGATCGCCGCAACCGCATTGCCGAACTGGTCCAAGGACGCCCGATTGGCCAGGGCATCACCGTTGCCGAGGTGGCCGAACAGCTCGAACTGACCACCCAGGGCGTCGGCTACCTGCTCGAAAGCATGCTCGGCGGCCTGCGCGTGGCCAAGGGGCGCGTGCCCGGCGAGCGCGCCGACCGGCTGTACGACCCCGCCGCATCGATGGCGGCAGTCGTGCCCGAGCGCGCGCCCGCTCCGCAACAGGCGGCCCCCGCCGCCCCGGGCGACGAGGCGGGCCCCCGCATCGCCCAGGAGCTCGCCGCCATCGCTGACGCGATCGGCGACATGGAACCCGAGCCCGCCCCCTGCATCGCCGAGGCCGCCGCACAGGTCGCCCAGGTGGCCGCGCCCCCGGCGCGCATCGAGTTCGCCATGTGGGACGACGGCCGCGTGAGCATCTACGACGGCGACCACCTGCTGATGCTCCACGCCGCCGACACCATACGCCTCGCCCGCCTGCTCGGCGTGCCGGGCTACGCGCTGGGGCGCGAGGTGCGCGCATGATCGCCCCCGCCGCCCACCCCGCGCTGTCGATGGCCGCGCAGATCGCGCTCGCCGCAGCCAACGCCACCGGCGAGCGCGTCGAGCTTGTCCGGGCGCGCCTGGGCGCCCCGCGCAACCGCCTCGAGGCGAGCTCGATCCCGCTGCGCCGCGCCCTCATGGCGCTGCTGGCCGACGGCAACGAGCACGCGATCGCCCAACTGCGCCCCCGCCTGCCCGCAGGCGTCGCGCAGTCCCACGACGCATCCCGCAATCAGCTCTACCTGCTCGAGCAGTGGGGCTGGGTCAGCTCGCGCTGCCTCGCCAGCCGCCGCGGGCTCGCCGTCGGCAATGGCCGGTCGCGGCTCTACCGCATCACCCCCGCCGGCCGCACCGCGCTCGACGACGCGGCCGTAACGCCCCCCTCCCAACCCACCGCCCACGGAGACCACTGACATGGCCCGCAAACGCATCGAAACCGGCACCACCCTGCAGAGCTGGGACGACGTCGACCGCTGCCTCGCCGAGATCGGCCGCATCGACCGCGAACTCGGCCTCATCGAGGCCGGCCAGCAAGAGAGCATCGACCAGATCAAGGCCTCGGCCAAGCTCGCCGCCGAGCCGCTGCAGAACAAGAAGCTCGGCCTCGAGCTCGCCATCAAGGACTACGCCGAGGCCAACCGCGCCGAGTTCGCCAAGGTCAAGAGCCGCGAGCTCACCTTCGGCATCATCGGCTTCCGCCTCAGCACCTCGGTGGTGATCAAGCGCGTCGCCGACACCCTGCAGGCGCTCAAGGACCTCGGGCTCACCGGCTGCATCCGCACCAAGGAAGAGCTCGACAAGGACGCCATGCGCAACCTGCCCCTCGAGACCCTGCACAACGTGGGTGCCAGCCTGCGCCAGGTCGACGCCTTCGGCTACGAGATCAAGCGCGAAGCGCTGGCGGAGGTGGCGTGAAACCCCGCCACCTGCCCCCCGGCACCCTGCGCCGGCTGCGCCTCAAGTGGCTCGCCCTGGGCGTGCTGCTGGGCGCGGGGCTGATGGTCGCGCTGGCGATGTACACCGCCGCGATCATGCCGCCCGAGCTGGCCTACCGCAGCCCCGTCGCCGCCCCGCGCGGCGGGTCGGGCCCGGCGTCGGCGCCGCCGGCTGCGCTTGCGCTGTCGCCGTGCGCGGGGCAGGGCAAGGACTGCAGCGCCCTCGACGCGCCCACACACACCGTCCCCGAACCCGGCGCGCTCGCCCTGGTCGCCCTCGGCCTCGTCGCGCTCGCCACCCCCCGGAGTCACGCATGACCACGCTACTACACCTCAAGTCCAACAGCCGCGGCAGCTGGGCCAACGTCTGCAGCTTCGAGCCCGACCAGATCGAACGCATCAAGGACGGCTGCCGCCTGATCATGCTCGCCGCCGGCGCCGACCACGTCGCCTTCAAGATCGTCGATGACCACAACGTCACCCTGCACAGCCTCGACGCGCGCCACGCGCTGATCTGGCAAGACCGCGTCTGACCACGGAATGACCGCAGGAAACCGACGGGCATATATCGGGACCAGCCGGCACGGAGACAGCAAAGGCCCGCCTTGGCGCAAGCCGCAAAGGGCGCCGGGAACCGGCAACCCCTCACAACCACTGGAGCACCACAGCATGAACAAGTCCGAACTGATCGCCGCCATCGCCGCCGACACCCGGCTCGCGAAGCACAACGTCGAGATCGTCCTCGAATCCGCCGGCCGCATCATCGCCGAGCACTTCGCCGCCGCCGACCCGCACACCGACGCCGAGGTCACGCTGCCCGGCCTGGGCAAGCTCAAGACGACCACCCGCGCCGCCCGCACCGGGCGCAACCCGGCCACCGGCGGTCCGGTCGAGATCCCCGAGCGCGTGGCGGTGAAGTTCTCCGCCGGCAAGGCGCTCGACACGCTGCTCAACCCGGGCTTCTGACACCCGTCTTGCCCGAGGGGCTGCCCGCGTAACTGGCGGCCCCTCCATCAAGCCGAGTAACACCCCACACCGCAGGAGCCCGCCATGCTGCACCGCCTCGCCGAAGCCCTCGCCGACCTGCTGCTTGCCGTGCTGCTGTGGGCCATGCCCATCGACCAGGAGTGACACCATGAGCCCCGAAGACTGGAAAGCAATCGAGCACGAGCTCGCCCACCCCTACGGCCGCGCCAGGCTGCTCGCCGACGGCCACGAGCTCACGCTCGTGGTCGAGCGCGGCAAGGGGCTGCGCTACGTCGTCGTCGTGTACATCGACGGCAAGATCGAGTGGGGGAAAACGGTCAAGGCCGAGGCGGACGCCGTCGAGCGCAAGTTCTGGCGCACCCGGACGATATTCCTCTACCCCCCGAAGGTGCGCGCCCACGCGGCCGCGCAGGCGGCCAAGCGCGGCATGCCGGCCGACGTGCGGGCCATCTGGAAGCGGCAAGCCGAGGCCTCGTTCGAGATGCTCAACCCCTCCTTTGCCAGCGGCAAGGCGGTGTGCAGCCACCTGCGCAAGACCTGCACACAGGTCGAGCGGCTGGAGGGCATCCGCCTGACCGACGCCCCGGCCGCCGAGGTCGCCGAGGTCGCCGAGGTCGCCGCCCCATGAGCGCCCACCAGACCCCCGCCGAGCGCATGGCGCCGCGCAAGCGCGCCATCTTCGCCGCCTGCAAGGCGGCCGGGCTCGACGACGACGCGCGCCGCGCCATCGTGCGCCAGGTCACCAGCTGCGGCAGCCTGGCCGACTGCAACCTCGCCCAGCTCGGCGCCGTGCTCGACCACCTCAACCGCGGCAAGGCGGGCTACGCCGGCCGCAAGCGTGTCACCCCCGCGGCCGACCGCGCCCCGCTGCTGGCCAAGATCGACGCCCTGCTCGCCGAGCTGCACCGCGTCACCGGCGAGGTGCACACCCTCAAGTACGCCGACGCCATCGCCAAGCGCAGGGGCTGGGCCGAAAACGTCGACTTCGCCGACGCCCGCGCCCTGCGCAACCTCGTCGGCGCCCTCAACCGCACCCTGCAGTTCAAGCAGGCCGGCAACTGACCACCCCCCTGGAGACCGCCATGCAAGCCACCACCCCCGACATCCTCCGCGCCCGCGCCGGCCAGCTGCGCGCCGACGCCCTCCGCGTGCGCGCCGACGCCGCCTACGCCGACGGCCAGGCCTACCGCGACGACATCGCCCACGCCGAACGCCTCGAGGCCCAAGCCCGCCAGCTCGACCGCGAGGCCGACGAGGCCCTGCCCCGCTGAGGCGCCCCATGGCCCGCAAGCCCGCCCCCCCTCTGCTCGAAAGCGACCTCCCCGAGACCGCGCGCGACCTGGTGCGCCTGGTGGGCTGGGCCAAGGCCGAAGCGCTCATCCGCGAGCTCGGCGGCATCCCCTTCCCGGTGCCCAAGGGCGCCGCCAACAACCCCGCCGGCGCCGCCCGCTACGAGCGCCTCGCCGAGCTCGTCGGCGCTGTCGGCGCCGACCGCATCGTGGCCGAATACGGCGACGACATCCTGCACATCCCCAACTGCAAGACCGCCATCGCCCGCGCCCGCATGCGCGCCATGCGCGCCCGCTGCGACGCCGGTGCCACGCTCGAAGAGATCGCGATCGAGTTCGGCTGCACCACGCGGTGGGTGAGCATGGTGCTCAAGCGCCCGGACGACGGCGGCGGCGCGGTGCTGGAGATGGGCGGACAGATGGGGTTGTTCTAAGGCAGAATCCAGGGCGCTGATGCAATGGAGATACGCCATGATGCGCCCCCTCTTCGTGCTGTTGATCGCCGCCTTTCCCGCACACGCCCAGGTCTACAAGTGCACCGAAGGCGGCAAGACCGTCTATTCGCAGACCCCCTGCGCTGAAAACGCCAAGCCAATGGACCTCCAGGTGCACCAGCCCACCGATGCGGAGCGCCTGCGGGCAAAGGCGCAGTCCCGGCGTGAACGGGCATTCAATGCGCAAGTCGACCGCGATCGCGCCGAAGGTGAAGCCCGGAACCGAGAAGCGGCCGACGAGATACAGGCGGGGAAGGAGGCCAAAGCCCGGAAATGCGCGGACTACAAGTCCGAACTCGCCCGACTCGAGGGCACCAAGGACAAGTGGATTTCCCCGGCGCTGCGACAGCAGGACTACGACCGCATCCGGGAGATCAAGAGCGCGCTGTTTTCGGAGTGTTTCGCGCGCTGAGTCTGTTCCGCTCCGTCGGCAGTCACCTAGCCCGGCCTGCGGGCGCACTGCTTCTGCCCCCCGAACTTTTTCCCGCTCCGCCCGCGACCCCCCCCGCCGCATGATGCGGCCATGAAATCCGGTCGCCAAACCTGCGGAGTCTGCACCCACTTCACCCGACCGGCCGATGATCGGCTGGTCGCCGTGTCGTCCTTCGGCCGTTGCGCGCAGCTCGACGCCGGGCACTACCGCGCGCCGGGCGCGCCCTGCCGCTTCGACCCCCCGCGCTGGGTGCGCCGTGCGTAAGAGCGTGCTCGGTCTCACCGCCTCCGCGTTGCTCGTCGGCACCCTGGCCGGCTACGAGGGCTATCGCGAGCACGCCTACCGCGACAGCGTCGGCGTGGCCACCATCGGCTTCGGCACCACCGCCGGGGTGCGCATGGGCCAGCGCACCGACCCGGTGCGCGCGGTGCAGCGCCTGGCCGCCGAGGCCGACGTGTTCGCCCGCGAGATCGCCACCTGCATCGGCGACGTGCCGCTCGCGCAGCACGAGTTCGACGCTTACTCCTCGCTGGCCTACAACATCGGCGCGCCCGCCTTCTGTGGCTCGACGCTGGTCAAGAAGCTGCAGGCCACCCCGCCCGACTACGCCGGCGCATGCGCGCAGATCCTGCGCTGGAGCTACGCCGGCGGCAAGGTCGAGCCCGGCCTGGTTACGCGCCGCAAGGCGGAGTACCGCCAGTGCATGGGCGCGAGCCCCCCGCCCGGAGTCGCGCCGTGATCGACCTTACGCCCCCGCCGGTGCGCGACCTCCTCGGCCCCGTGCTGTTTGTCCTCGTCGCCGTACTGGTGGCGTTCGGCCTGGGCGCGGCGGCCGGCTGGCAGGTGCGCGACCGCGACTATCAGGCGCTGGTGGCCTCCTCCGCGCAGGCCGCCGAGCGCGCCGCGCGCGACGCCGCCGCGGCGCTGGCGGCCGCCCAGGCCCGCGCCGACACGCTCACGCTCGAGCTGCATGCCCAGCTCGCCGCCTCGGCCACCCTCCGGGAGTCCCTCGATGAACAGCTTGCCCTGGCCACGCACGGCCGCCCTTGCCTCGACCCTGCTGCTTTGCGCCTGCTCGACCGTGCCGCCCAGCCCGCCGCCGCCGTGCCCGCGCCCGCCCGCCGCCCTGCTGCTGCCCGTGCCGCCCAGCCTGCCGCCGATTCCACGCGGCAGCCTCGGCCTGCAGCTGCCGAACCCGGCGAGCCCGGCGAGCCCGCCGCCAGCGACACCGAGGTCGCCCGCTGGGCTGCCGACGCCTACCACCGCTATGCCGCCTGCGCCGCTCGACTCGACGCGCTGATCCGCTGGCACGCCGACCCCCCGTACGCCCAGGAGGCCCCGTGATCATCGAAATCAACTACTTCACCGTGGCGGTGCTGGCCGGCATCGCCAGCGCGCTGATCGCGGGCGTGTGGGCCATCGGCCGCACCTTCCTGCAGCAGTACGGCGCCATGCTCGCCGACCAGCTCGCCGCCCACCGCGACAGCGAGGCCGCGCGCTCGAGCGCCGTCGAGCGCCGGCTCGAGTCGGTCGAGACCGACCTCGATGCGCGCCTGGCCGACCACGCTACCCGCATCTCGCGCCTGGAGGGCGTGGTGTCCAAGGCGCCGACGCACGACGACCTCAGCAAGCTCTACGAGAAGCAGAACGAAACCGCGCGCACGCTCGCGACCTTGCTCGGCGAGACGCGCGGCCAGGGCGAGACGCTGCGCCTGATCCTCAATCAGATTGCCCAGAAGGGCATGCAATAAGGGGCCGCACATGAGCACCACCGCCCAGCGCGAAGCCGAGCGCCTGCGCCGCCACGGCATCCTCAGCCTGCTGTTCTTCGTGCCCGGCCAGTCGATGACCTCGCGCCGCCTGCGCGACGAGCTCGAGGCCGTCCACGGCCAGGTCGTCACCGTCGACCGCGTGCGCGCCGACCTGCTGTGGCTCGGCGACGTGGGCCTGGTCACCGGCCTCGCCGACGCCGCCACGCTGACCGAGGCGGGGCGGGACGTGGTGCTGCAGCGGGCGCAGATGCCGGGGGTGGCGTGATGGCCGTCCTCAACCGCCTGACCGCCACCGAGATCGCGCACTACACGCACTTCGGCTGGTTTTGCTTCCTGGTGCCCGTGTACATCGCAGACATCGAGAGCGACTGTCCCACGCTGTGCGCCCGCAACGGCGTGCCGGAGTGGTGGTTTGACGTCGTCGGGTTCTTGTTCGACGGCTTTGCCGCGCTGGCCGAGGCCTTCCGCCCTGGTCGCGCGCCCTGTTACCCGCTCCTCATCAGCGGCACCATCGAGCTCGAGGCCGACCATGGCGCACCCTGACGAAACCCGCCGCGCCGTGCGCGCCGCCTTCGTCTTCGACGTGCTCGGGCTGGAGGTGGCCGCGCTCAAGCACGAGGTGCCGATCGCCACCGCCCGGCGCTGGAAGGCCGAGGCCAAGAAGGCCGGCGACGACTGGGACAAGGCCCGCGGCGCGCAGATGATCGCCGGCGGCGGCATCGAGGACGTGGTGCGCCAGACGCTGGCCGTGATGGTGCAGCAGACGCAGGCCACCGCCGAGGCCCTCCAGGTGGCCGAGAACATGGAGCCGCTCGCCAAGGTGCAGGCGCTGGCCAGCCTGGCCGACAGCCACACAAAGATGGCCGCCGTGCTCAAGCGGCTGATGCCGGAGACGGACAAACTGGCCGTTGCGCTGGATGTGATCAAGCGGCTGCTCGAGTTCACCAAGGCGCGTTACCCAGGTAACGCGGCGGGGCTGGCCGAGATGCTGGAAGCGTTCGGCGAAGAGCTGGGGAAGGCGTATGGCTGATCCTCTGATGCCGACGCGCGGAATGTTGTATGGCAGCTAAACCCACCACCGAACGCGACTTCCGCGACGACTTGGCCGACCTGGTCGCCGAGCTGCGCCGGGACATCACTGCGCACCAGGTCGGGCTGGACCCGTCGCCGGCTGCGCGTGCGGCGCGTCGCCGGCGCGTGCTGGTCGATCGCGACTTCGAGTTCTTCGCCCACACGTACTTTCCGCACCACATCCGCGCGCCGTCGTCGAGCTTTCATCGGCACTTCTTCACCCGCTTCCCGCAGCTGCTGGACGCTCCCGGCGGCTGCAAGGAGTGGTGGATTGCTCCGCGCGGCGAGGCCAAGTCCTCACTCGCTACCAAGGTCGGCCCCTGCTGGGTGGCCGTACGCGCGCTGCTGCAGAAGGCCGACGTGCGCAAGGACATCGACTGGCCAGCCGTGGCGGTGCTGCCGTACTTCGTGGATTACGTGGTGCTGCTCGGCGCCGAAACCAAGTTGCCCACCAAACTGTTGGAGGTGGTGAAGACCGAGCTCACGGTGAACGCCGCGCTGGCGCTGGACTTCCCAGAAGCCTGCGGTCGCGGGCCACAGTGGAAGGTGGGCGAGTTCGTCAGCCGCGCCGGCGTCAAGTTCGAGGCCTTCGGCGCCGAGCAGGCCATTCGTGGCACCTTCCACGGCGCAAGCCGCCCCAAGGTGTTGCTGGGCGACGACCTGATCACCGACAAGGAAGCCAAGAGCCCCACCGAGCGCAATAACCGCTGGGACTGGCTGGAAAAGGCCATCGACTACCTCGGCCCGCCGGACGGTTCGGTCAAGTACGTGGGCGTGGGCACCATCCTGGACAAGGATGATCCCATCAGCCGCGCCAAGCGCACCGTGGGGCACCTTGTGCACCACTTCCGCGCCATCGAGCAATTCCCGAAGCACATGGACCTCTGGAACGAATGCCAGGAGATCATGCTCAACGCCGACAAGGCAGTGATGGAGGGATTCGCCGAGCGCGGCCAGGTTGCGCCGGATGACGCGCTACCGTCCTACCAGTTCTACCAGGAGCGCCGCGCCGAGATGGATGACGGCGCGGTGATCAGCTGGCCCGGTGTGCGCTCGTTGTTCTGGCTGATGCGCCAGCGAGCCAAGAACGCCCGCGCGTTCGGCACCGAGCTGCAGGGAGACCCGCGTAGCGATGAAGACCGGGTTTTCGCCGGCTACAAGTTCTGGGTGGTGCGCGGGCAATGGATCATGTTCGGCGCCTGCGACCCGTCCGTTGGCCGCGGGCAGTCGTCAGACCCCTCCGCGATCCTGATCGGCGGCTATGACAAAGCCCGCGCGAAGCTCAATGTGATTGAGGCGGTGATCAAGCGCCGCGTGCCGAGCAAGCTGGAGGCGGATCTCATCGCCACGCAACGCGAATATGGGTGCGTTGCAATTGGATTCGAGAACAACGTCGCCTTCGAGGCGCAGCGCCAGAACATCGTGCGCGAGTCGGTGCGCCGGGGGTGCCCCGTGCCGCTGGTGGGGGTTACCGCAGTTGGCGACCGGGACGCCCGTATCGACAGCCTGGAGCCGTTCATCACCGACGCCATGGAGCCGAGCATCCTGTTCTCGCCCGGCCTTGTAGCGCTGCTTGCTGAGCTGGACAGCTGGCCCGAGCCACAGAGCGGGCACCACTACGACGGTCTGTCAGCCCTGCACATCCTGTGGATGATCGCCACCACACGCGCGGTGGGGATGGAGGGCTTCCAGGCCGTAAGCCGCCATGGCAGCGGCGGCGACGACTACGGTTACCAATCGCGGAGGATGTTCTGATGACGATGTTGGTGGTCACCTATGCCGACGGCAGCACCGAAACCGTTACGGCGGACGTGCTGGTTACACGCATTGTGCGCGCCGAGGAACTGCACCAGCGGTGGCTGGATGCCGGCCGAGACGCCATCAACTGGGCCTACGCGACAATGCCTGCCGACCAGTTCGCGGAGCTGATCAGGCCGTTCTGCGAGCGTGGCCTCATCGACGTGCAGGAGCGCGGCTGACATGGCCCCTCACGCCGCGAGCGATGCCCCCCTGCGCTGCCAGCGCTGCGACCACCTCACCACGCTCACTGCGCATGGCAGCACGGACACAACCTGCCTGCGCGGACGGGTGCTGTGCGGCACCTGCGGCTGGTGGCGCCCGCGCCGGCTGAGCTTTGCCGAGTCGATCGCCGACACCCCCCAACAGCCCGAGTAACGACCATGCGCATCATCGACCAACACGGCAACCCCCTCGACTCCGGCCTGCTGCGCGAGCCGCAGACGGCCCGCGTGGCCACGCTCGCGCACTTCATGGTCGAGAGCCAGCTCGACGGGCTCACGCCCGCCAAGGCCGCGCGCATCCTGCGCCAGGCCGACGAGGGCGACATCCTCGCGCAACACCAGCTGTTCGACGACATGTACGACCGCGACGCACACCTGCGCTGCGAGTTCGACAAGCGCGCGGGCGCGGTGCTGGGGCTGGACTGGTCCATCGAGCCGCCGAGCAACGCCAGCCGCGCCGAGAAGAAGGCCGCGGCGATGGTGGAGGCGCTGCTGCGCGACGCCGTCGACGATCTCGAAGACGTGGTCGTGCGGATGATGGAAGCCGTGGGCCACGGCTTTGCCCCGATCGAGCTCGAGTGGGAGCGCTGGGGCCAGGACTGGCTGCCGAGCTTTCACCCGCGGCCGCAGACCTGGTTTCGCGTGTCGAGCAACCGGCGCGAGCTGCGCCTGGCCGACGGCAGCCCGGACGGCGCCGAGCCGATCAGCATGGGCTGGATCCTGCATCAGCACAGCAAGGTCAAGACGGGCTATCTGGGGCGCATGGGGCTGTGCCGCGTGCTGGTGTGGCCCTTCCTGTACAAGGCCTACAGCATCGGCGACTTCGCGGAGTTTTTGGAGACCTACGGCCTGCCGATCATCGTCGGCAAGTACATGCAGGGCGCCACCGGCGAGGAGAAGGCCAGCTTGATGCGCGCGGTGACCGCGCTGGGCCACGACGCCCGCGCGATCATGCCCGACGGCATGAGCCTGGAGATCAACAAGATCACTGGCGGCGGCGAGGGCAGCCACCACCTCAATATGGTGGCGTGGGCCGACGGCGCGCAGAGCAAGGCGATTCTGGGCCAGGTGCTCAGCGCCGAGGCCAAGGCCACCGGCCTGGGCAGCGGCGTGGCCGACCTGCATGCCGAGGTGCGGCATGACATCCTGGCCGCCGACGCGCGCCAGATCGCCGGCACGCTCACGCGCGACCTGGTGTATCCGCTGCTGGTGCTGAACGGCGCGCCCATCGACAGCTACCGGCGCTGCCCGCGCTGGACATTCGACCTCGGCGAGGCCGAGGACATCACTGCCTACGCCGAGGCGCTGCCCAAGCTCGTGGGGGTGGGCATGCGCATTCCGCGAAGCTGGGCGCACGACAAGCTGCGCGTGCCCGAGCCGGATGGCGAAGAGCCGGTGCTCGAGGCGCCGCGCGCCGAGCCGGCCCCGCCGCCATCCCCACCCAAGGCCGGCGAGCCCTCGGGCGCGCCCGGCGCGCCGCCCGCCGCACCCGAGGGCTCGCCCCCGCAGCCAGCCACCGCCCGTGCGCAGTGGCGCCCGGCGATGCTGGCAGCCGGCAACGAGGCCGACCCGGCCGACCTGGTCGCGGGCGCGCTGGGCCGCCAGGCCGAGGCGCAGATCGTGGCATGGCAGGAGGAGATCGCTGCGATGCTCGACGCGGCCGACAGCCTCGAGGCCTTCCGCGAGACACTGCTCGCGCGCTACCGCGACCTGCCCACCGAAGAGCTGGTGACCGTGCTCGCCCAGGCGCTCGCCACGATCCACCTCGCGGGCCGCAGTGAGGTGCAGGATGGTCGATAAGGGCGAAATCGTTTACAGCCCCGTAGAGCCGTTTTTCTGTGCTCAGACACCCGACGATAGCTGCGCTGGGGTGATCGGGGCGGGTAACGGTGCGGTAACGCGGTCTGATTCGATTCCGGCTTGTCGGATGGCGTCGCATTCCGAGGTGCGGGACGCCTACGAGCAGGTTGAGCAGCTGTCGCGCCGCCTCGCGGGGTGGGCCTAGTCATGGCGGATCCGGTGCGCCTGGACCCCGCGCGGCTGGAGGCGGCGCTCGCGCTGCCCTTCGCGCAGGCGGTGGACTTCTTCCGCAAAAAGCTCGACCTGCCCACCGAGACCTGGCAGGACATCTGGCAGGCGGCGCACGACCGCGCATTCGTGGTCGCGGGTGCCACTGCGGCCGATCTGCTGGCCGATCTGCGCGCCGCGGTCGACAAGGCGATTGCCACCGGCACCACGCTCGAGCAGTTTCGCCGCGACTTCCGCGAGATCGTCGCCCGCCGTGGCTGGACCGGCTGGACTGGCGAGGGCTCGCGCGCCGGCGAGGCCTGGCGCACCCGCGTTATCTACGAGACCAACCTGCGCACCAGTTACGCCGCCGGCCGCTGGGCGCAGCTCACCGACCCCGCGCTGCTGAATGTGCGCCCGTACTGGCGCTACATCCATAGCGACAGCGTGCTCAACCCGCGCCCGCACCACAAGCGCTGGGGAGACATGCGGCTGACGCTGCCGCACGACCACCCCTTCTGGCGCACCCACTACCCGCCCAACGGCTGGGGCTGCCGCTGCCGCGTGCAGGCGGTGCGTGCGCCGGCGGACGGCGCAGCCACGGCGCCGCCCGATGGCTGGGCCGACCCCACCGCCAACGGCACGCTGCCCGGCATCGATAAGGGCTGGGCCTACGCCCCCGGCGCCACCGTGGCCGACGAGCTGCGCCAGCTGGTGGACGGGAAGGCGGCCACGCTGCCGCCCCCGCTGGGCGACACCTACCGCGAGTCCATGCGCACGCTGCCGCGCGCGCCGGACCTGCCCGAAGGCTAGACCATGGCCGATCGCATCACCGTCGAGCTCGATGTCGCGCCGGTGATCGCGCGGCTCGACCAGATCCTGCGCAAGCTCGGGCCCGGCGGGCTCAAGGCCCCGCTCGCCGAGATCGGCGAGGACCTGGTCGAATCCGTCAAGCGCAGATTCGAGACCAGCTCCGCCCCGGACGGCAGCCGCTGGGCGCCGAACAGCATGGCCACGATCATGGGCATGCTCGAGGGCAAGAAGAAAAACTTTCGCAAGGACGGCAGGCTGAGCCAAGCGGGCGCTGCGCGCGTCATGTCGAAAAAGCCGCTGGTCGCGTCGGGGTTGCTGCAGGACACGATCAACTATCAGATCGACGGCGACAGCCTCTTCGTGGGCACCAACCGATTCGCCGGGCAGTGGGACGGCGGCGCCGCCGTGCATCAGTTCGGCAGCAAGGACGGCAGCATCCCCGCCCGCCCCTTCCTCGGGACGGATGACGAGGACGTGGCGAAGATGCTCGATGTGCTCGAGCGCTACCTCGTCGGCTGACCCGCTCCGGCGGGCCTGCAGCAGTCCGTAGCCCCCCGAACGGTTACCCCTCTTGCCGCGCCATGTCCGCGCCCATCATCGGCGCCATGGCTACCCGCACCGCTACCCTCTCCCTGCTGATCCCCGCCGCAGCCGCTGAAATCCAGCTGCTGCCGGCGGGGCTTTTTCGTGCTGCGGACGGCTCCGGCCGCCCCGAGGGGCTCGATGGCTGGTTCATCGACGCCGAGATCGCCGGGCGCCTCATCGTCCAGGCCGCCGCGCGTCAGACCAAGTTCGTCATCGACTACGAGCACCAGACGTTCCTGGCCGAGAAGAACGGCCAGCCCGCGCCCGCGGCAGGCTGGTTCGACGGCCGCGGGCTGGAATGGCGCGAGGGCCGCGGCCTCTTCGCGACCCAGGTGGAATGGACCGAGCGCGCTCGCAACATGATCCGCGACGGCGAGTACCGCTACTTGTCGCCGGCCTTCACCTGGGACGACGCCACCGGCGCCGTCAAGCTGCTGGTGAATGCCGGCCTCACCAATAACCCCGGTCTCGACGGCATGGCCGCCGTGGCCCTTTCCGCGTACATCCAGCAGTCCCACCAGGAGGACCCCGACGTGAACGAAACCCTCAAGAAGCTGCTCGCCGCCATCGGCTTGCCGGCGGAAACCGACGAGGCGACGGCCCTGACCGCCGTCGCGGCGCTCAAGGCCAAGGCCGACCAGGCCGGCGGCCTCGAGGCGCAGGTCGCCACCCTGGCGGCCAAGGCGGGCGCGGCGCCGGATCCGGCGCGCTACGTGCCGGTCGAGACCTTCGCCGCCGTGCAGGGCCAGCTGGCCACGCTGACCGCGCAGGTCGAAACCACCGAACGTACCGCCCTGATCAACGCGGGCCTCGCCGATGGCCGCCTGAATCCGGCCGCTGTCGAGTGGGCCAAGAGCCTGCCGGTGGCGCAGCTGCGCGGCTTTCTCGAAGTGGCCGCGCCGCTGGCTGCGCTGAAGGGCATGCAGAGCCAGGGCAAGGAGCCGGGCAAGCGGCCCCAGGGCGCCGGCGGCCTGACCGCTGACGAGCTCGCCGTGTGCCGCGCCATGGGGCTCTCGGCCGATGAATTCGCCAAGCACAAGGAGGCCTGACCATGGCCGCACTGACCGCCGACCGCCGCACCCCCTACCGCACCGCCGAGGACTTCGAGTTCCCGGTCGCGGCCTCGACCCTGATCTATGCGGGCGCCCTCGTCTGCATCAACACCTCGAACCTCGCCACCAAGGGCGCCGTGTCGACCACCCTCAAGTGCGTCGGCGTCGCCCAGGCCACCGCCGACAACAGCGCCGGCGTCGCCAGCGCGATCCGCGTGCAGGTGCGGCGCGGTTGCTTCCGGTTCGCGAATAGCGCCAGCACCGATGCGATCGCCCTGGCCGATGTCGGCGCCGATTGCTACATCGTCGATGACCAGACGGTGGCCAAGACCAACGGCAGCGCGTCGCGCAGCGTGGCCGGCAAGGTCCGCGACGTGGACGCCGATGGCGTCTGGGTCGAGATCTGAACCCCCTTCCCCCTGGAGACTCCGCACATGAAAACCACCCTCCGCACCCTCGTCGGGCTCAGCATCGTTGCGCTGGCCGTCGTCGGCCTCGCCTTCGGCGTCGCCACGCCCGGCGCCTTCCAGCAGCCTGCCGCGGGCGACCTCGCCCTGCTCGGTCTGGGCGGCATCATCGTCAACCGCGAGAACCTCAACACCATCTACACCGGCTTCAAGACGGCGTTCCAGGGCGCGTTCTCGGGCGTTACGCCCGACTGGAGCAAGGTCGCCACGTTGGTGCCCTCGGCCACGAAAACCGAGGACTACGCCTGGCTGAGCCAGTGGCCCAAGCTGCGCGAATGGATCGGCGACCGCCAGATCAAGAGCCTTGCGGCGAGCGGCTACCAGATCACCAACAAGAAGTTCGAGTCGAGCGTCGGCATCCCGCGCGATGACATCGAGGACGACAGCTACGGCGTCCTCACCCCGCTCTTCTCCGAGATGGGCTACGCCGCAGCCACGCACGCCGACGAGCTCGTGTTCGCGCTGCTCGCCGCCGGCAACAGCACCGAGTGCTACGACGGCCAGTTCTTCTTCGACACCGATCACCCGGTGGGCGCCGGCACGGTCAGCAACAGCCTGGGCGGCGCCGGTACCGCGTGGTACCTGCTCGACGCCACCCGCCCGCTCAAGCCGCTGATCTTCCAGCGCCGCAAGGACTATGCGCTGAAGGCGATGACCGACGAGCGCGACGAGGCGGTGTTCATGCGCGACGAGTACCGATACGGCGTGGATGCGCGCTGCAACGTGGGCTTCGGCTTCTGGCAGATGGCGGTTCGCTCCCAGCAGACCCTCGACGAGACCAACTACGGCACCGCCCGCGCCGCGATGATGGCCTTCAAGTCGGACGAAGGGCGCCCGCTCGGCGTGCGCCCCTCGCTGCTCGTGGTCCCCCCCAGCCTCGAGGCCGCCGCCCTCAAGCTCGTGCAGGCCGAGAACAACGCCGCCGGCGCCACCAACATCTACCGCAACAGCGCCCAGGTGCTCGTCTGCCCCTGGCTGACCTAATACCACCCGCGCAGGCCGTGATCGGTGGGGGCTGGCAGCCGCCCACACCGGGAGTCTCGTGACTGCCTAGACCGGAAACCTCGGGGACGGGGTTGGATGACCGGCGACAGGTTCGGCTTAGCCCCGTCCACCATCGATCCTCCCGCCCGCCTGCGCGGGCGCTTCCCCAGGAGCCCCGCATGAGCACCCGCAAGCCCAAGGCCGACACGGCCGCCCAGCCCCCCGAGAGCGCCGCCGAGCTGGCGCCCGAGATCGTCCCCCCCGCCACCGAGCCCACTGCCGAGCTGGCGCCCGAGATCGACGCGATCGCCGTTACCGAGGGCGCCGAGGCGCTGGAGGATGGCGCGGCAGTAACGGAGGACCCCGCGGCCGCCCCCGAGCCTGCGCACTACCTGGTCGCAGCTTGCCGCCCCCGCGGCCGCTGGCGCGCCGGCCGCTTCTGGCCGCCCGAGCCGATCCGCGTCGCCCGCGACGAGCTCGACGACGAGGCCTGGGCGCTGCTCCAGGCCGACCCGGTCCTGACCGTCACCCCGGAGGCCTGACATGTCCGAGAGCTACCGCAAGAAGCACGAGAGCCGACAGTCTGCCGATTGGCTCGTCGACGCCGATGGCACGCCGCTGGGGCTGATCGGGCCCGAGGGAAAAATCTATCAGCCAGTGATCGCCGAGAAAACGAGCCCGGGTGGGGGGAATAGAATTCCGGGTCGATTCGAGCCGCTCGACATCCGCCCGCGCTACCCAGCGGAATACCAGAAGGCTCCGCTTCGGAGTCATGGTCTGCCAACGTCCGGCCTGGACGAAAAGGCGGTGCCTGGCGCAACTGTCACGCTCTCCGTCGATGCGGTCAATACCTACAACGGCCAGCCGGTGATCCAGATCGACATCACTGGTACGCCGACCGGCTCATACCTGCAGGTGGGTCGGCTTGCCGCAGACTACCTACTCGACGCCGATGGGCAGGACATTGCCAATCGCTCAGTCGTTCTGGCGATGAAGCTGCCTGCCGGGATGCCCGCGCCGACCGCCGCAAACCTTTATCTTTCGGATGCATCGTTTGCAAACTACGCGCGGTACGTTTGTCCGCTGGTTGGCGTAAGTGCGGACGGTTATCACCTGTTCCAAAAAGAGGTGGTCGGCGCGACCCAATTAGTGGGCACGTTGCCGGCACTTTCAAGCGGTCTGCGCACGCGCGTCCGCGTCGATTTCGCGGCAAACGTGATTGTGGGACAAATCAAAATGTCCGCGCCGAACATCCTGCCACTGCCTAAGCCCACGGTAGTGTGGACGAATGATGACGGCTATACGGAATGGATGTGGCTTGCCGCCGCAGCGAGAAAACGCGGGATTGACCTGTCGTTCGGGATTTCGTACAGCTACCTCAACACCCCGGGTTTTTTGACCGACGCCGAAGTCATCGCGTTGCAAGACAAGTACGGCCACGAGATCACGAATCACGCCGGGCCGAACGTCAGCTACTTCGAAAGCAGCCTGGCGGCTTACATGGCTGAAGTGAATGCTTGCACGGAATACTTGATTCGACTCGGCATCAACTCGAAGACAGTTGCTCTGCATCAGTATGTGAAAGGGCACGAGGACGCGACGCTGCGCGCAGCAATGAGGGCTGCGGGATTTGCGTCATGCCGCGCCACAAACACCGGCTACAAAGCTGCGCGCTCGGCGGCGTTTGCAATGGGGGGGCCGGGCATCGATGGCCTGTACAACATCCCGAATTGCATTAATCTCAGCAACACGACCGATCTTGCTACAACAAAAACTCAGCTTACGAACGCGACGAAGATCGGCGCCGCGTTTATTGTCGGCCACAGATACGAGGCAGCAGCCGGCGATATTTCGTGGATCAACGGGTATGACGCGAACTACGGGGTGCTGGGATTGATGGACTGGCTCGCGGAGCGCCGTGACGTAGACGGCTGGCAAATCAAGACGTGGCGGCAGTGGTACGACGATCTCTACGATGCGCAGTGCCCGATGACGCTGTGACGCCACGAATCTAACCCCCCTCGCGCGCTCGTCCCCGCGACCAACGAAAAGCCCGGCATCGCCGGGCTTTTTCATTCTGGGAGTGCTGCACCAGGTGCGACGTAGTCGGGGTCGCCTGGTCGGGATCCGTAGCGGTACGCGGCCACCTGGCGGTTGTCGCGGGTCATCAGCAGTAGGTGTGTAGCGTCGTAGGGCGCAGCGTACAGCGCCCAGAATGCGGCCTGGGCGGCCGCGGGGGATGGCGTGGCGGTGCGGGTGTCAGTCAGCACTGCGCTGCCGCGCCGCCCGCCCCGCTGCTGTAACACATAGACCTTGTACATCGCCGCCCCCGCTGCTGCTGCTGATCACACCTCGAGCGTCTTCCACTCGCCATCGCTGAGGCCCCGGTCGTCATTATAGATGTCCGTCATCGATTGGCGCTTGTGTCCGAGCAGCGTGCGGGTGTCGATCCCCTGCTTGCGGTAGAGCCGCTCCGCGAGGCTGCGGCATTCGTGCAGGCACGGCGGCAGGCCGGTGCCGGTGTGCTTGCCATAGACGCCCTCTCGCGCGTCCTCAAATCGCGCGGACAGCGACGGGCACACCGGCCGCTCGCCGGTGCTCTTGCGCAGCAGGTACTCGCCGGCGGGCGCGTAGTCGCGGCACTGCTCGATGGCCTCGCCCAGGCTGACGCCAATCGCCTCGAGGCGCAGGTCGAGCGGCAGGCGGACGCGGGCGCCCTTCTTCTGCTGCTGGATGTAGAGGTAGCCGTCGCGCACGTCCTCGAAGCGCATCTTCTGCAGGTCGGCGCGGCGCTGCCCGGAGACGAGCGCGAGCAGGATCATGCGGGAGGCCCACGGCGGCTGATTGGCCTGCGACCAGGCGTAGATGCGCTGCCACTCGTCGAGCGTGAGCCGGCGCCGGGCGACCTTGGTCGGCTGGTGGCGGACCGAGGCCGCGGGGTTGGTGTTGATCCAGCCGTAGGCGACGGCCTCGCCGAAGCAGTCGCGAGCTTCGATCAGCACCCTGCGCGCCAGGTGCGGGTACTGCGCGTGCAGCCGGCGCAGCAGCTGCGCGACCTCGTGCGGGCGGATGGACGAGATCGTGCGCGCGCCGAACTCGTCGATCAGCCGGCGCAGGCTGGCATTGCGGTTCTGCAGGGTCTTGGGTTGGATGGGCCTGGCGTCGATGATCTGACGATACACGGTGACCCAGTCCGAGAAGGTGCGGTACCGGGGCATGACACGCCCCAGCGTTTTGGACAGCAGCGACATTGCGCGGTCTCCTGTCGAGACACCCGGAACCCGCCGGGACGGTGGCGCGCTCTAGGCGCGCGATAGCTGTGATTATATACACGTAACCAAGCCACTGTCGCCTGAGCCGCTCAGGCGGCCCCCCCGAACGTTTTCCCGCTCCGCTGCGCGGGCCGCACGGCAGAAGATGACGCCATCCCGTCACTACGGCGCATCCCATGCCCTACGCAACGCAGACCGACCTGGTCGAGCATTTCGGCGCAGACGAGCTGATCGAACTGACCGATCGCGATACGCCCCCGTCGGGCGAGATCGATGCGGCGGTGCTGGCGCACGCCCAGGCGGCCGCTGACTCCGAGATCGACGGCTATATCGCGATGCGTCATGCGCTGCCGCTGGCGACCGTGCCGGCACGGCTGACGCACCTGGCGTGCGACATCACGCGCTATCACCTCTACACCCACTCCGCGCCCGAGCTGGTCGAAAAGCGCTACCTCGCCGCCGTCGCATTCCTGCGCCTGGTGGCCGACGGCCGCGCCAGTCTCGGGCTGCCCGAGCATAGCGGCAGCGCCGGCATGGGCATGGTCGAGATCAGCACCGGCCGACAGCTGTTCGCGCGCGGAGACCGCCGATGAGCTCGCTGGCAGAGGACTGGCTGGCTGCTGCAGAGCCGATCGTGACGCGCCTGCGCGCCCAGGTTCCCGCGCTGCGCATGGTCGAGACGATGACTACCCTGGCCGCGGATGCGATCGACCAGCGCGTCAAGGCCCAGGCGCCCGCGGCCGTCGTGGCCTACCTCGGAGACCGCATCACCCCGGATCCGCGCGCGCCGCGCCTCACCGTTGGCGCGCAGCGCTGGGTGGTGGTGCTCGCCGTGCGCAACGCCCGCCAGGGCGGAGACAACACCGCACTCGCCGGCGAGGCCGGGCCGCTTCTGCCGCTGATTCGCGCTGCGCTTGTGGGCTGGCAGCCGCTGGACGATGGCCGCCCGCTGCGCCCCGCGTCGGGCATGGCGCCCGGATTCGGCGTGGCGTTCGCGTACTACCCGCTCGCATTTGAGCTCGATTTCGTAACCGCGCCGCGCTGACGCCGGCCGCATCACTGGAGATCCGCTAATGGACACCCTCGAGTATTTCAGTGGCCAGGGCAAGATTTTTGCCGGCCAGCGCCGTAGCAACGGCATGCCGGGCCCGCTGCGCTGGGTCGGCGACGCGCTCATGGAGTTCGGCTTTACCCCCAACGAGACCAAGTTCAAGGAGAACTGGACAGGCCAGCGCGGCGACGGCCTCGTGCTGCCCGGCGACACCGAGGCAAACCTCACGATCACGTTCCTGCAGTTCAACAACGAAAATTTCAAGATCGCGAGCCGCGGCGAAGAGGTCGCGCAGACCGTGACGCCGGTGACGGATCGCGTGATCTCCGAGACCCTGCCCGAAGTGGGGCAGTTCCTGAGCCTGCAGGCGTTCAATGTTTCGGCCGTGACCGTGACCGACTCGGCCGGCTCGCCGAAGACGCTGACCCCCGACGTCAACTACCGGCTGCACGCCAAGAGCGGCGACGTGGAGATTCTCAACCTCACGACCGGCGGTCCGTTCGTCGCGCCGATCCTGGCCGACCTCACGCCTGGCGCCGTCGACTTCATTCGCATGATGAGCGGCACCGCGCTCGAATACTGGGTCAAGATCGTCGGGACGAACACCGTGCCGGGCGCGACCTACCGGAACTTCGTCGCCGAGTTCTATCGCTGGAGCCCGCCGCCGAGCGAGTCGCTGTCTCTGATCCAGGACGGCCAGAGCCGCCTGGAGTCGCCCATCGGCGGGTCCCTGTTGGCCGACACGACCAAGAGCGCGAGCGACCAGTTCGGCTACTACGGCCGCCTGGCGATGATGCCCTAAGCCATGAGCGCCGCGATCGCCGACGAGCTCGACGCCCTGTTCGCTGCCCCGGTCCGTGTGACCGTGGGTGGACGGCAGGTGGCGGTGCGCGGGGTGTGGCTGGGGGAGCTGGCCGAGTTTCTGCGCATCTATGCCGACAAGCCTGCCGAGGGCACGCCCGACGACGCGCCGGAGGTGGCCGCGTGGGCCGCGCGCATCCTGTCCGTGCTGTCGCGGCTGAGCGGCGAGGACGAGACCTGGGTCGCGGGGCTGCCCGAGGCCCAGCTCGACGCGCTGTTCGGTGCGATGTGGCAGGCGAATCGTGTGCTGTTCGAGCCGCGCGCCGGCGTGCGTCACGGCCCGCGCGGCGCGCGCGAGCACATCAGCTGGGCGACGGCCGCTGCAGTGCTGATCGAGGCCGGGCACCGGCCCGAGGACATCGCACGCTACTCCCTGGCGCAGGTCGAGCAGTACATGGCGGCCCACGCGCGCCTGGCGGCTGATCGTCGTGTGGAGGCGCTGAGCATCGCACGCGCCGCCCAGGCCGACGGCAAGGGGTTCCGTCAATTCCTGCGCTCGCTGGAGCTGGCGCGCGCACGGCTGGGGAGGTAGGGGATGGCGGATCGGAATCTGGATCTTGCGCTGCGGGTATCTGCCGACGCACGCGAGGGCATCGAGGTATTTCGCTCCCTGAAAAAGGGAGCAGTCGAGACGAAGCGCGAGTTCGAGGCCGCAACCGCCCGCGTTTCGGAGCTGGCCCGGGAAATGGCTGCGACCGAGAAACCCTCGGCCAAGCTCAAGCGCGAATTCGAGTCTGCCAAGCGCGAGGCCGCCGGGCTGAAGGATGCGCTGCAGCAGCAAGAGCAGCGCCTCAACAGCTCGCGCCAAGCGCTCACTCAAGCCGGGGTGAACGTCAAGGACTTGGCCGCGGAGTATCGCCGGCTGAAGGCCGACGCGGCTGCCGCCGGTGTGGCGCAGGCCGAGGCCGCGCGGCAAGCGGCTGCCGCAGCCGGCCAGGCGGCTGCAGCCCAGGCCCGCACCGGGCGGCTCGACGCGATCGGGGCCGCAGTCGACGGCAACAAGCAGGGGGCACTCGACACCCTCGGCGTGCGCTCGTCGCAATCCATCCAGGCCGAGATCAACAAGGTGCAGCAGGCTATGCAGCGCCTGGCTGGGGATTCGCGCGTCTCCGGCGCCGAGTTTGACCGCGCTTTCGCCGCAGGCAGCAAGCGCATCGCCGAGCTACGCGGCCAGCTGGATCCGACCACCGCCGCCGTCGCACGGATGACCGGGGGCGTGGGCGACCTCAACACCCAGCTGGGGCCGCTGCAAGGTGCGCTCGCCGCGGTGGCCGCCGCGCTGTCTGCGCAGCGCATCCTGACGATGGCTGAGGAGTATCAACAGTACACGGCCCGCCTGCGCCTAGCCACCCAGTACACCGGCGACTTCCTGGAGGTGCAAGCGGCGCTGAGGGACGTGGCGCGTGACGCACGCGCACCGATCGCAGAGACGGTCAATCTGTATAGCCGCCTGGGGCCATCGCTCAACGCCATGGGGCGCAACGGCCAGCAGGCTGCGGCCGTGGTGTCGACCGTCACCAAGTCGATCGCCTTGTCGGGGGCGTCCGCCGCCGCGGCCGAGGCGAGCCTCGTGCAGTTCGGCCAGGCGATGGGCTCGGGCGTGCTGCGCGGCGAGGAGCTCAACTCCATCCTCGAGCAGACTCCCGCGCTGGCCGATGCCATTGCCGAGGGCTTGGGCCGCTCGCGCGGCGAGCTCAAGCGCATGGGCGAGCAGGGGTTGCTTACGTCCGAGGTCGTGGTCGCCGCCCTCGAGAAGGTGGCCGGCCGTGTCGGGCGTGACTTTGCCCAACTGCCGCAGACCGTCGGGCAGAGCTTCGTGGTGCTGCGCAATGAGACCGTCGAGATGGTCGGCGGCATCGACCGCGCGCTCGGCGCCACGAACGCCCTGGCCAAGGGCATTACGCTGATCGCCGACAACATCGAGGCTGTCGTGCAGTACGGACTGCCGCTGCTGGTAGTCGCGCTCGTCCCGCTGATCGCGCGCCTGGGCCTGACGACGGCCGCCGCGATCAAGGCGGCGATCGCGCTCGCGGCGGTCAATCCCGTGCAGGCGGCGATTGGCGTGGCCGCCGCGGCCGCCGCCTATGCAGGCCTGAACACCGTGCTCGAGCGCGTCGCCGAGCAGAAGGACAATCTCACCGACAAGGAGCAGGCGCAGCAGCTCAAGCGCGATGCCGATGCCAGGCTGAAGATCGAGGAAGACCTCACCAACGCCACGCTGCGGCTGCAGAAGCTGCGCGCGGTGGAGGCCGGCAAGGCGAACGCCTCGATCCTGCTATCGACCAAGGAGGCGATCGAGAAGGGCGCGGAGATCCAGCGCAAGGCGATCGCGGACCAGATCCAGGGCTACGAGGCGCTGGGCAGCAAGTTGAGCAGCGTCTGGGACGAGGCCATCGACAAGGCCCGATCGCTGCGCGAGGAGTCCGCCCGCCTGCTGCGCGACGCCGCCGACGCCCGCCAGGCCGGCGCCGACAAGGCACAGGACCGCCGCATGCGCGGCATGAGCGAGGAGGAGCGCGACGCATTCGCCCGCCGCCAGGCGCGCGACCTCACCGATAACGCTCGCAGCAGCGCGGTGTTCGCGCAGAATGCCGCGCTCGATGGCAACCTCGAGCGCGCCGCCCAGCTCGCCGCCGAGGCGGCCAAGTACGCCGAACGTGCAGAGAAGTTCGGCGATGCCATCCAGGACGACGACGTCGCCGCCAACCTGTTCGAGGAGCTCGGCCGCATCCGCGAGGACGCGCTCAAGGCGCAGGCGCAGATCAAGGCCGCCGAGGCGCAGGCGCAGGAAGACCTCGCCTCGGCCGTCACCGAACAGATCGCCGCCAACGAGGCCCGACTGCAGGCTCTGCGCGCCGAGCTCGAGAAGCCCGCCACGCTGAAGGCGGACATCACCGAGGCCGCGCAGCAGATCGCCGTCCTGCAGCAGCAGCTCGACGCGCTGAAGGACAAGACCGTGACGATCACGGTCAACACGGTCAGCACGGCCCCTGCCGACACCAGCGGCATGACGCGCGACGAGCTGATCGACGCCATCCCAGGCCGTGCATACGGTGGCCCGCTGCCCGGCCGCGCTGCCCACGATCGCAGCGACAACATGATCTATCGCGGCACGCCCGGCGAGTGGGTCATCCAGCGCCCCGCGGTCCGTTACTGGGGCTCGTCCTTCCTCCGAGCAATTAACGAAATGCGTCTCCCGCGGTTCGCCTACGGCGGCGAGCTCGGCGCCGATCAGCGCGCGGCCGTGGCCGACCTGGATGGCGCGAGCGGAAAAACTCCGGTAGTGCTGCAGTGGCCTGACGGGTCGCGCTCGCAGATGGCCGCGACAGACCGCGTGGCTGACGATGTCGTGCGGCTGTTCCGGCGCGCGGCGCTGCAGCGGGGGCGCAGATCATGAGCAGGCAGCAGCCCGATCTGATGATCGACGGCGTGCGGCTGCCGCTGGCCGCTGCCGGGGTGGTCTCGCAGTCGTATGAGGATTTCGGCGGATTCGGCGTGCTGCGCCTCGGCCTGGGCGCCGCGGTGCATCAGCAGGCATGGCGCCGGGTGCGCACGACGCTGTCTGCGTCGGGCTGGGTGCCGGCCGGGCTGGATGCGCTCGACTGGTCGCAGACGCACGTGCTGGGCTGCGTCGCGCCGCGCAGCATCCAGGCCGCCGGGCGTGTGATCACCCTGCCGGCCGCGCGCCGCACCGATGCCGCGCCGTACGGATTTGCGGTGGACGCAGTCGGGTTGCTGCGGCCGGTGGCCGTGACGGTGGCCGGGAACGTCGCAACGCTCGGGGCGGATGCTGGCGCGGTGTCGTACCAGGTGCTGTATTACCCGCTGCTGACCGTGCGCGCGCCGCAGGGACCGCGCGTCGAGTACGACGCGGCCGGGGCTGCGGCGTCGTGCGAAATCGTTTTCGAGGAAGTTTGATATGCCCGTATCGCATCGTGTCGCGATCCTCTACTCGCCCTACAGCGTATCCGCTACTGCAGCCCTGATGCTCAACCGACTCGCCGTGGTGAATTGCGCAACGGGGCGCAACGCGGAGGCGCTCGTTGACGAGTACCCGTCCGATCTCGCGTGGACGCCGGACGGGGCGCGGCTGGTGGTCGGGCGCCTCACGTATGGGCTGTCATTCTCGAAGCCCACTCTGGTCGTCTACGATGCGGCCACCATGGTGGCGGAGGCGGGGTGGCCATGGCCGGCGGACGGGCCCTCTGTATCCCGTGTCGCGGTCAGCGACGCACATCTGGCTGTGCGCTGGAACACCGGGGCACTGGAAGTTTACGCGTTTGCGTCGAAGTCGCTCGTTGCGACGATCCCCGGCGTGTCCGGGACGATCGAGCAAATGGCGTGGAGCCCCGACGGTGCGTATCTCGCTGTCGCGACCTCCTCTGCGCTGTATGTTTATAGCGTGTCGACGTGGGGGTTAGTCGCCGGCACGCCGGCCGTCGCGGAGCCGTACCCGCTCGCATGGTCCCCAGACGGGACAAGGCTCGCGATCGCGCCGTCCGACTTTAGCAATGCCCTCAAGCTCTACGACGTCGCGACGTGGTCGGAGATCCCGACAGGCGTTACATTGCCCACCCGCCCGGTATCGGTGGCGTGGACTGCAGACAGCTCGCGTATCGGTGTGGGGCTACAGTACGCGCCGCACCTGCTGGTCATTTCTCTGCCCGGGTTTGTGCCGCAGCCGGTGTCGATGCCTGCCGGCGTGCGGCAGTTCCCCAACGCGAAGGTCATCATGCTGCCGGACGGCCGCGTCGTCGCAGCCCGCGAATCGCCGCGGCGTGTCTCGCTGATCGCACCGGATCTGCAGACCGTCGAGTACGATCTGCACGCGAGCCGGGCGGACGTGTCGTCGATCCACGTGTCGACGTGGCTCGACAATCGGCTGTCCGGGACGGTGCGCGACGAGTCCGACGCCCCCGCCGCGGGCCGCCGCGTGCTCGCGATCCACGATGCGTCCGCGACGGTGGTCGGTACAGCCACGACTGCCGCGGATGGGTCGTACTCGATGCGATCGCCCCAGCCGGACGGACACACCGTCGTGCTGATCGAGGACGGCGGCCGCGCGCAGGCGCTCGGGTCCGGGATCCTGCCGCTATGACGTACATCCCGCCTCTCGGCGGCGCCGTCGATTTCGTCGAGCTCGGCGGCACGCACTCTCCGCCCCTCGGCGGCGCGGTCGACTTCGTCGAAGGGGCGGGCGGCGGGCCGGCGGGCGAGACGATCGCGCTGCCGTTATCGGTCGCCGTGCTGGACTCGGCGGTCGTCATCAGCCTGCCGCTCGCGGTCGTGGTGTCCTCCCCCGCAGTGGTCGCGCTGCCTATTGCGGTATCGGTAGTGGACGCGGCCGCGCTCGGCGGGCTCGACGGCGCGGGAGGGTGGGCGGCTGCCCCAGGCGGCCAGTGGCGGCCGGTCGTCATGCTGGGGGGCGACGACATTTCCGGACTGTTGCTCGGCCAGATCACGGTCACGCACGCCGACGATGCGGCGGCCGTCGCGGCGTTCACATTCGTGCCGTCCGTCGCGCTGCAGCCGCTGTCACTGATCGGCCAGCGCGTGCGCATCGCGTTCGCGCGTGCGGATGGCTCGTCCGAGCAGACCATGTTTACGGGAGTGGTGGATGTGCCGGCGATCGATCTGCAGACGGGCGCCATCAGTTGCACGTGCCACGACCAGGCGCAAGAGGTCTGGGCCCGCACCCCACGTGAGGTCATCGACGCGCTCGTCGGCGGCCGTTACAGCGCGGCAGTGACCGGCGGAGAGCTGGACGACAATTTCGACTATCTGCGCGAGCGGATCCAGTCGGTCGGCGCGTCCTGGGCGCTCGACGTGCTGCAGCGCCCCCGCGTGCTACCCTGGGACGGCGCAGGGCGCTCGATCACAGTGCGCACCGCCGACGTGCTCGACGGGTCGCTGGCTGTCGAGCTGCCATCGCGCGAGCAGCTGCGCAGCCGCATCACCGTGCGGCTGCAGTATCAGTACGCGAAGCTCCGTTATCGGGGGGTGCGGGCGCAATACGCGCAGGACATCCACTTGTTCAAGCCGTCCATCACCGGGACGGTGAATTACCCGGGCGCGCTGTGGATGACGTCCTCGATGGTCCAGTCCGCGTGCGAGAGCGCGCCAGGATGGGAGATGGTCGGCGAGCCTTACATCGAGCACCCGCCTGCGCGTGCGTGGCAGATCGGCACGACGATCAGCAGCGGCTTCTACGCCATCAGCCCCGCTGTCGCGCCCACGCTCGCCCTCGGGTTTCGTTGCGATTTCTATGCCCGCTGGCAGCAGCGGATTACTGAGGACTACACGGTCGCGGTGGTGTGGCCCGCGATCGAGGCGCAGCTTGGCGCGGCCGTGGGCGAGGAGATCGGCGCATCGCTGATCGCCGAGTTCGACCAGGCCGGCTGGGAGTCCGACGCGACGATGGAGCCGAGGATCCCCGCGGCGATCGGCGTAGGCGACGCGGCCGTCGAGTGGCGCCCGGCCGGATTCGACGAGCTGGCGCGCGACGAGGCCTTGCGCACGCTGCTCGATCGCGCGTGGGTGCGGATGTGGTCGGCGAGCCGCTCGGGGCGTGTGACGTTCGAGCTGCCCCTGCGCCCCGATCTGTGGCTCGACACGCGCATCACGCTCGAGCATGCGCGGCTGCGGGCGGCGGGCAAGATCACTGCGGTAGAGCATGCAATGAGCCCGGAGACAGGCGCCGCGATCACGAACGTCGTGCTCGCCGTTGGCATGCCCGGGGCCACTGCTGCCGCGCTGCCTGCTTGGTCATTGCCGTCCGCACCAGTCGACGCCTACACGCCCCCGCTTTCAGCGTTCTCGTTTGAGATCGGGACCTACGTCGGGGGTACGGCTGGCGCCGCTGCGTTCGATCCGGAGACGATGGTCGGCTTCTGCACCAACCTCAACGGGGTCGAGGATCCCGGGCTCAACTACTACCCCCATGAGCTCAGCATCGGCGCCCCGGACATCGCTGCCGAGGATCGCGACCCCCGCACTCTCGCATCATTTACCGAGATCGCCGTCGATGTGCCGACGGACCTGCTGGAGATCATTGCATGACTACATGGCAGTTCTACGCTGACCCGGGCATGACCGCCCCGCTGGCCAGCCTGGCGCAGCAGCTGCCCGATACGGGCGGTAGCGTCGAGGCCATCATCTATTTCGGGTCGACCGCGAGCGGCAAGACTCTGCAGGCCGCGAGCGACCCGGGAACGGACCCCATCACGATCACGCCCGCAGACTCGGCGGGCGGTGCAGGTCTGGCCGCCTCCGCGCTGCGGCTTGCGTTGTCCTACGCCGGGCTCGACGCTGCGGCGCCTGGCGCCGGGGTGTCGGTCGGTACGTCGCTCTCGAGCGGCGCTCCGGTGGCGGTGTACGTGCGGCTCACCCTGCCGGCGACGATGCAGGGCAGCTACACTGACCTGGCGCTCGCCACCAATTCGGTCATCGAGGCCTGATATGGCGAGCGCTGCCGATATCGACTTCCAGAAGTCCGTCGAGCGACTCCTGAAGCAGCAGCCCGGCTGGAAGAAAGCGACCCAGCCCCCTGAAAAAGGGGCTAGGCCCGGAGGCAAAGGCGTCGGCCGCCCCGCGAGCGGCACGGCTGCGCTCGAGCTGGTCGAGCAGGACGCGAGTACGCGCCAATACTACGAGCCGGTCACGCTGCGGACGAGCGACGGACTTTTCTCGATCGAGATCGAGCCCATCAAGCAAATCGATCTGAGGGGGAACATCCCGTTTCGGTTTGCTGAGCCGGCTGGCTGATGGACAAGCACCATCCCGCGCCCGGGCACCCGCTCTCCCGCGTTCGCATCTGCGGCGACTGCGACCACGGCCTATGGCATGCGGACACAGACACGATCACCACCCCGGGGGCGGTCGAGATCCCGATTCGCGGCGTCGCGCCAGCGCAGACGCGTGAATACGAGAGCGACCAGGGCGACAGCATCGCAGTGCGCGTGCCGGCCACCCCCGCGGTCGCCCGCAGCCCGGAGGAGCTGGCCGCAGACGCCGCCGCGGGGCGCACGTGGCTCGATTACGGCATCCTCGCCGGAGGCGCGCGGCGGCTCTACGGCCACGAGCTCGGCGAGCGCGCGTGGATCTACTGCGCGCCCGACGGGTCGCGGTGGGTCGCGCGCATCGGACTCGGATCGCCGACACAGCTGACGCTGCAGCGTTTCGGGGAGATCCCGGGGAGCCCCGCAGATGCGGGTCCTGTGCAGGCGGCGGTCATCGCGTTCTCCGTCATGCCCTCGTTGACCACGCCCCCGTGGCCCGACTACGAGTACAACGTGATCGACGACGTGCGCAGCGACGGCAGCGAGGCAATCGTGTCCGTCGGCTATCACTACTCGCAATCCAATACATTCGGCGCTGGCGCGCTCGCGAGCTACGGCCTGCGCTGGCCTTACGGCGTCTACCGCGTAGCGATCGCCGGCACGCCGCCGGCGGCAGTCGTCACGGTCACGCCGATGTACGCCGGGCTTGGTCTCGGCTATCTGTCCGACACGTTCGGCGGGACGCTCAACCTGCGCGGCGTTCACGTGTTTCAGGCCGAGCATGACTCCACTGCGCTGTACTACGTGGGCAACTACGGGGACCCTGTCACGCCGCCGCCGGGGACCGTCGAGATGGAATACTGGAATTTGACCGACGGGACAACCACGGGCGAGGATCTGTACATTCTCGGCGGGTGCTATGTGGCTGACGTCGCGACCCCTGTATTGCTCCGGAAGTCCTACGTCGTGACGACGACGATCACGTGGATCGAGGTCGAAGGCGACCCCTTCACAGGGATCGAATACACCGAGTCATATGACGCGTCGTCGACGATCACGCTGGAGATCGGCACCTCGGTGGTGGGGGCGACTGCGACGGATGCCGGCGCGCGAATCGGGTACCAGTCGCTCGATATCCTGGTGGAGACTCCCCCCGCCGTCGGTGATGGGGCGATGACGCTCGGCGGGCTGACGATTAGCGCACGGCCCTCTGCCGGCGCAGCCGACTACCGGATCGCCAGTACCCCCGCGGAGCTGAGCCACCACGAGATCATGCCGATGCGGGTAGGTAACCGCGTCTGGGCTCTGTGCCTGATCAATCTGGGCGCGCTCGCGCCCGAGGTTGGCGGCTATCTCGATGCAGAGAACCGCGGATGGGGCGGACACACGCACGTCGGCTTCGTGAGCCCGACGGATGCTGTTCAGACGCTCGTGCAACGGCCGCTCTCGCTCGAGCGCGAGGACGTGACCGGGTACGCGAGTGCGCACCCCACGACGGGTGAGATTGCGTGGAGCTGGGATCACCCGGTGTGCTGGGTGTAGCGCGTCAAAACGAGCGCAAATCCGCGTCAAAACGAGCGCGACGTTACACC
>ERZ761596.44-NODE-44-length-35337-cov-6.649170_pt1 | contig 35337 bp, 60 predicted proteins | sample MGYA00512166_ERZ761596 | MGnify/ENA primary metagenome ERZ761596 (study PRJEB28899, sample SAMN03785556) | bioreactor sludge metagenome | biome: EBPR Sludge; feature: EBPR Bioreactor; material: 0.22µm filtered reactor supernatant | place: Saint Lucia: Queensland...
GGAGTTCGTTCGCACTCTGGGGTTGGCGAGCCCAACGGGACGGGCATCACGTCGAGGGAACCGCGAAGACCGCCCGCAACGCCATGAAGCAGGCGACCGCCAAGATGGACACAGCCCCGTAGGTTTGAGTCTCCCCCGCGAGACGAATCCCCCACCGCGAACCCACGGTCCGTGGCCCAATGGGAAATAGAGTTCGGTGTCGTCCCTGGAGGACGTAGAGAAGATCACAGGGAGATCGTCATGATGAGCGAAGGTGAAAAGGCAATCTGGGCGGCGGCGTTCGTGGCAGAATTACACGATAGCCGCGCCCGCTCAATGATCTGGACCGACCTCTCGCCCCATGCTGCATGCAAAGCAGCACAGGCGGTGCTTGCGGCCCGGAGTGCCGCACATCAAGTCGTGGCCCAATTGGGTGCCGAATCCGATGAAGCCAAGATGCTTCGGGAGATGCTCAAGTGACCCTCTGCACATGCACCCACAAGCGCACCGTCTCGGCCAACGAGTGTATGGACTGCCACGGCACCGTGCTCCCACCCTCAAGCATCGCCACCCGTGAGCGTGTCCTTGGCACGGTGGCCGACCTTGTGTCCAACCTCCTCTACTACGACCGGAAGAAAGACGAAGAGCTTCCTGTGGGGGCCATCGACAAGGCCGTGGCCGATGATGTCCTCACCGTGGAGGAGATCGTGGCCCACTTCCGTCTACACCTCATCAAAGGACTCTTGGCATGATGTGGTGGATGTCGTTCTGTGACTCGGCGCGGCCGGCAGGCTCACGATTCCTTGGAGTCATCATCGTGGAGGCTCCCGACTCCCACCAGGCGTTGGTGAGGACTCACGCCCTTGGGGTCAACCCGGGCGGGGAAGTGCTATGTGGAAGCACCCCGATCCTTCCTGCGGCCGAGTACCTGGACCGACTCCTGACGAAAGAGGAGGCCACGTTGGCCGAAGCGTCGCTCGGAGTTGCGGATGCCTGACGCAGAGGAGACCGCAAACCGAATCCTCGACACCTATGAACTCGACCTGCCGGAAGGCGACGCATTTGACCAGCTCTGCGACATCATCGAGGAGGCGCACGAGGCATCCCCCATCAACGTGGCTCGGTTGTGTCGGGGCTTGGGCGACTCGGACATCCCCGACGACGTGATCCTCGCCACCCTGCAAACTCTGCTCTCCTACCGCTTCCACACAGTGACTCAACGAGTCAAGCTCCCTGACACCAATGCGTTGTTCAACGACTTGTCGCTCGGTGTCGCCAAGGCCCCCCAACCCGACATCAACCTGGATGACGTGGTTCTCAACATCAAGCCGCGCAAGCGCACGAGTACCCGATGACACTCGAAGAACGACAAGCCCTGACCCGCTCCATCCCCGCCGACCTGGCACCGGATGACGTGGTGGTTCGCCACGGGAATGCGATGCAGGGGCCGTCTGCCGAATGCTGGTACGTGTCCGTGCGGGGCTCCGCTGTTCCTGGTTTCTACTTCCCCGACGTGGCGGCACGACTTCGTCTCCAGATCCTGGCGGTAGCCGAAGCGAAGACGGCCTACCAGGCCGCAACCACGAGTACGGGATCGTGCGTGGCGTGTGGCGAGCCGTGCGGATTTGTAATCGCGTGCGAGCCCTGTATTTCTGCATACCAGCTTCAGTGAGTAGAGGGCCCATGATCCAGAAGCGCATTCACGTCATCGGAGGAGGCACCTTCTCCCACGTCCGCAACCACCTGGCACTTGCGGCCCCGGCCTTCGGGGGGACTGCACGGTACATCGCGCAGAAGCTCCCGGGCGAGCTTCACCTCACGAAGATGGCGGACCACACGTCCAACCTCGTCACGAACGAGGATGTGGCGGCACTGGTTGACCGTCTCGTGGCCGACCCCGAGACGGCCGTGGTCATCTTCAACCCGGCCCTCTGCGACTTCGACGCCGATGTGATCGAGTTGGACGGGCGCAGTGGGGAGACGAACCCCACCATCCCGAGCGGCAAGTACGCCGACCGGTTGAAGACCCGCTCCTTCCGCCTAGAGGAGTCCCGATCAGGAGGCCCGCCCATCGAACGAGTGACGCGACCCCTCCTCCGCATCACCCCGTCCGAGAAGCTCATCGGGCGCATCCGCAAGGAGCGGAAGGACATCTACGTGGTCGGGTTCAAGACCACCACGGGAGCCACGGAGCAGGAGCAGTACCTCGCGGGTCTCAACCTCCTCAAGGAAAACAGCCTCAACCTAGTGCTGGCGAACGACACCGTGACCCGCCTCAACATGGTCATCACGCCTGAGGAGAGCCGCTACCACGTCACGACCAACCGCAACGAGGCCCTGGACGGGCTCATGGACATCGTTCGCCACCGGTCGGTGCTGCACTTCACCCGGTCGACCGTGGTGGGGTCGGAAGCCGACCTTGTGCCTTGGAACGACGAGCGCATCCCGGCCAACCTGCGGGCCGTGGTCGACCACTGCGTGAAGGCCGGTGCCTACAAGGCGTTCCGGGGCTCGACCGCGGGTCACTTCGCGGTCAAGCTCGAAGACGGATCCTTCCTCACGTCGCGCCGCAAGACGAACTTCAACCAAGACCTGCGCCTTGTGCGGGTCGAAGTGGATGGCGACGACCGTGTGATCGCCCACGGAGCCAGGCCGTCGGTCGGCGGCCAGTCGCAGCGGATCGTGTTCGCGGAGCATCCCGAAGCGGATTGCATCGTGCATGCGCATGTCCCCCTTCGCCAGGACGCGCACGGCCTCCCTGTCGTGCCTCAGTGGCCGAGGGAGTGTGGCAGCCACGAATGCGGGGCAGCGACCTCGAGGGGGCTTGAGGTCGCTGCGCCGGGCATCAAGGCGGTGATGCTGGACAACCATGGTCCGAACATCGTGTTCTCGCGCACGACCCCTGCCGAGGACGTTATCCGATTCATCGAGCAGAACTTCGACCTGTCGCAGAAGACGGGCGGCCCCGTTTCGTAAACCCCTGGAGTCATTCATGCGCATCGCCCTACTTTCCCTCATCCTTCTTGCGGGCTGCCGCTGGACCAACGAGGCTGCGGAAGTGGCCTATCAGGAGACGAGCCCCGAGGCGCTTCTCCGCAAGTACACCTGGTTCAAGGACACGGCCTCGCAGCTTGACGCGAAGAAGGCCAACATCGAGGTGTACAAGAGCAGTCTCACGACGATGGAGGCGACCTACAAGGACACGCCCCGCGCGAGCTGGCCGCGCCCCGACCTTGAGCAGTACAACCTCTGGTCCTCCGAGGTGGCCGGCGTCATCGCTTCCTACAACAGCCTGGCCGCCGAGTACAACGCCCAGATGGCCAAAGCGAATTGGGCTTTCACCAACGTCGGGGACCTGCCCGCGGGCGCCACCGAACCTCTGCCGCGCGACTTCGCGGCCTACAAGGTGAACTGATCCACATGCGCACCTCTCTTATCATCGGCCTCATGCTCGCCTTCACCATCGGCTGCACCATAGACACCCCTCCGCCCACGTCCTCCAGTGGCGTGACCAAGGCCGAGGCATCCGTGCGTGTCGGGTCGGATGGGCTCACAACCGAGCAGAGAAACATCAAGAAGCGCACCGAGCAGGACAACCTGCCAGGCGCCATCCAGCACCTCTACGTGATCTCCGCGTACTCGGGCCAGGTGCTCATCTACTCGACGGTCCTGGGCAAGGTGACCAGCTCCGGGAAGCGACTCACGCCTGCGACGCTGGACAGCGATGGTTGGAGTACCCCCGCCATTGAAGTCAACGGGGCTCGGTGGCACACCGCCGAGATGATCGGGGACGACGGCACCTACGGGTCTTCCGAGCCGTACCTGTTTTGGTACGACTCAAATGGTCGATATCATCAACACTATGTGAGCGGTGGGCAGATCATCCACGTCTCCGACCAGCCCATCGTGGTCAAGAACATCGTGCTCAACATGGAGATCGTGGCCGTGCCCGAGCCCGTGGAAGCGGCGGCCGAGTAGGCCCGTTCAGACATGCCCTCCCCCGTGCGCGAAGATTCTCGGCATGGAGTGGAGTTCCGAGGTTCAGGTAGGCGAGGGTGGGGCGTAGACTCTCCGTACCCCAACCAGGAGCCTTCCAATGACCCTCGCCCGCCTTCGTGAATTCCTCGCCGCCAAGATTCTCGAGTCCGAGGGCATGGTGGCGAAGCTGGTTACGGCCTTGTCGCGGTCCCCAGTCCACGCCCTGGAGAACTCTGGGCGGGCGTTCGAGGCCGCCGCGATGCTCAACGTGGCCACCTCCACGAGCCGGATGATCGACGCGATGGAGAAGGAAGGTGCGTCGGAAGACCAGTGCTTCGCCGCCGTGGAGTCCACCACGCTCCGTGAGGCGCTGTGCTTCGACCGGTCTACGTCCCGATCGACCTCGATCACCTCCAACCTCATGGAGGACTGCATGCGGGCGGCCTGGATCGAGGTCTACAGGGCCATCGAGAACGGCCGGTAGACCGTGGCTTCGGCCACGCCAGAAAAAGATTCGACCCATAGGTTCAGGTAGTGGGCCATAGTGCGTAGGCACTACATACCAAGGAGTCCCCGATGAACAGCCCCGCTACCCGCACCCTGAGCCGCATCGCCGCCGCCATCGGTGACAAGGTTGCCGACGACCGTAGATACCGCGGTGTCGGTAGTCACGAGGCCACCGCCAAGCGCAAGAACGCCGTCACCCGTGCCGAGCGTCGTCTCGGCAAGGCCCTCACCCGTGAAGCTCAGGAGGAGTGATGACCGCTCCTGTCACCTTCGAGTTTCTGCGGGGCCAGTGGCCCATCAGCGCGGGCTGCGAGAACCTCTCCATGCGGGCGGCCGTGCAACGCCTCTCCACCGATGACGCGCTCTTTCTGACCATCCCGGACTACCAGCGGTCGGTCGTGTGGACCGACCGTCAGTGTGCGCTCTTCATCGGCTTCATCGCCGAAGGCGGCAAGGCTCCCCCGATCTTCGTGCAGCGATGGGATTCTTGGCTCAACAAGCCTGACGAGATCATCGATGGGCTCCAGCGCCTCACCGCCATCCGTCGCTTCATGACGAATGAAGTGCCGATGGAGCTGGCTGACGGTCGCCAGGCCTACCTTCGCGATTTCAGCGAGGACGACCAGCGTCGTCTCACGAGCCACGCGGGCCCGACCTTGGTTCTTCAGTTTGTGTCGTGCCCCACGCGGGCGGACGTGCTCCGGCTCTACATCCGGCTCAACCGTGGTGGGACTCCCCACACCGACGCCGAGATCGCCCGCGTACAGGACATGTTGTTGCAGGCGTGATTTCTGTGTAGGGGTGGGGTGACACTCGCCCAGGAGTCACCCATGAACAAGAGAGAGATCAGCCTTATCTTCGCCCGGAACTACGGCCTGACCAACGCAAAGGCTGTGGAGTACGTGGACGGGGTCCTTGCCACGCTGGAAGAGGGCCTCCTCACCGACGGGAAGGTCACCCTGACAGGTTTCGGCACGCTTTCCCTCTCCACCCGAAAGGGGTTCGACGGCCAGCACCCCCGTACGGGCGAGGCCATCTCGGTGCCATCCGTGACCGTGCCCGTGTTCAAGGTCGGCAAGGGCCTGAAGGCACGAATCAACGGTGCCTGATCAGTGTGGTAGGGTGCTGCATGGAAACAGCATCCTTCACCTGTCCCTTGTGCTCGCAGCCCATTCAACCGAGCGAGCTGTTCCTCCGCGCCCACACGACAGAATCGGCTGTGGACACACGGGTGCATCTCAAGTGCATCCGACCTCCCCCCCGTGAGAACCCTCCGGTCCCGCCGACGCTCACGGATGAGGATGTGGGCTTGTGAGCGAGCAGTTTCGCTGCGCCTGGTGTTCGCACGCGCCTGCACTGCTTGGTGAGCCGTGTCCGGGGTGTGGGAGAGTGTTGACACAGGTACTCACGACACCGGAAAACCTCTACGGGCGGGCCCTTGCAGACCTTATGGCAGCAGAGGACAAGAAGATGTTGGAATGACTGGACCTTGTTCAGACCGGACCAGAATCTGCGTAGAAGGGGCATGACAAGCCCCGTAGCCACACTCAAGAACCGCGATGTCAGCTACATCGACGCCCTCCTGCTCGACACGCTGGGGCGACTCAAGGTGGTGCCATCGACCACCTTCCAAGGCATCCCGCATGACGATATTCGCGTCTGGTGCCACAAGCACGCGATCTACGGGCTCGTGACGACAGAGCTTGTGGATTGGCTCAAGGATCGGATTGGCCAGCGGTCGGCCATCGAGATCGGATCGGGGAATGGGTGCCTGGGGCGTGCTCTGGACATCCCCCACACGGACTCGTACATCCAGGCAGACCCAGCCATCCAAGCCCTGTATGCCATGCAGGGCCAGCCCACGGTGACTTACGGCAAGAGCGTGGAGAAGCTCGAAGCCATCGATGCCGTCCGCAAGTACCGGCCCCAAGTCGTCGTGGGCATGTGGGTGACGCAGTACGTCGCCCCGGAAGACCCCCTACCAGTGGGCGGTGGCTCCATCTACGGCATCAAGGAGCGGGAGATCCTGCGCTCGCCCGGTCTGGAGGAGTACATCGTGGTCGGGAGCCATAGCGTCCACGGCACGAAGGACATCCTCCTCAACCCACCCACAGGCTGGAGCTGCAAGCTGTTCAAGCCACCTGGCCTACGCTCGCGGGCGGCAGACCCGATGGGCAATACCATCTACGTCTTCACGAAAGGAAGTTCAGGGTCGGACATGAACCGCGTAGATGGAGGAGGAGAGAACTCATGACCACGTACCAGTGCGGCCCAGGTTTCGGTAGCCGAGGCCAGACCGCCTACAACCTGCGTCAGGATGGCTTATCCTGGCAGGACATCGCCAACAAGCTCGAGCCCCCGTCCCTTCATCGTAAAGGGGGCGACGCGGCCAGTGCCGTGATGAACGGCGCCAAGAAGTACGCCAAGTCCCAGAACCTCCCCTGGCCCGTGACCGTGGCCAAGGTGCCGAAGGCACCCGCACCTGTCAAGGCGGCCCCAACGGTCTCCAGGCAGGAGCGAGCCTACCAGCTTCGGACGCAGGGCCGTGCCTGGGCCGAAGTGGCGGGCCTTGCTGGCTACAAGAACACGGCGCATGCCGTGACCGCTGCGAGCAAGCACGCAGCGCGGGCCAATCTGGCCTGGCCAATCCGGGTGTCCTGATGTTCCACGACATGGAGCGTCGGGATCTGACGAGGCCGCTTGCGGTACTCCTCTTCGTCCGCAATGCGGGCGGGGAGGTGCTCGCGATCTCCCGCAAGGAGGACCACACGCAGTTCGGGCTGATCGGGGGCAAGGTGGACCCGGAAGACGGGCCCGTGGATCCCGATCAGCTCGTGGAGACGCTTTGTCGAGCGGTCATCCGCGAAGTCCGCGAGGAGATCGGGGTTGAGCTTCGTCGGGAAGACCTGGTCGGCGTGCTCCACCACCCGGACGAGTATGGGTACTGGAACTTCTGCTTCGGCGTGCACGACGGGGTGGAGGTGGACGCGGCGACCCAGGAAGGGGAAGGCGTGACGACCTGGGTGGATTGGGATGTGCTGGTGAACGGCCCATTTAAGGAATTCAACACGGCGCTTCGGGCTCATGTGACTGGGGCCTGACGTAGAGGGCTCCACATGCACATCATCCTCGACATCGACGGTGTCCTCGCAACCGACTCCACCTACAAGGTGTGGAGGAAGGCTGGCGAGTCCAATGACTTCGACGCGCTCGTGGGCCTTCTGGACCCTGGCCTTGTGGCGATGGTCGACGGCCTGGCCCGTGAGGCTGGGGCTGCGATCGTGGTGTCGTCGAACTGGCGATTCCATGATGTGTGCCCCCATCCTGTAGACGACGTGCTGCGTGCGGCGGGCATCACCGTGCCCATTGTGGGACACACGCCCGTTCTGGGGCCTCCAGAGTGGCGGGAGCGGCCCAACCAGCGGGGCTACGAGATCAACGCCTACATCGTGGCTCACGGCCTTGCCCTGGACCAGCTCGTCATCTTCGACGACGACGTGTGGGCCACACGCACACCGATCGGCTCGCCTGTCCGTCATGGCGGGCGCGTTGTGCTCACCGCGGCCAATGTGGGCATCCTTCCCCGCAACATTGCGCGGGCTCGGAAGATGCTCGGGTTGGTTCAGGTTCCTGCCGCGGGTGCGTAGTAGGTCTATGACACGAGACCAGTTCATCGTCGCCTTCCGTCAAGCCCGCCTCGACTGGAGCACACAGGTCGGGGGCGCAGACCACACGGGCCGCGCCTACACCGAAGAGGACATCGTGGCCGCCCAGGCGAGGATCGCCACCTACACCACGGGGGCTTTCAATCCGCGTCGGGGCATCCGTCATCCGGTCTACGCAGCCATCATTGACAAGGTGACACAGGACCGGGCCCACCCGTGCCATCCTCTCCAGCTACCTCAGCGACAAGGGGACGCCCGGGAAGTACCGGTCAAGCCGGTGGGCTGTCAGGGTTCCGCAACTGATTCAGGATTTCCGGGATTGGTCGAAGCAGCCCGGCGGTATGTTCGGCTATGATCCCAAGCGTTTGCCCTGACGGACTACAGACCGACACGCACTACATCCTCGCTTGTGACCGCCGGCCGACTCCGTGTGGGGATGCCTTGCGCATCCATATCGAGCGACTTGACGGAGCCGTGATGGGCTTCGCGGAGATCCAAGGCGTGGTGCAGGCTACGTGGCCCGGATGCTGCGCCTTGATGGTCTTCCCGCCTGGCTCCAAACTCATCGACCAAGCGAACAAGTATCACTTGTTCCTCTTCCCTGGAATACCAGCGGGCATGGACCTGACTGACAACAAGGTGCGGGTAGGAGGGGGGTGCTAAACCTCTCCTCCTGGCAGCACCCGAACACCTTGACGTGGGAACGAAAGAACCGACGCAAAGTCGCTGCTCGCGTCGAGATTCAGTACGATGGCTCTGCTTATGCGACAGTGTTTGACGCAAGTGGGAAGGGGCAGCCTCGGGAGGTAGCAAAACGAGACTTCGGTGAGGTGGAGGCCGCAAAAACCTGGTGCGACGAGATGCTCTCACCCCAGAGCAAACCATCCCCCACACCGGACGCCGTAGAGCGTCTAGTCCACTTCTTGCAGGAGAATCCAGACATCGCCTGGCTCGTGGCCAATCGAGTCAAGGTGCTGAGCCCGTGGGACGATGAGCATTGGTGCGAGAGGGCAGATGTCACAAGTGCCTATCTTGTGCGGGTCCTCCGGGACTATCCAGATAGTTGGTCGTTTCGTATTAACGACGATGAGCCAGTCGGAGGCTTTGCAACACGTGAGGCAGCCATGGCTCAATGTGACCAGGTCCTCATAACAGACGGCTGGGTCCTAGCCACCCGACCACTTGGGGAGACATCATGAGCGAATGGCGCAAGATGACAGAGGAGCTGCCGCCCGTGAAGGAGATGGTCCTGCTTTCGTGGTGGGGCACCATTGAGGGCAGCTCCGTGGGCTACCGGTATGTGCGATATGGAAAGTCGTACTACTGTGTGGACGGTGACACGTGTGACGGAGATGATCCTGAATGGTGGGTGCCAATCCCACCTATCCCTCAACACTGAACGGTACTGATGGTTCATGCAGCTCTGGCACGCGACCCGAAACCTGGAAACGCTCCTCGCAGACGGGTGGGTTCGCCCCTTCCGTCTCCCGCACGTCTACGCCTTCACGAGCAGGGAGGCAGCGGTGCACTACAAGCACGAGTTTGGCTACAAGGCCGTGGTCGAGCTTGTATACAACGGTGAGCCCATCTTGGACCGATGGTCGCCATCGTATGCCAATGGAGCTAGTGTGGTGCGTCTCCAGGGGCCCATTCGTGTCAACGTCCAGGTAGGGGGCATCTTTGACTAGCAGGCATGTGCGGGGCGAGCCGCCCCCCTTTCCGAGGATGATCCCCACGTTGCTGTTCGGAGCAACCTTCGTCTCCACGACGGTTCTCGCGAGCCTGGCCTGCATTGAGGGTGCAGAGCGTGCGTGGGGCATCATCGCAGGCATGGTTCACTTCGGGTTGCTTGTGGCTCTCCGGTTCTCGTTGCAGGATCAGTTCCTGGCGCTCTCCCTTGGTGTGGATGCGATCATCCGCGAGGAGCGAAAGCCGGACGTGATCGTGCTCCCGCCCTTGAAGAAGCGGGGTCGTTAGGCCTGCTTGGCGTAGTAGACGGTGCGCCCCATCCACGTCATCACGGGGCCTCGGGAGCCTTGTGTCCGGGCGAGCGCAGGATGATGGTCTGCGTGCCCCCAGCGTTGACCCCAGCAGCCAAGGCCGCGACCTTGCCTTCGGTGGAGAGGGGGTATTGGATGACGATCTGGGCCATGCAGGGCCTCCTTGTTCACCCCATACACAGAACGGGGAATCCCCTGAACAAGTCCGTGGGTGAAATGGCTATCAGCGCCCCCAAGCAGGAGGTCACGGTGAACCAAAAGACCAAGCTCTACATCTGGATCGGAGTGGGGATCCTGATTCTCACCCTATTGACCATTGCAGTGGTTGTCCATCTTAGGGGTGGGGATGCCTCCATCCCAGGCGCGGCAGCGGCTATTGCAACTGCCGTAGCCGCACGAGCCGCTACGTCTCGCACGAGGGCTATGGATGAGGTCAAGGAAACCGTGGCGTCAGGTGACGCGCTGGCGGACAAGGTGGAGCAAGACGCGGAGCAAGTCGCGATTGACATGTCCCGCGCAGAGATTGGGGTGACAGCCTTGACGCGAGACGAAAAAGAGGATGAAGGGAACCAGCTCTTCGGTCTATGGGGGGGCTCCCGCGACGATTCGTAGCTCGTGGTGGCGACGGGTGGAGAAGTAGCGACGTTGAGCGTCGGCTTCAAACACGCCCTCGGCCTCAAGCCTCCGAAGCACCTTGTCGAACAGGTATTCAAGGGTGTTGTTGTAGCTGGTCGGCTTCCCTTCGATGATGCCTTCCGTAGCGAGATAGCTGTACACGACCCACCAGACCGTCCCGATGTAGAGCAATCCGTTGGATTCCGTGTGCCAATAGCAAGCGGGGGCAGTGGCGGGCGTGAGCCCGTCAAGAAACGCTGAGAATCGCGACAAGTCCACTTGCTCTGCAAGCGCGTTGGCCTCCCCGTAGGTGAGCTTGCTCTTCGTGATGAGCATTCCCCCACAGTCGGTCTCCATGAGGGCATCCTTCATCGTAGGGTCAACGCGCTTCTGCCCGAAGAAAGAGCGGTCGCTTTCCAGGTACGGGCCTGGCTTCCCGTGGATCAGGTCGATGATGTCTTGCGCTTTCTGGTTGATGTCGTCGGCCATGAGTTTTTTCCACGGGATGAGGGGAGGCGGCCTATCTCCTGAATACGGCTATCGCCACCAGTCTACGCAACGCCGTGAATACAGCGGACTGTTGCAGCCAAGTGCTACTTTGACTATATGAGGTGCTGCGTGATTAGACATCACACCGCGAGCCCCGTCTACCGGACTAAGGCGGGTCAGCCCATCACCTTCAAGGTGACCGAGGACGACCCGAAGGGGAAGCTCAACGAGGGGTGGGTCCTCCACCGCATCGACGCCTTCGTGGATGGGCGGAAGGTCGGATACCTCAAGGTCTCGTACATCCCCCGCGAGCTGTTCGACCGCCTCTTTCCGAATGTCTGGGAATACAAGCGTAGAGTCGGCGGGTGGCATGCCGTAGGAGTAGGCCCGGAAGCCTCCATGACCTTGACCGACACGTACTTGATGGTCACCAAGTACACATGGATGGACCTCTACAACAAGTACCAGCGTGGGGAGCGCCCAACCGATAAAGAGATGCTGGCGTTTCTAAAGAAGATGGAGAAGATACACGCCAAGGGATACCAGGAGTTCGAGGCGTTCCACGTAGACAAGCCGCTCGTCGACTACATCCGTGTCGAGAGCGAGTGGCAGCGACAGGGGATCGGTACGGCCCTCTACAAGTTCGGGGCCCGGTGGTTGGCTCGGACGAAGGGGCTACCCTTGTATGCGTCTGGGATACAGTCCGACGACGCCAAGGCAGCATGGAAACGACTGCGGGAACCCAAGATGAGGATCCCCATCCAAGAGGAGCCGCACCCGACAGGCGACTCGAAGTCAAGGGCCCGGATCGACTACCGGAGGGTGGCCGCCCGATACCTAGCCGGATCTCGATAGGCGAGCCTCCCATGTCCCCGAGGGACTCGATAGCTCCGCTATACAGCCCGATGGGGAGAGGTGACTCATGCTTCTCCCCATCCTTCTCACGACGTTGGCCCTGGCGAGCGACACGGTGCCCTCGGACAAGGTGACACAGCTTCCCGAAGGCACGGTCGTCACGTTGCCCGGTGCAAAGCCCTTAACGGTGAGCACGCACAGCTTCCTGCTCCCGGAGCCGATGTACGATCGGGCGCTCATCAAGGCGAAGCAACTCGACATATGCCAGCCGGCGCTCGAGCAGTCCACAGCGGCCACGCTCCAGTGGGTCGAGCTATCGCAGAAGGCGCTATCGTCCTGCGCCTTGCAATTCGACGTGGACGCGAAGACCGTGGAGGACATGCGCCAGCAAGTGGCGACACTTGATGCGCGGGCCTACAAGGCCGAGGCCATCCTTCGAGATGTGCGGACACAGCGCACGGTGGCGTGGGCCATCACGGGGGGGCTTATTCTCGGGGCTGCGACCGTGACGACGGTGGCCATCACGCAGTAGCGGGCTACTTGTCGAACATCTTGACGAAGAGGGCAGTTCCAATTGACGTGATGGTGGCGGCGATGAACCCTAGTACCGCGAGCTTGCCCATGACATTCTGCTGCCAATCTTCGATGTGCTTGACTCGCTTGTCCAACTCGATTTGACCGATAGGTGGCTGCCCCAAAGACTTCTCCAAATCGCGGACGAGCTTGGCAAGGTCTTTGATGTCGTTCTCCACACGGGTCATCGCATCCGTGCGTGACTTGCTCTCGTTGGCGGCCACGGCAGAAGTCGTCTTCACATCAGCGACTTCGGAGCGCACAACCTCAACGGACGTCTCCAGTTTCTGGAGACGGTCAAACAACATCTTGCGCCAGTGCTCGTCAATGTTTGTGTCAGTGGGGGGCATGGAATCTCCTCTTGGCACACTCTCAAATTTGATAGGGGGGCTACCGAGAATGAATAAGCAGACTATCCACTATGGTTGGTGGCAAAGGGAGGGGTGATAATGGGCGCATCTTCTGCAAACATCGCAGCTCGGTATATGTCCGCAAATAGTGACGCGATTCTTACAGATGCGATAGAGCGGCTCCGTTTTTCGGGCCCGATGGGGAACACCCATTTCGTCTCCGTAAGGTTCAACACACGCGGCATCTGGACCTGCGAGCCCAACAACCGTCAAATAATGGGCGTCTACCGAGGGTCACCTAGCCCCATGTCCCGGCATGACCAGGATGATGACTACGGCGATGAGAGTGAGTACAGGCGGGAGAGGGAGATGCGGGATCACGAGGAGTTGAACAAGGACGGATGGGACAAGGACTATGCGACCCCATTGAGCATCGCTGTCACCAAGGCTCTCGTCCGGGCCAGACTTGATCAGGACCTAGTGGTTGTCGAGGTCAAGGAATATGGTCAGGTAGTCATTGAGCAGGTGTGACCGCTCGCTGCATCCCCGAGTCGGGTAGATGGTGCATGTCCTACTCCTGCATCGATCAAGGCTTCGGCATCCTCCTGATGGACAACCAGGATGAGACCATCCCCGACCACCTCCGGCCCCTTGTGGCCGACCTGCTTCGGCACGTGGCCGAGGACGCGGAAATCGACCCAGACACGGACTTCGACGACCCCGAAGTTCTGCGCAGCCTGGTGAATGAGGATCTCATCCCTGGCTGCTTCTTGCTCTACGATGGCAACGGCATCGGAGCCGTTGGGATCGGCTTCACCATCAAGTCATGGCCAGCCGCGTCTCTCCGGGACACGCCGAAGGGGCCTGGCATCATCTCCGCAGCCAGGCACAACCACACCGAAGCTGAGTTGCATGACCTGATGGCGCAGTGGTCCAAAGAGACCGCCGACATCAAGGAAGTCCTGGACAAGCACAAGGTCGTCCCGGACATCTTCTGGACATCGAGCGGCTCATGAACGCCAAGGTCCAACGCATCGTCGCCCGACTCGCCCAAGGGGAGCGCGTCGAGAACCGCGAAGGCGGGAACTCGATGGTGCCCCTCATCTACAGCAAGCAGCCGGTCATCATCGAGGCGGTCGACACGTCCAAGCTCGAGCGTGGGGACATTGTCTACGTCAAGGTCAGGGGGAACGTGTACACCCATCGCGTCCTCGCCTTGCGCCCCGGCGAAGTGCAAATCGGAGGAAATCAGGGCTCCGTCAACGGCTGGACCAAGCTCGACAACGTCTACGGGATCATCACCGAGATCGACGGCGTACCCGTAGGTGGGGCCGCTGCGAAGGTGAAAGCAAGTTCAGGGGTGCCAGAACTCAGTCCTTGACGGGTAGGCTTTCACCACTCAATTCTGTAGTAGCCTCGCTCTTGGCGGCGCGTCTACGTGCCCACGCAGCTTTCTGTGCTGCACTATTGCGCGCTCGAACTTCTGGACGGTTTTGCACTTCTATCGCTTTAGCTCGCTGTTTCTCTCTTACACCTTCGTGCCCCTGCCATTTCAAGCGTGCTTCCTTTCTGCGGGCCTTCACCTCAGGACGTGCGCACGCTTCGCGTGCAACCACACTCATCTTCGCCCTAATCTCTGGTTTCGCAAAGGTCTGCCGTAGAGACTCGCGTCTGCGTGCTTTTGTTTCGGGGTTGTCCTGACCCTTTTGAAGTGCCGACACCATCTTGTTTTTAGCAACCGGATCAGCCCATGCTTCTCGAAAACGCTGTGCCTGACGCTCTCGGCGGTCAGGATTGGCCCAGGCTCGTTCGGCACCTTGTCTCATGCGCTCTCTCATACCAGGACGGTTCCAGATCTCTTTTGCACGTATCGCACATGCTTCCTTCGTACCTGGTTGCTGCCAGTATAATGTGTTGGCATGGGCGCGACGTAACTTGACTGATGGGTCCCGATGAGATTGAACCATCCCATCACTGACACGGGCCCGCACTTCCGGGTTGGTCATTGCGTTTGCTACAGACTCACTTATTTTGGCCCGCGTCTCAGCAGTGTGCTGGTGCCCCGTGATCCCCTCCCCCCCATCTGTATGGTTGGTTAAACGACCACCTTCCTTTCGGAAGTGTGCAATCCATTGCATTTCCGCATCAACCCATCCAGGCCCATGACCAGTTTCAACCACTTCGACCGCAGGTTCTAAGCCCAACGAAAGTAGGCTACGAATCCAATTGCCACAATGGGTCTTGGAGCGGCCCGACCTGGCAATATTGACATGATGTCGAAATCGTCGGTGGACACGAATGCAGGTTTTGCCAACATAGCGGGTCTCCATAGTTTGTGGATCACGAAGAATGTATATGTACCAGCGCATCATGCCATCCGAGAGGGTTACGATGATGATAGCAAATTCAAAGTAGAGTTGCATAGTGTGCTATATGGCATACTGTGCCGCCCGGCATGCAGCACACGCACGAGCACCGCATCCCAAAGGGAAGCCGGGCTATGGGGCCTCGCGTCTCCCTCACCTTCCGAGCCTTCACCTAGGTTCAGGGTTGACGGGGTGTCGCGTAGGCGTCTTAGGGGAGCAGCCATGATCACCATCCGCTTCGACATCACCGACTTCACGCCATATCCCGAGTACCAGGCGTATCGGGACATCCTGCCTGCGTGGCGAGACCTCTCGGACAAGGTGAGCCTCCTTCGCACCCTTCTCTCGCAGGTGAGAGGAGAGTCGATGGACAAGCCCACATCCACGTTCACGACCGAGCAGCTTGACGCGCGTGCCCGTATGCTCGGCTACGATTGGGCCGAGGCTGACAGCACCTACGCCCAGTTCGCCATCATTGATGCGCAGAAGAAGGCCCTCAATGCGGCGTGGGGCGCCGTCTACGTCACGTTGCCGTAGACGTGCAAACGGCCCGGCCCCCCTTGATTGGAGGACCGAGCCGTTGCAGAGCAGCCGTCGCCTAGTTGGCGACGGTCGCGACGAGGTTCTTGCCGGGCTTGAACGAGGCGACGTTCTTGGCCGGGACGTTGACCTTGCCGCCGGTGGCGGGGTTGGTCGCGACGCGGGCGGCGCGAGCCTTGACCTTGAAGGTGCCGAAGCCCTGGAGGGCCACGTCACCACCAGTGGCGAGGGTCTGGGCCAGGATGCCGTCTTCGCCGTCGAAGAGGGCAGAGACGATCTCGGAAGCAGCGGCGTTGGTGATGCCGACCTTGGCGGCGAGGGCAGAGGACAGTTCGGACTTGTTCATGGGAACTCCGTGAGGGGGGTGTCCGCGAGTGCGGACGTACCTAATACCCAATTGCCACGGGATTGTTGTGTGGTGCTGTGTTCAGTCCCCGCTCAGGTGCGCGTAGCACATAACAATGCACATCCTCACAAACATCATCTACATCCACATAGGCTTTGGCATAGCCAAGCTGCTTGCGAATAGAGACGCTCGAAGGCTTGGATTCATGCTGGTACTCGGTGCCGGAGCAATCATCGGCATCTGGCTGGGCCAGTTCCTCTCCATCGAGGCCCCACTGAAGTCCCTTCATTTGGTTCTGCTTGGGTCCACCTTGATCAGCGGTGTTCTCCTGGCTGCCCGCTGCCCGTCGCCCCCGCCAGGGAGCACCATAGAGGTCCTGGTTCATGCTCTTCATCTACGGTATTGCCCTCTTGGTGGGCTTCGCGCTCGGGGCCTGGATTGTCCTCTCGCTTGTGGGCTGCGGCACCGACAAGCCGCTAGGGGCGCTCCTACTATGCAGCGGGTTCCTGGGTGGCTGCTTGGCAATGGAAGCCCTTCTGCTAGACATGCCTGTGGTCCCTTCCCACCTGATGGTGTTCGGGCTTTCCTTGGGCATCATGGTCTTCCACCGCACTCCCTGAGGCAAAGCCATGTACGACATGTTCGTCATCCTTCTCACATTGGTGATCATCGGCTGGACCGTGATTCCCGCGGCACGCTCCATCAATGACAAGGTAGCCCCTGGTTTCCACGCCTTCCTCACCGGGGTCTTCCTCTTCATCGGGCTCCTCATCTCGGTATGGGTTCGGGATGAGCCACACTCGCTGTGGCAGTGGGTGGTGGACTCGTGGCTTGTGGTCGGAATCACCATCTTCCTGGTCGGCAACCAGCGGGACTGGCACATCGCGGTGGACCACGTCGTGCCTGGTGGCTGGATGTTCGGTACTCTGCTCCACATAGGGTGCTGCCTGGTCGTAAGCCTCCACCTCGCCGAGGGTCCATACCCTCTCATGGTGGCCTACGGCTTGGTCTTCGGGGTCTTCGCCACGAGCGCCCTTTGGCTTGGAAGACATGAGAGGGCTCGACAGGACTCTTGACAAGGCCACGTTGAGGTAGCCTAGGCCCACGCACCATAGGACCCTCCTCATGCACTTCCTCGTCACCATCTTGATCGCCGTCGTGTTGCTGTCCTGGACCATCTTCCCCATCGGTCCAGCCATCGACGCCAGGACTACCAAGGGCGTCCACGCCTTCCTCACCGGGGTCTTCCTCTTCATCGGACTCGGCATCTCCATGTGGTTCCGTGACCCGGACCTGCTTCGGGAGATGTGGCTGGTGCACGCCCCCCTCATGGTGGGCGTCACCGTCATGCTGGTCGGCAACGACCGAGGCTGGGACAAGGCCATCGACAAGCGCGTGCCTGGCCTCTGGATGGCCTCTGTGGTCGGGTTCCTGGGTGGGTGTACAACCACCACCTTCTACGTGAGGGATGCCCCGCTGGTCTCGATAGTGGCAAGCGCCGTCATCACCGTCACCTTCGTTGCGTACTTCCTCTGGCGAGATCACAAAAAAGTTCGACAGGATTCTTGACAGGCCGAATCTGGTCGAGTAGAAAGGAAGTGGAGACTACGACCGCCTACTGCACCAACCCACATCATCTGATGAGCCCCACCGTCGAAGAGGTTCTCATAGGGTTTGGTGTTCGTCGTGTCTCTACATTGCGCAGGAATGGAGCAATAGCGGCTCGGTGCTCTCATACGGCACACAACGTCCAGGGCGGGTCTGGATCCTGCACCCACAATTCCCCACTCAAGGGAGTGGGAAGTCCAGTTTTTTGGTGGTCGAACTCCCAGTGATGGGTCGGACATAGGCCCACGAGGTTAGCCAGGTCGTTGATCTCGGAGATTGTGGCGGTGTCCGGGAACGCGGATACGTCTTTCCGGTGAGCCACCGGACTCAATTCCGCGTAGACCCACAATGACCATCACCTATTGTCTGCTTCCCGGTAATCGCGCTGCTTCCGTGATACAAGGCCAAGGGACTCGTGTGTACGGCTACGAGTTCGAGGTGAACTATTACACCGCCTTCGACCTGGCCGACCTATCGGCCAAGGGCGATCCTATTGCGAAGCAATGGATCATGGAGGGCGTGCAGTGCGTCTACCAGACTGTGGTGGAGAGCATCCGCAAGCGAGTGGCCTTAACCGCGCAGGTGAGCAACCATGTGGCCGTCCTCTTTCGCAAGCCGTTCCAGTGCCGTACGGAGCACCCACCAAGTCAACCTGTCATGGTGCCTGGTGAGTGGGCCGATGGGTGCTATCCAGACCCCCCGCAGCCAGCGCGGTATCCAAACGGCAACATCATCTACAGGCCCCAACAGCTCATAATCCGCGCCACGTCTATCCTTGCCATCGTGGGGGCCGACGAGCCTATCACGGACATGCCGGCGACCGCCACGCTCACGGAGCCGTGGTGGATGGAGACGCCTGGCTTTGATGAGGAGGTAGTCGGCACCCTCGGGTGGCAGAACATGCTAAAGCAGCTCAACCTCCTGATGCGGTGGGATGGCCAACCAGCGAGTAGTGTCCAAAATGGAACTTGACGGGCCGTGGATGGTGTCATCGTCCGATGACCAGGTGAAGCGTTTTCCGAAGACGCTCGCAGGGGCCAAGTCCATCGTGCGGGCCGCCGCTCGTCGAGGAGTCGCTTTGACGATCTACGAGCAGACCCGAAACGTACCGGGCCAAGGTCCGCACTACTATCCGCTCCGGTAGGGCGTGTAGACCGAGCCGGTTATGCCAGTGGCTTCCTGACCTCGACCCAACGACACTCCTGGATGACCCTCCCACAGTCGGGGCATGTCACCACGGTCGACGATGCAGGCTTCCACGATAGCGAGGGCATCCCCTCGCTATCGCAGGCGTCGAAGGCTACGCCGCACAGCGTATGCTCCCCCCCACCGAGTGGGGAGACGAGGTGGGTGCGGCGCTCGAAGCGGACGAAGGTAGGCATGGTAGTCCTTACGGCTCACCATGCCTACCCTGAACTTAGTATCGGGTCATCGTCCACGCAAAGCCTGTCTGCGCCTGGTACTCCCTGACCTTCTGCTCTGCGTCCTTGAGCACCTCGTTGAACCCGGACGGGGCGAGTGCCAAGATGTCACCATCTTCTCCACAGGCCACGTCGATGGGTCGTCCCATACCTGCCAGGTCATAGGTTCCGTCTGGTGCCCGAACGGACTCATCCCACTGGCTGGCCCCGTTCACGCATATGGCGCGGAACATACGGTCGCCCACCACACGATAGAGCCCCGTGGCCCACTTGTTGTCGTCCATATCGGCCCAAGGCGTACGGACAAGCTGCAAGGGATCAGATCCCTCTACGGGCACCATGACGAACACAGTGGGTGCGTCGGGGCGCTTGAGCGACAACCAACCCGACACTTCATGCTTCGTGCCGTATGTGGGTTGCTCGATGTACGCCTGTGCGAGACTCATGGACTCCTGGATGTGCTCGTGAGCTGGGGCGCCTGCGATGGTGTGCTCCACTTCGAGCTGATAGGTGTCGTCTTCCTGAAGGACGGACACGTCCCATCCTGCGTCGCGTCCTTGCACCCACACACGCACCAGACGCCCTCCCTCCCGCTTGAACAAGCCGAACACTTCAGTGTCGGTGGGGACCGGGTGTGGCGCCCCATTGTGGGACACGGGGATGACAACGTTCGCCCCGCCCTGCTCAAAATGCGTCCATCCGTCTGTCCGCCCAAGCGGGAAATTGTACTTTCCCTTGTGTGCCTCGCGGATCAGCTTCATGTGCAATTGACGGTCTTCGGTGATGGACGAGAGATCCGCGGGGGGGACAACCTTCTGGAGTCCTACACGATGCTGCGGGAAAAATACCTTGCTCACGTTTGGGGGCAGCTCGCCCCAATCGATCTCGGGCAAGTCGTCTACGTCCGTGGTTTCCCCCCCTGGCTCCCCGAGGCCGTAGTCCCCATCACCAAACAGGGACTTGCGGCCTTCCTCCGTCTTGAAGAGGTCACGCATGTCGTGGGGATCGATGCCGAACGCAGTGGCCTCCTCGACCCGCGCGCCCAGCGTTTCCCGGAGTGTCGTCAACGGGATGCTGACGTACTCGCTGGCGTCGAAGTCGAGAAACCCTATCAAAAGACACTTCGGGTCGTCGTGCGCGCACATCTCGTGACCGAGCCCGAGCCTTCGGCGGAACTCAAACAGGAGCGCCGAGACGGATCCCATACGCACGTCCGCGAGTGCCGGACGGCTGTTGTGGTTGATGCCCTCCACGACGTCGCCGTCTGCCCAGAAAGACGTATCCACACCGGCCTCACGCAGGATGGAGAGTCTACACTCCTTAGAATTTAGCCAGCGCCAATCGGGGATGCGCGCCCCCAGCTTGGGCCCCAGCTTGGGCCCCACGAGAGCCTCTACGGGAGGTGGTGCCACGGGAGGGGCCACGGGAGGGGCCACGACCGTTGAGGCCAGCCAGAGCTTCCCTTCCCGCCATTCGGCGAGGCCCTTCTTGCGGAGGAGCCTAGCCTGGCCAGCGTGGCACTGGCCTACTTCAGTGGGGGTGCCGTCAATGACGGCGAACATGCGTACAGACTTGGACATGACGTACCTTCCCTGCCCCCTGTAGAATAGGGGCGAGCTTGAGTTCCTTGGTGCGACGACTGGGGTGCGGGGGTTGGTGTCGCTTCCGTGGAACGGAAGGTAGGTCACGATGGGTAGCCCGTGATGGCCTCCCTGCTTTTGTGAAGCAGGGGGTAGCCCGCAGGATTACCCTACCGCGCAGGATGGGGAAAAGGGGTAGTGGCCGACATGGACTCCCTCGCCGAACTCGAAACCTGGCTCAACTCTCTAGACGCACCGCGCTTCCCTACCGAGGCGGAAATCGACGTGTGGGACTTCCTCTGCGAGCTTGACGAGCTAGACCGTCAGGCTCGTGCTCGCGGTGCTATGCCCCCAGATGGCGGTGACGCCATCTCCATCTTCTGTGAGGAAACGCCATGACTGACAACCTAACCGACGCGGTGCGGGCTGCCCTCAACAAACTCGCGGAGGACTTGGGGGTGCCCACTAGCGAAATCCTGCACTCCATCCTGGACGTGCGGATCCGCACGGTGACGCCCGACCCAGATGCTGTGCTCATCGTCGTGTGCCCCACCCTGCCGAAGGAGGAGATCGAGATCGTGTCCAAGCGCATCAAGGAGGTGCTGCCGCACCCCGCGATCGTACTAGACCGCGAGTTCGACTTGGAAACGATGAGCGTGGCCGACGTGCGTAGTCTTCGAGATGCCTGCGATGTTGCGCTGGATGATTCGGGCAGCGTGTTCACAGCGTTCCGTGGGTTGGCCGACCGCTACGTGGCCGCCATGAACCAGCCCCCCTGGAAGAAGGAGGGGGAGCCGCTTCCCACCACCTTGGATGTGCGTGTGTGGGGGCGGGCGGATGGCACCTGGGGCGTCGCGTTCTACCGCCCGCGTGATGAGGATGGTGGGGATCCCGAGTGGGATTTCAAGTGGAGTGGTGAGCCATCGCTCACGAACCTGCTGGAATTCGTGGAGGGATCCATTGCAAGCCTCGAGCGGGCCGTTGCGGTCGACGCGGCGTAGGGTGATGATGTTTCTCATCGGCCATCACCGCTCTATTGACTGGTTAGGGCCGACTAATCACAACGAGTCATGGTCTCTGTCGCACGTATCGGTAAATAGGCACTCATGGATCAGGACGAGATTTTGGCGCGGATATAGTCTACGAGTGTCCTCGTGGTCGATGGCCCCGTCATATTCAGGGGAGACACCCACCTCCTGCTCAAGCAGGACAGGACCCATCATTGACCCGCTTCGGGTGCTCTGATGAACATCTTTGCTGCATGGACGAGTCCCCGTTCGTATAGGGGCGTATCGCATTCCACCGCCTCGTACTTCTTTATGGCTAGGTCGGAGTCGGGAGCCTACCCAAGGGGGCGCGATGAAGGGCGGCCGGTCTCGCTGTCAAGGACGGGGGATACACAGCGTAGCAAGTCACGCACCGACCGTCGCGGCCCGAAGATCGACCCGTTGAGGTTGCTGTGATGATCTTCCACATGCCGAGGGGCTTCCGTTCTGCCTTGGTCGAGTCGGAATCGGGCACCGCTTACAGCGGCATGACGATGTCCGAATCGGGGACCATCAATCCGAAAGGACTGGAGGTGGGTGTGAGCATATCCATGTCGATCTCGGTGACATGGCGCTGGTACTCGCGGGCCGGCTCATGGAGCGGCCCGAAGATCGACCCGTTGAGGGTGCTGTGATGATCTTCCTCGTCGCTTGCAGACCCCCGCGCTTCCCGGGGGTGTCGCTATCGGGATCTGAATTTTGCCCCGAGTACAGGTCAGTGTCCACGTCTGAGACCCCGTACCTGCAAATGGAGGATCACATGGCCACCTCCCTGTCTCAATCGCAGTCAACACTGATGGCTTGGTCGCAATGGGGCTCTGGCCCAAAGATTGACCCCCTGCGGGTGCTCTGATGATGCGGTCTATTGTGTGCGTGGATGTGACTTGCAACTCATTGTCGCAGTCTACGAATCGCCGCTACATCAACTCATGGTCGGGAAAGCACGCCATATCACTGTCTGGGCGAAATGAGCCTCAGATGTTGTTGGCACCGGCCCCCACGTCGTATTCTCGGTCGTGGCGCCAGCGAGCGTCCAAAGAAGGCTCGGGACCGTCCATTGACCCGCTACGGCTAATCTGATGCTGTTCAAGAACATGACACCACTTGTAGTCGGTTCGGTTACAGAGACCATTGAGTCGCTGGCATGGGGATCCAAGATTCCGTGTGTGTCGGGAGTGAAGCGCCTGTGGTCGGGTTCGGGGCGCCATTCCTTCCACATCGCGTACTGGCGGTCGGTCTCTGGGCACGGACGAGACGCGGGACCCTCTATTGATCCCCTTCAAGTGCTGTGATGCTCATGATGATGGCTGCACGCCCCAAAGATCCAGACCTGTCTGGATCTTGGAGTGGGATTGGGTCTGACATAGTGGCAGGCACGTCTGAATCGGTGGCGGCTAACGGGCAGTCCTGTACAAGCAGCCGGACATCTGGAAGATCGCGTAGGGTCATACTCTCCTACGCACAAGACGTCCGCATCAAATGGTCACTGTCATGGCCCATGCATGGGCCATTGGGTGGCCCTGCCATTGATCCCCTGCGTGTGCTCTAATGATGTTCCGTGCTGCACGCAGGATCCTAATTGACGAGAAGTCCTTTTCGACAACGGCAACGTTGTCCCCGGGGCCTAATTCGCGGTCAGGCGTGGTGTCGGAGCTGCTAAAGCTATTTGTGCCAGGGATAGGCGAACCAATCTACATGCGTGTGCCCTATTCGCGTGAGTGGTCACTGTCAAAAACAAATGGTTGGCAACTCGCGTGGTCCACCGACCTTGCGGGGTTCGGATCAGGTCCGGAGATCGATCCGTTGAGGGTGCTGTGATGCTATTCGCAGTAAGAGCGGACGCAATAGACGCCTCTTACTCCGGGGCAGTGTCGTTGACGGTGCGTTTTTGCCGGTCGTATTGGGGTGGTGGAGATGAATGGATGGGGTCAACATCAAGGTTGTGGTCAGCGTCAAGGGGGGTAAGAGGGCAGGTAACAGAGTCACGATCGCTATGCGGGTCTGGGTTCTATGACCGCTCCGAGTCCACCTATGGTATTGGGCCGACGATAGACCCGTTGTGGCTCCTATGATCATGGCTTCCAACAACACGAGCGGGGGGTCGATGTCGGTGTCGCACAGTCGCCCCTATACCTCCTCAATGTCGGGCGGGGCTATTGGCAGAAGCTACATGTCATGTGCTTGTCATTACACCACCCTCAACGCCCCCATATTTAAAGCGCGCTCTACCTCGTGGCCAGACTATACGGCTTACTCGATGTCCTTGTCGGGTCCATGGTCGGGTCTGAGGATCGATCCCCTTCGGCTACTTTAGGCCGTTCAGGTTCTCCAGGAACCGCGTAGAGGCGGTGGAGGAGAACCCATGGATAGCGTCGTCGATCGAGACAGCATCATCACAACGATGGAAGCCATCGTTGGTGACCTGGACACCGACCAGCTAGAGCGGTTGGAAGCCGTCATCGCCGAGGAAAAGGCGATGCGGGATCCCGAGGTACGGGATCTCTACGGCCACCTGGTCATCCCCACGGCGCTGCTCTCGGAGTGCCCGCCTTGCGACAGCGCCGAAGAGGCGTGGGCGACCATCGTGGACGGCTACATCCTCGACAAAGATGTGAGAGAGTGTTTGGACAAGTTGGAGCCGAGAGCACGTGAGGCGGTCATGGCTCGGTCGCAGGCGCGGAATGCCGAGATCGAAGAAGAATTCTACCGGGGCTACCGGGAAGAGGAGCGGTAATGATGGACGACACCGTAGCTACGGGCCCGCAGGCCCAGGAAGACACCGCCGCCGCCATGATGGAGGCGGGTCTCATGCCCGGCTTCGCGTTCCGGCCGCTAGAAACCGAGGCCGACGTGGAGGCGCTTCACGCGGAGTGCCGAACTGCCGGCCCCGACACCCTGTACATCTGCCGGGTCTCTCGCGCGTCGGCCGAGAAAGGACTCCTTGCGGGTGCGGCGTACGGGCTGCTGCTCGCGGGCCTCCCGGAGAACGTGCGGGGTCGGGTGGCTCTCTCCTTCGATGGGTGGGCCGAAGACCCCCGTGGGCTCTGGCAAGTGCCCGCCGTCGTGGGCTTCTGCAACGGGCTGATCTACGGTCCCGACCCGATGAGCAACCCCGACCCGGCACATCCGGCAATGGCTCGCGCCGTCCTCCCCGTCCTCATCGACGAGGAGTCGCTCATCCCCACGATGGGAGCCAAGGCATGGGACGTGGCGGGTCGCAACTTCGTGATCTCCATCGCGCATGCCACCTTCATCTTCGACGGCACGTCACGAGACGCGGGCCTGGCCCGAAACCTCTATAACGTGTTCATGGGGAACGACGGGTGAGCCTCCCCCCAAGTGCGAGCTTCTTCCTGCTTCGCGAGTGCAACACCCGCTGCAAGTTCTGCTTTGCCACGTTTCGCGACGTTGAAGGTCGGCTTGAGCTTGACGAAGCCCTTCGGGTCGTCGACGCCCTTGCAGCGGGTGGGGTCACCAAGCTCACCCTGGTAGGGGGCGAGCCGACCATCTACCCCCACATCGGCGCGGTGCTCAAGCACGCGAAGTCCATCGGATTGACGACGTGCCTGGTCACCAATGGGGCCAAGCTGGACGCGCTCCTGGACACGCAGCCCAAGACAATCGACTGGGTGGGGCTGTCCACCGACTCCGGCAACGAGGGCACGCAAAAGGCCCTCGGTCGTGGCAATGGCAACCACGTCGCACAGACGATCCGCCTGGCCAAGCGGTGCCACAAGCTCGGCATCATGGTCAAGCTCAACACGGTCGTGACGGCACAAGGGGCCGATGAGGACATGTCGGCCTTCGTCACGGAGGTCAATCCGCATCGCTGGAAGGTGTTCCAAGTGCTGCGGATCGAGGGTCAGAACGACGACAAGGTGGACTCTCTCCTCATCTCGGATGATGCTTTTGACGCCTGGGTCGAGCGGCACCGCCACCTCAACCCCGTGGCTGAAACCAACGAGCTGATCCTGGGGAGCTACGTCCTCGTAGACCCGCTCGGTCGCTTCTTCTCGGACATCTCTGGCACACACGTCTACAGCGCCCCCATCCTGGACGTGGGCGCGGAGGAGGCGTGGAGCAGCGTGAAGTTCCTGGAGCAGCGGTTCCTCGAGCGCGGCGGTCTCTACGACTGGAAGAAGACCGCATGATCACCGAACTTGCCATCAACGACGTGAACCGCTCGTGCGTCATCCACGCCCGCAACGTGCCCTTCTTCCAGAATCGGACAAGCGTGGAATTCAAGCCCGGACTCAACATCCTGTTCGGTGGCAACGGGTCGGGCAAGAGCACCATCCTCACGTCCATGGCCCGGATGCTGCATTGCGAGCAAGGAGGGCGAACCTGCGTGACAGGGGACTCTCTCTATGCGGTGTACCAGGTGCCAATGGCGGATCCGGCCAGTCGTCATGGTGAGAAATCGGACACGATGGGCGATGGCATCCTGCCGGTTCATGATGGGCAGTGCGTCCTCTACCTGGACCCGAGCAAGGCCATCGGGCTTGCGGGCGGGTCGTTCGACTACGACTTCATGACCGAAGGCATGGCGAACACGATGTTCCATGGGTCGGCGGGGCAGACAACGCTCATGCGTGCGGATCTAGTCCTCACGGCCCTCACCAACCCTGCCGCGTGGCCCGAGCAGACGTGGAAGGTGGGGAGGGGAACGAACCCGCGCAGCACGCAGATCGACGCGTTCCTCAAGGGGACGATTGAGAAGGGTCAGCCGACCGTGCTGCTGGATGAGGCCGACCGAAGCCTTGCGATGAAGTACCAGGCCAACATGTGGATGAACCTGGCAAAGCGCGATGCGCAACGGGTGCAGATCATCGCTGCAACACACTCGCCGTTTGCGCTAGACCTGCCAGGTGCGCACTACATTGAGATGGAGCCGGGCTACATGGATGAGTGTCGGCGGCTCCTCGCTTGGAAGTTCGGTGTGCCCGCGACTCCGTAGGTTCAGGGTATGCCGCTTTCCGCGTAGACACCCCATCAACCCCTGGAGACCCCATGCCCCTGTACGGCTTCTTCTCCCAAAGTCAAGCCATCGACGGCACCTGCATCTACACTACGCCGGACGGGCGCGAGGTGGAAGTCACCGAGGTACGGCGCGTGTCCTTCGGCAACCTCACCGACGCTGTGTGCCTCGGTGAGGTCTTGGTGTGCGTGCGGTCCAAAAGCGCACTTGGTGAGCCTGCCTTCCAGGAGCCACTGCCACCCATCACGCCGGCTCCACTGCCCACCAACTTCAGCGAGACCTTCGCACGGGTGCTCCGGGAGTACCTCTCGGGCTTGCCCGAGACGGTCGATTCCCCTTACCACAAGCCCATCTGGCCTGATCACGCGGACACCATCACCATGCCCAAGGGGCACGCGGAGACGGAAAACTACAAGCCGTTCGCCATCGAAAAGGTTGGCAGGATGCTGGATATCCTCCCGCCCTCGGCCGCGGATCCGGCTCGGTTGAGCACGAAGATCATCATCGACGTGCAGAACGACTTCGCTCCGGCTCCATCGACTTCGAGACACCCCCTCCCCGTGGGCAGCACCCGGCACGGCTTCTTCTCAACCACGGCAGCCAAGGCGAACGGCTACCTCACCTACACCACGCCTGATGGCAGGACGGTCAATGTGACCTTGGTCTCCGACACCATGGACCACGGGGCACAGCTTGACGACATGGAGTACATGGGTCCCGTGGTCTGGTTCAAGGGAGAGAGTCGGAAGCCGAACCGTTGAACCCACACACGGAGTACTAGTGTCGCTACGGGTTCTGCCCTCGCCCCGACCCCCGCCGCTCTTGTCGCTTGACGACGAGTTCTTCGCAGGGATCTCGGACGAGCGCATCCCCGTTGCGACGCCCCCAAAGCCTCAGCGGGTAGTGCCACCACCCGTCCCTGACGAGCCGCCACCAGGCCCTGCACCGTTCCATGACGTGGGCTTCGACATGGACGAAACGACGGTTCTGGGGCCACCCTCGGCCCGTACTGCACGAGGATGGGCGTACCGCGTCGATGAGATCCTCGCGCCTCGCGGGAAGACGCTCCGCTTTCGGGACGGGCGGCTACGGTTCTCGCGGGCGGACTTCCTCCGGTTCTCGCAGAACCTCCTCTACACGATCGCGGCCTATGACCTTCCCGTAGACCCCTCACGCATCCCGTGGGGTGCGTTCAAGGACGAGGAGGAGTCGTTTGACCAGGAGACGGACTGGGAGCGTCTGCGTTCGTGGCTGGAGGATCGGTAGGGGCCTGTTCGGTACGATAGTGCATGACGACTCGTTCAGGCTTAGGGCCTATCCGCGTAGGTGGTGCACCCACCATGCGCAAGACCACCCGTGACACCCTCGCTACCCCAGGCATCAACGAAAAAGACGTTGAGCACGCCTACTGGGAGGAGATCAAGCACCACCGCCCCAAGGCCGTAATCACGTCCCCCTATGGCACGGACGGCTACGCCCAATGGGGCAATGTCCGCCTCCTTTGCGAGGTGAAGGCCGATGAAGACCTTCAGAACCCGAAGGTGGTTTGCAAGGTCGTGGGCCAGCTCGTCATCTACCTCAAGAAGTTCGAGGATGCAGCGGACCTACTTCCGAACGTGCTCCTCGTCGCCGACAAGGACGAATGCATCGTCATCCCTACAAGGGATGTGGCCTTCGCCCTGCGTCTCACGACCGTCGATTGGGACATGGCGGCCTCTAAGGGATGCCGGACGCTGGAGAAGGCGCTCCTTGACCATGGGATCGGGAACGTGGGGCTTGTGCAGCGGGTGGCTGCGCTTGACTTCGCTGAGCTTCTTTCGCGATGCGAGACCTATGCGGCGGGCGAGGAACCTCGGATACGGGCGTCTACGGCCAACCTTTTTGGCATCTACCAGTATTGGAAGAGCGATGTCATCAAGGACCAGGATTTGACGCCCGTGGAGTACGTGGACGTATTCTTGCGGCACCTCATTGATCCGAGTGTGCCTCTGCATCCGAAGAAGGCGGGTGTTCTCATGGTGCCCGCCTACGACGAGGGTGTCCTTGTCGACCCGAAGAAGCTCATGGCCTATGAGAAGCACTTTGAGCGGGGGTACACCGCGGCCGAGACGGCGTCCTTCTACGCAATGAAAGACCAGCTTGTCGAGGATGACCCACGTCGTCGGCAAGGGGCCTTCTTCACACCCCCCATCTGGGTGCGTGAGGCTCACCTAGAAGTGGATAAGGTGCTCGGGCCAAACTGGAAAAATGAGTGCATTGTGTGGGACCCTTGCTGTGGCACGGGCAATCTGACGCGGGGCTACTCGTTCGCCAACCTCATCTTGTCCACGGGCGAACGCCCTGATGTAAGCACCATCAAGCAAGAGGGGTACAACCAAGGCGCGGACGTGTTCCAGCTTGACTTCCTCAACATTGGGACAGACTCCCCGTTCGAGGGACTTGAGGGTCGCAACGTCATCCCCTCTCATGTGGAGGAGAAGCTCCGTGCTGCGGCGAAGGCTGGCAAGCGGATCGTGTTCTTCATGAACCCGCCATACGCCGAGGGGGGTGTTGCTGGCGCGAACGAGAAGTCTCGCCGCGGGGTGGCCCTAACCACAACCAACAAGGAGATGGCGAAGCTCGGGCGGGCCAATCGGCAGCTCTACACGCAGTTTATGTGGCGGGCTGCCGAGATCGCACTTCGGTTTGGGTTCGAGAAATACACGATCGGTGTGTTCTGTAAGACCGTGTTCATGTCCACCAATTCCTACCAACCCTTTCGGGATTGGTGGTTTAACAGACACAGCTTCGAATCCGGCTTCATGTTTCAAGCGTCGCACTTCGCGGATGTCTCGGACGCGTGGGGCATCGCGTTTACGATGTGGTCATTCCCTGGGAAAACGGCGAAAAACACCTGCCTGCGGGTCACCCTAAAGGACGAGGTTAACCTACGTGTAGTCTCGACCGGAACGAAGGCGATCTACAACTCTGACGGGTGCGAGGCGACAAAGTGGGTGTTCGACGCGAATCCTGGGATGTCCATGCCGTCCCCCCTCCTCACAAGCGGGCTCCGGGTATACCCCAAAGCGGAAACCTACGTTGAACGGTGGTGTCGTGGTGCCTTGTTCCAGATGGCGAACAAGGGCAACAGCCTTATGACATCCGCGACGGATGTGTTTCTCCTGTCCGCCAAGACGAGCCAGGGGAGCGGAAGGCCCGTCCTCCCATCCAACTGGCGTCGTGCAGTTGCTCTCTACGGGGCCCGGAAACTCGTCAAAGGCGACTGGATCAACGACAAGGACGAATACCTCCGCCCCGACGAAAAGGCTGCCGGCTATGAGCAGTGGGTGGACGACGCCCACGTCTACGCTTTGCTCCACAACTCGAACAACTGCACGGCGATGAGGGACGTGGTCTATCAAGCCACGTCCTGGCGCATCAAGAACCACTGGTTCTGGCGTACACGCAAGGACACAACCGATGCCATGGGGGCGATACTCGATTCGCGACGCCTCCTGCGCGACGTGGAAGCGGAGCCCATCAAGGACGACGAGGACATCTTCGGGCTCACCAAGGTGGAGCCGTGGGAGGAGACGGGAGATCCCTACTTCGCGCACCTGCTCGCAACGGGTCTGCGCTACCGTCTATCCCCCGATACTCGCAAGGTGCTCGACCTCCTAGACGACCTATGGGTCAAGTCCCTTCCGGACCGGGAGCACTACGCCCGATCCAAGCCGGAGCTTCACCTCCTTGCGTGGGATGCCGGGATCTACCAGCTCAAGCACCTCTGGCGGGACTTGTTCCCGACCGAGTGGAAGGCCCTCCAGGAGGCGTCCAAGGCCCTCTCGCTGCGACTGCAGCCGGGTGTCTACGACTACGGGTTCCTAAAGAACCCTGCCGTCATGTTCGACGCTGGCGGCCCGCCCGTGGACATGGTGCCTCCACCTGCAACGATGACGGAGGCGCAGATCGCTGACCTGGCCGAGTGCGAGGAGTGGCTGAACTCGCTGTCATAGGGTTGGCGTAGAGGGGGGGCATGTCTACCGCACCCGAAGCCACAATCACCCATCTCTACCCAACGCCATCGAGGCGAACCCACGCGGAGGTCTTCATTGCGGAGGCGTCCCGGGTCATGGCAATCCCGGGTGCCACTGAATCCGCTTTGGACTTCCACTTCCACACGTTCGCTAGCGCCATGGCGGTGGAGATCACGGGCGACCATAACCTGCTGGTGGAGAAGCCCTCCCTCGAGATCAATTTCGCTCGCGCCGTGATCGCGGCCTCTGACAACCGCGTCACCTGGATACAGAGGTGGCCCGACCGGGCCCAGCTCGTGGCGAACCCCGAGGGCTTCACCTACGACCCCCTGTAGCCTTCAGTCCGCCACCAACCTACATGGAGAGCCGAGCGTTGGCCCGTCGCAGGTGACGGGCAGCGACCCTACGAGCCATAAGCCCTTCAAACAACCGTTCGGATTGCTCCCGACTCCCATGCAGGTCAATGAAGTCTGGGAGCGGCATCTTGTCCATGCCTCCAGATCCATCGTCGTAGTACACTCGGAACTTCTCTATGTCGATGTTGGAATCCAGGGCGCATTGGATCGGAACCTCAATGGCGGCCTGAATCGCCTTACGGGCTACCTTACGCCCGTTGAACTCCAGTGACCTGGCATTGACCACGCGCACCCACCCTTCCTTGAGCATCTCATCCGCCAAGCCCATTGCCTCCTCCCAATGGCGCTTTTCAACAAACTTGGTGTCAGGGTGCTTTCGAGCCCAAGCGAAGCTGACGTGCGTGTTGACCTTCCCACCGAGAAAGAACACACGACCCGAAGGGTCAATCCAGGCGTAGGAAGTCGAACTAATGTTGCATGGGTTGTTGTCGGCTTGTACGCGCATGATGCAGGCCCTCAAACCCTGCATCCGTATCCACCAAGTATCGGGTAGATGCCCGCACCAACCTAAACGGGGAAGCAGGCATGCCAACGGCTACCGAGATCGTCGAGTTCTACAACCAGTGTGCCGCAGACATCAACGCCATCAAGAACAAGCGCATGGGGCGTCTTCACGACGATCTCAAGGCCATCTTCGACATCTTCGACGACGTGCGGAGCATTGTCCTGCAAGGCTACACCCCGTCGTTCAACGATGGAGACCCATGCACCCACCGCGACTGCGATCCCATCATCAACGGCAACGAGCGTTGGGATGAGGGCTTCTCCGAGCAGGACAAAGAGGTCCTGGTCATCCTTGAGGCCATGAGCGACGCCATCACGGACATGTACGACACCAACTTCCAGGTCACCGTGACGCGCTGCGACGGCGGCGTGACCATCGAAGACGACGACTACAGCCTCTAGGAGATCCGTCCATGACCACAATCGCCGAGATCATGGCTTTCCACGACCAGTGCGCGAAGGAAGTCAACGCCATCAAGATGAGCCGTGCAGCCCGCCTCCACGATGACATCAAGGCCATCTTTGACGCCTTCCCCGACCTGCATCGGCTCATCCTCATCGGATTCACCCCCTCGCACAACGACGGGGACACGCCGGAACACACCATCGTGGATCTCGTCCTCAACGACTACGACGAATGGGACGACAAGAAAGACCGCCCGGCACTCCCCAAGCTGCTGCCCAACGACAGGAAGGCCATCAAGAAGGTGCTCCGCAAGTTGGACGCAGCCGTGTTCGACAAGTACAACACGGACTACCGGATCGTTGTGACCCGCAAAGAGGACGCGATCATCATCAAGCACGGGGCTTATGAAGGCGGCTACTGAGCCTCGGCTCCTGTTCAACTACGGGCCGCCTCCGTGGGGCTCCCTGCATCGCCAGGCATCCTGCAAGTACGCCTCCATGACATGCGCGAAGTCCATTGCCCTCCCGTGGGTCTGGACCCTCATTGAGGCGATGCAGGGCACTATCGACGACCCCACGTCCTTGCTCGTGGACATCCGATACTGGGCTCACCTCAACGTGGGGGACGTACCAGGCATACCCCACTGGCACTACGACTGCTACAACACGGTCGACGACCCCCGTTCCGAGGGAGAGGAGCACCGCCTCTACATCGCTGGAGCAGGATGCCAGACGCTGTTCGAGGGGGGCTTCCGACCGCTTGAGGGGTGGGTGACCCACTACGACCACGTCCACCGGCACCGCATCATGCCCGCTACGATTGCAGGGCCGCGCTTGCTAGTGCGTGTCTCGAAGACGAGCATTTGCCCGGTCAACCACATCAAAGCGCCGCCCGTGACGAAGGCCCCGTCGATCGTGGTGGTCCGGTAGGTTCAGGTAGGGGCTATGCGGCGTAGGGGATCGTGCAACAACATACCCCGGAAACGTCATGGCCTACCGCCACAAGAACATCAACATCACCGTAGCTCTCTCGGAAGGTGGCTACGCCAATCTGGATGTCTCGCGAACCATGAGCGTATCGGTCGAGAAAGGACTGCTCCCGGTCGTCGTCAGGGGCTACGGCATCAACGAAGCGCGCTTCGCCACGTTGGAGGATGTCTACAAGACCTTCTGCTGCTTCGGGGCCCCCATCCGCCTCGACGACGGTGGCTGCGACGTGATCATGTCCCTCCTCGAGGAGCTGGGCTTCGAGCGGCCGACCGGATACTTCACCTGAGCAGGTTCGGGTTCGCTTTTGACCGTGTAGAAGGGGGCAAAGGAACCCCCATGACCAACCTGCAGCAACACGTCTCCATCCCTTCCAGCCGGGGGCGCCTCATCGAATGGCTGAACAAGGCGGCCTCGGCCACCGAGGCCACCGAGCGGATCATCAAGATCGGCGAGGTGTTTGCCGGTCGCTCCCACAAGGACTGCCGCGCCTGGTCCGACGGAAGCACGCGGGTCGACGGAGTCTTCCTCGATGTCCCTGGCCGGCAGACCCTCTGGCAAGGGTCAGAGGATGAGCGAGCCCGTGGCCTGTTCTACGATGACGGAACCGAGTTCACGAAGATCCGCCCCTTCTCCGAGACCATCCAGTTGATGCTGACGCCCCCCATTCCGGACGGGCACTTCCGCTTCAAGGATGGCAGCTATACGGACACGAGCCCGCTGGAGCTTCCGTACCAGCGCCTCATGGATGGCTTGTCGCTCGGTCCGTTGGATCGAGTCTTCGCGGTCAAGAACCACTTGGGGGAGTGCGGGGCGTACTTCTTCCCCATGCTTCGCTGGGGTCAGGAGAACCTCTACTTCGTGGTCGAGATCAACGCCCGCTACGGGGACATCTCCTGCACCTTCTTCCAAGGCGATCCCGAAGTGCGATGCGCGCTTCGCACCAGGGGGCCACGGACTCATGAGGTTGAGGAGTACTTCTCCTCGCGGGCCTCGTGGGGCGCAAAGGAGTGTCCGCACATCATCCCCATCACCTATTCCGTGACGGGCTCGACGCCTGCCTGGACCAACCCTCAGCCCATCGAACTCCGCGATGTCCTCAAGGCCAACAACACCTTGAAGGTGCTGATCGATGAGACGGGGCAGGGAACCTACCTTGACAGCAACAGCGGTTGAGTCGGGGCCTGCGGCCGTACCCACCAAGTATCGTGTAGAGATGGCCATGGAATACGACCTGACCCCTCAGCAACTCGACTCCCTCACCCAACACGCCGAACGGCTCTCATCCGCGGACGGGAGGATCATCCTCCTGCTAATTGCCACCTTGCGTCAAACGATGGCCGACCGTGACGCAAATACAGACATAGCCCGGATGGCAACCGATACCGTGGCAGCGGCCAATCGCATCCTCGAGCACGCCGTCCACGACGCCAAGCAGAGGAACGAGGTGCGGGAGTCTCAAATCGCACGGGCGTCAGCCTACATCAAGGAAAACCAGGTGGAGCTGCTAACGGGGAAGGCTCTGGATGGCTTTAAGGTCGCCTTCGATATCTTCACGACTTGATGTGGTTCAGAAGTGCCCCCATCCGCGTAGAAGGGGCACATCACAGCAAGGAACCTCAGCCATGTCGCGACACGCAGCCCTCTTCGAGACCGTAGAGAACTCACCCGAGCGGGTGATCATCCGGGATATCGGCCACAACCAGGGCCGACGCACCGTCACCAACGACGTGGAGGCCGTGGTCAAGGCCATCGCCCCAATGCTCGAGGGGCGGCGACTCTTCTACTTCGACTCGCAGGGCGACCTGGACGAGATCGTCTACGTGGGCGACCGGTTCCTCCGGTTTGCCCCCGGCCCCAACCGATAGGGCTGCCTCATGTGCGACGCCACCTACAACGAGTGGAGCCACCCCGCACAAGCCGCGAGCCGCGCCAGCAACTTCTTCCAACGCATGAGCGCCTTCCTCGCCACCCTCGCTACGGCCGAAGCCCCATGAGCACCCGACGCACGTTCACGGGCGACTTCGCCCTAGGAGACGAAGTCGCCATCATCCGCCACGCGCACGGATGGCACGACGGGGTCATCGGGGGGCCCATCGTCGAGATCTCCGAC
>ERZ761596.47-NODE-47-length-34649-cov-5.289385_pt1 | contig 34649 bp, 42 predicted proteins | sample MGYA00512166_ERZ761596 | MGnify/ENA primary metagenome ERZ761596 (study PRJEB28899, sample SAMN03785556) | bioreactor sludge metagenome | biome: EBPR Sludge; feature: EBPR Bioreactor; material: 0.22µm filtered reactor supernatant | place: Saint Lucia: Queensland...
GGTCGAGAGCCTCGCCAGCTCGCCGCTGGCTGCAAGTCGGCATGTGCACCGGCCACCCTCCGAAAAGGGACCGGCGGCAGCAATGGGGGGAAGCCGCCGCCGGCCTAGTGGCCCGAGCTGACTTCCGGGGCGCGGAAGCTGGAGAGAGGGGCGCTCGGGGTCACTCGGTGAGTGACGATGGTCAGTTGACCATAACCAGAGCGACGCGTCAACAGCTATTGATGGTCAAATGACCATTTTGTGGAGTGTCAAAAGCGCGAGCATGAATCCCAGCGCAACGCCGGTCAGCAATGCGGTCGCAACCATCATGCGCCGGTGCCGGATGGCGCGCCGCTGGCCGAGCTCGAAAAGATCAAGGATTTGTTTTTCTGACACCAGCCCCCTCCCCAGGCATATTCGCCTGAAATATGCCTGATCCGGGGACGCGCCACAATGGAGACAATATCAGTCGGAGCGGTGGAGGCTGCCGCTTAACCACGCGATGACAGCCGTCGATATGGCCGACATATCATCGCCGCGAGTGGTCGGGTCATTGTAGACGTGCAGGACGAGCCTTGCCGCGGCATCAGGCTCTAACATCAATGTCTTAGCCTGGATCATCCTGATGATGACCTCGACGATCCTAACCAGGCGATCGTTATCGAGAGGAACGGCAGCAACGTCACTCTCCCCAGCGAGATAGTCGATGCTGCATTCCAGCGCGCGGGCCAGCGCCGCAGCGTAGAATACGCCGGCTTCCCTACCACCTCCGTCGCGCCGCAGGTTGTTCAGGTGGTCCTTGTTCAGCCCGGCGCGTTTGCAAACCACGGTATCTTCAGTGATTTCGAGCGCGCGCATCCGCTCGTCAATCCTGGCGAGCATCGCGACGGCGCGGTCCGTTCTCTCCTGGCTTCTTGGCGTAGCCCTATCCCTCTCATCCTGCTGGGGCGCTAGGCACACACGTCATTTGACGGTTGACAGAATGGTCAATTGACCATTAACCTCCCTCTCATGACCATCACAGAGCATATCCTGTCGCTCGCCGAGGCATACGCCAGCCACCAGCGCGTCGCCATCTCGACCGTTGGCCTCCGGGCCGCGAACCACGGTGGGTTCTTCGAGCGCCTCCAGTGCGGCGGCTCGATCACCGACCAGAGGTATCAGCGGCTAGTCGAGTGGTTCTCCCAGAACTGGCCAGATGACCTGCCGTGGGTCGAGATCATCCACAGAAATCCTAACCAAACCATTAACGCCCAAGGAGACGCGGCATGACCAGCATCCGCGCACTCGCAGCACGCGCCGTCTTCCGCGTCAGCATCGTTCTGCTCGGCTTCAGCAGCGCGGCGATGCGTGCGGCGATCGCGCTCCAGCGGGATGATCAGGAGCACGCCCGATGAGCCACGCCGATATCGCCGCACGCATCGCTGAGACTGAGCGGCTTTGCGACCAGGTCACGGAACTGCGGTGCGCGCTCGCTGACAGCGTAGACGAGGTGGAGGCGATGCGCCTTGCCGGCGAAATCTGTCGGCTCGTGAACGACGCCAAGCAGAGCCACGGGGAAGTATTCGTCGCTGTTGCCAGCGTGTTGCGCGCCGTCATCCCATTTGGGGCGCAAGAGCCTGTGTGGCTCGGGGTGCTGGTGCAGCTCATCACCGAACTAGCGGACGAAGTGGCAACTCACGATGGTCCAGTTTCTGTTCAGTGACGCGTACGTCCTCGCCGGTATCTACGTGCTGGCGCTGGCCGCCACGTTGGCCTTCTTCCGAGGTTCGCGGTGATGTGGCTCTGGCCGCTTGCAGTCGCCGCAATCGCGATGGTGCTCGCGGACATCATAGACGACGCGTCAGCCGCCTTGGGGCGGCGTGACGCACTGAATTTCCGGGTTTCGCCGCCCGTCCCGCAAGTCCCGGCGGCGGAAGCGATGGTGGGCCGCTCAGCCCCACTGATCCGTCAACCCCTCCCGCGGCGGCCATGACCAACCGGACGCCGCGGGGGCTTTGGAGGGATTGAATGATTTCGAAGCTTGTGGTGCGTATCGCCGTCTGCACGGTGACGGGATGCATCTTGTCCGCGCCAGCGTCTGCCACGGACAAAAAGCCGTCCCCGTCGCAGCGGCAATACAACACGGCCGTCGCTAAAGCTAAGGCGTCAATGGCGCAGAAACAGAATGCGCGCGCAGCATCTGTTGCAGAAGGCGGAAGTGCTATATCCGGGGGAGACAGCATTGATGGGAGTTGGGGGTTCTCGTACACAGACATCCCAGCGTCCGTTCCCCAGGGCGTCATTAGTTACGACGCGGCCATTCTGTCAGATAGTTGGAAGATCGGCCCGCTGGGCGGACATGCGTCACAGGAACTATCTCTTACGCCTGACGGGATGATCAAGCTCGGCGCCGCCCTTCACCTCGCCAGCACCTACGACGGGACGGATGAAGGAAAGGCACGGGCGCTAGATATGGCCGCCGTTATTTGTACGCAGCGCCCGGATTTGGCTCGCGTCCGCTTTGGTGACAAGTGCGACGACCTGGGCAGCATCTTCCCGGTCGAGAACGCCAAATGACCACTCACCTAATCTACCTCGCCGGGCCGGCAATACTGCTGCTCGGCGCCGGCATTGCTTGGATCTTGGGGGTGTGAATGGACATCGACTACACGCCGGCCGGATGGGCAAAGAACATCGCGCTCATCACCAAACTCGGCGCTGAGAACGAACTGCTGCAACTCAAGCTCGACGACGCGTTGGCGCAGCTGCGTCTCTACAGGGTCGAGTTGCGCAACGCCGAGATGATCCGGCACCAGATCATGAACGAACTCGCGGAAATGCGCTACGGCCGGCGCTCGCCAGCAGTCATCATCCCGATCCGGGAGGTGGTGGGGTGATCATCGACGCCATCATCGATCGCCTGTTCTGGCCTGCCGTCGCTGCCGTCGTGCTGCTCGGCGTCCTAACGCTGTTCGCCGGTGTGATGGTGTGGGGGCTGCGGTGATCAGCCCCAACCACCCTGCCGTCGGCCAGCTGCTCGACATCCTGACCGAGTGCGCACGGAAAGGCGAACCGCGGCCACGATCCGAGGAACTGGCAGCCAGGTTCCGCTTGGTCGGCAATTCCGCCGTGAGCGAGGCCATGCGGCGCCTTGTCAAGCGCGGCGACATCGTGGTCGAGGGCGACTGCATCCGCAACCGCGTCTTCGTCAGGTCGGTAGGCCTGTGGACCGGGTGGTTGGAACGGCGGAAGCGGCGCGGGCCGCGAGCAATCGCGTTCGCCCGGGAGGCAGAGCCGGCCACCAAGCGGCGCAAGTGCATCATGAGCGACTGCCGCCGGGAGTTCGATGCCCGCGAGGGGGAATGGTACTGCCCGCAGTGCCGGCGCAACCGGGGCACCGACGACGGTCTTCCCCGGATGTGGGAGTACGCGTGATGACCGTCTCCCAGCGCCGCCTCGCCGTGCTCGACAGCCTGTGGTGCGGAAGGTCATGGGGGCAGATCGCGCGCATCCTCCGCGTGCCGCTGCGCACCGTCGTGCTCGACATTCTCGTGCTGCGGCACGACGGGGTGGCCATCCCGAAGGCAGGGGAGGCGGTGCGTGACATCGTGCAGTGACCGCGATGCGGAACGTAACGCCGCCGTCTACGACCCCACCGCCAACGGGCTGAACACCTACGCACTCGCCTGCCAGCTCGCGCGCGAGGGGCATGAGGGGTTACTGGAGTGGTTTTCTGAACAGGGTAGACCGGGCTCCACTGCCGTAGAGGCACAGTACCCGGCTGACCTGGGGAGATGCGGGGTAGCTCCAGTAAGAGTGACAACGAAGCCCGCACAATCGGACGACTACGGCGAGTTCCTTGCCGGCAAGGCGCCGCGCGCGCAAGCTGTGGGTCTCGCCAGCGTTCCGGACATTTCGCCGCACCTGATGCCGTTCCAGGCCGACGTTGCGGCGTTTGCTCTGCGCGTCGGGCGGTGCGGTGTGTTCCTGGGCACCGGACTCGGCAAAACCAGAGTCCAGCTGGAGTTCTGCCGCCACGCCGCCGAAGCAACAAACGGCCGCGCGCTGATCCTGACGCCGCTTGCCGTTGCCCGGCAGATCGAGCGTGAGGCTGCGGCATGCGGCTACGATGCGCGGGTTATCCGCGAGCAGGCTGATGTCCGCGACGGGATAAACATCTGCAATTACGACCGGCTGGACAAGATCGACCACGATGCGTTTGGGGCTGTTTCGTTGGACGAAGCGAGCGCCATAAAGGCTTTCGGCGGGAAAACCACGGTGTCGCTGACCACTGCCTTTGCCAGCCAGCGCTTCCGGATGGCGGCTACCGCGACGCCCGCGCCAAACGACTACATGGAACTAGGAACACAATCGCAGTTTCTTGGCGCGCTCGAATATCGCGAAATGCTGTCGCGGTGGTTCGTCAACGACACCAGCACAGCAAGCCAGAAATGGCGCATTAAGGGGCACGCGGTCAGCGCCTTCTGGGACTGGGTGGCGTCGTGGGCGCGCATGGCGTCGCTGCCAAGCGACCTCGGATACCCTGACGACGGATATATCCTACCGCCGCTTAAGGTGATCCGCCACCGGGTGACCGCTCCGAGAGTAAGGGCGCGCCCAGGGGAATTGTTTGCGTCTCCGGCGAGCGCAACGACGATATTTGCCTCGAAAAAACAAACGCTCGGCGCAAGGGCCGACACCGTCGCTGGTTTGGTGCTCGATGATCCGGACGAGCCATGGGTCGTCTGGTGCGACACCAATGATGAATCCGCCGCGCTGGCGGCGCGCATTCATGGGGCAGTTGAGGTGCGCGGAAACATGCGCACCGAGGATAAAGAGGCCGCCGTCGCTGCGTTCTGCGACGGCAGCGCGCGCGTTCTTGTCACCAAACCATCGATCTGTGGCTGGGGACTGAACCTCCAGCACTGCGCTCGGACGGCCTTTGTCGGTCGCACGTTCTCGTTCGAGGCGTGGCACCAGGCCGTGCGACGGTTCCACCGCTTCGGCCAGAAGCGCGAGGTGCGCGTGCATCTGGTGGTCGATGATAGCGAGCAGCAGGCCGATGCAGTGGTTTCTCGGAAGGAGGCTGCGCATCGCCTAATGCAGGCCGAGATGGCGGCGGCGATGCGGCGGAACAACGGCATGGCGAGCAGTAGACTGGCCGGCTACGCGCCAGCAACAAAAACGGAGTTCCCGGAATGGATGCGTGCCTAAACAAGGCGATGGGGAAAAACTTCGCTGCGTACAACGCCGACTGCGTGAGCCTGATGCGACAGATGCCAAGCGAATGCATAGACCACTGTGTCTACTCCCCGCCGTTCGGAGACCTGTTTGTTTACTCAGACTCCGCCGCAGACATGGGCAATAGCGCGTCAGACGAAGAGTTCTTCTCCCATTATGGGTTCATGGCTGAAGAACTCAGGCGGGTTATGCGCCCTGGAAGGGTTGTTGCCGTCCATTGCTCAGACCTGCCGACGCGGGTTTGGCGCGACGGCTACATGGGCCTTAAGCCGTTCTCCGACCAATTGCGCGATGCCCATGAGCGCGCCGGGTTCATCTTCTATCGCCGCGTGACAATTTGGAAGTGCCCCGTTGTCGAGCAGGGGCGGACGCACGCCAGGAACCTGCTTTATGGGGAACTCCAGAAAGACAGCGCGATGTCTGCGCCAGGACTTCCGGATTATCTTCTGATATTTCGTGTCCCAGGCGATAACGCAGCCCCTATCCAGCATACCACAGCCGACTTCCCGCTTTCGCAGTGGCAAGAGTGGGCGTCCCCGGTGTGGATGACGGTGCGGCAAACACACGTCCTCGGCGGCGTCAGAGCGCAACAGCAGGCGCGGGATCCAGATGACCAGCGCCACGTGTGCCCTCTCCAGCTCGACGTTATTGATCGGTCAATCATCCTGTGGAGCAACCCCGGCGACACGGTGCTGTCGCCGTTCATGGGCATCGGCTCCGAGGGGCACGAGGCGCTGAAGCTCGGCCGGCGGTTTATCGGCGTCGAACTGAAGGAGAGTTACTGGCGGCAGGCCGTGGCGCACCTGCGGTCTGTCGATGGCCAGGGGGAGATGTTCAGTGCCGTGGCCTAAAGGCCGACCGCGCTCGCCGGAGACGCTGGCGAAGATGTCTGAGGCCGCGCGGCGCGGGCACGCCGGGATGACAGCAGAGCAGAAGGCCTCCGGCGCCGCAAAGAGATCTGCGGCGATGAAGGCGCGGTGGGCGGAAGACCCGGAGAAGGCGCGGCGGTGGCAGAAGAAAGCGGCCGACAACCTCCGCAAGGCCAGGGCCGCGCTGACGCCGGAGAGCCGCCGGAACGCGATCGAAACACGTGCTCGCAGGCAGGAAGCTGATCGCGCGCAGCTCACGGCGCCGAAGCTCGCCGAATACTGGGTGTTTCGCGGCAAGCGTCTCCGGCACGCCGAGGCAATGTCGCTTGTCGAGACGGGGAGGATGTCGTGATTACTCTCGCAGAGCACGTTGAACGACTGGCCGAATCCAGGGCCGACTGGCTCAGGGATACACCAGCAGACTTCCCGGAATGGCAACGGTCTGCCTTCGCGGCTGTGCGTCCGACGTGGCTGGAACAGGCAGCCGTAATCGAGGCCGAGATAAACGACGCAATTCGCGCCCTACGCCGCCACGGCTTCCTGCCGGGGCCGGGCGAAATCGAACAGCCCGCCGGGGACCTTTCGGAGGGTGACGCGGCGCAGCCCTAGCACACTAAGCCTCGCTGAGTGGCCGTCCCCGGAGTGGGCTGCATTTAGGTCGGTCAAGCGAGGCAAGCGCCGCAACTATCTGGTGAGACATGATTCCGCATTGGCCAGGGCTCGTCGAGGAAAGCGAAAAGAAAGGGTGGGATGACGGCAGCAAAGCCGCGCCATTCAGCCAGATTCTCGCCGACGAGGCTCTGTGCCCCGATGCTTACGATGCTTATTCCAGCGCATACTTCGCTGGGCTGGCTTATGGAGATGGGAAGAAATGAGCGTGGATTGGACGAAGCCGATACAGACGCGCGGCGGGCGCAAGGCAAGACTTGTGTGCACAATTCCGCCCGTAGGTGGGGCTGAAACCCGCGTGGTTACGTTAGATGAACAGTCTTTGCGCCTTTATTACGAAGCGGGGAACTATATTCGGGACGACAGAGACAATGACGACATCATCAACGTCCCGCCGCGCAAGGAGACACGCGAGGTCGTGGCGTGGGCGGCGGTAGATCACGCAGGGCGTGTGCTCTACCACGGCGACCTCAGCATCGCTGAGACCGTGATGTCCCAGCGCAAAACCGCGCAACTCGTCCGCCTCACCGGCACCTACGAAGCCGAGGTGGCGGAATGAGCGAGCGCCACCGCCCCTTCTTCACCGTGGATGAAATCCACGAGCTCTTTCATCAAACCCTTGCCGACGAGGCCGTAGCAGCGTCACGGCGGTCGCAGCGCGCCGAACTTCGCCAGCCGCACATCCGCAACTGGGGCATCGCCACCGGCGCCCGGCCTTACAGGCGCAGCGCTGCCGTCGTCGGGTGGTGGGCGCTTGTCGCTACCGTTGCTGTGTGTGCCATCGCGATCATGGTGGCGATATGAGCGACGACACCACACCGGAAGAGCGACGCATGATCGACGCTTTCGTGGCCGCGGGCCGCGTGCAGGTCATCCCGCGCGGCGTCGTGAGCGAGCAGGCGATAGAGCAGGAGCGGCAGAGCCAGGTCAACGCAGCGCAGTCGATACGGCGCAAGCAAAGCGTGCGCATGGCTAATCTTCGGAGGGGAACCGAGTCGTGATCGGTTCGGTCAACAAGGTAATTCTCGTCGGCAACCTCGGGCGCGACCCGGAGGTGCGCAACACCCAGGACGGCAGCCGCATCGTCCACCTGTCGGTCGCCACCTCGGAGACCTGGAAGGACCGCGGCTAGTGAGCGAGGCCAAGCTTGCTCTAGCCATTACGCAGTACCTGCATCGAGTGCTGCCAGAAGACGCGGTGCACTTCCACGTCCCAAACGAGGGCCGCCGCGGAAGGTGGGAACAGTCGCGGTTCCTTTCTGCCGGCGGAAAAGCAGGCATCCCGGACAGATGGATACTGTGGGCAGGCCGGGCGTGGTGCTGGGAGGAAAAGTCAGACGACGGCAGTCTGAGCGCGTCTCAGAAGAAGATGTTCCCTCGCATCGAGGCGGCGGGCTTCCCGGTCCCTATCGTGCGTTCTTTGGACGACGCCGAACGTTGTCTGGCGGGGTGGGGGATTCCCCTTCGCGGGGTGATCGCAGCCCGATCTCCACAAGCCTCCGCACAGCCTCGGAAGCGGACTCTATCTGCTGATCAAAGCGATACCGCGTGATCCTATCCCATTGATCCCGCTCGAAAAGCACGAGCTTGCGCACGCCATCAGACATATGTTGTATATACCCTATATATCGGTTATCATCTATATAACATGATTGTGGAGCAAAATGGAATGACCGGATCAAACATCACCGTGGAAACGCTTGACGTCTTAACGACATCCGACATTGGAGACATTGGCATCGACATCATCGCACAGCTTGACGCAGAGCTTGACCTTATGGAACGGACGCTGAAGCGCCGCCGAGCCGCCCTGCGTGCCGGTATCCTGCAGAAATACGGCCCATGCCAGATCGGGACGAAGACGACGCATGACGGAGAATACGTCGTCAAGATCTGCGCTCCAAAGCGCGTAGATTGGGACCAAGCCGCTCTCGCCGCGTTGTGGAAGAGCATCGGCGAAACTGCCGGTGAATACATCAAGATCAAGTACGACGTGTCCGAGTCCGCGTACAAGGCTTGGCCGGAAGTCATCCGAAAGGAGTTCGAGCCGGCGCGCACGGTAAAGCCAGGGGCGACAACCGTCACGATCGTCAAGAAGGAAGCTGCCTAAATGGCCCGCTCTCTATCCAGCCTTAACCGGCGCAGTGTCGTTAAGCCACCCATCATGATCATCTACGGGACGAAGGGCATCGGCAAGACGACGATGGCCGCCGGAGCCCCTAACCCTGTTCTTCTGGCAATCGAGGACGGCGTTGGGCTGCTCGATGTTCCGCACTGGAACAATATCGCGTCGTTCGGCGACGTGATCGAAGCGCTTGGGGCGCTGTATTCTGAGGAGCACGACAGAAAAACTCTTATCGTGGACAGCCTGGACTGGCTTGAGCCGCTTGTGTGGCAGGAGGCCGCTGTGCGGAACGGGTGGCAGTCTATCGAGACCCCTGGCTACGGCAAAGGGTACATCGCAGCAAGTGCCGTGTGGCGCGAGTACCTTGATGGCATTCGCGCGCTCCGCGACGATCGAGGGATGACCGTCGTGCAGATCGCGCATGACACGATCAAGCGCTTCGACAGTCCGGAGTCCGACCCATACGACCGCTATCAGATCAAGCTGCATGAACGGGCGTCAGCCCTTTTGCAAGAGCACGCCGATCTCGTTGGGTTCGTCACCTACCGCGTCAGCACCAAAGAGAAGGACGTGGGATTTAACCAAAAGGTCACTCGCGCAGTTGGCGGTGGTAACCGCGTGTTTTACACAGAGGAACGGCCAGCGTACCTCGCCAAGAACAGGCTTGGCCTTCCGCACGCTATCGACCTCCCGACAAAACCGCAGGCATGGGAGAACCCGGCAGAAATCTGGGACGCATTGGCAAAACATCTACCAGTGGAATAAGGACACACACAACCATGGCACACCTCGACTTTGACGCATCAACTGTGGAGCCGGCGCAGCCGTTTGAGGTCATCCCGGCGGGAAAGTACATCTGCCAGGTAGTCAATTCGGAAATGCGGCCGACCAAGTCAGGGGATGGCCAGTACCTCTGGCTTGAGATGGCAGTGCTGGAAGGCGAGTTCGCCAACAGCCGCCTATTCGACCGGCTCAATCTGGTGAACAGCAACCAGCAGGCAGTTGAGATCGCACGCAGGCAGCTCTCAGCTCTCACCGGAGCGTGCGGCAAAACGTACATCAAGGACTCGGAAGAACTGCACCTTATCCCGATCATGGTCACGGTGCGCGTCCGTCCGGCGAAAGGCGATTACGACGCCAGCAATGAGATCCGGGGGTACGAGCCTCTGAACGGCGCCGCTCCTCGTCCGGCCCCCGCCACCCGCACAGCGGCTGCTGCGCCCACCACCGTAGCCCCCGCGGCTCAGCGCGCTGCTGCCGGCGGCGCTACACCGCCGTGGCGTAGCGCGCGGTAGCGGAGCCGCCTGCCGGGCGCCGAGCGCCAACTAGGAAGCCCGGCAGGCCTTCCCCCGCGATCATCTCTGACCACCGGAGGCGGCCATTATGGCGGCGTTACCGCCAGCTACAAGCGCGACTGTCGAGGCGATATATACGTCGTACGAGAGGGCCAGGGCCGGGGAGCACAGACCCCACCTCGGGGCGTCGCTCATTGGGCACGATTGCGACAGGTTCCTGTGGCTGACATTCCGACACGCCATGGCGCCGAAATTCTCGGGACGAATGCTTCGCCTGTTCGAAACCGGCAATCTTGCGGAGCCGCGCTTCGTGGCGGATCTGCGCGCTATCGGGTGCGAGGTCAGCGAAGAACAGGAGCCCGGCAAACAGTGGCGGGAAACAGCCGTTGATGGGCATTTTGGATCAGCCATAGACGGCGCAGTGCTTGGCCTACCGGAGGCGCCGAAGACGTGGCACCTCGTCGAGATGAAGACGCATAACGCAAAGTCATTTTCTTTGCTTGTTTCAAAGGGAGTCCGTGAGGCAAAGCCACAGCATTACGCTCAGATGGTCGTTGGCATGGAGCTGCATGGGTTCACCCGTGCGCTTTATCTCGCCGTCAACAAGGACAACGATGAGCTTTACTCAGAGCGTATAAAAGCAGACCCCATTGAAGCAGCGCGTTTGTTAGAGCGAGCGCGCCGCATTGTCTATGCCGAAAAGCCACCGGAACGCATCGGGGGCCCGGACTGGTTTCAGTGCAAGTTCTGTCACTTCTATCCGATCTGCCACGAGCGACAGTTCCCGGAACGCAACTGCCGTACATGCGTGCACTCTACCCCAGTCTCTGGGTGTAGGTGGGAGTGCACTATCCACGGCGACATTCGCAAAGACTGCCCAGATCACCAGTACATCCCGGAGCTTGTGCCTGGGAAACAGGTGGATGTGCGTGACGGAAGGGTTGTCTATGAGATGCACGGTGGAGTGGAGTGGGTGGATGGTGGCGACCCACATGCTGCATTGGAAGAAGCATCCCAATGATCAACCTACGTCCATACCAAGCGGAGGCCGTCGAAAGCCTCTATGCATACTTTCAGAAAAACACCGGCAACCCATTGGTTGTCTTGCCAACCGGCTGCGGCAAGAGCCTAGTTCTTTCAGAGTTTATCCGTAGGGCAATTTACGATTATTCAGATACCCGCATTCTCTGCGTAACCCACGTCAGGGAGCTAATCGCGCAAAATTACGCCCAGCTACTGCGCCTTTGGCCCGATGCGCCGGCTGGCGTCTACAGCGCGGGTCTCAATCGCCGGGACTTATACCAGCAGATACTCTTTTGTGGGATTCAAAGCGTCTATAAGAAGGCATCGGCAATCCAGCGAGCGGACTTGGTGCTGATAGATGAAGCCCACCTCATCGGCCGAAATGATGCCGGCATGTACCGACGGTTCCTCAAGGAACTGACTGACATCAACCCATGGCTAAAGGTCGTTGGGCTCACGGCCACGGCATACCGCCTCGACAGTGGGTATCTGCATAAAGGCGATGGCGCCTTGTTCGACGCCATTGCCTATGAGGCCAACCTCGGAGACATGGTCGAGCAAGGCTACCTGTCGCCGCTCACCACCAAAAGAACCAAGACGACGTTTGACGTCACTGGCGTTAAGGTGCGTGGCGGGGAGTTTGTTGCAGGCGACCTTGAGCGCGCAGTCAATGTCCAGGACATCAACGAGGCGATCGCGGCAGAAATCATCGAGAAAGGCGCGGATCGGGGGTCGTGGCTTGTCTTTGCCGCCGGAGTAGACCACGCCAAGGCGCTTTGCGCTCTTCTCCCAGATGCCGCGTGTGTTTTCGGAGAAACTCCAGTCGCGGAGCGCGACCAGATTATCGGTGACTTTAAGCGCGGTCGCCTGAGGGCGCTGGTTAATGTCGGTGTGCTCACGACTGGATTCGACGCCCCGGGCGTTGACCTCATCGCCATGTGCCGCCCGACGAAATCTACCGGTCTCTACGTCCAGCAGTTAGGCCGCGGAACTCGGCTTGCCGAAGGCAAAGAAACATGTGTCGTCCTAGATTTCGCCGGAAACATCGCACGCTTCGGCCCCGCCGACGCTGTACAGCCTCCGGACCCAGGCAAGAAGGGCGATGGGGTCGCTCCTGTTAAAACCTGCCCGCAGTGTGAATCCATCGTACATGCGTCCAGGCGGGTTTGCCCTGACTGCGGTCATGTGTTCCCGGCCCCAGATCCCGGAAAGAAGCTCGCGCACAAAGCAGCGCAAGAGGCGGTGCTTACCCGCGATATCGCCGATACATGGCTCGAAGTCACCGACATCCGGTACCGGGAGCATCTCGGGCAGTCCGGCGTTCCGAGTATGCGCGTCGAATATCAATGCGGCCCGCTCAGCGCATATAGCGAGTACGTGTGTCTGGAGCATACCGGGTATGCGCGGGAGCGCGCCGTCACGTGGTGGCAGAAGCGCGCGCCAGGAACGCAAGTCCCACGCAGCGTCTCGTCAGCAATGCCCGTTGCGGAGCTTCTCCCCCGCCCGACGCATATTCAGGTGCGCCCTGACGGGAAGTATTTCCGCATTCAAGGAGTGAGGTTTAATGGTTGATCCCACAGAGAACGAAATCAACGCGATGCTCCAGGCCGGAAAATCAGGAGGAGACTACCTGGACAGCATAGAGAAGTTTGACTTATCCACGCTTACGCAATCCGAGTACATGACATTTATCGAGGCGGTTATCACGACGTACCTGGACGAGTTGCGCAACACCCCGCCGTTTTAAGGCGCCCAAAATGATGACCGCAGAAGTAGTTGCCTACCCGCAAAACTTCATGGCGGTCCACGGAGACCGCCTTGTTGACCTCGGGTATCACATCATCCCGATCATGCCGGGCTCGAAGGCCCCAGGCGTGTATCGCAGTGGTGTGTGGGGCGGATACCGCGACTGGACGAAGCACTGCGATCGCCCGACGAAGGGGTGGGAGCTTTCCGTCTGGAGGGGATACCCAGGCTGCGGAATCGGCGTCGCGTGCGGCAACACCGTGGCCCTGGATATCGACGTCAAGGATCATGACGTAGCGCTCTCCATCGAGGCCGCCGCCATGCGCACTCTCGGAGAGACCCCGGCCGTGCGCGTCGGCCTGGCGCCGAAGCGGCTGTTGGTATACCGGGCAAAAGGCGTCGTCAGGCCCATCAAACGGCATCCTCTAGAGATCCTCGCGCGTGGCAATCAGTTCGTTGCCTACGCCATTCATCCTATAACCCAAAAACCTTACGAATGGATTAACGAGCCGCTCGACGAAATCATGATCGAACGGTTGCCGGCAGTCACCCAGGAGCAATGCGCTGACTTCTTGGCCGAAGCCGAGCAGATGGTGCCGGAGGATCTGCGCCAGAACAGGCTCACTGGGAACAGATCCTGGGAGAACTGCGCAAATCCGGATCCCCTTGGCACTGTATCCGGGATCACATCGGCGCTGGAGTATCTCCCTAACGAGGATCTCGCCTACGACGACTGGATATGGATGGGCCTCGCCATCAAGGCCGCGTTAGGCCCCGAGGGGCTGCCAGTTTGGCGTGAGTGGTCAGCGCAATCCAGAAAGAACGATCCCGCAGAAACCCTCAAAAAGTGGGCGTCCCTCAAGCCAACCAACATCGGCGCCGGTTCAATCTATTTTTTGGCCCAGAATGCCGGATGGCGCCCAGATATTGGGATGGAGCTTAACGGCACACGCGAGGCCCTGTCGCAGGGTGTGGATGTATCAGATTTTGTAGTAGGATTACAATACTGTCAGCAGACACCACTTCTTACCCCACCACCCCTAGCTTCTGAGCCTTCCGCGCAGCCGCCTGCGGTCCGCGCCCCCGGCATCCTTGGCGATCTCACCGACTGGATCCTGGCCAGCGCGCCGTCCCCTCAGCCGCTGTTGTCGCTTGGGGCGTCAATCGCTTTCGTCGGCGCGCTGCTGGGGCAGCGATGGAAGCTGGCGGACCCCGACACTCGCAGCAACGTCTACATCGCGGCCCTGGCCGGCAGCGGTAGCGGCAAGGAGCACCCGCGATCGATGCTCAAGCTGCTGTCCGGCGCTGCTGGGCTAAAGGGATACATTTCGGAAGAAATTGGCTCGGCGCAGGGGCTCATGGCGAACGTCTGGCGTCACAACTGCCGCGTTTACATGATCGATGAAATCGGGCACTTCATCGGCGGGGTTACCGATCGACGTGCCGCTCAGCATCGCAGCGACATTCTGCCGAAGCTCACCGTCCTGTGGTCGTCGGCATCGACGTACATGGCTGGGCGAGAGTTGGCCGAGCAACGCGATGAATCCGCCCACCGCATGGACGTCGATCAGCCGTGCGTGTGTGTCTACGGCTCGACGGTGCCGGATGTTTGGTGGCGGGCCCTGGCCGGCAGCAATGTGTCGGACGGCAGCCTCGCGCGCTGGCTCGTCTTCCAGACCGACGTTGACTATCCCGACCCCCCGGCGGTTTTGGCTGACCCGACATCCGGGATGCCGGCGCTGGTCGAGCGCTGCATGCAGCTCATCACCGGCGCTGAGAGGCCCGATGCCCTGCAGATCGCGACGGCCACGCTGTGTGTTCAGCAGCCTCCTGGGCAACGCCTGCCCAATGGTGCCTTGTCCGTCGCCACCAAGCCATCCCCCACCCCCAGGATTGTGCCCGTCACGCTGCCGGGGACGGCGCTGATGAGCGACCTTGCCCACGCCGGCCTCATGCTCAAGCGGGAGCACGCAGGCCTCCCTACGGCCGCCGTAGCGGCTCGGTGGTACGAGATGCTGCGGCGCTTGGCGCTGATCGCCGCCGTGGCCGATGACCCCATATCGCCGCTGCTGGATATCCAGCACCTGGAGTGGGCGCGCGGCATCGTCGATGCGTCGCAGGGGATGATGCTGGCTGGCGTGCGGGAGTTCGTCGCCGATACCCAGCACGAGGCTGACGCGAAGCGGGTGCTGCGGTCGGTGGGGTCCGAGTGGGAGTCAGCGAGTGCGATCTGCCGCAAGAACCGCTGGATCAGCCGACGAGACCGGGACGACATCTTGGCGCAGCTCGTCGAGAGTGGCGACATCGAAGCCAAGCGCGAGAAGACCCCTGGTCGCCCATTGATGTCGTATCGCCGGGTGCGGTAGGGGGGGGCACACCCCCCCCCTATTCTTTCGCGCATCTATTGCGAATAATAATCATACGCAAATAGTGCGGGTGACTTTTTTCCACTTTTTTCCACTTTTTTCCACGTGATTTGGAAAAAAGTTTTGGGGTGAAAATCCTTTAAAATCATATATATATATATATTATCCACAGCTTTTTTCCTTTTTTCCTTTTTTCCATGAGTCTATCCCCCCCCCCTATACCGTGGGGGTGGTGGTGTGTGTGTGTGTACCTTGTGGAAAAAAGGGAAAAAAGGGAAAAAAGGTCTAACGCATTGATTATAAAGGATTATTAGGGGGCTTTTTTCCAAACTTATTTCCACGCGTGGAAAAAAGGTCATGGTGGCCCAAATGGGCGTCAGGGTTGGATCAGCGAACAGGAAATGGCGCTCGTTCGGGAAATGGCGCTCAGAGCACCTACGGGGATGAAGGCGGGGGAACGCGGCAATCGGAGGGATGAGTTGAACAAGCTGCGCTTTACGTCCCATCTCGGCTAGGTGGGCGCGGTGGGCAATGCTGCGCATGCAGGTCAGGGAAACCGGGGCCGCGACGCACGGTTGCAACCGCCAGCGCTCTGCCCAGGCATATTGGGGTGTGGCGGCGCTTAGAACAGGCGGTTAGTTTCGAGCGGTTTCGAGCGGCGTCTCGGCTACTGTCTCGCCCCGTCGATCAGCGTCCAGGCGATGCAGCGCTCAAGACCGCCTAGCATCGCGACAGTCTCAGGCGGCATGGCTGCGACGATCGGCAGGCGCAGCGAGACGCCGCACCACGGCGTCTCTACCTCTGCCGCTCTACCTGTACTGTCGGACCGAGTGCCCGCCCGACACTGTCGTGCCATCCACGTAAAAATTCCAGTGGGCGGGAGCAATGGATCGCATCTTGGCGACGATATCTTCGGCCTCTTTACGATCCTCATCTAGGGCTGCGATGGCCTCAGCAGCACTAATGCGATGCTGCCATCCCTGCGGAAGATCGCCATTATCAACGAGCATATCCGACGGCAACTCGACTAGCAGTCCACGCGCAGCATGATAACTGTCCCGGCAGAACTCTATGTTCACGTGGACGTGGCCCGCGGCAGCTGTGTCTGGCAGGGCGAATGTTATCCGAGTGCCTGACGTGGGGGTGATCAGGGTACTGCCGGACACCTCCGCGCGACGGCCATACCCGTACGGTTCGTACCGGACGATCCAATCGGCCAGCACGTCCGAAAGGTGTGCGGGGCTGGCAGCCCAGATGGCGGCCGCGATCCCATCGCAACTCCCCAGCGACTCGTAGGTGGCGCCGATCGCGCAGATGATGTCGTTCAGCTCGTCAGCGCTGGTAGCAGTGACGCTCAGGTTAGTCGTCATTGACGCAGATCCTCGATGTTGTTGGCGTGCGGTCAGCCTCAACCGCGCGGCAGGCCAGCTCTACAGTCTTGCTCACATCGCGCCGGCCGAGTTCGGCGGATTGCGCCCGGGTTAGACCCAGGCGCTCACGCTATGCTTGGAATTCGGCGGAGGTCAATATTGCCTCCCATCCGGTCCGCGGGAGCTGAAGGCCCACTCGCCATCCTCAGTGTGATACTGACCGGCGACCGCAGCGTCGATCTCGTCGTACGCATCTGCAAGGGACGGCCAGTATGTGGCGCCAAACTTGCCGACGAAAACCCAACGCTGGGCTTGCCTGCTGTAATAACCGCCCTTGGCAGTTACGTGCCTACGCATCGTGGTCTTGCTGGGCATCTCGTCCTCCATGTCCTTATGCCGCAACCACGTCAAAAGACGGGGTGGGCTCTACCAAGTGTAACCAAGTGCGCTCAGGCAATCCTGGACGGCCTCAGACTCGAAAGGTGCCGTGTAGCAGATGCTGTCGTATGCAACACGCCAGTATTCCTCAGTACCTTCGCCTCCGGTATCCTCAGAATACATGGCGTTTTCTTCGCCAGCGACTACCGCCATCAGAGCAGAGTATTCAACGGTACCAGGAGCCGCGTCACGAAGCGCATCCAGCAGCTTTTTGTATTCATCGCGTTTCGTTGCCATCTCGTCCTCCATGTCCTTATGCCACCATAATCGCACACTATGTGCGGCAGCGCAAGCACGAAATCGCACACTGTGTGCGATAATCCAGTTGCACCTGGCCGGCGGCGGTGGTACGCTGTGTGCGAAATGATGGAGGGCGAGATGAGCGCCTACACAACACGGTATTCGGAAACGACATTTGGAGCTAACGGAACGGGACTACGCGTCAAGGTGTATTGTTGGGATGTGGTAACCGATAACGGAAGGGTGGAGCGTAGATTCAGCACAGAGCGCAAACAGCACATCCACACAATCGAGGCGCGGGCAAAGGAATTGGCCGCACACCTCAATCGCCTGAGATCCGGCGCGCGAGGAAGCACGACCGGCAGACGATTGCCGCTTTAGAGTAGCAGGATGACCCCCACCGCCTTCGCCGCCGCCGTCGCCGCACTCACCGGCGACGTGCAGGCCCTGGCGCGCGAGCTCGGCTACGGTCGCAGCACGATCTACGCCAAGCTGCGCGGCGACTCAGACGTGAGCCAGGATGTCGCCGAGCGGATCACCGCGCTCCTGCGACAACGGCGCGACGAAATCGATGCGGCGATCGAGAAAATCGCGCATTGACACAAATCCATGTGCTACAATCGGCGCATGAACGCCGATGTTGAGCGCGTGAAGGAAATGCGGCTCTCCGGGCACACGTGCCTGGCCATCGCCGCTGCGGTCAACGCGCCGCCAAGCCGCATCCGCTACATCCTGGGCTGCCTGCTGGACCGCGGCGAGATCACGCCGGCGCGGGAGCCGTGGACGCGCGAGGGGCTGAGTCAGATAGATCAGATGACGCGGCAGGGGTATCGACCTCAGGAGATAGCCGAGGCGATTGGCAGGACCCCTTGCGCTGTGCGGGCGGCCAGGCCGTGGGCAAAGCGCGGTGTCGGCAGCAGGTGTGCCGCCTGGTCGGCGGAAGACGACGCGAGGCTGCTGTCGATGCGAGCGGAAGGGCTGACCTATGAGCATATCGCTATGCGGCTCGGGCGGACCGCCGGAGCTTGTGCGAGGCGGAGGGGGAGGATTTGACCGAGCCTGACAACACGGCCCGTGACGGCGCCGGAAAATGGCGCAAAGGGGTGTCTGGTAATCCAGGTGGGCGACCTGCGGGGTACAGCGAGTTTGTTGCCGCCGCCCGCGCCGAAGGGCCGGCCTCTCTCGCGGAGCTAATCCGGCTCAGGGATGGGTCGGAGAACGATTCTGTTCGCGTCTCCGCTTGCCGCGAAATCCTCGACCGCGGTTACGGCAAGCCAGCTCAGGCGGTGCAGTTGACTGGCGCAGATGGCGGCCCGGTGCAAACAGAGGTCGTGATCAAGAAGCTGTTTGTGCCGGTTGATGTCGAGCCGAGTGAATGAGCGATCTTGCTGATTTTGGCATCATCACTGTGTTTTTGCTGTTCACAGCGGCCGTATTCGGCTTGGTGTTCGGCTGGACCGCTGATCTAGAGCGGAGGATTTTGCTTCTAGATGCCGAGGTTGAGCGCCTTAAGGCGCGCGAACATACTGATGTTGCGGGGTCTGGGCGGCGCCACCATCATCCCAGGCTGTATCTACAGTAAGGAAATGGATGCCGCTTTGCTTCTCGCGCCGGTAGCTGTGCTGTGCTCATTCGCTGGCGCATTCCTGGCCACCAGGGTGTGGTTGTTGATTCACCACCGCGGCTGATACGGCGCACCACTTCCGGCCGGCGGGTCCGGCGTGTAGGGCTGCGGGTAGGTCGGGATGCCGGGGATGTGGTACATGATCGGCCCGCGGTAGTCGCTGCTCATCGGCTGCTGCCAGTCTGTCCTCGGCGCCGGCAAGTACAGCGGTTCTACTGGCGGCACGCGCACTGCGTCAGCCAGCACTGGGGCGAGCGCCATGTCGAGCGTCGGCGTGAGGCTCTGGGCGGCGGCGGAGATCGGAACAAGCGCGATAGCGGCTGCGAGAATGGCGTGTTTCATGGCGCGGCATTATAGCGCATCCGGCGCGCCTTTGTCGTCCGCGATAACCTGCCGGTGCTGCCTCAGTTTGAAAATGACATGATGCATGATACGGGTTGGCAACAAGGTTGTTATACACACACTCCGGAACACTATCTAGGGGTATGACCATGATCCGGGCTCTAGATACCGATGAACTACTGCGCCAAAATGCGGCTGGGCGCCGCGACGAGAATGTGCTCCGAGAGGCTCAGGAGATGATCGAGATCCTTCGAGACGCTGGAGTTGTACAGAAGAGCTATGATCTTGCCCGTCCGTTCGGCTCGAAGAAGATCATCGAGCGCCCGACGATCGTGTCCTTAAATCACCCCTTTTAAGAACTCTACCGCTGCACCGGCCGCCTGACACCAAGCTGGTCGTTGAGCCACTTTTCCCCCTGATCGTAGAATCCGCGCACGACGAAATAGTTCTGCATCGGCGCGAGGGAGCGCAGCCGGTGCGTGTCCTTCCAGTTCCAGTCGCCGGCAGCCGCGTTTTGGATTGACGTGAACGCTATCTGCCCAGCGGATGCCGTCGGCCCGAACAACGACGAGAAATCGGCAGCGGCGAACCTCGATCGTGTCGGCGAGCCAACCAGCGCCTCGGAACCAACTGCGCCTCGCGTCGCCGCAAGCAGGCGCTGGTCGATGCTGCCTATCACGCCCAGCAGGCCGGACTGATTGACGCCCTGCAAGATCCAGTCGCCGGGGCTGTCGGGCATCTTCCACGTCGTCGTGCTGCCGAACACCCAGCTCGCGATCTTGGCCTTGAGCCAGTACGATAGCATCCCAAGCCCGACCATCACACCGGCGCCGATCAGCACCCCGGCGTCGCGGCGCTGTAGGCCGGCCAGCAACGTCCGCTGCGTCGAAACGAGATTGAACGTCTCAAGCTGGAACAGCAGCGATCGGAACGGCTTGCTCAGGAACAGGCTGCGGTCCTGCCCCGGATTGATCACCATGTCGTCGGCGATCTGCCGCATGGCGCTGCGCCACAGCCGGGCCGCATCTGCCGCACCATCGCCGGCCCAGTCTGCGGTATTCGGGATGGTGACGCCACGCACGTCCCGACCGAACTCGTCGATGAAAGGCCGAAGAAACTCCGCCTCTCGCGCCCCGATGCCGACGCGGGACATGTCAGCGATCTCCATCGGCTTCATGTCGGCGCCGGCCGCGAGCTTCCGCACGCCATCGACCAGCGAAGACTGCGCGATCATGCCGGCGATCGTCTTGGCGCCCTGGTTCCAATGGTCGAGGCCGTAGAGCCTAGATGCTCCTGCCGCGACCTTCTGCGCCACCCGCTCGACCTTGCTGATGTTGCTGTACTCATCGAACATTTCAGCGCCACGCAGCGCCATGCTGGAGCGCACAAGCTCGGTGGCGATGTCCGCCTGCTGCAGCTCCCGCTTGGTCAGCCGCACAGCATCCCAGTTGCTGATCATCGGCATCACGGCATCGCCGAGAAACCGTGTCATGCCTGATCGAAACACGATGCGGCCAATATCTGGTAATTGGCTGATCGGGCCGTTGCCCATCAGGCGGACGAAGTTGAAGGCCTTGGCCACGCGGCTAGCTCGCAGCCCCCACACCTCACCGGCATCGCGTGGCAAACCGTAGGTGCCGCGCAGCCGGGAGACGACGCCATCGAAAGCCTCCAGGTCGCGCTTCAGTCGTTTGTCGAGCGCTAGCTTCTTCGGCCCGTCCTCCATGCCAGCGGCCTTGTCAGTGTACTCCTGGACGATCTGCTGCCGCAGCGGCTCCGCATTCACGTCGCCCGTCAGGCGCTTGAGTTCGAGGTCAGGCGCCACGGTGCGGACGAAGCGCGCCGCGAGGTGCTCGATGTCGTTCTCGAGCCAGTTCTCGCCGCCGTTGCCGCCGTCCACCAGCTCATCGCGGACGTTGAACGTCTTCTCCTTCATCGCCCCGCGCGCGGTCACCTTCAGCGCCTCGTACTGCAGGCGGTTGTTCGTGTGGCCCACGAGCGCATCGACGATATCGGATGCGACCCCCGGCAACTCGCTCTCGTCCAGTCGGCCGAGGTTGTCGTCGGCGTCGAGCGTGCGGTACGCCTTGGCACGCTCACGCAGCGACTTCTTCAGCGCCGTTTCGTACTGGTCGGCAAGCGTACTGACGGCTGCGGCGTCGTTCGCCAGCTTGGTGGCCTGCTCAGTCATCAGGCGGGTGGCTTCGTCGGCCTGTTCCGGCGTCATTGCCGCTGGCGGCTTGCTCTCGCGCGCTGTCTTCGCCGCCTCGCCCAGCGCTGCAGCCCGCTCGCGCATCGCCTGCACCGCCCGCGTTGCCCGCACGCCGATGTCCGTCTCGTCAGTCGGCCGGAGCCCGCGCGTGCGGTACAGCATGTCCTGCACCTCTTGCGCCTCGGCGTCGGTGAGCGCGGGTCCACCCTTGCGGATGCCCTCCATGCCGCCCTGCGCGATCACGGGTGTGCGCGACTTGGCGATTAGCATGCGCGCCCGATCCTCGTCGCCGTCGGCCCACTGCACGAACGGATCGTCGAGCGCCGCCTGGAGCTGCTTGACGTTCTCGCGCATGATCTGTGCCGGCGAGAGTGCCGGTCCCTCAGCGATGAACGCAGCCGCTTCCGGACCGCCATGCTCGATGCCGGCCGCCTCGATCTGCCGCAGCTGCTCGTCGGCAAACCGCGTCGTCTGGCGCATGCGGGCAAGCTTGGCGCGCGCCTCCTCCCAGTCGCGCACCACCTGCGGCAGGACGACCTCGTTGATGAACTGGCTGCGCTTCTCCAGGATCTTGTTGATGTTCCACGCCCGGGGGATGTAGCTGTCGGCGAATTTGGCGGCCTTCTCGATCATGCGAGGCGTCAGCAGGCCATGTTCGAGCATCTGCTTGGTCAGCGGCTCGAATATCTCCTCGCGGTACACCTTGACCGCCGCCGTCACGGCCTTCTGCGCCTCGGGGCCGAGAGCCAGCTTTGCCGCGCTGTCCCCGCGCCGTCCGGCCCATGTGACGGCCTCGCGGAACTGGTCGGATGTGATGACAGGCTCACCAGCCTTTGCTGCCGCTTTGGCGTAGTCGGTGTAAATTGCCGTCGCCCGCTGCTTGGCGATCACCTCGACGCCGTGCCACTGCTGCATTGCCGACTCGACGTTCTCGGTGGCGACCACTGGGCGCTGGACGGCGGCGACGCGGCCATCCGGCAGGGTTTCCTCTGTCCACGTGCCGCCGCGTTGCAGATCACCCTCCGTCGCCAGCACCGGGCGCATGAGTTTGCGCATCGCCCATCGCGCGGCGCGGACCGGCGATGTGCCGAGAATGAGATCGGGGCCGCCGACGATGGGAATGCGTGAGACGACACGAGCTGCTCCCTCGACGCCGCGCGCGATGCGTAGGTCGTCCAGTGTGGCGGCCTCGGGCATCTTCGCTGCCGACAGCGACCCGCCACGTCCGGCTGCCGGCTCGTCATCAACGCCGATCAGCCGATCCATTACCCCGCGCACGTCGTCGGAAAGCTCGACGTCCAGATCGGCGAGCGAACGGTAGATTGCGGTGAGCCAGTCGCGGAACCGCTCGAACACCTCCCGCAGCGCAGAGTTCGGCGCCTTTCCCTCGCGCAGGTAAGCCTCGAAGCCGCGCGCCCACCGCTCGTGCTGCTCGCGGGTGATCGCGCCGCCGTCGTTGCCGAGCCACTCACGGACCTTTGCCATGTCCGCGGCGAGTTCCTGCGACTGCGCCGACAGACGGTCAAGCGTGCCCAGGAAGACGTGGCCGCTCTCGTGCAGGAACGTGCTGGCGTCGGCCTTGGCGCCGAGGGTGATACTAGCGGTGCCGTCACCAAGCTCTACAGCCCCTCGCGAATCTTGGGAGAGACGGCTCCGCGCTTGCTTCTTTTTAGCGTCAACACCAACAAGTATGCTGCCGCCTGGACTTCCAACATCTATGCTGTAATCAACTCTCCCATTAGGGAACTCATCGTCAAGAATTAGAAGTTCTGGTTTTACTCTTACAGCAACAACAGTATCTCCGTATCCAGTATCTGCTTCACTCCTTGTTGTTACGTAAACGGAAGGCTCAGCATCTGCCTTTAGACGCCCTGTCTTCATGATAAGATCAGCGTTCTTTGAGCTTGTATGATGGTATAAAGTAACTGTTCCATCATCATTTAGCGGCAATCCAGTAGACTCGTCTACCCTGCCTCCGCGACCGCTCTGCGCCAGCGCCCCCTCGGGCACATCCCCAGCCCGCACGTCCAGCCCAATACCGCGATACACCTCGTCCTGCGTGAGCCCGGTTGCCTGCGCCACGGCATCGACGTGCGACTGCCATAGCCGCCCACCGGCATAGGCTTCCACCTCGGGTCGCCCGGCCGCCAGCAGCTGACGCCGCACGTCGGCATAGACGGCGCCGTTGCCGGTGTCCGTCGCGATATCCACGCTGCGGGCCAGATCACGCAGCCCCTCGCGCGCCGTGCGCCCGGGTCGCGCCAGCGCCCCCACAGAGCCGCCCAGGAGGCCGCCTATGACCGCGGACGTGCCGATGGTGGCAAGACTATCGCCGATCCCCTGACCGCTATACACGGCCTCCGCTAGCCCGGCAGCGGCACCACCTGTGGCACCACCAGCGCCGAGGATGCCGGCGCGAGCCAGCCGTGATGCGCTTTCACCGGCGGCAACGGCGCCAGCACCAAGCCCCGCGCCGCCAAGGGCGCCGCTTACGATGTTGAGCCCGGCGTCTTCAGCGGTCCGCGTCGGGTCCGCCTGTTGCAGCACGAGTTCCTGTAGTGCCGCGCCGCCACCGCCTGCAATGATGCCGCCAAGCGCGCCCTCAACGTAGCGGCCAGCCTTCAGCAGCTTCCATGCGCCGCCGCCGACGGGGATCAGGTTGATCGGATCGAGAATGCCGGCAGCCACGGATGCGACCGTGCCGAAGATCCCGGCGCTGGCGATCGTCTCCTTGTCCTCGGACGCCCGCCGGATGCGCTCTGCTGTCTGGTCATACTCATCGCGGTTGCGGACGTCGATGAACTGCGACAGATATGGCCGCAGCGCCGGGTCGGCGTCGGCAGTGGTGATGGCGTTGAAGCCCGGGTCGTCGAGGCCGCGGTGGAATGGGCCGCCGTAGCCGAGCAGGCTGATCAGGCCGATGTTCTGCCGTGCGGCGGCGCCGATCGTATCGAGGATGCCGGGGGCTTGGCCGGCGGCACGCGACGCCTTGCGATCCCACCGTGCGGCGAAATCGCGGTTCGTCATGCCGATGGTGCCGCCGTTCAGCACCACGGCGTCCGGGCCCACCGCATCCTTGGCGAGGCCGTCGGGGTTCTGCAGGATCCTCAGCGCTCCCGCCGGCCCCTGCTGGTGACCGAGATAGAGCTCCCCCACCGTCGGCTGCCGGCCGAGCCCTCGCGTCAGCGTGTCGCGCACATCCCGCAGGTAGCGGGCGCCGGCATCGGCATTCCGGGCGGGGTCGTACTTGTCGCCGCCGCCGTACTGGTTCCATGTCGAGTTGATGAACTGGAACAGCCCGCCGGCTGACGAGCTTGGGTTCTGCGCGCGCGGGTTCAGGCCGGACTCCAGCCGCGCGATCGCCGTCGCATGATCGGGGTCGATGCCGTACCGGGTGGCGGCACCGCGGACGATGCCCTCGATGTCGGCTGGCGCCGTGAACCGGGGCGAGAAGTCAACGCCCTGCGGAAGATAGCCGGCGTTGGAAAGCTGCCGCTCAATTTCCAGTGTAGTGGCCATTCAGGTGGTGACCGTTTTGCCAGTTTGCGTGCGTAACGAACTGATAATGCACGGCATTAGGTGGCGGCCGCTACGGCATCACTCCGCCAGCGCCGGGCGCGTAGGACGCTGGATCCATCCGCCGCGTGCGCTCGTCCTGCATCTTCTGCACCTCGGCGGCGTGCGCATCGCCGGGCTTCGGCGGCTTTGGCTGGAACCGCATTTGCGATCCGTCTGCCTCGTAGATCGGCTCCATCAGGCCACTCTCGGTGCGGCGCCAGACGCCGTACGTCGGAGGCAGGCCAGCGGATGCGGCGCGCGTGGTCAGGGGGTCTGACATGATGGTCAGGTTGCCGCGGAGCGTATCGGCTGGAACGCCAGATGTCTGTGACGCCTGCTCGACGAGCTGCTGACCGAGCCACCCGGACGAGCCGCGATCCCGGCCGCCGTATACCAACTCCGGGGCGTACTGCATCCAGCGGCGGTTGCCGTCCACGTCGGTGACCCACCAGCGCTTCTTGATGTTGGCTGCGGCCTCGGCGCGGGCGGCCTCGTCGTTGCCGGTGAGGCGGTAGGCGGCGGCGTAATCTCGCTGGAATGCGCCTTTGACCTGATCGGCCAGCGCGGCGTCGTCGAGGCCCTGCTCGCCGCGTTCCCAGAAGGACTGGTCGGAGCGGGCGGCGCCATCGCTGCCGCTGCGGAACCACGTCCACGCCAGCTCGGACGGCGATGCCGCGCCACCCTCGCGCACGAACTTCTCGCGATCGGTCTTGACCTGATCGGTCACCTGGAGGTCGGCTTGCACCCGCTTCTGCGCGTCGGCAGGCCCATAGCCGGCGTTGAGGTACTGGCCCATCAGCCTGTAGGTGCGCTTGGTGTCGTCCGGCAGCTCGTCCAGCGTCTGCGGCGCCTGCTGGTCGAGCGTCTGGAACGTGTTCGCGCCCCATGCCATGCGCTCCGGCGTGCCACGCGCAGCGCCGTTCAGCTGGCCTACGACGGTCGGTGGGATGATACCGGTCCGGACCGACGTGGTTGTGATCAGGTTCTGCAGGTCGTCTGGCTGCAGGTCCTTCGCCTGCTGCCCGAACCATGCGTCAACCCCGTCGCGGTCGTCCTTGTCCTTGGGGTTGAGCACCAGCCGGCCGCCGATCGCCTCGGCGACGCGCTTTTCCTGCTCGGCCTGCTTCAGCCGCGCCCTCTGTGTCGCGTCCCATGTCGTCGTCAGGCTGTCGTACTGCGCTGGTGTGAGACGGTCGTCGGCACGGGCTGCCTCGATGTCCTTCAGACCGGCATCACCTGCCTTGACCTTGCGCTCCAGATCGACGGTGAACCACGCGTCGTTCCTCGCCTTGTCCCGCTCCTCAATCGCGCGCTGGCGGTCCGCGTCCGCCTGCCGCTGGCGAGCATCGGCCTCGGATGCGCGCAGGAAGTGCTCCGAGAATCCCTGCCGCTTGTCCGGATCGATGGCGTCGTAGCGGCCGGCCCGCAGGTCGGCGAGGGCGGCGTCTGGGTTCTGCTCGCCACGCCGGCGCAGCGTCAGTTCCTGCAGGTTCGCCGTGTAGCGCTGCTTCTGCGCGTCCCCCTGGTCGGCGCGGATGATCCCGTCGGCGACAGCCCGGTCGATGACATCGAACGCTTGCCGGGTGTTCGCCTCGCGCTCAGCGTCAGAGCCGGACATGCCGCCGGTCCGCAGCAGCGCGTCGATGGTATTTCCGAACCGACCGACGGCGGTCTGTTCGCGCTGGCGGAGGGCGGCGGATTTGACGTCGAGGCCGCTGGAACGGGCGAGCACGCCGACCCGGCCGACGAAGTCAGGATTGTCGCCGTACTTCTCGGTCCATTGCTTCCGCAGCGTATCGAGCCCGGCGGCGTAGTGCGCCTCGGGATCGGGCGTGTTGGTGGCGTCGAGGGCGAGGTTCTTGATGTCGAGCCCAGCATTCGCGAGGTCCTGCTGGAGCGACTGGTCGCGCTCGATCTTCTTGAGCCGCGCATCGACGAGATTCTGCGTCGCCTGATACTGGAACACGTCGCCGGCAATGCTGCTCAGCGAGTTGCCGATTTGGCGTCCGAGCGCGCCGGCCTGCTCGACGTTCTGGTAGGGCGCGATCTCGCCGCCCGGAATGGCGACCTGGTAGTCGCGGGTAGGGATGCGGGGCATCAGTATTCCATCCACGACCACGAGTTGGGCGCATCCATTCCGCGGCCGTTGGTATAGGCGTTACTCACCTGGCTGTCGTAATCGCCGATTCGCGGGGAGAGCGCGTCCATCCGCGCCTGATATTGCCCGTACTGGCTGGCCGCCCCCGCGAGTTGCGATGTCGCCTGGAAAGCCCCACCGATCAGCGCATTCTGCCCCTGCGTGCGGTACATGGACGCCTGCGAGCGCAGGTTGTTCGAGCGCATCTCGCCGCCCAGCAGCAGGTTGCGATAGTCCACGTTCGACTGCGCCGCCGTCTCTGTCAGCAGCCGCAGCGGCGATGCGTCGGACGGATCGAGCCCGCCGGCAGCGATGTGGGCGCGCTGGCTGGCCAGCAGACGCTTGTCGCGATCAGCCTGCCGGTCCGCCTCGGCCTTGGCCTTCATTTGCTCCCAGGCCGCTTGGCGCTTGGCAACCTTGGCGTTGTAGTCAGCGGCCTCGGACTGCTGGACGGCGCTGTAGGCCGTACCGCCTGCCGCCGCCGCAGCGCTGACAGCAACTGCCGCGATGGCGATTTCAGCGCCGGACATTGGGGAACCTCACGTAGCAGACGGCATCGGCGCCATCCGAGCAGTAGCTGCGCATCACGCTCTCCGGTGCGAAGCCGAGGCGTAAGGCCCATCGGTGGCCGGCGGGGTGGTCGATGCGGACGGAAGTCTGGATGCGGTGGAATTCGCCGTCGCAGAGCGCGCCGCGGAGAAAGGTCGTAACGCCACCGTGAATCGTTTTCCAGTAGGCTGGCGCACCGGTGGAGAGGAACGCCCACGCCGCGCCAACGCCGCGCCACAGGACCGAGCAGCCGATGCAGGCGACCGGCGTGCCGTCGCCCATGACCGTGTAGGCGTACTCGGCGGCGTCGCAGAGCGCCGCTGTGTGTTCGATCCCGCCGAGAGCCGCAAACGACGTGGCCTCGTGCTCCCGCTGGACGAGCGCCGGGATGTGCCATGGCTCGAACGGCACGATGCGCCCGCCGGTTGGCCGCTCGATCGCGTCGATGAAGAACGCGGTGTTGTCGTCGAGGGGGGTCATCCCTGCGCCGACTCCAACATCATCGCGACCGCGCGCAGCCGGAATGGCGTCGGCAGCTTGTGGATCAGCATGAACATGTACTCGTCGTCGTAGGCTGTCGGCGGAAGCGTCAGCACCTGCCCGTTGAAGGTATCGCTAGGCTGGTCCAACCGACGCGTCGTCACGCCATCGACCAGCACGAGGTGATCGCGGTCGGGACCGACCCAGCACTGCGTGGCGTTCATGCCGTCGAGCACGAGCCGCTGAACGCGCTTCTGCCGCCCCCACGCGCTGCCGTCTGGCGCGCCGATATCCGGCATGGTCGGCACAATGCTGGCCTCGTAGCCGAGCCCCACGTGTACCTTGCTGGCCGGGCGTGAGAGCGTGATTTTGCCATCCACGACCTGCCGCGCAGGCAGCACCATGCCGTCGGCGACGACCTGCACCATCTCGCCCTCAAGATGGTCGAGGCCGCTGATGATGGTTGCGGGGTCGCCGTCGTAGGTGAGGCCGCAATCGACGTGGAAGCAGTCCGCAACGGCCGCGAAATCGTCTGCCACCGGGTCCATTTTCTCGATGAACCGCTTTGTCTCGCCGCCGATCGTGCGCTTAACCGACACCCATAACTCGTCGTCGGGATCGCCGGGGATGACAGCCATGTTCTCGATGTCGCCGGCTGTCGTGTGCCGGTGCCACGCCATCACCTCGTGCTCCGGGTACCACGTGCATCCGGCGAGTTGGCCATCGCCTCTTGACGCCCAGAGCGTCGGCGTGCGCTCCTCGGTGAATGTCCAGTCGATGATGCCGGACACGAACAGGTGCTCCGACAGCACGTTGAGGTCCTGCACGATGTAGCTGTCGGAGCTGTAGTTGTACTGCACCGCGCGCAGCGATCGGCGGCTGCGGTGGACATAAACCAGCGAGCCGCCGATCCGCTTGGCGACCAGGCCGGCCGCTGCGCCATACGGCGCCTGCATTGAGGCGGCAATGGCCGTGGGGGTGATGGTCGGATCGGTGATGCCGGACTTCACGACCCAAACGCCGGAATCCGTACCGATAGCGAGCGCGTCGCCGAACGAGCGGATCCAGCGGGTCGAGTGCGCGTCGTCGTCCAGCAGCGGATACTCGACGGCGTTGTCGTCCTCGGTGCCGAGAATGAAGCTGTAGAAATCCGCGCTGCGTGAGAGGTAGAGGCGGCCGGGGTCAGCCGGCACGCCACTGAAGCCGAGGCGCTGCTGGTGGAAGCCGGCCGCCGCTGGGAAGCCGCGTTCCACCGTCCACGACGCCGAACGGATTTTCCAGCCGCCACCGCCGACCGCGTCCGTGGAACTCAGCGGCTGCCGGATGACGCCCGTCGCGTGTAAGGCGTCGGTGATCGTGGTGATCTGCACGAAGCCTCCGGCAATATCGATGTACTTTCCGGCGTCCTCGAACCGGAAGCCGGCCTTGTCGAGGGTCAGCGTGACCACGGCGCCCACCGGCTCTTTCTTGCTCGGCGTCAGCGCGGCGTTCGGGCTGCCGATCAGCGTCCAGTTGCCGGCGGTGAACGCAGTTGTGGGGAACGGCCGATTGACCAGCAGCGTCGCGTGGGAGGCATCCGCGACCGCCGTGATCGTCGCCTGCCCGCCCTGCGCCTCGATCAGCCGGTCGTCGTCGCTGGCCAGGAATCCCTGCGGGGCCGTCAGCGTCGCTGAGACTGTGCCGGTTGTTGCAGACAGCACGAGGCCGACGGCAGGCTTGTGCCCGGCCTCGTAGGTCATGGGCGGCGAGAACGGCACCTCGGACAGGGCCCAGTTCGTCTGCCCGATGCGCGCCAGCGAACGCGGCGGGTGGCCGGGATGCAGCAGGTAGAGCAGGTCGCCGCTCTGCGTCCACGTCAGCGACGTGAGGTCGGTCTCGGTGTAGGGCGACGATACCTCGTAGGGAGCATCATCGACCTGGATCTGCCCACCATTCGCGAAGAAACGGAAATACTGATGCCCCGCCTCGACGACGTATGCCTGCGTCAACGAGAAGCGGAACGGGATCAGCCTGCACCGCTTGTCGTCAAGCTTGGCTGGCGCAACAAACCGCAGGCCAGGGCGCTTGGCAACACCGCCTTCCTTCTTGACAAGGAAATTCTCGATGCTGATGCAGCCGTTCTCGAAGGCCTGCAGTCCGTAGCGCGCAGCTATCCGCGGCGAGACTTCGCCGCCGGTGAAGTTGTTCTTGAGTAGGTTCGCGCGCCCCACGTCCTATTCCCAGAGGCCATAGTCGTGCGGGGCGTCCCATGCGTCCGGGGACTCTGGGTCTATCCACGAGCCCACCTCTTGCCTGGGCTCGGAGTTCTCCATCGGGTTGAGGGCGTATACCTTGGCGATCGCCACTTGGTAAAGCTGCCACGCCGCCTGCTGGGCGCCGGGGTTGCCGGTGATGCGGAGCGCTGACCCGGCGGCGAAGCGATGGCCAACAGCCGATGCCAGCAGCGCGGAGATGGGGATATCGGCGCCGGGCATGCGGCCGTCCCAGAGGGATCGGGTGTAGGAGATGCAGAGTGGCGGTGGCGTCCGGGTGACTATTGTCCGCCCTTCGCGCCGCCACGGATGCCAAGGCGATTTGACGCCCCGCAACACCAGCAGGTCCTGTGGCACCAGATAGGTGTAGCTGCTGCCGTCGATCGCCGGGAGGCTTGCTGACGCTGCCGCGTCGTTCCACGGAGCGTCTGACAGAACCTCGTCGAGGCACGCACGGAACGTTGCCTTGGCGCACTCGGCAGCGACACTGCCGTCCTCGAAGGACTGGATCAGGTGCCGCTGCCCAATGGCGATCAGGCCGATGTTGCAGATCTCAACCGGCGTCATCGGCCTGTTGTCCTTACGCCGCTAGCAGGAAGTACCCCGCCAGCGTGGCGCCCGCCGGGATGGTGCCACCAGCGACCGTGGCCTTGACGACGATGCCGGATTTGCTGTCCAGCGCTGTGTTGTACCACGTCATGCGGGCGCCCTGGGCGGCAACGTCGAGGTCGTCGTTGAACGCCGTGGCGAGCGCCGAGACTGCGGTGCCGTCGGTCTGGGCAAACGCTTCATAGCCGACGTCGAGCACACGGCTGGCACCGAATGCTGAGTTGGCCAAGTAGATGCCCAGAACCTTGATCTGGCCCGGAGGCAGGACGAGGAGCCGCTGAACGCTGGTCGCGTCGCCAGCAGCGGCGGACTGAGTGAACGAGAACGATGCGGCACGAACACCGATCGTCCCGGCGTGGCGCGGAGACAGGTACTGGCCTGCCGCTGCGGTGCCCTCGAACAACTGAACGCCGAGAGCGCTTTCGGTAGTAACACCCATTACGACACCACCGTCTGGATTTCGACCACGAGCTTCTCGTCGGCACGAGCGGCGCCCATCTCGCACCACGCGTGCGCCTGCCAGGGGTAGCCGACGTGCGTCTTGATGCGGTCAAGGTCGCTGTCGAGCGGCTTGACCACGCCGACACGGACGCCGTCCCGGGCCCAGGCGACGCAGCGCCGGTAGCTCGGCGAGCCGGTTACGACCGGAAGGTCCTCGTAGAAGTGCCACGTGAAGCCGAGCATGCGGATATTGCCCATCTCATCCGTGCCACCGGCCGTGTAGGTCGCGTCGGTGAACTTGTCGTCGTTGAGCAGGTCGCCCCACTCCTTGGACGAGACGGCGATGTGCAACTCGCGGTTGCCAGCATAGTTCGCCATGAACTTGCGCTTGGCCTCGACGACCTTCGCGCGGGTAAGGCCGCTGTTCGTCGCCGAACCAGACGCAACGTAGTTGTAGGCGACCTTCTGGTTCGTGGTGTCGAACGGCGTATCCGGGTCGTCGCCAGGGCCGTCCATGCCGCGCTTAACGACACCGAGCATCGCGGCAACGGCCATCGCATCCTGCTTCCGCTCGTAGCTCTGGCGGATGTTGGTCATCACGGACGACGCGGGGTTGGTCAGCGTCTTGGTGGTGTCGAATGCGTCCCAATGGCGGGTCCACGCCCACTTCGATGTCTGGAGCCAGCGGCGGGAGAACGTCAGTTCCTTGATGGAGATCGGCTGGATCTTGCCGGTGATCGGATCAGGCGGGCCTTCCGGCGGGATATCGTCGAAGGCGCGGCCGAGTTCTGCGGACACGTCGTGGTATTCGCAGTACGGCCACAGGACGGCATTGGTCTGCTGGAGCGCCATGCGGAGCGTGTCGGAATACTCGACGCGCCGCTTGTGCAGTTCGATGCTGGTTTCAGCCACTTTTTCCTCGCGGGAGATCCAACACGTCGTGCTGGGATGCCCGCGAGGCGCGGACCCGGCTGAGACTGTGTTACGTTACACCAGTCTCGGACCAGAACTGGGTTCTGGATGCCCGATGGCGGAAGACTACACCGTCCGCTGGCGGAAATCAATATCTTCTGCGTTTGTCAAGCTGTTCTTTGGCGACGCGCTTGGCTAAGTAGTGCAGCACTCCCGGTGCCGCCCACCGCTGCGCTAGGACAACGTAGCCCGTCGCGTGCGCGTACAGCGCCTTGCCCATGCGCACTCGGTGAGTTGCCCAGTTATAGAACATCTCGTCAGTGCGCTTGAACACGCGATACGCACACCACGACCCCGGCTTCGCCGAGCACAGCCAATTCTCGAGCTCATCGTCGCTCGACAGGACGGGGTAGTCAACTGGCGGCCGAAGTGCGCGCATCATCTAGAGTCCGCCGCCCTGACGTCTGTACGTTTCGGCCGCTTTCTTCTCAAGGGCCGCGTTCCATGTCGCAAGCGCCTGTCTGCGTACTTCCGGGTTATTGTGGCGCATTCGGCCCTGGAAGTCCTTATCGGCGATCAGCTTGTCAACCTCGCTGGAAGCCGTTGCCACGGAGGTTACGCCGTCGGTGGTGGTGTGCTCAGCCATTGCTCGCCCAATGTTGGCGAACATGCGGCGGAAGGCCGGATCGGCGGCAAAGCCGTAATTCTTGGCCCAGTCTGCGAATTCCTGCCCGCCGTACTGAACGACGACGCGATCTGCCAGCGCGACGTTGGTGTCGTACTGGGCGCCCCACTCGCGACGCAGAGACGCTTCGCCCTCGACGGCGCGAGTCGCCATCTCGGCCTCGTGCGCCTGCATGGCCTGCACATTTGCGGCGTGAAGTTCGTCGCTGAGCGCCTGCACCTGCTTGCCGCTCAGTCCGATTGCGTGGAATTTCTCCAGCCGGTCATTGATCAGGCTTTCCTGATACGGGTAATTCTCCGGCAGCCCTTCCGGCTTTTTGACCTTGTAGTCTGCCGGCTTCTCCGGCCGGCCGATCGCCTTGTAGAACGGGTCAAGCGCGCCGTCGGCCGTCGGGTCGTCCGGGATGCGCAGCAGCTTGTCGCGCGGGACGCCGATCAGCTTCTCGGCACTCATCGCCACTTTCGCCGCCGCCTCAAGCGCGTCGGTCACCGGCAGCTTGTCCCACCCCTTCGCCGCCGCCGTCGCCTTCAGGTCCTCCGGCCATGACCACTCAGGCTGCTGCGCTGGGGTGGCGCCGAGCGTTGCTGTGGCGTCTGGAGTTGCGACTGCGGCTGCGGGCGCTATTGCAGCGGCCGTCGCCTCGGTAGTGGTCGCGGGCGTATCGGTGGTCGGCGTAGCGGACGTCGTCTCACTCATCATCTTCACCAAGCGGGTTGTCGTACTGCTTTCGCTGCCATCCGTCGGCGATTGCCGCGGCATCGGCTGCGGTCATGCTCAGCATTGCGTAGATGCGGAGCGCCACCGACCTGGCGCCCTCGTTGAAAGCCGTCTGGTGCGGATCGTTGGCCGCATAGGTGGGCTCCATCACCCGGGAGAATGCGGCGATGTCGGCCAGCACCGCCTTCCCGACGTTGTCCCCGAACACCCGGCGATAGGCTCGACGGGTCGCGTCGAGGTAGCGATTGTCGTCGTTCAGCGGGCGGGCAGTGAGGTCACGCGCCAACACCAGCGCCTCCACCCTGCTGCGCCGCCTGCGCCTGCGAGACCAGCTTGCCGACGGTGGCGCCGGTCATGGCGACCTGCCCGATCTCAGCCATCTGCTGCCGCCGTGCGTCTTCATCGCGCGCCTGCTGCACCGTCTGCCGGTCGCGCAGCATCTTGTTCGGCGAGCCGAACGCGTCCTGCATCTCGCGCAGCGTCTCCTCGGAGTCGATCACCCGGGCGACGGACGGATCGAACTGCGCGCACATCGCGGCGCCTTCGAGGGTCCGCTGGATCGACTCTGCTAGGGCGAGCTGCTTCATCTGCCCCAGCGGTGAAATGAACCGCACCTCGAAGTCATCCAGATGCCACGGAGGGGTAGGGCGAGTGATCGCGCCCGCACGGACCAGCAGCGCGAAGGCCCGTCTGCCGATGGGGTCCGCTGCCTCTTGCTCGAACCGCCCGACGGGCGCGCCCATGCGCCGCGCCATCTGCCGCTGCCGGCCGATCCACTCGGTCGCCGTC
>ERZ761596.51-NODE-51-length-32889-cov-5.103521_pt1 | contig 32889 bp, 38 predicted proteins | sample MGYA00512166_ERZ761596 | MGnify/ENA primary metagenome ERZ761596 (study PRJEB28899, sample SAMN03785556) | bioreactor sludge metagenome | biome: EBPR Sludge; feature: EBPR Bioreactor; material: 0.22µm filtered reactor supernatant | place: Saint Lucia: Queensland...
CGCACCACGGCCTGCATCGCCCGCTTGTCGAAGCCGACCGCCTTCGCTTCCCGGTAGACGTCGGCGATGTCGTCGGCGATCGACGTCTTCTCCTCCTGCAGGCGCTCGATGCGCTCGATGAAGGCCTTGAGCTGGTCGCCGGCGACGCCGCCCTCGTCGTTGTCGCCGGGCGCCGGCGCGAGCCTGAGGGTCACGTCAGCCGCTCCTCGGCATCGCGCTCGCGATAGTCGGCGATGATGGCGTCGAGAACGCGCATGCGAGCGTCCGCGGTGGGCTGCGTCATCCGGCGCTCGGCGACGAGGCGCGCGAAGACGCGTTGCCGGTAGCTACGCTCGTTCAGCAGCTCGGCCAGCTTCTCGGTGGTGGTGACGGGCATCACAGCCTCACCGTCGAGCCACGCTTTTCGGACACCTCGTTGAACTTGGCACGCACCGCAGCGCCGAGGTCGATGCCGAGCCTGGCCGCGAGCAGATCGGCATAGATGACGGTATCGGCCAGCTCGGCGGCGATCGCCTCGACGGTGCCATCACCGCGATTGAGCTTCTTGACGGCGTTGCAGGTCTCGCCGGCCTCGCCCGCGAGCGCGCACGCCCATTCGCTCGGCGACCAGCAATTCAGCAGATGAAAGACCGACTCGCAGCGCACGACGTTTGCTTTGCGAAGTCCATTGAAGGTCAGTTCGATCATGAGGGTTCACCCTTCCTCGCTCGCCTGCGCATAGGCTTTCAGGTCGACCAGCAGGCACCGGGTCGACTTGCCGTTGATCCACACCACCTGCGCGTTGCCGCGATCGCGGATGACGACGGTCTCGGGCGCCTGGCGCAGCGCGCCGGCCCATACGCCATCCGCCCAGCGGGTGCCGTTGAAGGCCTTGGCCGTCAGGGGCGAGGCGGCGGGGATCGCCAGGAGATAGCCCTCGCTGCCGGGGTACTTCGGCACGCCCGCCTTGTCGCGCTCGCGCCCGTCGATCACGCCGAGCCCGAGCGCGCCGAGCTGCCGGCGCACGGTCGCGAGGCCGGCCGCGTCGGTCGCCCCGGTCAAGCCCTGGTCGAGATCCTCGAGCGCCTGGCCGACGATCGGCCGCTCGCCGCCCTTCCAGCCTTCGACCATCGACTCGAGCACGTGGGCGATGCAGCCGCGCCAGTTGGCGACGTTCCCGGCCCGCTCCTCGTGGGTCGCGGCGGCCAGGAAGTCGGCGAGCGAGTCCTCGGCGATCGGCAGCCCGGCCGCCTCCAGCGCCTCCTCGCCGAGCACCAGCTCAGCCGCGGCGAGCAGCGTGCCGTAGGTGTCCTGCGCCCGCTGCGAGAACGCGCGCTCGCGCAGGAGGGTGCGCCATTTCTCGAGGGTCGCCGGCCACTCGCCCCAGCCGTCCATCAGGCGGCGCAGCATCATCCGGCCGATCACGCCGCCGTCGCGCAGCACCCGCTGCCGCACCTTCGCGCGGTCGAGCGGCTTGAGGTTGAGGATGGCGAGGCGCGACCTCTTCGCCCCGTCCATCGGCGGCGGGTTGATGGCGCCGAAGCAGAACGCCGACACCATCCGGAAGCGGTGCCCCTGGTGATCCTGTCCGCCCCGGAACTTCCAGTCGCCGCTCGCCGCGATCTGCGCCAGCTTGACGACGGCCACCACCTTCTTGTTGTCGGCCTCGGCTTCGAGCTCGTCGACCGCGACCGGCAGGCTGTCGATGCCGACCAGCTGGGTGATGCCGGCCTCGGTGGTGTCGCCGGTCTTGAACAGCACCCGCCCGAGCACTTCCTTGACGACGTGCTGCATGGTCGACTTGCCGACACCGGCATCGCCCGTCACGAACACGCCGGGCCGCCAGTCGAGCGCGCCGCCGGCATAGGCGCACACCATCCACCCGGCGAACAGGATCGGGTCGAGCGCCGGCCGCTCCCACTCCCACGAGCGCAGATCCTCGAGGAGGCCGACGAGCTCGGCCGCGCCCTGCGCGACGGGCTCCTGCCACGGATGCTCGATCGCCGGCCGGCGCGGATAGAACACCTCGTCGATCTCGGCCGGCAGCGCCTCGCGCAGGCGGCCGTTGTCGACGCGCCAGATGCGGTCGCCCGAATGCCACAGGAAGCGGCCCTTGCCGTCGACCCAGCCGCCGCGCCCGCGCACCCGGTCGGCCGGCTCGAACAGGCCGCGCGCGGCCGCGTGCTTGGTGAGGCACGCGACCGCGTCGTCGACCTCGACGCCGGAGATCGTCAACGTCTTGGCGTTCCACTTCGGCCAGGCCCATTGGGTGTAGTTCGGGCAGCTCGCGAACAGGTGCACGATCGCCTTCTTGCCCCACTCGTTGATCGCGAGGCCCTGCAGCTGGCCGACGCTGTCGATCAGCCACACGACCTTGCCCTCGATGCCGAGCGGCAGCACCGGGCACTCGGGCGGCAGCCGCTCATAGGGCGCGCCCGGCCATTTGCCGGCCTCGAAGCCGCCGCGCTTGGCCGTCGGCGGCGGGTCGACCAAGGGCTTCTGCTGCTCGCCGGCGCGCAGCGCGTCGGCGAACACGGCTCGGGTCGGGTTGGAGGCCGGCGGCTTGGGCATGCGGACCGAGGGGCCCGCCGGCGCCGCCGGCGGGCATCACGAGGAACAGGGAACGGGCGAGGCGGTTCAGGACGGGCGGCGGATGCGCTTGCCCTTGGCCGTGTAGCGGCGGCCGTCGGGGTGCTCCCACACCTGGTCGGCGTCGTTCCACGTGGCCTCCCTCGGCACGGCGCGCGGGCGCATCTCGTCGAGCTTGGCGCCGGGGCCGTCCTCCGTCTCGAAGATCGTGTCCTCGCGCCGGGGCGGCGCCTGGCGCGCGGTCGCGGCCGTCCGCTCCGCCTCGGCCGCCTGGGCGAGCTCGTCGTCGAGGAGGCGCAGCACGCCGGCGAACACCCGGTAGCCGAGCCGCACGGGCGCATCGACGTCGCACCATTTGACGGCGCCGTCATGCACGCCGGTCGCGCTGCCGCGGATATAGGAGGCCTCGGCCGGCGCGCCGGGGAACTCGCGCAGGAAGGCGGCGATCTCGGCCGCCGCGTCGACGGTCGGCGCGCCATCATTGGCGGTGCCGTTGCACCACCAGTGATCGCGGCCCGAGACCTCGACGGCCGCATGGTGCGCGAGGTGCACGGCGATCTGCGAGGGCGAGAGAGCTACCGGGGGCGTGCCGGCGCCGGCGGTTTGGTCGGTCATGCGATACCTCGTTTCCAGTCGTTGAAGTCCTTGAAGGGTGCGGGCGCACGCATCACGCTGACCGGCTTGTCCGCGAGCCGGAGATGGTCGAGGGCGCGCTCGAGCTGGTCGGCCGCCTGCGGCGCCGCCCAATCGTTGTCGGCCGCGACGATCACGCTCGCGACGCACGGGTGCCAGACCGGCACGTGCATCAGGTTGCCGAGCGAGAAGGCGGCCCACACGCGCGCGTCCGGCAGGTCGATCGCCAGCGTCAGCGCGTCCTCGATGCCCTCGGTGACGACGAGCACGCCGGGCTCGGCGCCGTCGGCGGCGTGCTCCTCGGGCGTCAGGCCGGTCGGCCCCTTGGACACGCGGATGACGGCCCCTTCCACCTCGCCGAACACCAGCTTGGCCTTGTCGACCGGCGCCTTGCCGATGCCGTGCCTGGCGACGAAGGTGCAATGCACGGCCGTGACGTGGCCGTGCTCGTCGCGCAGCGCCGAGACGAGCGCCGGGAAGCGCGGCCCTTCCTTGACCTTGCGGCCCTCGTCATCGTGCTCGGCGCCCTTCCACCATTCGAGGCTCGGCCGATATCGAAAGCTCGTCCGCTCGAGCTGCGGCACGTCGTCCGGCGAGCACTGCCGGCTGGTCAGGTAGATCCAGCCGAGCGCGCCCTCCTCGAGCGCCATGGATTCGTAGAAGAAGCCGGCCGCCCGGCGCACCCGCCCGGCGCGGCGGCTTGCCGCCTGGCGCTCCAGGCGCGCGGCGGCGAGCCGGGCCGCCTCGGCCGCGGCCGCGCGCTCGGAGGGCGCCATCGCCGAGAGGCCGAGGAAGTCGCGCGCCCATTTCCAGGCGAAGGCGTCGTTCCTCGGCCGGCCGTGCACGAAGTTGACGAGGCCGATGATGTCGCCCTTGTCGGCGGTCGCGTAATCCTTCCAGGCGCCCGCCCGCTCGGCGTCGAGCCAGATGGTGAAGGTGCCCGGCCGGCGCCCTGGCGGGAACGGCGGCTGCGTCATGCGGCCCGTCGCCCATTTGCGGTCGAGCGCGCCGGGGATCAGCTGCGCCACGACCGACTTCACGCGCGCCTGCAACAGGCCCTTGATCTCGGCGCTGTCGTCCCGGCGACGCGCGCGGGCGGTCATTGCGCGGCGCCCGTCATGGCCGGGCCGACGGGGACCTTGTCCCCCTCCGTCTCGGCGTAGCCCGATGCCTGCAGCATCGTCGCCGCGAACAGGTGGCGGAGCGCGGCTCGCCGCTTGCCGGGATCGAGCTCGGACGCGACGAGCTGGGCCAGCATCCAGCCGCACAGGCGAGTGACCGCCTCGGCGTGGTGCACCGGGTCGCGCTCCTCGTTCACCGTGCGAAAGAAGACGCGCATGTAATGCGGCACGATCTCGCGGCCGAGCCGCGTGAAGATCACGTCGGCCGGGTCCGTTGCGTCAGCGCCGGCGAGAAATTGGCGCTTGATCTCGCCGACGATCTTTTCGATTTGCTTGTCCGGTACGAAGACTTTCATGGCGCCGTCGCGAAGGTGTCGCGCCAGGCTTGGCGGATGCGGCGGACGGTCTCGACGGTGCAGCCGAGCTCGGCCGCGACGTCGGCCTCGTCGAGCTCGAGGGTGAGGGCGATCGCCGACACCGTCCGGTCGATGTTGACGTCGACCGTGGCCGCGCCGGCCTTGGCGGCATAGGCCAGGTCGAACAGCAGCTGCGTGTACTGCCGTTGCTTCATGCCGGCCTTGGCCGCCATCTCGCTGAGCCGGGACAGCACCTTGCCCGATACCTGGATATCGAGCGCGATCATGGGGACGGGCGCGCGCGCCATCGCTCACCCCTCGAGCAGCGGCGCCGGCGCGAGCGGCGCGAAGCGGGCGATGTCGTCCGGCCGGGTCAGCTCGGCGCGGCAGGGCGGAATCCAGATGTAGCGCGTGCCGGCGCGCGGCAGCGCGTGCTTCAGCCACACGACCCAGCAATAGGCGGTGGCTGTCTTGGCGCTCGGGTCCCAGCGGCCCTTGACCATCGGCACCCGCTCGACGAACTGCGCGATCGCCGCCGGCGGGCGCGGCTCGAACAGGTAGCGCCAGCGATCGACGCCCTCGGTCCAGACCGAGCGCACCAGCAGCGCGACCCCATCGACGGCGCGCTCGAGCGCGAGGGTCGCGAAGGCATGGCCCGCGACGAAGGGCGGGTTGGTGATGATCCAGTCGCAGGGCGGGAAGACGCCGCCGGCGGCCGGGTCGAGGAAGTCGACGACGCCCCGGCCATAGCCGTAGTCGAACACGTCGCTCGCGACCACGTGGCGCGCCCACTCGGCCATCACGGCCGCCATGTGCCCCTCGCCGCAGGCGGGCTCCCAGGCGCTCTCGATGTTGGGCGTCAGCCCCAGCTCGCGCAGCACGTGCACGAACAGCGCGCGCGTCGCCCAGGGCGGGGTCGGGAAATAGTCGAGGCTGTCGGGCGGCTCGCGCCGCGAGGCCATCACGGCCGGGTTGTAGCGGATGCTCATGCCCTGATGGCCCCCGGCAGGATCATCGCCGGCGCCTCCGTCCGCTCGAGATCCTGGGCGATCTCGCGCAGCGTGTGGAAGCGCCACGGCTTCTCGGCCGCCTCGTTGGGCCGCACATTGTCGGCGAGGCCTTCGACCAGCGTCGCGAGGACCTGCACGCCGGCCGCGTGCAGCTCGCGCGGCCGCACGCCGCGGTCCGCTTCGGCGGCGAGCGCGATCATGAACGCGGGGTAGGCCGCGAGGACGAGGCGCGCGCGCAGCCCCTCGGGGCCGGGCGCGTCCGTCATCTTCTCGACATCGCCCCGCACCTCGGCGAGGCCGCGCCGCACTTCGGCTTCGTTGCGGCCCATCACGCCACCTGCCTCTCGCCGTCGAACAGCGCCTTGAGCCCGGCCTCGACCTCGCCGTCGTTCGCCGCCGGCGGCGCGCCGCCCGAGACGCCGCCGCTCGTCGCGCCCGTGGCGCCGCCGCCGGTCGCGCCGGTCGCGCGCTCCTCGTCGCGCTGCTGCACGGCCGCCGGCGCGAAATCGAGCGCGCCCATGGTGGAGGCGACGCCGGCGGCGCGCTTCATGCTGTCGACCACGAGCTCGAGCTCGGCCGCGCAGTCGAGCGCTTCGGCCGTGAAGGCGGCCGCGGCCGCGTTGAACCGGTCGATGGCCTTGTGTCTCATCCGCGTTCTCCGATCGACCCTTCCGCTTCGGCGAGGAGACGGTCCCACGCGGGGTCGTCGCGCAGGTCCTCGATGGTCTTCAGGGCGAGGTGCACGGCCACCTTCGAGAGGCCGAGCGCCCGGGCGAGCGCGCTCTGGGTCAGGCCGAGATGCGTGTTGGCGAGGTAGCGCGCCGCCTGGCGGATGCGCTCGCGCTCGCGCCGGTCCGCCGCCGACCCCGCCTGCAGCGCCTCGCGCGTCGCCCGCACCGGCTGCCCGCGCCGCGCGCACAGGAAGGCGAGATGCGCGTCATAGGTCGCGCGGATCAGGCGCTGCTCGTCGGCCTGCCACCGGGGCAGCCCCGCGGAGAGCGAGCGGATGGCCTGCTCGATGCGCGCGATCGTCGAGGGCCGGACGGCGTGCCGCCCGGTCAAGGCGTTGTTGTAGGTCTTGGCCGAGATCTCGGCTTCGACGCAGACAAGGTCGATGCTGACGCGGGCCGCGCGGCGGGCCACATCCAGGGCCGCCATCCGCCCGGCTGCGGCGGACAACATTTTACCGGTAACGGGCAGCGAATCACCGGACGCGGGACGCGGGGGAGCGCCCCTCAAGCCGCGCGCTCCTCGCCCGGATGCAAGGCGTTGAGGTAGTCGCGCATCTCGACTTCGGCAGCCACCAGGGCGCCGGCGATCGCATTGAGCGTCGAGATGCGCGGGTCGGTCTTGCCGAGCAGCGCGCGATCGACGGTCGTTGAATTCAGCCCAGCGCGGCGGGCCAGCTCATCGTTGGCCAGCTTGATCTTGCGAGCCCGGGCGAAGATCTCGGTCGGACGCATCGGGTTGCGGAAGCCTCCGGTATCTGCATATTTGCAGATGTCGATCTGATTTGCCGCCTCCCGTCAACTGCAATGTTCCTGACACCCGGCGCACTTTCCCCAGTGCATGTTGCGCGCGGCGCCAAAGCCGCGCGTGGGGTGCATTTTGTGGCTACGCCGACCAAGAGCGAGCGCCGGCGCGAGCTGCAGCTTCGCCACCGGCAATGGATCGAGGACCTCGAGCGCAAGCTCCGCAAGCCGCGCTCGCGCATCGCGACGGACGCGAATCTGTCGGATACGACGCTCACCCGGATCTTCCGCGACGACTATAAGGGCGCGCTCTCGGCCACCACCATTGCCGAGATCAAGCGCCGCTATGGCGTCGCCGGCCCGGGCGAGAGCGATGCGCGCGAGGGGGGCTTTCTCGAGGGCGAAGGCACGCCCTATGTCGCGGCGGACGCGGAGCCGCGGCTCAAGGCCGTGGTCGAGGCCTTGATCGAGGGCCGGCCGCGGGCGCATTGCTGGATGCTGAGGACGCGGGCGGTCGAGCTGCTCGGCTACTTGCCGGGCGACGTCGTAGCGGTCGATCCCGACGTCGATCCGCGCGATGGCGACGTGGTTTGCGCTCAGGTGCTCGATGCGCGCGGCGAGGCCGAGACGGTGTTCCGGCTGCTGCAGGAGCCCTACCTGGTCACCGCCTCTACCGAGCGCGTGCAGGAGCGGCCCGTGCTGGTCGATCCGCGCGGGGTCTCGATCTCAGGCGTCGTGGTCGGACAGGCGCGGCCCTGGCGGCGCACGGCTGCTTAGATCCTTCCAGCCGCCGCCGTTCGCGCGCAGTGTGCGCAGCGCCCAATCGAGCACGCGCGCGCACCACCAGCCGAAGAGCCCCGACGTCACGAGGAAGGCGAGAAGCGCCGCGCCCTCGCTCGGCTGGCGCGGCATGATCTGAAACCGGTCGCTGTAGGCCGGGAAGCCGATCGCCCCGAACAGGAACAACCAGGGGACGGCGAACAGCGCGGCCAGCACGGCTAGGGCGAGACGGCGCTTCATGGGAGCGAGTCTCCCCCCAACCTGACGGCGGCGGCCATCGGCAATATTGCTTCTGCATATTTGCCGATATAATCTGCTTTCCTGAGATCCAGGAGGCGCACATGTCGTCCGACTACACCCTCACGCTCGAACAGGTCTATCGCGAGCTGCGGCCGCGCGCGGACGGGCCCTTGAACGAGTACGGGCGGCGCATCGCCCGCCGCACCATCGACCGCCTCATCGAGACGCACGGCTTCCCGCGGCCGGTCTCCGGCACGAGCCCGCCGGTCTGGTCGAAGGCGCGCGTGCGCGGCTGGATCGACGGCGCCGCGCCGGACGAGGCCGCGCAACCGGCGATCCTCGATCCGGTCGCGCGCGACCGCGCCGCGCTCGAGCGCCGCCTCCTCGGCGCGATCGCCAAGGGGGTGGCTTGACCATGCCCGCCGTCGCGATTCACCCTGTCGTCACGTCGATGCAGGCGCCCGGGCCCCGTTCCGGCGGGTTGGCCGGCGGCGCCGGAACGGGGAGACCTCACCTGGCCAAGGTCACGATCCACATTCCGGGCGTCGCCTGGCGCGACGGCCGGCCGCGCTTCTCGCCGGGGCCGAAGGCGCGCGCCAAGGGCGAGAAGGGGCAGGACCTCAGGACCGCCGACGGCGCCTGGATGACCGCCGAGCAGGCGCTCGCCTGGGTCACCGCCCGGCAGGCCGAGCGCGCGGCGCGCGCGAACGGCGGCAGGCGCCGGCGCCGGCCGGCGCCGCTCTACAGCGTCGACGACATGCTCGAGCAGTGGCAGTGCTCGAAGCCCTTCACCGCGCTCGCCGAGCGCTCGCAGGCCTCCTATGCCGGCTTCGTGCGCCAGCTCCGCAAGGCCGACGCCGACCTCGTGCAGCGCGCCGCCGCCGCCCTGACGCGGCCCATCTGCCGCGCCCTCTACGAGACGCTGTGGGAGGCGCGCACCCTCGCCATGGCGGTCGGCATCATGCGCACGCTGTCGGCCGCCTATGGCTGGGCGATCCTCACCGGCCGGGTGAAGCTCGAGGTCAACCCGTGCTCGAAGCTGCGCATGAAGACGCCGGCCCCGCGCATCCGCGTCGCCAGCAAGGCGGAGATGCTGGCGCTGATCGCCGCCGCCGACGCTGAGGGCCTGCCCGAGATCGGCGACGCCATCGTGCTCGGCCTGTGGACCGGGCAGCGCCAGGCCGACCGGCTGCAGCTCGTCGACCGCGGCCTCGTCGACGGCCGCCGCGTGTTCCGCCAGTCGAAGACCGGCGCCGTCGTCATGATTCCCGAGGCGCCCGAGCTCGCCGCCCGCCTCGCGGCCGCGCGCGAGCGCCGGCGCGAGCTCGCGGTCAAGGTGGTCGACACCACCATCATCGTCTCGCCGGCGACGGGGCGCGCCTTCCGGCCGTCCGACTACACGCACAAGTTCGGCGCGGTGCGCGCCGCCGCGATCGCCGCCGGCGCGGCGGGCCTTGCCGGCTTCCAGGACCGCGACCTGCGCGACACGGCGGTGACCTGGCTCGCGCGCGGCGGCTGCACCGTGCCGGAGATCTGCGCCATCACCGGCCACGAGCAGGCGAGCGCGGTGGCCATCCTCAAGCACTACCTCGCCATCGACGCGCATCTCGCCGACGCGGCGATCAAGAAGATGGTCGCCTGGTACGAGCAGCAGGAGGCGACGTGAGCGAAGATAGCGCCCTGATCCGGCGCGTCGCCGAGGCGATCAAAGCCTGCGCGGATGGCTTCTCGTCGCCGGTGCGCTGCTATGTCGAAGGCGAGGCGCTGCGGCGTTACGAGCAAGAGCAAGGCTTCGAGGCCGCGTGGGACGCGCAGATGACCGGCCGCGACTTCGACATGGAGAGCTGGGAGATCATCGCCCGCGCGGCGGTCGCCGCCATGAAGGCCGCGCGCGCGTGAACAAAAGTCGCACGTGCGACCCTCGTAAGGGTCGCACGGGGTCGCACGGTTCACGCCCCGTTCACGCGCCCTCGCCGCTAAGCCCTTGAAAGTGCTTGGTGGGTGTACCAGGGCTCGAACCTGGGACCCGCTGATTAAGAGTCAGCGACTGTCCTCAATCTTTTCAAGCACTTGGCATCTGGCGCCCTGCGAATTCCCCCGAAAATCAGGTGGAAATCGCAAAGGCCTTTTCCCTCTCAATCGTAGAACTCGTCGACGATCACGAGGCCCGGCGCACCGTTGCCGCCGGCCCGGGCGTTGGCAGCGTTGCCGACGCCGCCGGAGCCGCCGCCGCCATAGCCGGCGCCGTTGATGCCCGTGTTCGGCTCGCGCATGGGCAGGCCGCCCGAGCCGAAGGCGTTGTCGCCGCCCTTGCCGCCGAGCCCCTGCGTCTGGTCGTTGGTGAGGCCGTAGCTGCCAGCGCCGCCGCCGATGTTGAGGTCGCCGCCGGAACCGATGCCGCCGCCCCCGCCTCCAGCGCCGATGAGGTCGAGGCCGCCATTGGTCGCCGCGCCGTTGCCGCCGAGCCCCCCTGTCGCCGAGCAGTGCGCGCCGAACGAGGCGGCGCCGCCCGCCGTCCCCGCATTGTTGCCGGCCGCCCCGCCGGCGCCGCCGGCCGGCACGGTGACCGTCTCGCTCGCGCCGAGCGCGGCCGCGAGGATGCGCTTGCGGGCGATGCCGCCGGCGCCGCCGCCGCCCGCCGCCGAGGGGCCGGAGCCGCCGGAGCCGGCGCCCCCCCCGCCGCCGCCAGGAGCGACCACGGTGACGTCGACGAAGGCGAGACCCGCCGGCTTGTTCCACGTGCCGCCCGCGGTGAAGACCTGGCGCGTCGGCGCCTTGCTCCTGGGTCCGAAGTAGCCCATCACGCATACCCCAGATTGACGCCCACGATCTCGGCCGCCGCGACCGCGCCCGTGTCGTTGTCGGCGCTGCCGGTCACGAGCTGGTAGGCGATGCCCGTCGCGAAGGCGAGGCCGCGGAAGTCGAGGGCGAAGCCGGTGCCCGGCGGCAGCGCGATCGACAGCACCGGCACGTCGGCGGCGCCCGGCGCGCTCGCCTTGTTGTAGATCTTGAGCCAGCGCAGGGCCGCGCCGGTGTTGTAGGCGGTGACCTGGTGCAGCGTGCCGGCCGAGGCCTTGGCGACCGTGCCGTTGACGCTCGCGGCCGACGAGGGAATCCGGCTGAAGGCGGTCGGCGCCGATGCGCCCGAGCTGCCGCCCCCCGTCGTCTTGAGCGTGTGCCGCCCGGCCGTCTCGTCGGTCGCGAGGCGGATCGGACGATGCTGGCCGTCGGCCAGGAGGATCTCGGAATCGGCCATGGCTCACCTCGGCGGGTTGAGGAAGGGCAGGACGGACTGGAGGAGCCCGGCGGCCCAGGAGATCCAGAGGGCGAGGACGCCGGCGGCGAGCCACAGCGCGCGGCCGAGGAGGCCTGCGCCCTTGGCCTGGTTGATCGCGGCCCCGATGCGCTCCTCGATGGCGTCGAGGCGCGTGCCGACCTTGACCACCTCGGCGCGGATCTGCGCGCGGTCGTCGTGCGACAGCTTGGAGCCGAGCGCCATGGTCGTCTCGAGCTTGACGAGGCGCTCCGTCAGATTGTCGGCCTTCTCGCGCAGATCGCGCAGGTCGTCGGCGACGCCGCTCATGTCCTCGTCTCCCCGCAGCGCCTCGAGCGCGGCCATGTCAGCGCCGCCAGCCGCACGCGGCGGTCCCGACGCGGTTGTGCTCGACGATGCCGCGGCGGGTGTCCGGCGTGTCGCGCAGCGAGGAGCCGAGCGGACGGAACAGGCGGCACTCGCGCTCAACGGTCGCGGGTCCATGCGTCTGACAGGCAGCGGTCAGGATCAGCACGGCACTCGCGCACAAGGCTCTCGCGAGCCTCACGGGCAGCGTTCGCGGCGGCATCGTTGGCTCTCCTGATCTCGGCGACGGCGGCGGCGCCGCCGTCGCGGCGGCCGATGGCGTAGGTGCCGGCGAGGAGCGAGGACACGGCGAGGAACACGAGGCCGGCGGCGAGGAGCGGATTGAGGCCGAGCATCAGTCGACCTCCTGGGCGAGGCGGCGCGCCCGGGCGCGCCAGATCAGGACGGCCGCGCCGATCGTGAGCGCGCCGACGACGACGGCGGGCGAGGTCGCGAGCGCGGTCAGCGCCTCGCTCCAGGTCGCGACGTGCTCGCGGATCGCCCGGAGGCCCTCGGTGATCGCCGACAGGGCCCCGAGCGAGCCGACGCCGATCGCCGCGGCGCCCTCGGTCGTCTGCACCGTCGTGCGGGCCGGCGGGACGGCCGCCGCCGGCCGCTCGGCCTCGGCGTCGGGCGCGGGCGGCGCCGGCGCGAGGCGCCCGCCCCGGGCGAGCGTGAGGGCCTTGACGCGGACGTCGTCGACGCGCCGCGTCCAGCCGCGGCCGAAGGTCGGGTAGGTGGCGAGGCCGCGCAGGAAGGCGAGGCGCGCCTCGCAGAGCGCGCGCACCACCGCCTCGGGCTCGCGCTCGAGGGTCGCCGCGAGCGTCGCCTCGCCGAGATGGCCGTCCTGGCGCGCGCCGACGACGCGCTGAAGGTAGCGGATGGCGCGGGCCGTGCCGCTGTTCACCGCGAAGTCGAACACGGCGAGGTCGACGCCGGCCGGCAGGTCGTCGCCGCGCACCGCGTCCCAGAACTGGCGGCGGTAGATCTCCTCCATCTCGCCGCGCTCGATGGCGCGCACGCCGCGCGCCGGCCGCCCCTTGCGCCGCCGGAAGGCGTCGTACACGGCCTGCGTCACGCCGCGCATGGTGGCGCCGCCCGGGTCGCGCGGATGATCGGAGAACCCGCCCTCGTGGGCGAGGGTGATCGCGAGGGCGCGCTCGAAGGCCGCGGCGGTCATGCGAGCCCGAGCTCCGCGAGCTCGGCCCGGCTCGCGCCGAAGCGCGTCGCGAGCTCGCGCGCGAGGCGCCGGTCGTCATCGCCCCCGGTCGCGTTCGCCTTGCCGGAGCGCGCGGCGGCCTCGTCGGCCTGGCGCGCCAGGTCGAGGCGGCGGCGGATGCGGGCCTTCTCGTCCTCGGTCATGTTCTCACCCTGCGTCGGTCAGGCCGACATTGCCGCGGATCAGCCGGCTCGAGCTCGCCGCGCCGAAATTGTCGTTGACGCCGGTCGCGCCGACGAAGTCGTTGCCGACCACCCGGATGACCGTCGCGTTGTTCGCGTTCCTCAGCCCGTAATTGTGCGAGCCGGTGATGAGGTTGTTGACGACGCCGACGCGCGCATGCGCCGCCGAGCCGAGGTCTATCCCCGGATAGGTGTTGGCCGCCGCCGCCCCGCCATTGCGCGAGACGCAATTGGAGATGTGGAGATCGCTGGTCGCGCTCGCGGCGTAGATGACGCGCTGCGCGATGTTGGCGAACTTGCAGCCGTCGGCGCCGATGCCCGACATCGAGCCGGACGAGGTCTCGGAGATGAAGAAGCCCTGCTCGGCCCCGGCCGCGGCGAGGCCGGTGAACTCTGCGTCGATCAGGTAGAAGCCGTTGATCGCGGCCGTGCCGGAGCACTCGATCGAGACATGGGCCGTGGTGCAGAAGCCCATCTTGCCGTGGAACTCGACCGAGGCGAGCGAGCCCGCCGCGTGCGAGGCGAGGAGGCCGCGATTGTAGGTCTGGACGACGCAGAGCGGGTCGAACCAGATGCCGTCGGCGCCGCCGACGATCTGCACGCCGTGGTTGGGCGAAGGCGTCGAGGGCGAGCCGGACAGGTAGCCCGACCAGTCGCAGGCCTCGAAGCGCACGCCCGCGGGCGACCAGATGGTCGCGCCATTGCCCATGGTCGACCAGTAGCAGTTGACGAACTTGGCCTCGTTGACCGCCTGGAACGCGCCCGAGGAGCCGAGCGTCAGGCCGGTCCAGCAATTGTGGGCGCGCACGTTGCGCACCAGCGTCTTGAAGCAATGGTCGATGAGCAGCGTCGAGTCGGCCGTCCGCGTGACCGGATGCGAGAAATGCAGGTCCTCGACGGTGATGTTCTCCGGCGGCGACACGGAATTGCCGATCGTGAGCACGTTGCCGGTCGCGAAGTTGGCGGCGATGATGCTGGTCAGGTTGCCGACGCCGCGCAGCGTCTGGCCCGAGCTGACCAGCGTCAGGCCGGCGTTGATCCGGTAGGTGCCGGGCGGCAGGAACACGACGCCGAAGCTGCCGCACAGGTCGATCGCCGCCTGGATCGCGGCGCGGTCGTCGGTCGCCCCGTCGCCGACGGCGCCGAACCAGCGCACGTTGAAGATCTTGTTGTCGAAGATGCGCACCCACGCGCCGGAGGCGCCGGTGGTGTCGCTCGCCGGCGGCACGTAGACGCCCTGGCTCGGGTCGGCCGTGACGCTCGCCGCATTGTTGGCGCTCGACCAGCGGAACAGGCCGTTGCGCCCGCCCTCGTTCCAGATGACGGCGGCTTCCTTGGTGGCGCCGGCGAAGGCGGCGAGCGCCGCGCGGCTCGCGAAGGGCAGCACGCCTTGCGCCGCGGCCGCCGCCGGCGTCGTCCAGGCGCCGTCCTCGTACTTGCGCTCGGTGTTGGTGCCCGAGACATAGGCCTGCATGCCCTCGAAGGGCGTGGTGAAGGCCCAGGCAGCGCCATCCCACCGGGCGATCTTGCCCGCATGGGTCGCCCAGGCGCCGGTCGGCGCGGTGTCGACGAGGTGGCGATCGCCGCTCGCGGGCGCGCCCGGGGGCGTGTTGGCGACGGTCAGCACCGAGAAGCGCAGGATCGGCCCGGCGAGCGCGGCGAGCGCCGCGGCGGCCGCGGCTGCCGAGCTCGTCGCGCTCGCGGCCGCAGCCTGCGCCTCGTCGCGGTAGCCCTGCGCGTCGGCCGCGGCGAGCGTGTCGGCGATAGCCTCGTCGATGTCGCGCCGCAGCTCCTGCATGGTGCGCGCGATGATGTCGAGGTCGCGCTCGAGGAGCGCCGAGCGGATGCGGCCGGCGAGGCTCGCATCCGTGGTGCGCTCGGGCACGCGGCGCCCCTCGATGCGCAGGATGGTCCCGTCGGCGAGGCCGGGCGGCCGGGACACCAGCGCCGCCGCCGGCGCCGTCCCGACGAGCGAGACGGTGAACCCCGACGTGACGCGCACGAAGCGCGCATCGCCCGTCGCCTTCTTCCACACGGCGATGTCGGCCGTGTCGTAGGCGAGGAAGGTCGTGGTCGCCTGGGTCTGGCCCAGGGTCAGCACGACGTCGTTGCGGCGCGTCTCGCGCGGGATCGGGTAGGCGACGCTCATGGCCCGCGAGCATGCGGGCGCGCGCGCGCCGTTAAGGGCGGTTCACCGGATCGGCGGCGGCGGCGCCGGCCGGGCCGCCGGCGTGACGCAACGCAGCTGGATCTCGCGGTTGAAGGCCTGGCGCTCCTCGTCCTGGCGCGCATCGGCCGCGGCGGCGATCGGCAGGCCGAACGGGCCGAGCAGCAACCCGCTCACCACCCCGACCGCCAGGCGCTCGCCGACGCGATCGTCATACTGCAGGGCCCGCAGCCGGATCTCCCGGCATTCCGGCGTGTCGAAGCGCGGGTCGGTCGTGTTGAGCGTGCCGAGCGTCTGCTGTGGCCGCGCCGCGCAGCCGGCGAGCGTGGCGGCGAGCAGCACGGTGACGAGGTATCGCATGCCTTTCCCCCAGGTTGCAGGGCAGGCTAGCGCAACCCGCCCGCAATTGCACGGCTCGGATCGGGCGCGCGCCCCGGCAGCACCTCGCCCGGTCGCCACCAATGCTCCTGGCCGCGCTCGCGCAGGGCGCGCCGCTCCTGCTCGGCGAAGGCCCGGTGCGCCTGCGGGTCGACGAGGTATTGGAGCTGGTCGAGGAACACGTGCCGGTAGCCGGCGCGCGTCGCCCACCACGACGAGAGGACGGGCGTGTAGCGCGCGAGGAGGTTCGTCGCCTGGCGGCCCGGATTGGTCGGGCTCTGGCTTTCGCGGCGCACCGCCTCGCGCTGCACGAACTGCAGCGGGATCTTCGCGAGGTCCCACGCGGCGCCCAGCATGGGGCCGGTCAGCTGCTCGGCGAGGCCGTGGCCGAAGCGGTTGGTGTCGGCGAACAGGAAGTCGCCGAGAAGGCCGAAGCCGCCGCCGGTCTGCAGCGCCTGCAGCATGAAGCGCGGGTTGGTGACGTCCTGCGGATCGCGGCCGGCGACGACATCCTTGAGGAGCACGGAAAGGCCGCCGCCGAGCGTGAGGCCGATCGCCATGGCGCCGGCATAGCCGGCCCCGCGCGCGACGCCGAACTGGTGCACCTCGCGCATGACGGTCTCGATCTGCAGCGTCGTGAAGGAGAGCGCGAAGCTCTTGAACATGAGGCCGGAGCGGGCGAGCTCGCCCCAGAAGGTGCCGGGGGTGAAGGCGCCGCCGACCATGGCGCGGCTGCGCGCGGTGCCGCTCGGGATGGCACGCTCGGACTGCCCGAGGATCATCTCGAGCATCTTCTCGGCCGTGCGCGTCAGGCCGGCGCGCGCCTGCGCCTGCACGGCCGCCTCGTCGCCCTCGAGGCCCAAGATGCGCTGCACGTCGGGCAGGCCGGGCCCGTCCGCGCGGGCGGCGATGTCGACCGGGCGGATGATTCCGGCGCCGCCGCCGGCGACGTGCGGCGTCGTCGAGCGCATCACGTCCCAATCGGTGCGGTCGATGCCGTAGCCCTCGAGCGTGCGGCGCAGATAGGGGTCGAGCTCGTCGAGGCGGCGGCCGGCGTTGTCGGCGATCGCGCCCATGAAGTCGAGGGCGAACACGTGCCGGCGCGCCTGGGTGATGGCGTTCAGGCCGGAGAGGGTCAGCGTGCGGTCGGCCAGCCATTTCGACCACTCGGCGCCGCCGAGCTGGCCGGCGAAGCGGGCGTTGTCGCCCATGATGTGCAGGAAGTCGTCCCACACGATGCCGGCGCGCACGGCCTGCTCGCGCGTGCCGGCGCGGATGCCGCGGGCCGTGGCCGTCACGGCGCCCCACACCGGCAGCCCCGACATGCGACGCGCCGCGGCGTCGATGAAGGGGTCGGTCGACGCCGCGAGGATCGAGGCCGAGCCGAGCAGCGCCGAGGTGAGGAGGTTGCGGACGGTGCCGAAGCCCATCGCCATGCCGGGCTGCACAGCGTTGCCGCCGCGCACCTCGTTCCACACCGTCTCGATGCGCCAGGCGCCATAGTCCACCTGGTCGAGCGCCGCCTGCGCGCCGCTCGGCAGCGGGCGCGCCAGCGAGGGCCGGCCGGCGATGCGGTTCGCGGTCTCTTGGGCCACCACCTGCTTGAGCCATTCGACGGTCGCCGTCGGGTTCGGCCCCAGCACCTCGAGCGCGGCGATGTCGCGCGCCATGGTGTTGATGCGGTCGAAGATGGCGGCGATCGGGTCGCCGCGGCCGAACTGCTGGTCGTAGTCGAGCCAGGAATCGGCGTCGCGGAAGACGAGGAGGCGATGCTCGGCGCGCTGGTTGGCGAGCGCGCCCCGCCCTTCCGGCCGGCCGCTCGGCCTGCGGAAGGCGCGGCCGTCCGTGACGATCGAGTCGTAGACGCGATCGAGGATCTGGCCGACGCGCTCGGGCGTCGGCGCCTCCCCGGTCAGCGGGTCGCGCATGCGCTCGGGCGCCAGGCGGTCGCGCACGAACTGGCGCCAGCGCTCGCGCCCGGCGCGCACCAGGGCGAGCGGGTCGTGCGTGTGGCTCCAGCCCCAGTTTTCCAGCTTCTCGATCGCGCCGCCGGCGGCGTTGAAACGCTCGCGCAGCTGCTCGCTCACGGCCGCCGCCGCATCGGCGAAGCCGCGCGCCTCGGGCGAGCCGGTCGCCTGCCCGTGCAGCTCGCGCATGACGTCATCGGCCATGGGCCGGTTCATGCGACGGCCGGTCAGCGCCGTGCGCCGGAAGGTGCGCAGCATGTCCGTCAAGGCGCCGTGCGCCATGGCGACGATCGCCTTGGAGCGGCCGGCGACCGACGACGTGCCGGCGAAGCCGTAGTGCTCGATCAGGTTGAGGACGGCGCCGAGCGCATCGGCATTGCCATTCCTGTCGCGATAGTCGCGCAGGTACTCGACGATCCGGCCGCGCGCGGCATCGGCAAGGAGGACCTGGCGCCGCTCCTCGAGCGCCTGCGCCCGCAGCTCCGCCTCGAGGCGCGTCTTGGCGGCGGCGGCAGCGGCCTCGTCGCCCATGGAGGCGCGCGCCTGGCCGAACATCTCGTCGAAGCGGTCGGCGAGCTCGCGCGCCTCCTGGCGGGTGATGGCGCCCTGCTCGGCGGCCGAGATGAGGCAGTCACGAATGCCCATGGCTCACCTGCAGGCCTGGATGAGATCGGCGTGGGCCGTGCGCGCATCGGCGGCGGCCAGGGCGTCGGCGCGCGTCATCGTACCCTCGCCGATCGGCACCATGTCGAACAGGGTTGGCGCCGCCTCCCCTGAAATTTTCCCGGCCTCGTCTGCGGTCGAGGAAATTTCACCGGCGCGGGCCGCCCCCGCCGCCTCGGCCCTCAAGGTCTCAATCTCCGCGCGCTTGTTCCGGATGAACTGCTCGAGCTTGGAAAGATCGTTCTCCTGGTTCCACCGATCCGGCGTGCCGATGGGGTCCAGGTTTTGGCTCAGCTCATCGTGGCGCGCCTGTAATGAACGCAGATGGCCCTCGGCCCTTTGCAGGTCCCTCGCCGCCGGCTCCTCGGCCGGCGTCGGGCGCGCCGCCGGCGCCTCGTCGGGCGGCGCTGGCCGGGTGGCGCCGGCGCCCTCGGCATGGGCCAAGGCCTCAGGCGTGCCCGGCTCGACCACCGTGTCAGGCTGCAGGCGCCGCTCGGCGAGGAGCCCCTGCAGGCCGTCGCGCTCGATGATGGCGCGCGTCTCGGCCATGAAGCGGGCCGCGGCCTGCTTGGGTGTCTCGCCGTTCGCGACGGCCGCCGCGGCACGGTTGAGAAGGTCGCTCACCGGGCCGGCGCGCAGCGCCAGGCGCTGCAGGAGATCCTGTTGCACGGCCGCCTGGCCGGCGCGGGCGGCGTTGCCCTCGCGGTCGAGCACGTTGGCGCCCCCGGCGCCCTCGATGGTGTCGGCCTCGCGCGTCAGAAGCTGGAAAAGACGCGACTCGCGCGAGAGGTCGGCGAGGGCTCGATCGAGCACTTTCACGCGCTCGGCCATCAAGGAGCGCGTCGTGGCCGCGGCGCCGAACAAGTCGATCTGATGTTCGACGGTGAAGCCCGCCTCGAGCGCCTGCGCGACGTAGAGGCGCGCCGCCCGCTCGGTCTCGAAGCTGCCGCGCGCGAGATCGGCGAGGAGGCCGGCATGGGTCAGGGGGTCGGGTGCCATGGAGCCGACGATGACGCCGAACTCCTCGGGCACGACCCCGGCATTGACCATGCCGAAGGCCTCGTCCGAGAGGGCGCGCAGCGCGAGCGCGGCGCGCATCATCGGCCGGCCGACCGGCAGCGCGCCGTCGATCAGGAGCGGGCGGTCGCGCAGGATGCGCGCGGCGTCGATCGCCGTACCCGAGCCCTCCTGCATGTTCTTCTTCGCCGCGAGCGCGCGCACGAGCTCGGGCGTCCAGCGGTCGGCCTCGCGAAACACGAAGCCGTCGAGCATGGGCGGCTCGGCCTGGCGCCCCTCGGCGCCGAGCCGCCGGGCGAGCCGCTGGTGCCCGTCGGCCACCACGCGGCGGCCGTCGCGGTACTCGAAGATCATGCTCTTGCCGCTCGCGAGCGGGTCCCAGATGCGCACCGAGCGCAGCGCGTCGGTCACGCCCTCGCCATCGCCGCCGCCCTTGTACTGGAAGGTCGCGGCGTCCGTGCCGAGGGCGCGCGCGTCGACGCGCTCGAAGGTGACCGGCCGGCCCTCGATGGTCATGCGCGTGCCGGGCGCCGGGCGCTCGCTGTCCGGCGCGAACAGCGGGGCGATGTCGCGCCGGGGCGGCGGCAGGACCGGCTCGAGCGGCGGCGGCGGCTCGTTCAGCGGGTCTTCGGCGCGGCGGATGCCCTGCGCGATCTGCTCGCGCGTCGTGGCGAGCGCGTCGCCGTCGCGCCGGGGCAGCGGCGCGTCGCGCGCGATCAGCTCGGCGTCGGCGATCGCCTGCTCGGCCTGGCGCGCGACGGCCTGCGTCTCAGGGTCGAGCTCGTGGCGCAGGCCGCGCGCGGCCGCGTCGAGATCGCCGGGGCGCGCCTCGCCGCCGAGGATGCGACGGATGGCGTTGCGGGCCGCGGCCGGCAGCTCGACCGCGCCCTGGATGCCGGCACCGAACACGCCGCCGACGAGCGCGGCCATGCCGACATTCTCGAGCGCGACGTCGAAGCCGAAGCGCAGGCCCGCCTCGCGCCGCCAGTCCTGCACGACGGGCTGCACGGCGGCGACCGCGCCGGCATTGGCGAGGGCGTTGCGGCCGAAGGCCGAGAACATGCGCTCGAGCGCGGAGGCGCCGCGCGCCGCCCCGCCGCTGACCAGCATGGTGCCGACCTGGACGGGGTCGCGCAGCGCGCCCATGAAGCCGCCGGCGAACTGCGAGAGGAGCGCGGCCGTCGTGCTGCGCGAGCGCTCGGTGGCGTGCTCGATCTCGCCTTCGGCCTCGCGCGCGACCTGGCGGGCCGCCGCCCCGAAGTCGGGGCCGGCCAGCAAGGGCTCGTCGGGGTGCTGCTCGCGCAGGGCCGCGAGGCGATCGCCGAAGCGCTGCCAGGTGAGCTCCATGCGCTCGGGCAGGCTCATGAGCTGCCAGTCGAGCGCGCTGACGCCCTCGGGCGGCGCGCGCGTGCCGCCGGCGAGGTCGGAGGGCGATTCGAGGTCGATGCCGATGCGCTCGCGCAGCTGCCGGCGCCAGCGCTCATAGCCCTCCCGCGAGGCGAGCGCGCGGGCGTTGGTGTTCTCGACGAACATCGTCTGCCGCTCGGCCGCCTGCACGATGCGCGCCTGCAGGTCCGGCCGCTCGATGAACTCGCCGGGGGCCGCGGCGATGTCGGCGCCGATGCGGCGCGCGGCCTCGAGCTGCAGGCTCGTCAGGAGCCGGCCGCCCTCGATCGCCTCGCCGGCGCGCCGCACCGGCGTGGTGACGATCTCCCACATGGTGCTGGCCGGCCGCTCGCCGCCGGGCTCGGCGAAGGTGAAGGGCGCATCCTCGCGCTCGCGGAAGGGGATCATCGCCCGCCCCGGAAGGCGCCCGGGACGCGCGTGCGCAGCTGCTGCTCGAGGCTGCCGGTCCAGGGCAGCACCCAGGGCCGCCCGTTCTCGCCGCGGATGAAGCGCGGATCGTCGCCGTCGGGGTCGCCGAGCGCGAAGGCGTAGCCTGCCCCCATGCGCACCGGCACGGCCGCGCGCACGTCGGCCGCCGTGTAGGGCCGGCCGTCGGCCGCGACCGGGCGCACGGGCGCGGCGGCCAGGTCCTCGTCGCGGATGGCGCCGACGACGTCGCGGAAGCGGTCGGCGCGCACGGTCGAGGGCACCACCACGGCGCGGCTGCCCCAATACCAGCCCGGATGACGCATTTGCGTGACGCCGCCGAACTGCGTCCCGCCGTCGAACACCGCGCCGTAGGATTCCTGCAGGGCGCGCTGATAGATGCGGCGCGCCTCGGGCGTGCCCGGGTCGACGTTCTCGCGCGCGGCGCGCGCCTGGAAGGCGGCGTCGGCCGTGGTGCGCGCGCGCAGGCGGTCCTCGTCGGAGACGCGCTCGAGCGCGCGACCCTCCACCTCGCGGATGACGGCGGTGCGGGTCTCGCCGCGCAGGCTCGGCATGCGGGCGTTCGGCTCGGCGCGCAGGCGCACGCCCTCGAGCGCATCGCGCGCCACCTGGTCGGAGCCGCCGCCGATCAGCACGGCGCCGACATGGCCGAGCTGCGGCGCGACGCCGCCGATCTCGCCGAGGATCGCCTGCGCGTCGCGGCCGGCGCCCTCGCGGATCGCGGCGACGACGCGCAGGGCGTCCTGCCCGCCGCGCGCCACGAGGTCGCTGGCGAGGCTCTTCTCGTGCTCGCGCAGGAAGGTCGGCGAGGAGAGGCCGAAGCGCTCGGCGACGGCGCGGGCCTGGGCGGCGCGGGCGCCGATCTGCGCGGCGAGGCGCGCCGGGTCCTGGTCGTCGAAGGCGAGCGGCGTGACGGCCGGGATCTCGCCGCGCCGCATGGCGAGGCCGAGCGGGTCGCTGCCGAGCTGGCGGCGCTGCTCGGCGAGCTGTTCCTCGGCGAAGCGGATCTGCGCCGCCTGCTCCGGGGTCGCCCCCTCGCTGCGCACGCGCGCGCGCATCGCCTCGACGATGCGCTCGCCCTGCGCGACCGGCGCCGCGCGGATGGTCTCGACGATGGCGAGGCGCGCGCGCATCTGCGCGTGGTTGGCGCGGCCGAGCTCGCTGCGGCCCGCCTCGGTCTCGATCTCGGCGAGCTCGGACGCCGGCGTCGCGAGGCCGCGCCGGGCGCGGTCGACGACGCTCTCCATGCGGCGGCTCAGGAGGTTGTCGCCGGTGCGCTCGGCGGTCGCCATCCGGTTCTGCGTCGTGACCGCCGCCTGGATCACCGAGTTGTAGGCGTCGGCGGTCAGCCCGGAGCGGCCGGCCTGGTGCTCGCGCCGCAGCTCGGCGGCGATCGCCTCCACCTCGGCCGCCGTGGTCGCCGTCTCGATGCGGCGCATGTAGGGCGCGACCTGCCCCTCGGCGGTCACGTTGCGGCCGTGGCGCACCGCCGTCTCGGGCGGGATATAGCCGGCCTGCGCCGCCGCCGCGGCCCGGGCCGCGCGCCGCCGGGTGATCTCCTGCACCTGGCGGCCGGTGTCGGGGTTCGCCGGGTCGCCGGCGACGACGCGGGAGAGCTCGTCCCGGTCGGCGTTGTCCGCCTCCAGGAAGGCGGCCCGGCCGGCATGGTTGGCGCGGTCGCGCAGCACCTCGCTCGCCTGGTGCTGGAACTGGCGCTCGAGCGTCGCGACGCGCACATCGAAGTCGCCGGCGATCTCGGGGAACACGTCGCGCTCGCGCACCGCGGCGACGCGCCGGCCGAGCTCCTGCCCCAGCTCCTGCGCCGTGCCCTGCGGGTTGGCGCGCCAGGCGTCATAGGCCTGCTGCAGATCGCCCGAGATGCGCGCGCTGAGCAGGTTGCCATAGGTCGAGATGGCGGCGGCCTCGTGCGCGCGGCCGCGGATGGTGGTGCGCCCCTGCGGGCGGAAGCTGCGGTCCTGGCCGGCGACCGCGCCCTCGCGCGCGCCCTCGATGCGCGCCGCCTCGTCGGCCCACTGGCCGAGGTCGGTGGCGAGCGCCCGGGCGGAGGCCGCGGCCTGGCCGAGCGCTTCGGTCTCGGCGCCGCGCCGCACCTCGGGCAGTCCCTCGGCGAGGAGCGCGCGCGGGTCGAAATCCTGCAGCCCGACCGGCTGCGCCCTGCGGTTCGCCATGGCCTACCCCCGGCGCGCGATCGAGACGGCGCCCTGGCCGAGCAGGCCGAACTCGCGCAGGCGGCCCGCCGAGCGCGTGGAGCGCGCCGACATGCGCAGCTCGGCCGCGCGCTCGAGAAGCCGCGACTGCCGCAGCGTCTGGGTCTGCGCCTCGAGCCCCAGCACCCGCTCGGCCTCGTCGACCGATTCCTGGCGCGCCTGGGCGACCGTGCCGAAGCCGAGATCGACGCCGGAGGCGGCCGCCTGTACGTCGCGCTGCCCCAGCTCCTCGATCAGCGCCCGGCGCAGCGAGGTGCGGCGCTCGCCGAAGCGCACGGCCTCGAGGCCCACCTCGCGCTCGGCGTCGCGCGCCGCCGATTCGAGCGCGCGCGCGCGCGTGTCCGTCTCGGCGCGCGTCGCGGACAGGCCGGCGATGGTCGCGACGCCCGACAGCGCCGACAGCACGTTGGAGGTCGAGAACAGCCCGGCCGCCGGCGCCGTGAAGCCGAGCAGGTTGAGCGGGGCGCCGGCGCCGGCCGCGGCGCCCGCGGCCGTCGCGCCGGCCCCCGTGAGGGCGCCGACGGCCGAGCTCGCGGTCGAGGCGAGCCATCCGATCGCGGATGCGGCGAGCTCCATCGTGCTACCTCTTGACTTGCGGGGAGACGCCGAGGACCTGCAGCTTGCCGGGCCTCGCTTGCGTGATCTCGACGATGCCCTCGTCGGTGTAGCCCTCGAGCCCTTCGACGGCGATCGGCTCGGTGACCGGCGGCTGCGGCACGTCGTTCTGATCGCCGGCGCGCAGCAGGGGCACGTCCTCGGGCGGCTCGCCATTGGCGCCGACGGCGAGCGAGGTCGTGTCCTTCACGTCGACGGTGACCGTGTGGACGCGCACCGGGCGCTCGAGCACGGCCTGGTCGGAGACGTTGCGCACCACGGGCAGGGTGAGCGCGCGCGGCGCCGTCCAGCGGCCGACCTTCACCGTCGTGGTCGGCAGCGGCACCGTCTCGGGCAGGGTGATCTGCCCGCCGCTGACCGTGAACGGGCCGACGATCCAGCCGTCGGCGTCGGCCCACACCGCGCGCCCCTCGTGCATGGCGAGGCCCGACACGACGTGCGAGGCGCCGCCGGCGAGCGTCACCTGCCCGTCGAACAGCGCGGCCTCGTCCCAGGTCTCGAGGTGGAGCTCGGCGACGCCGCCGACGGTGCGCTCGACGAGCAGGCGCACGCGGTTCGCCCCGTCGACGCGCACGCTCTTGACGCTGCCGTCGGTCGGCCAGCGGCACATCGCGTTGACGTCCTGCCCGCGGATGAGGAGCGCCACCACCAGGAGGCCGTCGTCGCGCACCAGGAGGTAGCGCGCGGCGTCGGTGCCGCTCGAGGCCTTCTGCAGGGCCGCCCGGTGCACGTCCCTGACGAGGTGCGAGGCGAGGAGGTTCATCGGCTCGGCGACGTATTTCTGCGCGACGTCGCTGTACTGCAGCGTGTAGACCAGCTTGCGGTTCGGCGAGACGAACAGCAGCGCGCCGTCGTTCTCCACCACGGTCACGCCGGCCGCCGCGCCGATCTCCGAGCTGGTCACGACGTTGGGCGCCTGGCCGCGCGTCAGCGCCCGGTCGGCGATGAAGTGGTTCGCGACGTCGGTGAAGATGACGAGGTGGTTCGCGCGCGCCAGGTGGACGATGTTCTCGGCGACGTCGCTGTCCAGGGCGAACAGGACCGGCCCGCTCGAGGCGGCGATGCGCGTGTCGACCGTGAAGTATTCGCCGGCCTGCGAGGCGAGGAGACTGTCGGGGCGCGCCTTGAAGCCGGCCTGCAGGAGGCGCTGCGCGAAGAAGGCGCCGCAGGTCGGCCAGCCGCGCGTGGCGCTCATCAGCTTCTCGCCGCCCTCCGAGCCGCGCTGCTCGAGCGAGGTCTTGATCGCGACGCTGTCGGTGGTCGGGATGCGGCCGACGACGGTGAACTGCGCCCCGGCATTGCCCTCGCCGGCGAACTGGATGCGGAAGGAGCAGCCGCCATTGGTCGAGGAGAGCACCTGCACGACGAGGCCCGGGTTGATGTTGGGCAGGCTCTCGACCGAGGCCTTGAGGTTGTCGCGAAAGCCGATGTAGTCGGCGCCGCTGACCGACTGGCCGCTCATCGCCGGCGTGTTCACGACGGCGGTCTCGTTGCCGTCGACATTGATGACGATGCCGGCGGTCGCGCCCGCGCCGCCGAGCACGGTGAACAGCCAGGACTCGAGAACGATGTTGGTGTATTGCGCGCCGAGATCGACGTCCGGGATCTCGCCCCACGGCACGTTGTCGCGCGCCCAGTCGTGGTCGGCGAAGCGCTGCAGGCGCACGGGCTGCAGCTCCTCGTGGTTGAGGAAGATGACGTCGGCGCGCTGGAAGTCGCCGAGGAGGTCGAACGGCCCGCCGCCGGCGCCCCAATTGCCGGCGCCGACCCACACGCCCTCCTTGAAGACGTCGATGACGTCCGAGCCGAGCACGACGTCGTAGGTGAGCGAGGCCTTCGACGTGAAGTTGAGGAGGGTCGCCTGCGTCTGGACGGAGGCCGTCTCCCTGAGGCCGACGAGCGCCGTCACGGTGAACGTCGTCGGCGCGGTGGGCACGACGGCGAGCGCCAGGCGCACATAGCGCGCGGTCGCCGGCGAGCGCGGGGGGCGCGCGGCGCTGCGCGAGCGCGCGGTGGTGTCGCAGGCGAAGGGGCTCGCGAGCGCGGTGTAGGTGACGCCGTCGGTCGAGGTCTCGACGCGGATCGCGCTCGCGATGCGCGCGGTCGCCTGGAGGACGAAGTTGACGACGGCGAGCGGCTGGGCGCTGCCGAGGTCGAGGGTCGTGATGATGCCGGCGACGGCCAGCGTGGTCTGCACCGTTCCGGGCAGCGCGCCGATCTGCTCGATCACGGGGCGCACCCGGGCGATGTGCAGCGAGCCGGGCATCAGGCGCAAGCCCGCCTGTGGCACCGGCTCGACGCGCTGCAGGAGCTTTGCCGCCGAGTAGTATTGGCGGATGTCGGTGCGCTTGTAGATCTCCGGCGCGACCTCGCCCGAATTGAAGGTGACCTTGTTCTCGGCCGGCTGCGCGACCATCAGCCCCACCACGCGCCGTCGACGCCGGCGCCGCGCGCGAGGGTCAGCGGGTCGGCGGCGGTCAGCGGCGCGCTCGCCCCGCCGGACTGCGCGTCGATGAGGGTCGCCTCGCCCATCTTGCCGCCGAGGCCGTTCCTGTGCTCCGGCCCGAAGGCCTTGGCGCGCAGGTCGCCGGCGAAGTTGCGGTCGGCCGTGATCGGAATGCACATCTCGGCCGCGGCCGCGGCGACCACCAGGCTGCGGAAATAGGCCGGCCATTCGGCCGGGTCGACGCGCGTCTGGTAGACGGCCCACAGCGCCGCGCGGTCGCAGAAGACGCGGCCCTCCTGGAGCTCGTAATCGCGCTCGGGCCGGCTCGGCAGGCGCGGGTCGGCGAGGAACTTCTTGACCGGGCCGATGCGCTCGTTCGGCACCGCCGGCAGGTCGAAGGCGTAGCCCCAGCCGAGCTTGTCGGTCACCGAGGCGACCTGCAGCTGCGCGGTCTTGAGCGACCAGTGCCAGGGATAGCGGGCGAGCACGTCGTCATGGGCCCGCGAATAGGCGGCGATCGCCTTCCTGGCGAGCTTGGTGTCCTCGTCCAAGGACTGGACGTTGCCGGCGGCCCCGATGGCGCCGAGGGCCTCGTTCACGAAGTCGATGTGAGCGGCGAGCCAGGACGTCATGGCCGTCTCCGGAAAATCAGGGGGGCCCCGCGCCGGCGAAGGGTTGGTCGGCCGGCGCCGGCGCGGGGACGGATCAGCCGGCCGTGGTCGCCTGGAGGGCGATCACGACGGTGGCCGCGCCGGTCTCGGACGTGACGACGTAGGTCTTGTGCACCGGCGTCCCGGAGCCGTCGGCGAGCGCCATCACCGCGGAGATGAGGTCGCCCTTGCGGAAGTTCCGGAACGCGGAGTTGAAGTAGTTGGAGGCCTCGACGGAGGCCGCGGCGTCCGCGGTCGTGTAGGCCCAGTGGTTGTTCGGAGCCTTGTCCGCCGCGAGGTGGGCGAGATGCCCGGTGCGGCGCAGGTTGGTGGCGCTGTAGGCCATGGATGGTCCTCGGGAGCGAGAAGGAAGGGAGCCGGGCGGCGCGCCGCCCGGCGGGCTCGTCGGCCCCGCTCGGGGGGCGGGCGCCGGCCTCAGTTCGGCGTGATGGTCGCGTTGGTGTTGAAGCGTCCGCGGATGATGATCTCGGGCAGCAGCGCCTTGGCGATGCCCGACATGCGCATGTTGACCGACCAGGCGGTCTTGATGTTCTCCCAGGCGAGCGTGGTGCGCACGTCCCAGTTGGTCGTGTAGCCGAGCGCCGAGCGGTGCCAGAGGAGGATGTCGACCTGGTTGGCGCTCGGCACCGGGAACCACACGTCGGGCGCGAGGAACCAGTTGATGCCGTTCCACTTGCGCGTGTCGGTCATCTTGGTGAAGGGCATGTCCTCGCCGACATGGTCCGACGAGTTGAACTGCTTGTAGGCGTTGAGCTGGTTCCAGAGCTTCGCCGGCAGCGGGCAGTACCAGTCGCCGTCCCACATCGCCTCCGCCGCGACCTGCGCCGCCGAGACGAAGGCGAGGGCGTTGACGAAGGTGAGGCCGTTGGTGGTGTCGGTGACCGAGGCGCCCGCGGCGGCGGCGTTCGCCTCGCGCATGATCTCCTCGTCGAAGGCGCGGCCGAGCGCCATCGCGCCCGAGGTGGTCACGACGTCCTTCTCGTTGACGCCGAGGCGCTCGAGGTCCTCCTCGTAGACGTAGTCGAACACCTGCCACTGATCCATGGTGGCGGTGACCTTCGAGCGGCCGCCGTTGACCGGGGTCGCGTCGGACCCGCGGATCAGCTTCTGCGCGGCGACCTTCGCGGCGATGCGCCAGTTGGCCTCGTTGGCCTTGACGTCACCCCCCTGGGTGGTGCCGCGCAGGCGGAAGCCCTTGTGCTGCACCTTGTGGATGACCTGATCGCTGTACCAGGGAGCGAACCAGGCCGGAACCTGCTGCGACATTTCTCGTCTCCGAATGGGATGGGGAGGCGCGTCGCAGGCCGAGGGCCGCAGGCCAGCAGGTCCGGGATGAGCGGAGAGCCGCCGGCCGGCGCGGGTCCATCCCGGGACGGCATGGCGGCGAGCATCGCGCGCCCGCGGGCGCGTTAAGCGCGCCTAACGGGGAGCCCGGACAAAAAAAGGGGGCGCCGCGAACGGCGCCCCGAAGTGCGGGGACGGACTCCACGCGGAACGCCCCCGAGATCTAGCCGGCGAAAAGCTGCTTGTAGAGCGTCTCGGTCTCCTCGGCGAAGGACCGGTCGAACTTGGCGTTCTGTGGGTCGTTGCGCGGGTCGGCCTGGCGGCGCTGCAGCTGCTCGCGCGTGACGCCGCCGGGCGCGCCGCCGCCGGCGCCATTGGCGATGGTCGGGTCGCGCGCCTGGCCGCGCATGAACTCGGCGATCTCGACGCCGACCGAGCCGCCCGCCATGAGCTTCAGCTGCTCGACGGCCGCCGGCGACAGGGCCTTCGCCTGCCCGAGCCCGTCGATGTAGGCGGTCGCGTCCGTGACGCGCGCCTTGATGGCCGCATTCTGCTCGGCGGTCGAGAGGTGGCGCGCATTCGCGGGAACGAGCGCGGCCCGCTCGGCGACCGGATCGACGACGCCATCCATCAGCTTGTGCTCGGTGAAGATGCCGAACACCCGCGGGATGAACTTGTTGAACTGGTCGGCCGGGATGCCGAGCTCGTGCGCGGCCTTGCGCACCTCGCCCCACACGGGGTCCTTGTCGAGGGTCGCGCCGTGCGGGGCGAGCTTGTCGCCCCATTCGGGCTTGTAGCCGTCGGGGTTCTCGGGCGGCGCGCCGCGCTTGGCGATCTCGTCGCGCGAGCCCTTGTAGGCGCCGGCGAGCTTGTCGAGAGTCTCCTTGTCGCTCGCGCCGAGCAGGTGGTCGGGGAGCCCGGCGGGACGGTAGGGGCCAGGGAGTCCACCCCCGCCGCCTTGTCCGCCAGGCTCCCCTCCGCCGCCATTCGGCGACGGCCCGCCGGCCCCGCCAGCCGGCGGATTCCCACCCTCGCCGCCGGCGCCCCCCGCGCCGCCGGCGCCACCGGCGCCGGCCTCGTTCTCGAAGACGACGCCCTGGCGCCAGGGGCCCCCGGCGAAGATCCCGAGTGCGCTAGCGCCGCCGGCGCCTGCCCGGCTGGCTCCTCGTTCGTTCATGCTGACTTCCTTCGGGCTCGGGCGGGACAGCCGCGCCGGCGAGCCCGGCCGACACGACCTGAAGCAGGTAGGCGAACATCGAGTTCTGGCCCTCGCGCATGACGCCCTGCAGGGCCACGGCCTCGGCGCTCATGCCGTGGGCGTAGAGGAAGGCGCCGCGCCGAACCGTGACGTCGGCCAGGAGCTCGAACAACTCCCGGCCGTCCGGCGTGGCATAGACGCGGGCGACGGCGGCCGCCCGCTGCTTGGCCAGCGCCTCCATGCGGTCGACGTCGGCCCGCTGCTCGGGCGTGAGCTGGCGTTCCTTGAACGCGTCCCATCCGTCCCCCGTGGGGTCGAGGGGCTGGTGCACGTTCATGAGCGCGTCGAAGGCGGTGCTCAACACTACACCGCCCTCAGCGCCGGCCGGCCGCCGGCCGCGGGCCGCTGCGGGGCGCCCTGCCCGGCCGCGGCCTCCTGCGCCTGCATCGCCATCATGGCCTTCGCCGCCTCGGCGAGCTGCGCCTTGATGAGCTGGCGCTCCTGCGGCGTCGTCATGTGGCGCACGTCGACGCCCATCTCCTCGCCGATCTCGGTGAGCACGTTCTCGGCGTCGTTCTTGAGGAACAGCCCGAGCGCCTGCGGGCCGCGGATCGACACCACGAGCTGGATGAAGTCGATGATCGCGGACAGGCGCTCCATGCGCATCGCAATGGCGATCGGCGAGACGACGGACACCATGGTCCACAGCTGGTCGAGGCCGATGCGCAGCTTGAGGTCGCCGGCGCGGTGCATGATGTCGATGACGCGGCCGACGACGGGCGGCGCGATCTCGTTGACGAGGCGGCCATAGGCGCCGACGTAGTTCTGCCGGGTGCGGCGCATGCGCGCCATGATCTCCGTGGCGCTGATCGGCGTCGCGCCCTGCTCGGGCAGGCGCTCGTCGTTGAGCGCCGAGCGGATCGACTGGCGCTCGTCGTTCACGATGAGCTCGCCGAGCCGCACGGCGTCGGCCTTGGTGTCGAGGCGCGAGACGTCCGGCCCCATGATGCCGCCGGTGGTGCCCATCGGCCAGAACGAGCCGGGGGCGAGCCGGACGGTGTCGGGGTTGAAGCCGCCCGGGCGATAGGCCCAGATGCCGAGCATCGCGATCGCCGCCGCGCGCAGCATCAATTCCTTGGCCTTGTTGACGGTCTTGGTCGCCGGCAGCGCGAGGAGCGCCGGCCCGCGGCCGTAGGCCTCGCCGGGCACGCGCCAGTAGCGCGGCGTCGCGATCGGCTTGACGTTGAAGGCGCCCTGCACGGCGAAGCGCTTCGAGCCGTCGACCCAGCCGCGATATTCCCAGCGGTCGGTCGCATGATCGAGCATCCACGTCTGATGCGTGCAGATGCGCTCGTAGCGCTTGTTCTCGGCGCTGAAGTCCTCGGGGAAGGCGGCGTTGCGCCAGGTGTCGATGAGGTTCTGGCGCGTCTCCATGGTGCGCCAGTGGATCGCGCCGATCGCGTTGTACGGCCCGAGCTCGAGCGCCATCTCGTCGTTCGGGATCGACTGGAAGCGCACGGGCAGGCTGCGCTTGCCCTCGAAGGTGGCGAGGTAGCCGGTGCCGATGGCGAGATCCGTGCACATCTCGTGCACCGAGGACTCGAACTCGCCGGTCAGCATGACGGCCTGCACGATCGGCTGGATGCGGGCGAGCTCGAGCTTCATCGCCTGCAGGTCGTTCGGCGAGAGCAGCGCCTCGGCGAGCGGGCCGGGCTTCAGCGTGAACCAGTTGGCCCCGAAGAGGTCCTGCTGCAGCTGGCCGGCGAAGCGGAACACCGACTCGACGGCCGTGTTGTCGAACAGGCGGTCCGTGCGCGGCTGCGCCTGGCCGAAATAGGTCGGCGGCCGGCGGAACGGGACGGCGTAGGCATAGGCCTCGTCGTAGAGGCGCTGCCAGGCCATGCGCTCGGTCCACGCCGCCTCGGCGCGCGTGCGCACGGCCTTGAACGCGGCCTCCTCGGGCGGGTCGGCTTTCGGCGTCGGCTTGGGCGTGCGCGCCATGGTCAGCCCAGCGACTCGACGAGCCGGCGCCCGCGCGGGATGCGGCGGATGATGTTGAGCGTGTCCTCCGTCGAGGCCTCGCCGGCCGCCTGCAGCTCGGACTGCTTGGCGACCGCGACTTCCTGGCGCTGGCGCTGGCGCTCGATCTCGGCCGCATCGGTGCCGCCGCCGCCGCCCTTCATGCCGAGAAGGCCCCCGAGCCCGCGCGCCAATGCCGTCATGGTTTGACCTCCCACGTCTCGAACCCGGCGGCCGCCGCGACCTTGCGCATGCCGAGCAGGGCGGCGAGCCGCGCGCCGGGGCGGTGGCCCTCGCGCACGGTCGCCGTCACGATGGTGCCAGCATCGGTGAGGCGGGCGATCGTTAAGCGCGCGAGGCGCACGAGGCCGGGCAGGAAGGGCGCGACGCCGGGCCGGCAGATCATCCACAGCTCGACGGCGTTGCGCGCCGGGTCCGGCAGGAAGCCGACCACCACCTCGAGCGCGCCGGCGCGGTAGAAGCCGACGATCTCCGATCGCACGACCTGGTGCATGAACAGCCGGAACAGGTGCGGCTTGAGCGCCATCGCCATGGAGGCGATCGCGAGCACGTCCTCGAGCGGAGGATCTGTCCGGTGCTCGAGCCTCATACGCTCCACACGTCGAAGTCGGTGCGGGCCGGGCGGCGCACGGGCAGCTGCACGACGTTGCCGGGGCGACCGGCGCGCGCGGCCGACTCGATGACGCCGGCGCGGCCGCGGAAGCCGAGCACGAGGTACTGCAGGGCGTCGTGCGGGTCGGAGTACTCGTCCTTGAAGGGGCGGTCCTCGAGCCGTTCCGTCACGCCGATACGCACGCGGCGGTAGCGGTATTTGCCCGAGAAGCCGGCGATCAGCATGCGGCAGCGCGGGTCGATCAGGAAGGCCGGCGTGTTGGCGTCGATCCGCCGGGCGAGGTAGTGGCGCACGCCCTCGATGCGGATGGCCGGCTCGTTGGTCGGCGCCGGGTCGATGCGGTGGCCGACCGCCTTCATGACGGTTTCGACCCAAGCGAGCTGTCCCCCTGCCTTGTCGGCGCCGTAGAAGCTCGACGGGTCGGCCGACCAGGCGCCGAGCGGGAGCCCGCGGAAGCCGCAGGCGACCGCCGAGGGCTCGCGCACGAGCGCGTCGACCAGCATCTCCGAGAAGCGCTCGGGGCCGACGCCATGACCGGGCACGAGCTCGCCGAGCACGCGCAGCTGGCC
>ERZ761596.58-NODE-58-length-30719-cov-10.404676_pt1 | contig 30719 bp, 35 predicted proteins | sample MGYA00512166_ERZ761596 | MGnify/ENA primary metagenome ERZ761596 (study PRJEB28899, sample SAMN03785556) | bioreactor sludge metagenome | biome: EBPR Sludge; feature: EBPR Bioreactor; material: 0.22µm filtered reactor supernatant | place: Saint Lucia: Queensland...
CGTCACAGGATCCGTCACAGGATCCGTCACAGGATCCGTCACAGGATCCGTCACAGGATCCGTCACACCCGTCACCATGTCGGCGGAGCTTTCCGGCTTGGCGGCTAAGATCGCGCTGCCACCTGTGGGCCCTGCCCTGCACGGCTGGCAAAAACTCGCGTCGGAGGCTGGTCACGGCCTGGCCATTGCTGAGGGCAGGATCATCGCGGCCGATCCGCTGGCAATCCAGGCTCTGAAGGCCGCTGTAGAGCGTGCCGCGCAGGGCTTGAGGCAAGGCAAGGTGGCCATCCCCTGGATGTGGATGCTGCCGGTGTACCAGGAGATCTACACGACCGGCGTGTTGCGGAGAGCAGAGCAGCAAGCGCGTGAAGCGGCCTTGAACGCGCCACCACCGCATGTGCTGCGTGAACAGGCCGAGCGCGAAGCCGAGCAGGCCAGACGTGCCGCCATGACCCAGGAACAGCGCGACGCAGAAGACGCCAAGCAGCAGGCCGACCTGGATCGCATCTTGCGACGAAGCCCACGCGAGGTGCCACATGCCGCATGACCACGACCGCGGAGGAGGCGCAATAAGCGGAGGTATTCGGACGCGACTACGCGAGGGGAAGCCCACGCCACGCGCTCAGGCGGAAGCAGCCCAGCTTGTGCGCGTGCCACCGAACGACGAGTTGATGGAGCGGGCCGTACTGGGAGCCATTTTGCAGGAGCCCCAGCACGCCTACGACGACGTGGTGGAGTCCGGGCTGAAGGTTTCGGATTTCTACCGGGAGAAGCACCAGGAAGTGTTCCGCGTCATTGAGAAACTGCGGGGACGTGGGGAGCCTGTAGACGTGCTGACGGTCCATGCCGAACTCAACGCGGCGGGTGTGGCCGACAAGGTGGGCGGGGCGGCCTACCTGAACGAGCTGTGGGACAGCGTGCCCAATCCGCGACATGCGGCCAAGTACGCCGCTGTGCTGCGCAACAAGTCGCTGATACGCCAGATGATCGCCATTTCGCACGACGCGGCGGGCAAGGGCTATGAAGAGGCTGGCGACTTTCCCGAGTTGATCGGCGAGTTGCAATCCAAGCTGATTTCGCTCGCCACTGCCGATCTACGTCGCCCATTCCGTGGGGGGGCCGAGATGGTGAAGCTGGTGCTGGATGAGGTGGAGCGCCGCCAATCCCTCGGCAATGGCATTTCGGGGGTGCCATCTGGCTTTACCGATCTGGACTACAACTTCACCAAGGGATTCCAGCCGGGATCTCTGGTGATTGTGGGTGCGCGCCCGGCGATGGGCAAGACGGCCTTCGCCTTGAGCATGGCCACCAATGCCGCGATGGAGCACGGCAGGAGTGTGGCCGTGTTCAGCCTTGAGATGGACGCGACGGAGTTGGGTCTGCGCTTGCTGGCCGCCCGGGCCAGCCTGAATGTCCAGAGTCTGCGCAGCAATGGCTACAAGCCGAGTGTGGCGGACTGGGAGCGGATCATGGTGGCGACTCAGGCCATCAGCCGCAGCCGGCTCTTCTTGGACGACTCCGCGCCACTACGGCCAAGCGAGATCGGTGCCAAGTGCAGGCAGATCCACCACAGGCATGGCTTGGATCTGGTCATCGTGGACTATCTTCAGCTGATGGGCCACGACGGCAAGATTGACAGCCGGGAGCAACAGATTAGCAGCATCAGCCGGGCCTTGAAGCTATTGGCCCGCGACCTGGGCATTTGTGTGATCGCTCTGTCGCAGCTCAACCGCGAGCTGGAGAAGCGCGCCGACAAAAGGCCTACGTTGTCGGATCTGCGCGAGAGTGGCGCCATTGAGCAGGATGCCGACATCATCCTGTTCCTGCACCGCGAGGGATACTATCGCGATCTACGCGGTGCAGCAGGAGATGGACAGGTAGGAGCCTCACCCACCGATGCGACCGCCGCGGAGCTGATCGTGGCCAAGCAGCGCAGCGGCCCAACGGGGATCGTTCAGCTGACCTGGCAGGCATGGTGTACCCGTTTCGACAACCGCTTGCCCGACGCGCGTCCCTACTCCGCCCCCATGCAGACGAGGTTGACGTGAATGGCTTGGCTCTATGTGCCGGAATCGGCGGCCTTGAACTCGGGGTCGGGCTCGCACTCGGGGAAGACTACCGCACCGTGTGCTGGGTTGAGCGTGATCCCTACGCAGTCGCAGTCCTACAGTCACGAATGCGAGACGGGCGCTTGCACGACGCCCCAATCTGGGATGATGTGTCCACCTTCGATGGGAGTCCGTGGAGCGGCCAAGTTGACCTCATCACAGCGGGTTTCCCATGCCAGCCCTGGAGCAAAGCCGGGCGTCGAAAAGGCGTTGCCGACGAGCGATGGATCTGGCCCGACATTGCAACAATCATCGAAGCCGTATCACCACGACTCGTCTTCCTCGAGAACGTATCCGGCTTGGCAACTGGTGGCGGGGCCGAGATGGTTGAGGCAGACCTCGTTCGCCTCGGCTATGAGGTGTCCGCTGTCATGGTCGAGGCTTCAGCTGCTGGCTTGCCGCACCGCCGGCGCCGGCTTTTCATTTTGGGTCACGCCAATCGCCATGGACGAGTCGGGACGCGGATACACCTTCAATCGCGGGGACAGGAACTGCCCTGGGCTCACTCTACCCGGCCAAGCACGGACCTGGGGCGAGTGGTGGGATGGCGGGTGCCTGGGTTCTCCGACTCGCCCCAAGCGTGGTCGGCCTGGCTTGAGCGCTGGCCACAGGCTGAACCCTGCCTTCGTCGAAGTACTCATGGGCCTTCCTCTGGGGTGGACCGAAACCGCATCCGCGTACTCGGCAATGCTGTTGTCCCTGAATGTGCGGCACTTGCCTTCACATACCTACTCAGCGCTGCCCAATGACGAGGAGGAGGAGTGACCTTAGCTGAATACCAGGCTCACATGCGGCGTACCTACGGGGAGCGCGACGCCGCCCGAGAGGTGGCCATGAGCATGACCCCCGCCACCGCTCGCGTCCACTCCCGCCCGCGCCCCGTGCGCCAGCCCGTGCTGCGCCGCGTGCGTCCGCCGGCGCCGCCGCCGTGCTTCGGGAAGGCGCGCTGCAAGGATCTGCGCCCCGAGCCCGAGGGCTACGATGGCCCCGCGTGCTGCAAAATGACCGTGTGCAGGCGCCCCGCCACCAACTTCACCACCATTTGGGGGAGCCGATGAACGCCATGATTGTCCTCTACAACATCCCGCCGCGAGGCACCGTGCCGGAAGTCAAAGCGCCGCCGGGTCTAAAGCCGCGAAAGGGTGACACATGAAATGTTGTGGAGGCTGCCTGTTCTACATCAACGGCACGTGCGACATGGGCATGAAGCACAGACCGCTGGCGTCCGATAGCTGCCATCGCTGGGCAGACAGGACACCGTGGACAGAGGTGGAGCTACAGCCTCCCGCCACGGGGTGGGGTGATACCTACACACCAATCGCTGCGCCTCACAACGCCGACGCCGACATCGCGCGCGGAAACGCCATCATCGACGAAGCCGCCTCGGCCACGGGCGTGGCACGCGACGCTATCGTCAGGCGCCGTGCAGGACGCCCGCCATCAGGTGCCGCTGACGCGTTCCATGCACGCACGCTGGCAGCCGTGTGGCTACGCCAGTCGGGCATACGCCTTGATGTAATCGCCTTCGTCCTGCAGGTGAGCAACCTGCGTTTCGTGTTCAACCGCTCCCGTGTGGCCCGCGCACGCGAGCGCTTCGGCGTGGATGTGTGGGAAGCGCCCCGGCGCCAGCGTGGCAGGCCCCCCAAGTCACTCTCATCCTCTGCAACTCCTCCTCCACTTGACGCCGATGGCCGCTCGCAAACCGCTCGCAGCTAGCTCTGCCCCGCAGCCCCTCATCGAAATGCGGCTGGTGGCAGATCTCAAGGCAGCGCCATACAACCCGCGCCAAATCTCCAAGGAGGCCATGGCTGGTCTGAAAGCCAGCATCAGTCGCTTCGGGCTCGTGGACCTCATCGTGTGGAACCGCCGCACGGGACACGTCGTCGGAGGCCACCAGCGCCTGACAGTGCTGCGCGAGCAGGGCGTGATCGAGACGCCCGTGGTGGTGGTGGACTTGGCCGAGCAGGAGGAGAAAGCGCTCAACGTCACCCTGAACAACAAGGCAATTCAGGGGGAATTCAACGAGGAGCTCCAGGCGATCCTCGACGAGCTGCGCACCGACGAGCAGCTGTTCGCCGACCTTCACCTAGCGGAGCTTGACGCGGTGGTGGAGAGCCTGCGCGACCAGCCTCCGATGGACGACGACGACGTGCCGGAGCCCCCCGCAGTCCCGATCACGAAGCGCGGCGACCTGTGGGTGCTGGGTAACCATCGCTTACTGTGCGGCGACAGCACCAATGCGGAAGACGTGCGCCGGCTCATGCAGGGGGAGCGCGCCGAGCTCTTCGCCACCGATCCGCCCTACTTGGTCGGTTATGACGGGAGCAACCACTTCAACAGCGCTGCGCACACCAAATTTGTCCACGACGACACCTACGGCAAGACCTGGGATGACGCCGATCCCAACAGCACGTTGTACCGCGACTTCGTGCGGGTGGCAGTGGCCGAGGCCATCACCGACCGGGCCGCTTGGTACTGCTGGCACGCCAGCGTCCGGGCTTCGCTGCTGGAGGCGGCTTGGGTGGCGGCTGGGGCCTTCGTCCACCAGCAGATCATCTGGGCCAAGAGCCAGCCGGTGCTAGGGCGTAGCTGGTACCTGTACGCGCACGAGCCCTGCCTGATGGGCTGGATTCGTGGCAAGAAGCCGGTGCGAGTGGCAGACGAGCACCCCAGCACGGTCTGGGCGCTGCCGTCCAAGCCGCGCACCGAGGAGATCGGCCACCCCACGCCGAAGCCGCTGGAGGCCTTTGGCATTCCCATGCGCCAACACACGAAGCCGGGCGCGCTCTGCTACGAGCCCTTTGGCGGCTCTGGTTCCCAAATCATCGCAGCGGAGAAGCTCAATCGGCGCTGCTACGCCCTGGAGATAAGCCCAGTCTACTGCGATGTGATCGTGGCGCGTTGGGAAGGTGTCACGGGGCAGAAGGCGGAGCGCATTTCCGCTGACGGAGACTGACCATGAAGGGAGGGCGACCCACAAAGCTGACAAGGGAGATCGTGGACAAGATTGTCCGCCTGGTGGGTGTAGGAAACTACATGGAGACGGCTGCGGCGACATGCGGCATCAGCAAGGACACGCTCTACCGCTGGCTTAAGCAGGGTGCCAGGCAGGGCAAGGGCCTCGCGCGCGATCTGGCTGATGGTGTCTACGAGGCAACCGCCCGCTGCGAGGCGCACGACGTGGCCTTCATGCACAAGGCCGCCGAAACCGACTGGCGTGCCGCTGCGTGGCGCATGGAACGCCGCAACCCCGAGCGTTGGGGACGCGTGCGCATCGAGCACACCGGCGCGGATGGCGGGCCCATTCAGGTCCAGGCGGACTGGCGGGCGGAGCTCGGCGGAGTGGTGTACAGCGAGGAGGCGCGCAGTGCCTTGGCTACCCTGGTTAGCCTGCAAAGCAGGGCACCAGCCCTCGTGCCGGACCAGCCAGACGTGGCGCTCGCTCCAGCAGCTCGCAAAGCGCCTCGCAAGCCAAAGCGCAAGAGAAAGCAGCATGGCAAAGTCGCTGGCTAAACCGCGCGGGCAGGACAAGATCATGCAGGCCATTCACCCGCAGGCATGGCGCGCCAGCTTGCCGGCATTCGCCAACCGCGTATCAGGTGGCCACTGGGAGCCCTACAACTATCTCGTTTGGCTCGCGGCCGAGATTGAGCGTGCGGTGGTGAATGGTGGCGGTCGGCTGATCCTCAACATGCCACCACGGCACGGGAAGAGCGAGATGATCTCCCGGTGGTTGCCGGCATGGTTTCTGGAGTGGTGGCCCTACAAGCGCGTGATTCTGGCATGCTACGGGGACGATCTGGCCAACAACCACAGTCGCTTCGTTCGCGACCAGTTCATGGACAACCCCTTGTTCACGGCAAAGGTGCGGACTGACAAGAATGCGGCCGGGGAGTGGCTACTGGATACCTGTGACAAGCAGGGCAGGCCGCTGCGAGGCGGTGGCGGGATGCTGGCCGCCAGTACCGGCACGGGCATCACCGGGCGTGGCGGGGACCTCATTATTGTGGACGACCCCTACAAGGACTGGTCCGATGCGCACAGCGCCGCGTCTAACCGGAACCTGATCGACTGGTGGCGCAGCACCTTGGTAACCCGCGCGGAGCCGGGCGCCACCATCGTGGTGGTGCATACCCGGTGGCGGCAGGATGACCTGACGGGATGGCTCTTGTCTGAGCCAGGTGGGGAGCGGTGGCGGCACTTGCGGCTGCCGGCGTTGGCGGAAGCCAATGACCCACTCGGGAGGCGCGAAGGACAAGCCCTGTGCCCCACGCGCTATGACGAGGCGCACCTGGCCTTTCAACGCGACCTGGAAGTGGGGCCCTACATGTTCGCCGGCATGTACCAGCAGAGCCCGGCGCCCGCAAAAGGTCAAATCTGGTTGCGCGACGAGATCCGCCACTACACGCCTGCTACGCTGCCCAGCACCTTCGACAGCCAGGTGCAAAGCTGGGACCTGACATTCGGTGCCACTGGCGAGGGCAACAGCTATGTCGTCGGGCAGGTGTGGGGCCTCAAAGGCAACGACAAGTACCTGCTCGACCAAATGCGCTTCAAAGGCAGCTTCCCCCAGCAGCTGGACGCGGTGCAGACTTTGGCCGCCAAATGGCCAGACGCGCGTCCGATTCTGATTGAGGAGAAAGCCAGCGGTAAGCCACTGATCGATACATTGCAGAAGCACATCGGCGGCCTGCGCCCTGTACGCCCCGATGGAAGCAAGCTCGACAGGGCACATGCGGTCAGCGTGGATTTTCGTGCTGGCCTGGTTCATGTGCCAGCCATCGACAGCGTGCCGTGGGTTGCGGCCCTGCTCAACGAGTGGGTGACCTTTCCGAACGCCTCAAACGACGACCAGGTGGACGCGGCGACGCAGGCGTTACAGCACTTTGCTCTCCACAGGCCGCAGCCATTCATCGTGCAGTGGTTCTGAAAATCGGTCGGTTTTGACCCGGGCTTCTCCGCCGGCCAGAGTCCGGTTTGACGGCGCACGCCGCGACGTCAGGAGGCACATGGGCCTTTGGGATTGGGTACGCAATAAAGCCGCCTCGTACCTGCAACTGGAGCAGAAGCGGGCCATCGTCACAGACTTTGGCTCATCGCCCGGTCTCATGTCGGGGCTGCCTTACCGCTCGGCGTGGACGGCCTTTAAGGCCATCCGTCAGGGCCTGCAGAGCAGCAGCACGGTCTATGCCTGCTGTCGCAAGATCACCATCGCTGCAGGCAGTGTGCCATGGCTCGTGGAGGTGCAGGACCGCAAGGGCCAGTGGGAGGTGGACACCAAGCACCCACTCAACATGCTGTGGGGAAGCCCAAACCCCTTCATGTCTACCTCCGATCTGGTCAAGCGCATGACCATGCACATGCTGCTGGCAGGCAACTGTCTGGTCATCAAGCACCGCTCCGACGAGGGCATTCCGTTGGAGCTTTGGCCGGCGAACCCGGACACGCTCTTCGTGGTGCCGGACGCCATCGAGTACATTTTGGAGTACCGCGTTTCCCCGTCGGTGCAAGCATTCGGACATCTTCCGTCGGGCTACTCTCCTCGCGACATTCTGCACGTGCAGCTTGATCCCGATCCGGCCAACCCCTACTGGGGGCTATCGCCAATCGAGACAGGCGCAAACGCCATCGATACCGAGTCGCGGGCCGTCAAGTGGAACCGCAACGCGATGGAGCACCGCACGTTGCCTGACGGCATCCTGAGCTTCAAGCGCGACCTGAGCATCGACGCCTACAAGCTGATCCGCGAGGAGGTCGATAAGCGCGGCGGTTCTGAACACGCACGGCGCTTTCTGATTATCGGGAGCGAAGCCAGCTTTGCACCGGGCCCCCAAACGTCGGCGGTGGACCTGGACTTCATCGAAGGTCGCCGCCTGACCCGCGACGAAATCTGCGGTATTTTCGGCGTTCCCAGCGTGTTGATTGCCACGAGCGAGGGCACAGCGTTTGCAAACCAGAAGGAGGCCCGCAAGCTGTTCTGGCAGGAGACCGTCATTCCGCTGCTCATCCAGATGCAGGAAGCCATCAACCGGAGCATCGCGGCGGAGTGGGGCGAGGATGTGCGCATTCGCTTCGATGCAAGCAAGGTGCCAGCCATGCGCGACGTGCTGGCAGACTCAGTGCCTTTGATCGACGCGCTGGCGCGCCAGGGTGTGCCGTTCAAGACCATCAATGCCGTGTTGCAGCTGAACATCCCCAGCTTTCCGGGCGACGAAACGGGCTACCTGGCCGCCGGACTCGTCCCGACCGCCGCCATGGGCTACGATCCCCAGGGTGGCGCTCCCCCCGCCACTGGCACCCCGGAACAGTCCGCGTCTATCAGCGGTGCTGCCGATAAGCTCCTGACGGCGCTGGGCACCGACTGATGCGGCTGGCGACGCCGCTGCCGGCGCAGTACTTGCTGCGCGCACAAGCGCCCAAGTCACCGCTTCCCACACCAGTGTCCGGCAAGTGGGCCTCGGCACAGGTGCCGGCAGCCCTTGACGCGCTGGTGAACTCGGACGTGCCGGATACCACGCGTATACTGGTGCGCACGTGGAACGCAGCCAAGGACGACCCCTCCTTTGGCGAAATCCAGCGCGCCATCGAGGCGGGAACGCTGACACGTGGTGACGTGGAGGAGTGGCAGGCCAAGTACAACGCACGCCTCGAGGGCGAACTGCTGGCCAAGCAGCAGAACGCCGCTCGAATCGGTGCAGCCGCCACAGCAACGGCGGTAGCGGCTGGCACCGGGCAGCACATCTACTACGGCCACGTCTCAAAGGTGCTGGACGCCTATGTCCAGCAACACACCGCCGCGCTCGTGGTGGACATCGGGGAGCAACAGCGCAACGCACTCAAGTTCCTGGTGCAGCGCTACGTCGTCGAATCGCCGATCAATCCGCGTGAGCTCGGAAAGATCGTGCGGGCCAGCATCGGCCTGACGGACGTGCAAACAAGCAACCTGGCGCGCTTCCGCGACACGCTGTCCCGAGCCGGAAGCGACCCGGCCAGCATCGACAGACAGGTGTCCCTGTACGGCGACCGGATGCTGCGTATGCGGGCCGAGCGCATTGCGCGCACCGAGACCGCCTTCGCTTTCAACGAAGCCGGCTTCACCATCGTGCGGGAGGCGCGGGACGCAGGCGCCTTCACGGGTGAACTGCGCAAACGCTGGTCCACAGCGGGCGACGAGATGGTCTGCAAGATGTGCTCGGCGATGGACGGAAAATCGGTCGGTTTTGACGAGAATTTTGATTTGCCGTTCGGTGGCCTCGTCGTTCGGGTTCCACCCGGACACCCCTGGTGCCGATGCACCGTCATCTACTTCGAAGCATGAGCCCCGCCAGCCTGCACACCCAGACCCGCAAGGAGCAAACGGCGCTGCCCGTCAAGGCTGCGTCGGCTGGCGGCCAGCGCTTCATCGAGGGCTACGCTTCGGTCTTTGGCAACGTGGACACCTACGGCGACAGCGTACAGCCGGGCGCCTTTGACCACGCCGCCAACAGGGGACGCGACATCCCCCTGCTGTGGCAGCACGACGACCGCGAGGTCATCGGGCTCGTGAAGGAGTGGCGCGAAGACGATAAGGGGCTCTGGTTCAAGGCCGAGGTCTACCCCGAGATTCAGCGGGGCAAGGAAATCCTGGTGCTTGCCGAGCGCGGTGCGCTTCGTGGCGTGTCGTTCGGGTTCAAGACGCTCGAGTTCGATTACGATCCCGAGCGCAAGGCCGAAGACGGGCGCCCGGTGTGCAACCTGACCAAGCTGCACTTGGCGGAGATCAGCCCCGTCACATTTCCCGCAAACCAGTTGGCCGCGATCAACGCGGTGAAGTCCATGAAGATCGTCCGCTTGAAGTCCGGTGAACTGGCCCGCGTGGTGTCTGCCAAGGCCGAGGCCGGTGAGGTTGCCGTTGGCGACTTCATCACATGGGGCGACGACGACGCGCCCACCGTGGGGGTGGTCGATGTGATCTTGACTGCCCCCAGCGAGACTGCGCCGCTCCCTGAGGGTGTTGTCCCGACGGAGGCGGCGCCGGTCGTGCTGGCCACGCAGATGGCGGCCACCGACGAGGGGCTCTGGATGCGCACCGAGGATCAGGTCGCGCTGGCGATGTCCGAGGTGACGCGCATTGACCCGCTGCCGATGGACGACGCGACGGGAGAAAACGCCGCCGACACGGATGCGGACACCGACAAGGACGAGCTCGAAGCGGAAGCCAGCGCAGGCGAGTCCCTCACGCTGACCGCCGAGCAGTCCACCAAGCTGCGCGAAGCCCTGGCCGGCATTCAGACTTTCTGCACCGAGATCCTGCCGATCTTGGGCGCGACCGCACCCGCCACCCCGCCGCCCGAAGCCGAGGCGAGCGCCCCTTCCAGTGTCCCCAAGTCCGCGCTGCACGCCGTCCGTCGCGCGACCGCTCGCCTCGCCTCCCTCTCCCGCTAACAGGCACCCCCATGACCATCGCCGCCGGCGCCGCCACCCCTGACGCCTTCACCCAGGCATTTGCCAAGTTCGAGGACGCCGTCGTCAAGACGGTGGACAAGCAGAACGCGGAGCTCAAGAAGCACGGTGCCGTCTCGGCGGCCACCAAGAAAGAGCTCGATGGCATCAACGCTCGCTACCAGGATCTTGCCGGCCAGTACGGCGAGCTCAAGGGCCGTTTCGATCAGCTTTCGTTGAAGCTGGGGCGCCCGGCGGTGGCCATGTCGCCGGGGCTGTCGAAGATGCTGGGGCAGGACGCCCAGTTGCAGGCCCAGGCCAACGCCCGCAAGAACGCCTCGCAGTTCCTCTTCGACCAGATCAAGTCCTGGTACGACGACGAGAATGTCCGCAAGGTGCTTCTGGAGACTCCGCACCACGGGCTTCAGGGCCGCACGTTCGAGGCCAAGGCGGCCCAAAGTGGGAATTCCAACCGCTACAGCAGCTTGGCCCGCAAGGCCGCGCTGGGCGACTTCACCAGCGGTGGCCTGGACGCGCTTCGCTTGATCGCGATGGGCGAGCGTGTGCAGGAGCTCATGTACAAGCCCGCCGAAGGCGCGCAGGTGCTCGACCTGTTCCCGACTTCGCGCACGAGCTCGGACACGGTGTACTTCACCCGCGAGAAGAACTTCGCGGCCATGCACGCGGCCATCACCGCCACCGCCAGTTCTGGGCAGGACCAGGTGGCGGTGGCCAACGTCACCGGCTTCTACGTCGGCCAGCCCGTCACCCTGCAGCGCGACCTGTCCAACGGCACCTCGGTTGTTGAAACTGGCACCGTGGCCAGCATCAACGAGGACACGAAGACCCTGACCCTGGAGTCGGAGCTCGCCAACAGCTTCCCCGCCGGCACCACGGCCATTCCCTGCTACGTGTGGTCGGTGAAGTACGGCACGGCGCCGTACACCAGCATCAAGCCGCGCTCCAAGTTCGACGTGGAAGCCAGCAGCACGCCCGTGGTGACGCTGGCCTCGCTGCTGGAACTGCCCCGTCAGATCTTCATGGACTACGAGCAGGTGCAGGCCACCGTGCAGCTCCGCATGGTGCAGGCCATGCTGCGCAGCCTGACCCGCCAGGTGCTGTTTGGCAGTGGCGCGGCGAACAACATGCTGGGCTTGTTCACCAACCCCGACACCGGCAGCTACACCCAGCTGAGCGGCCAGACCATCATCGACGCCATGCGCAAGGCCCGCACCGTGGCGCGGCTTTCGCAGTACGAGGTGGACGCCGCGATCCTGTCCCCGACCGACTGGGAGACGGTGGAACTCACCAAGGACGAGTTCGGACGCTACCTCTTCGGCTCCATCTCGGACGGCGCGCAGCAGCGTCTGTGGCGCATGCGCGTGGTGGAATCCACTGACATGCCCGCTGGCCAGGCGCTGGTCGGCGCCTTCGGCCTGGGCGCCATGCTCTGGGACCGCGAGGCTCCCGGCGTGCAGGTCTTCGAGCAGAACAAGGACAACGTGGAGACCAACATGATCACCATGCGCGCGGAGCAGCGGGCGGCCTTCACCACCTACCGCCCCGAAGCCTTCGTCAAGGTCACCCTCCTCGAGGACGGCGAGTCCGCGTAATCCCATGAGCCTCCTCCCCGTGCGCTTGAGCCGCCCCGTTTCCATCGGCAACCGCCAGTACCGCGTGGGCGATTGCGTCCACGTGGACACCTACGTGGCTGATGGGATGGTGCGGCGCGGCGAGGGGGCCATCCTTTCCAGTGGCCGGCCAGCGACACCGGCCAAGCAGACCAAGGCGGCCACCGCCGAGGCTCTGCAAAGGTCCGCTCCTGTGGCTGCCGTGGTTGTCTCGCGTCAAAGCGAGCCGGCATCGGCACCACAGGTGGCGGAACAGGCGCCCAACGCGCCGAAGGTGGCCAAGGCGCCACGCGCCAGCAAGTCGAGGTGACGGCGCATGATGGCCAACCAGATTACGGCCCCGCCGGCGCCGTGCTTCGTCATCGACGACTTGTCGTGCGGTGGCGCGCAGACCGCCACGCTGCGCTGGACGACCTGGCTACCCGAGTGGGTACGCGAAAGGACTAGCATCGTCGTCAGTCAGTGGCCACGCGACCGTTGGACCCTGGCGGACATTGCCGCGCAAGATCGGCTGGTGGCGCCCATCGTGCGTGAGCCGCCCGCTCAGGCCACGCGCTTCGTGCTATCATTTGCCCATCCGGTGGAAGGGCAGCCGGGCAGCCGGCACGCGGTGGTGCTGCACGGCTGCGACGCGAAGCAGAGCGAGCGTATGACGCAGGGTATCCGGGGCGCCGACCTGTGGCCGGTTTCGCACGCTGTGGCCCGCACGCACCGTGACTGGGCAGCCGAGAACGGCCACCGCATACGGGGCATTCTGCGCCCGCCGCCCACCACGCGCAACGCGGTGCTCGCGGAGCCCGAGGGCGTGGAGCCGCAGCGCAATGGCCGCATTCGCGTTCTGTTCCGCAGCCGCATGTGCAGCGAGAAGGGCGCGCACATCTTGGCCACCATCCTGGCGCTGGAGCCGCGCATTGAGCTGCACGTGCAGGCCGGGCTGGACCCCGACCACGCCGACACCGTGCGGGCATGGCAGGAAGGCGCCGTGCAGAAACTGCGCGACGAAGGCAAGGCCCTTGGCGTCTCCGAGCGCCTGCACATCGGCGCCTTTACCTACGAGCTCAACCCGCACAGCATGATCGCGGCCAAGCCCGACGTGCTGCTGCTGCCCTCCAAGGCCGAAGGGCACGGGCTGGTGGTTGCCGAAGCCATCCGCGCCGGCATTGCCGTCGCCTGTACCGACGCCGGGGGCTTGGCCGAGTTCGCGCACGACGGCGAGGACGCAGCCCTGTTTGCGTGGAGCGATGACGCGCAGGATCTTGCACAGCGTGCCGTGCGCGCCATTCTTCGCGCCGCCACCTTGCAGCGCGGGGCCCGCTGGATTGAGCCCGAGGACTGGGCTGGCGACGGGCACCGCGAGCATTGCTTGCCGGCGCTTCTGGAGGCCTGTGGTGCCAGCATCTCCCCCGGTGGTGCCGACGCCCGCGTTACGGTGGGCGTGCGCTTTCACGTCGGCGGCCGCCTGGACTGGCTGGACCAGTGCATGGGCTCCCTCGCCGGCCAGACCTACCGCGACTTCCGCACCCTGCTGTGCATCGACGGCTTTGCCGAGGACGCCGCTCGCGTGGCCGCCCGTTACGGCGTGCCCTTCGTCTGCACCGACGTGGCGCCCTGCATCGCCAACATGAGCCGCGCCTTCCGCTACGGCCTGGAGGCGTGCCGATCCGTCTGGTTCAAGCCACTGGACTTCGACGACCGCCTCTATCCGGGTTACCTGGAGCGGGCGGTGGACGTGGCAGAGGCGGACGGGCTGGACCTCTACGCCTCCCGCATGTGCATCGCCGACGAGGACGGCACCGTGCGCGGTGAAGCGGAGTGGCCCGAAGCCATCCCCATCGAAGCGCTGGCCAGCGACGACGTACACCAGAACCCAATCCCGCACTTGTCGGTGCTTCTGCGCGCCGAGGCCGCGCGGAAGGCTGGCAACTACCTCATGTCGGCGCCCGCTCCCGGCGACGACGACCGTAGCCTGTGGCAGCGCATGTACAGCAATGGCTGCACCATCTGGCGCGACAGTGCGGCCCTGGTGGCCTACCGGCTCTCGCCCGAGCAAAGCTCGCAAGCGCAGTACCGCGCCGTCACCGGCAACGCCACGCGACCCACGGAGCAACGAATCAGCAGCGCCCTGCGGCGCAACAAGCCCCCCGCTCGCTCGGCGTCCGTGGAGCCCGCCAAGATTCTTCCGCGCATGGCCATCGCGGACGTGCAGAGCTTGGTGCAGGCACCCCCGGACGGGGCGGACGAGCTTCCGCGCTTGTTGCTCTACACCGAGCGTTTTCTGCCCTACCTGGCTGGCTCGGAGCTCTACGCGCTCACGCTGTGCCGCGAGTTGCAGGCCAAGGGCTGGCGCTGCGCGGTGGCGACTCAGTCGCGGCACCCCAACGGCGCTGTGGTGGCCAACTGGAGCGGCGTGCGCACCTACCACGGGATCAATCCGAGCACGCGCGATGGCCTGCACCGCGTTCTGCGCGAGTGGCGCCCGGCGGTACTTCTGACCCAATCGGAGCTCGCCGAGGCTGCTCTGCTTCAGGCGCGGGACGCTGGCATTCCCGGCGTGGTCATCGCGCACTCCCCAGCCGCAGTGGAATGGCTGAAGCGCTACCGGGCCAAGCCGAGGCTTGTGGTCGTCAACTCCAAGGTGTTGTACGCCGCTGCGCAGAGCCTGCGATGCCCGGTGATGGCCGTGCAGCCCCCGGTGGACATCGAGCGGGCGACAAGCTCGACCGGATGCCCGAGCCCCGAAAACCGCCCGAATCTGGCTTTGGTGGGCCTGTCGGCCAACAAAGGAGGCGACATCCTGCCTGGCATTGCCCGCGAGCTTCCAGGTGCCTTTCTGTGCGCCGTGGAGGGTAGTTACGGGAAGCAGCTGGTCCCACGTGGCATTGCCAACGTGCGCGTGCGACCCAACGGTCCCATTGCCGAGGTGCTGGCCGACACGAAGCTGTTGCTGATGCCTTCGGTGTCTGAGACCTTCGGCATGATCGGTGTTGAAGCGCAGTCGCAGGGTATTCCCGTGGTGGCCACTGACCTGCCCGCGCTTCGTGACAGCCTGGGCGGTGGCGCCGTCTTCGCCGCCAGTCGCACAGCGTCTGCCTTCGCGCAAGCCGTTGGCGAGGCGCTGCGCCGCTACCACGAGCTTAGCGCACTGGCCCTTGAGAACGCCCAGAGCCAGGCGCAGGTCCACGCAGCACAGGTGGAGCAGTTAAGCGCCGCGCTGCGCGAAATCGGGGGGATACATGGGCGCGATTGAGTCCCGCAGCATCCTGACAGCCGACAAGCTGCGCGACTCCATGCGCATCAAGGGTTACGACCCTGACGACAACGACAGCCTCATCGAGGCCGTTGTGCTGGCTGCCAAGCAGTGGGCAGACCAGTACTGCAACAACGACTTCTTGGCATCCGACGGCACGACGGAACTTGCCATTCCGGCCCCCGTCGAAATGGCGGTGTTTCGCATTGCTGGCGAGTACTTCGAGCGGCGTCAGGCAGGCGTGTCGTCGGTGCGCGTGGGCAGCATCGAGCAAGCAGTGTCGATCGAGCAGGTTGACGACGATGTGAAGCGATCCTTGTCGCTCTACCGCCGCATTCCGGGTTTTTGATGCCACCTCCCATCACCGTCACCACAACCTCAACCGGACCGGGCCTCGCTCCTGCGATGGTTGCGGCCATGCAGGCCGACGGCTCCCATGTCATGGTTGGCGTGTTTGAGGGGTCAACACGCGCCCTGTACGGTGGCGCGCGTCCAACTGGATCAGGTCACCAGGCGCCCCTGATTGCGGAGTACGCCACCATTCACGAGTTCGGCACCGCTGGCGTGCCCGCCAAGGCATTCATGCGCACAGGCGTGGCCAACGCTGCTGCCAGCATCAACGCCAAGATGGCCAAGGCCTGGGACGACATGCTGGCAGGACGCGCCCCTGAGGTGGCGCTTGCGCCGGTGGCCATTCTCGGACAGGCCGCGATCAAGGACAGCATCCGGGCCTTTGGCTTGATCGACACTGGCGCCATGCGCAATTCGATTCTTTGGGAGATCCGCCAGCGTACGCGCGTGCTCAAGAAGGGACCGGGGAGGCGCCATTGATTCCCATCGGTCATCAGTCAAAGTTGATCGCCGTGCGCGACACCGGCTCGTGGGTGGACGGCTCGTGGGTGCCGCGTGTGGAGCGCCTGGAGTTCACTGGCAGCTTACAGGGCGCGCGCTACTGGGATCTCAAGATCCTGCCCGAGGGTTACGACCGCTCGGGCGTGGCGTTTCGGCTGTTCACAGCGTTTCGTCTGCTCCCCGCTCAGCCGGGCGACCGCGAGGCACGGTTGCCGGCAGTGCAGACTGGAAACAGTAAGACGGTTGGCGGCGCGCGCACCTCCGACATGCCGCCCCTGACCGCGCGGCAAGACATGGTAGAAATCCCCGACGAGCCCTGGGTGCAAATGCGCTTTGACGTGTTCGAGGTCAACCCGACGGGCGCCCTCTACGTCACCGGCGCCGCGCGTCTGACACACCACGAGTACATCCTGGTGGAGCGGAGGATCATCGACCGATGAGTCGCACGCACTACGAACTCGCACTGCAAAAATGGGTCTCGGCAGTCGTGGCCGACCTCTACAGCCTCCCGCAGGTGGTGCAGCTGCGCCTGACAGTGGTGGACCTCGACCGCTACTACGTCCTGCTGTTCAACGACGCCCCGAGCTACACCAATGTGCTGGTGTCTACGGTGGCGGTGCCGGGCGATACGGTTACGACGATCCGCAACCGGCTGCTTGCCCTGGTCAATGCCGACGCGCGTCTGCCCGTTGCCAGCGCCCCGCTCGGCGACGAATCGGGCCTACTGCTCACGGGGCGCGGTTCCAATAGGTGGACGGTGCAGGCCGGGTTGAGTACTTCGGCGAGCGATGCTTTCGACGTGGAGGTGGATGCCTTCGACGCCCAGTTGGTGGCCGAGGCACAGACATGCACCGTCATCTTCGCCAACGACAAGGGGCCGCGCCCAGCCGAACCTTTCATCTCGCTGCAGTGCGTGATCCATACGCCAACCGGCGTCGGGGAGGAGAAGGTCTTGACGCTCGTCGGGAGCGACGACAACGGCACATGGCAGAACGATCAGCGCTATGACGGCGTGTGCGATGTGGCCTGCTACGGCCCCGACAACCAGCGGATGCTGCACAGCCTGCACGCCGCGAAGTGGGCGCCACTGGACCCCGATGTGCTGGAGCTCGCCGGCGTGGATGTGATCGACATCGCCACACTGGCCAGTGGAGCCGATCAGGATGACACCCTGTGGCACAGCCGCAGTTTGGCCGAGCTTCGCTTTCGCTACACCTACCGCGTCAGCGCGACGCTGCCGGTGGTGCGCACTGTTGATCCGACTCCCTCTCTCTCACCTGGAGCCTAGCCAATGGGCGCACTCGACAACATCGCCGTCAACGTTCAGGTCTCGCTGGACGCTGCGCCACTTGGCGTCACGAGCTTCGGCACGCCCATGCTGCTGTCGCGGCTGGCCGAGGACAGCTACGCGATGGGCTCCGTGGATGCCAACAGCTTCCAGATCGCGGACACGGCTGCCGGGCGCTTCAAGGCCGGCGACTATCTGCGTGTCGTCGGCAGCGTGGCCAACGACGGCATCTACCAAATCACCACGGTGAGTGGCGGGGGCGGCTCTCCGGTGGACTTCGTGACCTCGCCCGCGCCGGTGGACCCGGACGACGAGACCGGCACCATCTACTTCATCAAGGCCCGGCCCATCTCGACCTGGGTGCCCAGCACCAAGGTCATCACTGTCACCGGCGCCACCGCCGCCGACTTCCCCGCCGGGATGCTGTTCTACGGCGAGGGAACTGCGTTGAACGACACCTACACGGTGGTGTCCAGTGCCACCAGCGGTGGCAACGCGCTTGTCACCGTGGCAGAAACGCTGCCTTCCCACAGCGGCAGCGGGCAGCGCGCGATGCTCTGTTACCTGGACGGCGACCCGGAGCTGCGCACCAAGGTCTACACATCCAACACCGCCGTGGTGGCCGACGAGCCCACGCTGGGTGACACCCTGGCGGACAAGCTGGCCGTTGGCTTCTCGCAGACCCGTCGCCCAGCCTCGGTGCTGCTGGGCGTGTGGCGCACCGGGGAAACTGCCGAGGAAGCGCTTGACGCCTGCGCCACGGCGCGCGCTGGCAGCACGGTGGACTTCTACGGCTTCTGCCTCAACAGCCGCTTGGGCTCGGATCTCGTCACTGCGACCAACGACGACACCGCCAGCGCCTGGGCCGAAGCGCAGACCAAGCCGCGCATGTTCATCGCGCAGGACTCGGACGTGCAGATGATCGCGTCCACGCCCAGCAGCGGCATTGCCTACCACGCCAAGGCGCTGTCGCTGAAGCGCACGCTGTGCATGTACCATCCCACTGACAGCGAGGTGATGGACTGGGCCCTGTCCTGCTACTTCTTCGCGGATTCGCCCGACCGCACCAGTAGCATCATGGCCTACCGGACCCTCTCGGGTGTGACGGTGCAGAGCTATAGCGGGGCCGAGATCAACAACGCCAAGAACAACCGCGTGACGCTCTACACTGACTTTCGCGGAGCCGGCGCAGTGTGGCAGCCTCGCATGGCGGACAACAACCCGCCCGATCTGCGCTTGCTGGCCGACTGGCTGGAGGCCCGCGTGAGCGAGGCGGTGGCGCAGGTGCTGGTCAACGCGAGCAACCGGGGCTCCAAGATCCCCTACACCGATGCGGGCTTCACCAGCTTCACGGCTGTGACCATGCGGGTGCTGGGCATCGGCGAGCAGCTGCAGCACCTGGAGGCCGGCTCCTCGGCGGTCATCATGCCCAAGCGCGCCGACATCAGCAGCGGTGACGTGGCGGCTCGTCACTTGGCCTACACCTTCGGCGCACGCCCGGCAGGTGCGGTTGAAACGGTTGCCATTACGGGCACCGTGTCCGTTGACTTCACTCCCCCAACCACCTGATGAGGTCCTGACATGGCCGGTCCCGGTAACCTGATTCCCATCGCGGGCACCTACAGCCCCAAAAACATCGTCATCACGGTGGATGGCATCCCCATCAGCGGCTTTGCCGACGGGGATGCCATTGGCCTGGAGTACGGGGCGCCCCGCTTCACGAAGAAGGTTGGCATGGACGGCGAGGTCGTGCGCTCGCAGTCGCCCGACTTCTCCGGCACGCTCAAGATCCGGCTCATGCAGACGAGCCTGTCCAACGACCTGCTGGACACCTACGCGAAGCTGGACCAGCTGACGGGGCTTGGTGGCTTCACCCTGATGATGGCCGACCTGCGCAGTGGCGCGAACTACACCGCCGTGCAGGCATGGATCTCGGCCATGCCGCCGGTCAACTACGGCATGGAAGCGGGCCAGCGCGAGTGGAGCATCGATTTCGCTTCGATGGTCCCGGTCAACGCCGGTACGATCCCCACCACCCGAGGCTAAGCCGTGCTGAAGCAGCAGACCTTTGATCTGGCCGACGACGCGGGCGTTACGCACCACTACATGGTGATTCAGCATCCCGGCGGCGAAGCGCTGGAGTTGGCCGCCCACATTGCCGGCTTAGGTCGGGGTGTGGGTGGCGTGCTGGAGGGCCTGAAGCCACTGATCGCTACGGCGCTGGCCGAAGGTGGTGCCGACGCCCAGGTGGACATCACCGCGTTCTCCGGCACCGCGCTGGGCGAAGCGCTGCGCGACGTTGGGGCCGCTGTGTTGGCCGCTGGTGGCGTGGAGCTTGCCACGCGCCTGCTTAAGTACACCGCGCGCGACGGGACGAAGCTTGACACCCGCGTGCCCATTGACGCGGCCTTTCAGGGCAACCTGGGGGAACTGCTCGAGGCCATGTACCTCGTGGCCAAGGCCAACTTTGAGGGGGCCTTCAAGCGCCCTTTGGCCCGCGTGGGGCTCCTCTCTCGCTCCCCGGGGAGCTAGCCCGCTATGCGGACGCCTACGCATCCGAGTTTGCCCACGTTCAGGTCAACTGGCTGCTGTGGCGCCCGGTGAGGGCTGGTTATGCCACGCTATGCGAGGTGGAACAGCACTGGTCGCTCGACGACATCATCGCTGCCAACGCCATTCTGGACGCGGACGACCGCGCGCGGGCGCGGCTCCACATAATGCAAAGGGAGGCCGGACGTGGCAACGGTTCGTGAGCTACTCACCAAGATCGGATTCCAGGTTGACGACAAGGCGCTAAAGGACGCCCAGCAGGCCACCGACGCCTTTGTTTCCAACCTCAAGTCGCTTGCGGTGGTGGCTACGGCTGGCGCGGTGGCGCTGGCGGGTCTGACGGCGCGCGCGGTGGCGCATGGGCAGCAGGCATTTGCCGAGTCGGCGCAGCTTGCCATCACCAAGAAGGGCTACCAGGAACTGGCTTACGTGCAGCGCCTGACGGGCGTCAGCACGTCAACGCTTGTCGAGGGGCTTAGCACGCTCAATGACCAGCTGCGCGCTGCACGCATGGGCAACAGCTACGCCAGCTTTGCCTTTGCTCGGCTTGGTGTGAGCATCCGCGACGCCAACGGCAAGGCTCGGGCCACGCGCGAAATATTCGAGGACGTGGCCACCCAGCTTGCCAAGCTGCCCCCCAGCTACCGCAAGACGGCCTTGGCCACCTCCGTGTTTGGCGGGAGCGCGTCGGCACTGGCGCCAGTGCTGGAGATTGGTGGCGAGAAGCTGCGCGAGATGCGCAACGAAGCGGGGCAGCTTGGGCTCGTGCTGGACGATACGCGGGTCAACTCGCTGGCAGCCACCTCCCGCGAGGCCTCCCGCTTCGTGGCGGTGCTGGACGGCTTGGCCATCCTGGTCGGCTCGGAGTTGGCGCCGGCCATCAAGCCGGTGGTGGACATGCTGGCCGAGTGGGCCAAGCAAAACCGTGAGGTGATCGGGTCCAAGGTGCGCGAGTGGGCGCCTGTCGTGGTGTCCAGCGTGGCCAAGCTGGCCGTGGCGGCGGCAGCAGCGGCGGCTGGGACAGCGGAGCTCGTCAACGCCATGGGCGGGGTGGAGAACGTGGCGGCGCTGGTGGTGGCGCTGACGGGGACGAAGCTGATTCTTGGGCTTCTTGCCGCTGGCAAGGCCGTTTTGGCCTTTGCGGCCACGCTTCAGTTCGCTGGCATTTCGTCACTCGCGGCCTGGGGCTGGTTCATCGCGCTGCCACTGCTCGTTGCAGCAGTGCTGTACGATGTGACGCGCTACTTCATGGGCGCCGAAGACACCATCACGGGGAGCCTGAAAAAGTGGTTTGAGTCCAGCCCCGTCTTCAAGGCGTGGTTTGCCGACATGACCCACGGCGCCGAGGAGTTGTGGGCGGCCCTCATCGATGGCGGAAGCGACGCCATGCTGGCGGTAGATACCATGCTGTCGAACCCCAACAGCAAATGGCGCAAATTCTGGGACCCCATCATCGACGCAGGCGGCTCCCTGATGCTGTGGGCAAGTGAATTCTTCCCAGCCCTTGGCGCCAAGATCGTTGACTGGATTGGCTTGGACAGCGGCGCCATGGGCCTTTGGTGGCGCGACATGAAATCGGCGGTGGAGTGGATGAGCAGCGGCGAACAGTTTGCCCCAGCCGTAGCCGGCCAAGCGGGGCCCGCGCCCACCATCACCAACTTCTCCCAGGCGGCGGCAGTGGCCGAGTCGGCGCGTGTGGTGGAGCAGCGCAACACCACTACCAACAACGTGCGGGTCGAGGGCACGCAAGTCACTTTGACCGGAACCCCCGCCACGATGGCCCCGCAGATTGAGCGCGCCGTAAGTGATGGTACCAGGGACGGCCTGGAAGCCGGTTTGAAGCGCGTTCAGAACACGAGGCGCGAATGACCCAGCCCGTCTCTTTGGTGCGCCAGAATCGCCAGCGAGGGACCGAAATCGGGGATGTGGACGGCGCCCCCTTGTTCACGTTCGACGCCACGCTCGATAGCAACACCACATCCGAGGCCCAGGTAACGACCAACCCGACCGAACGGGGATCGCCGATTGCCGATCATGTGCGGCAAGGGCTGATCTCGCTTGAGCTTGTGGGAATCGTGACGGCAACCCCGCTGGCGGAAGCCGGCTGGGCCACGCGGGATCTGGACCAGTACGCCGCACTGCTGGCGATAAAGCAGGCCGGCGAGTTCCTGACCGTGGTGGCGGGTGGCGAAACCTACCGCAACATGGTCATCAACCGCCTGGCGGCTAAGCGCTCCACTGGCGATGGCCGCAGCGTGGAAGTCACGCTGTCGCTCATCGAAGTACGCGTTGTGGAGGGCCGGACGGTCACCCTGCCGCCTCGCAGGCTGCTTCGTGCGCTCACCGACCGCATTGGCGAGAAGTCCGACGCCGGTGCGGGTAACACGAGCAGCCTGACGCCAGCACAGCAAAACGCCTCCTCATCCCAGGCGAACCGATGATTGTTGCCATTGGCGTGCCCGACATTGCCGACGCCGAGGTACAGGTTGCGCTCGACGACACGCCTTACCGGCTCCGCACCTGGTTCGGCTACCGGGAACAGTGCTGGTTCGCCAGCTTGGCCAGCGGCTCGGGGCAGTCACTGATGGAAGGCGAGCGGCTCACACCCGGCGCCGCCGTGTTTGACCGCGAGGTGACGGGCGCGCCAAACGGGCGCTTCTTTGTCGTTGACACACAAAACAGTCCGCAATCCGCTTCGGGGCGCAACGACTTCGTGACAGGGCGCCTCATTCTCGTTTACGCCTCCGGTGCCGACCTTGACGCGCTCTTCCCGGCTGCGGAAGTGCTGGTGACGGTGCTGTCGTGAGTGGCCAGGTTCTGTTTGACCGCGAGCTCATTGTGCAGGTGGGGCCCTACGGGGGCCAAGGCCGCGAGTGGCGCGACCTGCGCATGGAGTTCGACATCGAGCGCGTGGACGTTGGCGCGCTCTCCTCGGGCACCATCAAGATCTACAACCTGTCGCCCGAGTCGCGCGGCTTCGTGGAGCAGTTCGGCATTTTGCCACAGAAGCGCACTGGCGAGCCCTACCTGATCCCCGGCCAGGTCATCGTCAAGGCTGGCTACAAAGAGGCCGGAGGGGCGCAAACCATTTTCACAGGCCACATTCAGCCCATCGAGGGCGTGACGATTCGGCGGGACATCACCGACATCATCACCGAGATCACGGCGGTAGACGGCGGCGGCTTCGCTTCGCAGAGCGTCACGGCACTACACAGCGCCGCGCCGACCACCACAGCGGACCTGGTGCGCGTGCTGGCGGGCAACATGGGCGTGTCGGTGTCGCCAAGCATCGGTGCGTTGCCGGTGGTGCAATGGCCGCGAGGGTGGAGCTTCACCGGGCCCACGCGCCGGGGGCTCGACGAGTTGTGCCGCGCCATCAATGCCAAGTGGAGCATCCAGGACGGCCTGCTCGTCGTCACCCAGGCCGGCCAGCCCACCACCGAGGCTGCACCGCTCTTGACGCCCGAGACCGGGCTTGTGGGTTCCCCCGAGCGCCTGGACGGCGGGCGGCGAATCCGCTTCACTGCGCTGCTCAATCCGGCTTTGCGCCCGCGCCGGCAGGTCAGAATCAAATCGGTCGGTTTTGACGGAAGTTACATTCTGCAGAAGGTCAGATTCGTGGGAGATAACGGCTACACGCCGCGCTTCCACTGCGTTTGCGAGGGACTGTCCACCCTATGGGCTAACCTGTACCGCACCGACGACGGATTTCGCCAGTGACCACCCGCCAACGCGAACCACAGCCGACCGTGCTGGAGAGCGTGCTGGCGTCGTTTGTGGACGGCCACACCGCCGGCTGGCGCACGGCCTTCGTTGCCCGCGTCGTGGCCTACGATGCTGAGAAGCAACGCGCCACCGTCAGGCCGGTGGGCAAGGACGTGACGCTGGGCGGCGACCCGGTGGCGACGCCGGTGCTGTCGGACGTGCCCGTGCTGTTCCCGCGTGGGAGCAACTTCCACTGCGTGTGGCCGCTGGCTGTTGACGACGATGTGCTGATCGTCTGCGCCGACCGCAGCATCGACGAGTGGATGGCCGGTGGCGCAGTTGACGCGGTGCCGGCAGACCCGCGCCGCTACAGCCTGACCGACGCCGTGGCCATTCCAGGCATTGGCAACAACAACAGCCCGCTTCCCACGGTGGCAGAGGAGGCCCGCTTCTGCTTCGGCAACGCCCGGGTGTCCGTGTTCAATTCGGGACGCGTGGTTGTCACCAACGGCCTTGAAAGCCTGTTCCCGTTGCTTGCGGAACTGGCCGACCTCTTCAACCCGAGCAGCGGGCCCTTCGTCGAGGTGGGAAGCGGGCTGGTGGTGCCCGGAAAGGCCGCGATTTTTGAGCTTCTGCGTCAAGCCTTTGACAAGTTCGAGAACCCTTGATGGCCCTGGACATTGCACTCAACCCCCTGACTGGCGAGCTGCTCTACAGCGCCGGACGCTTGTCCACGGTGACAGGCGGGAGTCTTGTGGCGCAGCGGGCCCGCATTGCCATCGGCACCCAGCGCGGCGAGTGGGCGCTCGACACCGATCACGGCGTGGACTACCGGGGCATTGCCCTCAACAAGGCCGCGCCTTTCGTGCTGGAGGCCAGCATTCGCGCCGTACTAGTCAGCCGACCGGGTGCCAAGCGGGTGGTCAGTCTGCTCGTCACCCGTCCCGACCCCGCTAGCCGCGACGTGGCCGTGGCCTTTGAACTGCTGGCCACCGATGGCGAAACGGTCGCCGGGAGCCTGGAGTAAGCCATGCCCTTCGGACTCACTTCAACCGGCTTCGTTCCCAAGCGCCAAGCCGACATTCAGGCGGAGCTCATCGCCAGCCTGCGGGCCTCGCCGGCTTTCGGGCCCGAGGCGGACTTTGCCGCCGACACGGTGCTGGGCAACCTGGTGCTGGCCTACTCGCTGGAGCTCGCCCAGGTCTGGGAGCTGGGGCAGTCGCTGTACAGCTCCATGTCGCTCAATGCCTCGGGCGCGGCGCTCGACAACGTGCTGAGCATGATGGGTGTGGAGCGCCTCAGCGCCACCAAGGCGCGCGGCGTGGTGCGCTGCTACGGCACCAACACCACGGTCATTCCGCCGGCTGCCGAGCCCCCCACTTCGGGCGGCGTGTTCCAGCGCCTAAGCGACGGCGCGCGCTTTCTGGTGCTGCCCAAGTCTGATGGCACTGACTGGACCATCGCATCGGGCTACGTTGACGTGAACGTGGAGGCCGAACTGGCCGGCGCGCTCACGGTGGACAACGAGCAGATCGGCGGCGACACCGGCGAGGCGGCCCGCACTGCCTGCATTGTGTACGCCATCCCCGGACTGGACGGCGTGTGGAATCCGGCCACCGAGAGCGGCAAGCCGAACTTGCAGCCCTTTGTGTCGGGCACCGATGTGGAGACGGACGCGGCCATGCGGCGCCGGGCCATTGAGGACACCAAGGGCCTCGGCAGCAGCACCGATCAGGCCATTCGGCGCCGGGTCATTCAGAGCACCACGCCCGACGGCGAGAGCTTTTTGACGGCTTGCAACGTCCACTCCAACCGCACGCTGACGGCGGAAGGCAGCGGGCAGCCGGGCAAGAGCTTCTGGGTGGTCGTGTGGCCCAATGCCCTGAGCGCCGAGCAGCAACAGGCCATTCTGGAAGCCATTTGGGGCACCATGCCGGCGGGCATCGAGCCCTGGCCGGGCCCCGCAGGCCCCGATCGAATTGAAGGCACGGTTACCGACGAGAGCGGGCAGTCGCAAAGCATTGGCTTTAGCTACGCCACCGAGATGTTCGCTTACCTGCGCGTGCAGGTGGTGACAGACGCCCTCTTGTGGCCAGCCACCGGGGCGCAGGACGTGCGCGACGCCATTGCCGCCTACGGCGAGGGGCTAAGCGTGGGCGACGACGTGCTGTCGAGCGATCTGATTGCCGCCGTGGCTGCGGTGCCAGGCGTGCGCGATGTGAAGTTGCAGCTGCGCCTGTCGGCCTCCGACGCCGAGGTCATTGCCACCTACATCGCCACGGGCACCTGGCCGTCCTACATTGCCAGCGTTACGGTTGCCACCAACGAGATCCCGCGCTTTGCGGCCACCAGCGGGCGCATTGCGGTGGAGGTGAGCTAATGCCGGAAGCCATCGCGCACATCACCGACTTTGCCACCACCGTGCCGGGCTGGCAGGTGACGCTGGTGCGGCAGGTGGCAGGCATTGCGGCCTTGAACGCGGCGATGGCCGAGCAGATCCAGGACGCCGAGAATGCCCTGTGGGACGTGTACGTCAACGGACGCCTGGAGAATGCCACTGGGGCAGCGCTGGACCGCTACGGGGCGCTGATTGGCGAGACGCGCGGGGGCCTGGGGGACGATGAATTCCGCGCCGTGGTCCGCGCCTTTCTGGTGGCGCGCTCCTCGCAAGGCCACCCCGACACCATTCTGCGCGTGGCCATCGCGCTTGCTGGAATCGCCACCGACGGCACCTGGCGCTACTGGCCCATCTACCCCGCCGGCTTTGAGGTGCAGTTTGGCACCGACGGCATTCTGGACAGCGCCACCCGCTCGCGCGTGCGCCGTGCGGTGGAAACGGCCACGCCAGCGGGTGTTGCCGTGGTGGGCATTGCCATTTGGGAGTTGAGCTTCGTGTTCGGCTTCGCGGAAGACGCGAGCGCCGGACTTACCACGCCGGCTTGGGTAGCCGGTTTTGACGACGGGCCCCTTGCAGAGGGGATCTAATCATGGCCGCACCGACACCACAGCCCGCAGAAGCGCAGCCCACCTGGGCCGAAAGCGCCAGCGGAAGCAGCAACATCGATGAGCCCGGCGCGCCCAAGAAGGCCGGGGGCTGGCTGTACCAGGAAGTGCCGCCGCGCAACTGGTTCAACTGGCTGCTGCGCAACTTTGGACGCTGGGATCGCTGGAACACCACGCGCCTGGCAGAGATCGCCGAGGAGGGTGACGCGCAGCGGGGTAGCGAGCTTGTGGGCGGCTCGGCGGCGGTCATTGCCCCCAACAGCCCCCACAACATCAGTGTGACCAGCGGCACCATGCGGGAGCAGGTGATTGAGCAGGCCACGCAGCTTGCCGAGCACGTCAATGGCACCGAGTCCCGGCACACCGCCGGCATGGTGGACTTTGACGGCACGGGCACCAACTACCTGACGGCTGCCACCGAGGTGAACACGGCATTGGACACGCTGGACACCAGCCTGAACAACGAAGCCGACGCGAGAGCGACCGTTGCCAGCGACCTGGAGGACCACGCCGACGGCACCGACACCGCCGTGTACGAGGTGCTGATTCTGCCGCAGGAGGCCACCGTCACCACGGGCACCGTCACCATGCGCAGCGAGGGTGCTTCGGCCCCGACCTTGAACAACCCCGCAGAGCCGGGCTACCTGGACAACACGGTCGATGGCACGGTGCGCATTGTGTACCCCATCCATGTTCCGGTGGGCGCCATCATCAACTGGTGGAAACTCTACGGCGCCATTCGGGACACGGGTAGCTCGGAAATCTACCGCATGGGTCTGTACGAGCTCGACATCGCCGACGCGCCGGGCACCGCCGGAAGCGCCGTGGGCACCACGATTGACAACTACAATCTGCCAAGCACTCGCACGTGGCCCGGGAACTTGAAGGTCAATTCCGTAGGTACGCCTGACCCTAGCTACGTTGGGCCCTTCACCGACGATACGGTTGCCACGGTCAGCGCGGGCAGCCGCACCAAGACCACCACCAACCGTTTTGTGTTGATCGTGTCGGGCACTTTCGCGGCGACTTCGGGCAGCACCTACACGGCCTTTGGGCCGCTTCTGGTCAACTACACCAAGCCCCTGCACGCCTAAGGTCAGCAGATGATGGGTTGTCGCCTAAGGACAAACGCGAGCGGATGGTGGAAGGCGGTCTATGCACTCCCAGCCGCTACCATCGGCCTTAAGGCGACAACCATATTCGTCCTCTGGCTGTTGGGGGTAGTTGGAGGGCTGATTGCCACCGATCTTTGCCCAGGTAACGCTACCGGGGTACACGCGCACCTCGCGGCTTGTGAACTGGTAGGCGCGGCCCCCGTGGTAGGCGCTGGCCACAATGCGCCACACGCCGGCTTCGTGATCCACGCTGGCAAAGGTGCCGTCTTCGTTGGTAAAGGGCTGGGTGACGTTGGGGAGCAAGTTGTCGGGATTGGCGTTGAAATACACCACTCTGAAGCGCTCGCCGACCACGCCCACGCTGCCGCCCTTGATGCGCAATCCGTTGCAGTCGCGCAGGGTGCCCGCCAACATGCCACGCTCGGCGTCAATACCCGAGGCCAGCCCGGCGGTGGTGGGAATGAGGTTGTAGCTAGGCTTGGAGATCACATTGATCTCCAGGCGGTAGCCGTCTTTTTGCGTGCCCCTGTCGGCGGTAACCGCGTCGTCGGGCTTGATGTAGATGTTGTACTGGTAGGTGTCACGCACCGGGGCGCCGCTGCTAGCGGCGGTGGCCTTGAAGATCAAACGCCGGCCCGTGGGAATGCTGGGCCGGCCACTCTCAATGCCCTCAAAGAAAACGTAGCAGCGGGTGTACGGCTGGCCATCGCGCAGGTGATTCCACTCGTGGACTGCACTACCACGCAGCCATCCGTCGCGGCCGGCGCAGTCGGGTACCGTGGCGGGCCGCAGATGGTTGCTGGAGCAGTCCAGGTTAGTCGGGTTGCCGGCCCCGTCCCGCTCGGTGAACAGGTCCACGTATGTCTGTCCACAGGCTGCCTCAAAACCGAAAAAGCGGATGTAGCCCAGAAGGTTTGTGGGCGACGTGCTGCTGTCGATCTCCTCGAAGTCGGGGCCGTCAAAGCAAGCGCTGCTACTGGCGGAGGCGTTGCAGACATGCAGGCTCTTGTCCCACTTCTGCTTGCCGTCGATTGTGTTCCATTCCTCCTGGTCGCGGTAAACCTTCATGGTCTGCGCGCTGGGGGGCTCGCGATAGCAGACGCCGGCTTCGGCACCAGCATCGGCGCACTTCTCGCCGCTACGGCAGTCGTTGTCGATCCAGCAAGCACCGCGTCCGGTCAGTTCAATCTCGATCTCCGCTTCTTCTTCGTTCATTTCGCCTTCGGGCTCGTCGTCGGGCAATTCGACCAGATCGATGGCTTCGACAACATCCTCCAGTTCGGCGACATCGACTACCTCGGTGACATCATCATCGACCTCATTCTCCTCAAGCGGAATGGGCTCGGTTTCCGAGTTGACATCGATGTCGTCAACGTCGTCGGTTTGCGCCTCGGCTTCGTCCAGGTCGGCCAGCACGCCGGGTGGTACATAGGCTTGGGTGCCACCACAGGCGGCGGCCAGCAGCAACAGGGCAAGCAGGGGGGCGTGCGTCATGATGTGTGTGGTAGCAAGGAGGGGCAAAGGCGCCCCGCCGCCACGATAACCCGCGCGCACCGGCGCGCAATAGCTTGGGGGGCGCGATGATCCCCAACTTCGGCCCCAGCTTCCACCTGGAGGGCGACACGACCATGCGCCTTGTACCCGTGGCCCGCGAAGGCCGGGCCATCTTCTGGGTGCGGCTTCGTGGCGTGCCGGTGGAAGCGCCTGACGAGCTCACTGACGCGATCGCGCTGCGCATCGCCAACAACGCCGACCAAGTGTGCGGCCCCATCACGCCTTTCGATGCCACCTGGAACTGGACCCCGCGTGACCTCTTCGCCCACCTGATCGGAGCCCACGGATGAGCCCTGAAATGATCGGCCTGCTGAAAGAGGGTGGCCCTTTGGTGGTCTTCACGGTCTTCTGGTTCGTGGCCATCAAGCCACAGCTTGAGGCGTTCCGCCAAGAGATCCGCGACCTGCGTGACGCCATCACGAAGCGACATGAGGAGTCCGACAGAAAGCAGGCCGCCATCGAGGACCGGCTTGAGCTGCACTGGCGACACATTGCCGTGCTACACGGCCAAGGTCGTCATCACGCGGACCCAGCATCCACCGCCCGCCTTGCCGCATTGGATACGCCATGAGCGAGACCCTGCGAACCCTGTTCTACGTGCCCCAGGCCCACCTCTCGCCGGCCAAGGGCAGCCCCTTCGGCGCCGGAGCCAGCGCCCGGGCTTACCCGTGTGGCGCGCCGCTGTGGCCCCCCGGTGGCCCTAAGCCACAGCTGGTGCTGCGCTACCTGGACGTGGAGAACGCTCCCCGCTACCGACGCGCCGGCAGCACGACCTACTGCAACATCTACGCGCACGACTTCCTGCACCTGCTGGGGCTGTACATCCCGCGCGTGTGGTGGATCAAGCCGACCCGGGCCGCCGAGGGTGACGAGCCCGTCATCTACGGCACCACCGTGCGCGAGCTCAACGCCAACGCCCTGAGTGACTGGGCCGTGGAGTGGGCCGCGCACTTCGGCTGGGTCGAGGCCGACGAAGCCACGGTGCAGGCACAGGTGGACGCCAGCGGCAAGCCCGGCTTCGTGGTGGCGCGCGCCCCCGGGCGTGTGGGCCACATCGCCATCATCCTGCCCACCGCCTGCGCGCCGCTGGTGGCAGGCCCGGGCCCTTTGCAAAGCCAGGCCGGCGCGCGCAACCGCCAGGTCTTCCGCGAGCGCTGGTACGCCAACGCCCGTCACGGTTACGACCGCGTGCGCTTCTACTTCCACCCCACCCCGAAATCGCCATGAATCAGCCCACCACGCCCC
>ERZ761596.59-NODE-59-length-30315-cov-6.034038_pt1 | contig 30315 bp, 25 predicted proteins | sample MGYA00512166_ERZ761596 | MGnify/ENA primary metagenome ERZ761596 (study PRJEB28899, sample SAMN03785556) | bioreactor sludge metagenome | biome: EBPR Sludge; feature: EBPR Bioreactor; material: 0.22µm filtered reactor supernatant | place: Saint Lucia: Queensland...
CTATTGGGAGATGGGTTTACAGAACGAAAGATCACAGGAGCCTCAATGGGTCGATGGAGGGCCCTTCGCCGTATGTCGAATCGGACTCTGAGAACGCTCCCACGATAGTGCCTGCCCACGATTCGGCCCGCTGGTCTCTATGGGCTCCCGACTGTGAGACGACCCTACCCACCGTGCCCTCTGTACAAGAGCGACGCACGTAGCGAGACCCGCCCAGGTGGCTATTTGAATTCGTGGGCTGAAAAGCCAGCGTGGTGCGCATCATCACAGCACCCGAAGGGGGTCAATCTTCGGCCCCTTGTGGTCGCATTCTGACTTGTCGGGGTAGGAAGCTCGCCTCAACCATGGCGGCCCATACGTCGACTTCGTAGCTGACAGCGAATGCCAGATCGCGGCATCTCTACGGAGATGCCGCGAGCGCGAGCACCGCCGCAAATGGAAGCGCGGTCCCCCGTGCACCAAGGCCATGAAGATCACAGGACCCTCAGAGGGTCGATAGATGGGCCGGAGGTCGTCGACACCGACCCCCACGTACCTATCCCCACGGGAGATGGCAACATGGATATGCACGAGCGCAACCCATCGGAGCCATGCATCGTCGCAGACCAGACCCGCCCCCTTGATGTTGAGGCACTTGTGTCCCCCGCGTGTGACACTACGCGACGCTCCATGAATAGGGGTGGGGAGAACACGGGCGAAGACTCCTATCAGGAGTCCGCTACCCGGAACGCGCCTGGAACGCTGCCAGCCCTGCGTCCGCATTCCCTGCCTCCCACGAAACGAAGTCGTGGTGGCCAGGCATGTACGCCTTGTACGGGTCGCCCAGGCGGAAAGACATGCTGCGGGAACGGACCTCGGTCACGGGGACGAGCTGGCCGTAGCGAACCCACTCCTCCTCCATCGAGGAGGTGCGCATACCACACGCCTGGAAGTGGTTCCAGCCCGCCTCGTAGGCAGCCTTGTTGATGCCGGGCTCGTTGATGCCGGGCATAGTGCGGGGCTTCTTCATGCGTGCCACCAGCCAGCCTTCTCCATGGCTCGCGCGACGGCGCGCTCCTCGTCCGTGAAGGCCGATGCGTTGGTGTAGACGGGCTCGTAGGGCCTGTCCATGAGGGTCGCGACCGTCTTGGTGCGGGACGTGTTCTCGGCCACGCCGAACTCGATGCCGTCGATTTCAATGGTGCCGACCTGCGTGAAGGTCTCCCGACGGATCAACTCCTCGAGCAGCTCGACGATCTCGTCAAGGTCGTCGATGTCCCCATCCACGGAGTCCAGGTCAAGATGCTGCGGGCCGTCGACCACGGAGATGAAGTCCGTCACGCCCTGTGTCTCGGCATGCCACACTGCGATCTCGCGCAGCGTGTCCGCCGAGAAGAAGCCTCGGGTGGTGGAGATGGTGTACTTCATGGCAGGTCCTGTGTAGTGCAGAGTCTACGCACAAGCGACATAGCCCTGAACCGCGGAGGTCATCCGTGCGCGCATAACCCGCACATACCCGGAACCCCCTGCCCCCTATCGCAAACGTTGCAGGTGTAGGGCCACTCACCGAAGGAGTAGCGGCGACTCGGGTCGTAGACCGGCAGCGTCGTAAAAGTGGTCGCTTCAACAACCGCCTCGACATACGAATCGACGCTGCCATCTTGGTAGGTGCGGGTGACGCTGCGGGTGGTGGTGGTTGGCATGAGGGCTCTCCACCACACCCTACACGGAGATCCACTCTACAGGAGTCCCGAGCCCCTGCCACGTCGAAGGCGCAAGGGGGAGCAGCGACTCAAGGAGGGTCGCCTCCCGAACCACCTCTCCACCCACCGTGTGCCACCACGCCCCTTGCCAATCCCTGGACAGCGTGACGAGCGGTTGCGTGACTGGCTGCGTGAAGTCGTAGGGCCGCACATGAACCTCAACGAACCTCACTCACGCTCCTGAGGCATCTTCCCACCGAGCGAGCGAGTCTCGCCCCACACCAGGTAGACCCGGAACCCCACCACCTGGCCCGCCTCATCCACGATCTCCGTGGGGACAAGATGACCCTCGGGCGTCGGTGGGGTTAGGCCGGCAGCCCAACTCTCGACAACCGTCGTCGCCGCCATCGACATCGCCGTGCTGTACGTCCGCACCAGCATCTCGTGCGTTGCTTCCTGATCAGGCCGAAGCCGCGCAGCACCTACCAGCTCTCGCATCATGTCACCTCGTGTGTGGCCTACCCCTACCCGGTCAGAACTCAAAGCTCTCGTGTCTGCACGCAGCCCCAATGAAGCCCGCGGCTACCAGATCGACCCCTTCGGGCACTCGCGTGTGATGCATCAACACGATGCGCTTCTTCACGTCAGGAGGGAGTGTGAGAAGCTCTTCAAAGTGCGTGTGCACGGTTCCTGGATACTTCGGGAGGAACATACAGTCATGGAAAATGACTCGCACATGTGGAAACAGGGCGCCAATCTCGGGACGGAACACCGTGTCGGACGTGAAGTAGATGGTCTTCCCGTCCTGTTCGATCTCCACCCCGTAGGTCGGCTTGTCCACCGCTGGCCCCACCACATGCGGCGTTCGGTGGAGCGTGAACCGGACCCCTCCAATCTCGAACGGGCGTAGGACTCCGTGCATCTCCACGAGCCTGTGAAATCCATCCGGGCGGCACACACCGTCCTTGTCCGTGAACTCCTCGATAGGTGACGAGATCATCCGCACGAGGTCACGGTTCACACCCGGGTTGCTGTAGATGCTCGTGCGCAACCACCCCGGCCCTGCGACGCCCGTGTACACGCGCTCCCAGATGAGTTGCTCCAACCCACCGCAGTGGTCACTGTGCGTGTGCGTGATGATCACGCCCGCCACCTCCCACGGCTTGATGTCAAGCTCCTTGAGCGACTGCACAGCGGTTGAACCGCAGTCAATCATCACATAGCCCTCGCTCGTCTCCACGATGGCGTTGTTGTGGTAGTTCACGCGGTAGTCCGCGAACGCTCCACCAGTGCCGAGGAATGTGAGCTTCATTACCGCCACCCCGTGTGAGGACCAAACAATCCTAGCCGTTGCCGTTGTTGGAGAATCTGGATTCGCGACTGCAAATTGGCTGCTCCAAGTCTACGCAGCTCATCCAACTCCCCCGTCGCCCGAAGGTGATCAATGTTGCGTGGAAGGATGCCTGCACGTCTCAAGGAGTCTATAAGAGGATCCGCGTCATATTCGTGACCACACTCATGACAGAACTTGGCCTTTTCAGGGATCCTCTCATGACCCAATGGGCACGCCTTCGCCGGAGGAGGGCACAACCGAACCCGTAGGTTCAACAGGCACTCGTGCGCCTCCTTCGCCTCATTGAACTTCGCAGTCGCATCTTCGTCCGCCGCCTCATCGTCTTTCGTATCGGGATGAGTCGCCAACGCCATGGCCCGCCATGCCTTCTTGAGCGGCCCGTCCTTCCACTCCACAAGCAAGGCGTCCACGGACTCCTGCGAGGCTCCAGAGAAGCGGGGGATGGAGATTCCAAGGATGGCAGCGGCTTGAACGGGGGTCATTGGTCCTCTAGTCGAACAAGTCGAATACCCCACCTTCGTCTACAGCGGCCTCATGCACCGTCGTAGCAGGGACGTCAGACTCAATGGTGGTCGACACCCAGCCCGCCACCGCACGCTCCCAATAGCGCACTCGGGCGTCTGCAATCTCGATGTAGTCGGGCTCGCGTTCAATCCCGATGAAGCTGTGGCCCGTCTCCAGGCAGGCCAGTGCCGTTGAGCCGCTGTTGCCGCACCAGGACGTGAACCCATTCCGGCGCACGAACAGCGTGTGGTTCGGCACGGTCAAGCAGTATACCATCCCCTCATAAGGGACGCGAGACACATGCTTGTGGGTATCGATCTTCTTCGACGTGGCCCGACGGACGAGCACCCGCAGCTCCGGCTTGGTTCCCTTGACCAGCCTGCCGTCCCTCATCGCCTCCTTGGGGGGCCGCGCGATCAAGGTGGAGTCCCATCCGAGCTTCAGACACAGTTCCTGGAACCCGTCGGCCAAACGGGGAGACACCGTCCCGTACTGCACCTGGCCCGTGGGGGTGCGGTGACCGTCCCCCAAGACCATCGCGTCGAACAGTGCGTCCAGGTGCCGGTTCTTGAGGATGGTAGGGCTCAAGAACTTACGGTACTTGCTCGTCCCGCAATTCTCCCGCAGGAAATGCATCTCGGCCGCGGACAACCGAACCGCGAACCGCCGACCTCCCTTGGAACGAGGAGACAGGGACGCGATATTCGCCACCATCTCGTCCCACTTCGCACCCTTGTTCTGGCAGATGACGACGTCGTCGTAGCCAGCAGAGTCGAAGTATCCTTCCGTCACGTAGAGGCCGATGAGGTACATCATCTCGCGAGAGAGAAGGTCGGACTCCGACTCGTAGTTGCCCCCGCAAGGGATCCGGTAAAGGTTCTGGTCGAGCATGTCGGCTCGAACCTGACGAGCCGGACGCGAGGCGTTGAAGTCGGCGTGGCTTAGAACCCACATGTTGTGGTTCGGCGTCACCAGCAAGTCGGTGCTCCGAGACTTGAACTGCACCATCTCTCCACTGTACTCGTACGCCTGCCGGGCCTCCGGCCTCGCATACTTCAAGTGGCCTTCAGTAGCCCGAGTGAGGATCTCGTCAGCGTCCGTGACGTCGGAGAAGAACTTCCACCCTTCCCGAGTTAGCACTTCCGTGGACTCGTCGTAACACCCCATGAAAGGATCCATCACTAGGGCTTCCTTGGGCACGTCCGCAAGCAGCCGCACCATGATCTCGCGAGACTTCACTGTATTGTGGGACACGCCCACAACCGTCTGGAAGGTCGGAGACCCCTCGACGGAGAGATTCCACACGTCACCCTCATATGGAACCGGGGTGACGGACTTCACGTATGAGAGGACATACCGCCTCCCCTCATGGTCAAGGTGAAGCGGGCGGGATGGCTTCCGTCCAGAGATGTCCTGATTGCCTACAAAGAAGCGGAGGTGGTTCTCGTCCGAGGTGTGCTTGAACACCCGCCCGTTGATGCTTCCCGACTTTGCCCCGTACCTGTGGTGATTGCTTCGGTAACCTAGGGCGTCCCCCACCAACCGCAGCTGTGCTGACAGGGCCTCGGATGAAGTCTTTGACTGCCAGTAGGTTCGCACCTTGCCCCCGTCCCCCTCCATGTGGCCATGAAACATCGACCCCAGGAGTGCCCGATCGATATTCCAGACCATCGGGTGTAGGACTTTCTTGGTCGCCCCCTTACCGCAGAGTTCCACAAAGAGAGGCCCCACGACCGGATCAAACGCCACCACCTGGATGCCCTTTTCGGATCCGTTCTTCGAGTACACACTAACCTTGCACCGGGGCTCGAAGAACTTCCGGATGCGCGCTACAAGGTGCTGCTCATCCACGTTGAGGCTGAACGATGGATACACGCTCGCACCCACGCTCCCATGGGCCACGCCTTCGGCTACATAGAGGCCGAAGATGAACCAGAAGTCTGGATCGTCCTCGAACCCCTTGAGATCAAGCACTTCGACTTCTGGAAAGGGTTTCGTTGCAGGGAGGGGGGTCATCGTGTAGTCCCCCTTTCGCATCTCCTGCGCCTCGACCCACAGCACCGTGCCGCCCGTCACGCCGCCCTTCTTCGTGCGTACGGGTCGCCAGATGAGGAACGGGTGGTTGTCAGAGGCGAGCGTCGTGAGGTTCGTCCCAAGAACCTGGATCTGGAACAGATTGGGACTCGTGTAGGGATGGTGGGACACGTCGGTCGTCAAGTGAAACTCACCATCCGCTGTGTACACACGATCCCCGACCTTCAGTGTCGAGATACGGCAGTGTCCTGTCGGGGTCATCACGAGAGCGTCAGGGTGGAGACACGGATGAACGTTGCCGTACTTGCCGCCACCCACCCGCTTCTTGAAGCTCCGCTTGAACTCGTTGGGCACCAGGTCCTTCGCCAGGCCCGACTCCACGAACGACTCCACCACGTCCTCTGCCACACCAGCCGCCTGGAGGGCCTCCATGATGCTCCCAACCAGCTCCTCGTCGGCCGCTGCTTCCTCGCTCAGCTCATAGATGGGCGCACCCTTCCGCTTCACGGCAAGGGCCTCACACCCGGCATTGCGCTCCCGCGTGTTCGCCTTCGGCACGTAGTGGAGCCTGCCCGCCTCGCGAACCCACAAGATGGCGTCGCGAATCTCGAACCCCCTGTCCTCGAGGGCACAGGCACCCTTGTGACCCGTGGGCCGCTCGTCCGGGGCGATGAGCAGGACGTGGGCACCGGGCTTGACGACCCGCCACATGTGCTCCGTCTGCTCCTCCGTGGGCTCCCCACGCGCGATGACCCCGTGGTACTTCCCGTCAGGAATCGACGCCCAGTCCACCGCGCCGATGTCGAGCGCCGTGAGGGTCTCCCCGCCCACGTGCGTCGGCGTGATCATGGTCGAAAGGTAGTCGAGGAGGTCACTTGGAATGTCCGTGTTCATGTCTGCTCCGATCTGTTTGAAATACCGTGATGCCCCGCCAACGTCCCCGTAGCCAGGGTCACCCGCCTCATAGTCCCCGGTGAGACCTGCCCCCCCACCGTAGATGATGCCCCCGTCCTTGTTCCCGATCCTACCACCAGAGGACTTGCTATCCCCACTCTGCACGTCCAGCGCCGCGACGGCACACCCGTCTACGCACTCCCATGCATCAACCACTTCCGTCCCGTCTGCGCTCACGTAGCACGTCGGCTTCGTTCCGTGCATGTCCGCGCGACCGTAGATACCGTTCTCGCCCATCGGCACGTTCCGACGATGGTGCTCAGCCACATGCCCGCTCGTGGACACCACTTGCTTCGACCCGAGATGTACACACTCGGCCTTGTGGCCAAGCAGAAGGTTCGCAGGCCACCTGCCAGGAGGTCCTTCCGGAATCTTCGCCCCCATCTGGTACGCGCCAGGCCGATAGCCAAGCTCAGCCAGCTTCGCATTGCGCCGGTCTACACCGCTCGGTTCGGTGTTCTGAAACACACCCACGCGACTCGCATCAACGTTGATCGCACCGCACCCGTGAAGCAACACATTGGACGCCACGTTGCCAGCCCCCAATGGCTTCCGCGACACAGTAATGACCGTGTTCACTCGTCGCTCCCGAACATGTCGAACACCGACCCTTCCGCCTCGGCCACGGGCTTCAAATCCGGTGGGGCCGTCTGCAGGATTCGCGCCTCGGCCAGCGGGAGATAGGACTCGTTGAGATCCAGCCCCACGTAGTTCAGGCCCAGACTCAAGGCCACCATCCCCGTCGTCCCCGACCCGGAGAACGGATCCAAGACCACGGGGCGAACAGGCTTGTCCTGCGAACAGTCGCAGCCAGGCTCCCATCCCGTCGTCGTGAACGTCGGGGCAGCACTGCCGTCCTCGTAGCCGCTGAAGGCCGTTGCAAGCCCCTGGTCCTTTCGCCTTTGCGTCTTCCCTGACGCCTTGCTCACCGACCCCTCACGGGTCACCAGGCGCCGCCATTGTGCACCGCACGAGGCACACGCCCCGTGCGCACTCGTCGACAAGAGGAGGCAAGGCGAGACGAGCTTTGGGGGAAACACAGCGAAATGGCTGCCCGCGTACGGCTTCGGGTTCACCACGAACGCCATCGGGTCCCCCTCCTCATCCAGGAGAAGATCCTGGCCGCCCGCAGCAATGTCCGTGACCGACTCGAAGAACCAGTCGGTCGCCCTCCGCTGCCGCGTCCCCGTCTCCTGACCGGCAAGCGGACTTCGGTGACCGTGAATGTCGTAGTAGTATCGACCCCCACTGTCCGGGTGGGCGAGAAGGAAGATGTACTCCACGGACGACGACGGCCGATCCGTGCAGCTTTCAGGCATCACATTTTTCCGAATCCACGGGGCCGCCGAACGGAGATACCAGCCGTCCGCCTGAAGAGCGAACGCCACCCTCCACGGCTCGCCGATCAGGTCTTTCGGCTTCAAGCCATCGGGGATTACAGAGGGGAGTCCGAACCCCCCGGCCTTGACCACCGTGTCCGCCTTCCCGAAGCTCGTGTGCTTCGCCCAGTAGTCGGGATTCTTCCCCGCCCGACCCCCACCAGCATAGCTCGACCCCAGGTTGAGCCACACGACGCCGTCCTTGCGCAGGACACGACGAAGCTCCCGGAACAAGTCCACCAGGTTCTCCACGTAGGCCGCAAGCGTCCCTTCCGAACCGATCTCCTGGTCCTTGTTCTCATCCCCCGCGTCCAAGTACGACCGCAACCCCCAATAGGGGGGCGACGTCACGACGCAATGCACGGACGAAGGCTCCATCCCCTGCAAGGACGTGCGCACATCCTGTCCGTAGAGGAGCCTGGCACTCGGGACATCGTCTCCCATCGGAGGACGGATGGTCTTCCAGTCAGTCATTTGAGCCACCGCTCTCACGGGCAAAGATGGGCTCGGGAGACCAATGGCTCGTGCACCGGGCCTCGTAGGATTCAGGCCCACCCGTGACGACGATGGCCGAACTGTTCACGACCCGCTGCGACTGGCTCGCGTCCGCGCCGCACACCGTGCAGACGGCGTGGAGCTTCTCCACCGAGAAGGCGATCGCCATGAGCGTCGGCATCACGCCGAATGGCACCCCGCGATAGTCCATGTCGAGTCCGGCCACGATGACCCGCTTCCCCTGGCTCACCAGGGTCCTGCACACGTCCAGGATGGTGTCGTCGAAGAACTGCGCCTCGTCAATCCCCACGACTTCGGCGTTCTGCACCTCGGGAGACGTGAGGATCTCTTGTGCATTGGCCACGAGGACAGCGGGGAAGCTCTCCTGGTTGTGGCTCGCGATGCTAGTCTCAGAGTAGCGGTTGTCGATGCCTGGCTTCACACCCACGACCCGCTTCTTTCCAAATTGCGCCCGCCGAAGCTGGCTTATGAGTGCGGTGGACTTCTCCGCGAACATGCAGCCGGTGATGACTTCGAGGACTCCGTGACCAGTAGACAGATGGTTCATAATTGACCTTGGGGATGTGTGGGGGAGACGCCGCACCCTACCGGCTTCCTTGCGACAACCACGGGCTCCCAGGCAGGCTTGAGCGCCGTGTTCCATCCCTCCCATTGGCGTGCGGCCTCCGTGTGGGGCGTTGTGACTCGTTGTGTCCCATCCCACCGCTCGCCACCTTTTTGATATCCCCAGTCCCCACTAGTGGTGCCAACAAGAGTCGCCTTTCCGCCATCTGCTCTGTACCTGTGCTCACGGCTAGGGATGGCTTCTTGGATGTATGCATCGAAGCGGTCATCCAGGCCAAGAACGGGCTTTAGCCGGAACCACTCTTCGGGCGTGGGGAGATAGACTTCATTGGAACGCACCCCTCCCCTACCCTCGACCCATGAATACCGAGTGGTGCCGCCAAACACCAACTTATCCACCTCGGACTTAGAGAGCCTGAGGGCCTCTCTGCATTCTCGCAGGTACGCTTGCACGGCCGCATGGGTGTCGCCATCGGCCCCCGCCATCTTGTCGATCGCCTTCCCAATGTTCAAACCCTTGGCGAAACCACTCCCGTAGGCCCAGGCTTCTATGCCCACGTCGACGAACCCCGCCTCCTCCATCGCCAGCGCCATCCGATGATACGTCCGTGTCCCGCCAAACGCCTTGATGACACCACCAGGCGCCAGGACCCGATACACCTCGCACCACAAGTCCTGCGTGAAGATGATCCCCGTCCCATCCCACGCCATCCCCATGAAACCACGCGCGCTCGCAGACTTCTTCGGACGACGCACCTTTCCCTCTGGAACAGGCTCTGTATTCACGGCCGTACGGAAGTAGGCCCACGACGTTCGTCCTGGATTCGTAGTGCCAGATGAGCTGAGATTGTACGGAGGGTCGCACACCACCGCGTCAATCGACCCGTCTGCCATCTCCCTCATCCGCTCGATGCAGTCTCCACGAACCAGACGAACGTGCATGTCAGATGTCGTCCAGGTTGAATTCACTGGCAAGGCTCGTCATGTCCTGCACACTCGGATCGTCCAACGTGCGCAGACGACGACACGGCCAGTAGATCGAACAGATGAACGGGTCAAACGGCTTCTGGTCTCGCGACTTGAGCTGCTGGAGCAGGAGCTTGCCATCCTTCGCAAGCTCGTCGTCCAACCACGAGCATGTCACGATGTCCGAACTGCGCTCGCAGTTGTGGGACAGGAAAGCCCCGGAGGCGTATTCGTGGTCACCTCCCACCTCGATGTCGTACACCCGCTCTGTGTTTCCAGTCGGGCCCACGAACATGACGCGCATGATGGGAAGTGAGCGAATCTCGGATAGGAAGTCCGCACGGGGATCCTCGACACCTACGGAGTCCAGATACTCTAGGAGATACGTGATTGCCCCACGGGAGACAAGCCCCGTCTTCTTGGCCATGTGCTGGTTGTTGTAGTGGAACTTCGAGAGAACCCCGGTTGAGATGAGCTTGTAGGGGGTGTGTTCACGGCACACGGCCAGGAATGTAGCGGCCACGGGGTATACCACCTTGTCTTTGGCGACAGGGAGCTGTGATGTGGCATGTGCCCGGACCCGATCCGCCTTGTGCTGCTCAGTGAACCCAATCTCACGGTGGAACTGCTGGATGGCCCCTCTCCCACGCAACCGCAGCGTCCAACCCTCATAGGTCTTGTCCGTCACCTTTAGGTAGGTAGTCGTGCGCTCAAGCATCGAGTCGATTCCAGCCAGCGTGAGCAAGTGCTGCACGTCTGCGAGAAAAGACCGGGACTTCATCTTGAGCCCAACCACATTCTGACTGTTCACCCACCCGTCCGTATCGAACAAGCCTCGCAGGAATGCCAACACCAGCGGGCGCGGAGACTGGAAAATCACGGGCGGCACACGCTCCCCATGATGCTCCCCGGCCACCTCATGGAACCAGTTCCTGAAGTCCTTGCCGTAGCACTCCATATCGAATGAGCTAGGTCGAGAGGCGAATTCGTACTGCTTCTGCGTCCGACCAAATGCAGTCGTGAACGAGGAGGCGATCCGCTCCCGAACTGCTTCCTCTTTCCGATTGCCCGTGAACGCCACCCCGTACTTTCGTTCGTGGCCATCCCCATGCCACGCCCCAAGGACGTAGGCCGCCTCCTCAGTTAGCTTCTCTGGAGTCTGAGACCCCGTAGGGAGCATAGGAGCGGCTTGCGGCCACTGTTCTTCTGGCAGCTCTCCAGGCCCCACCATCCAGTCCCCTTCACGCAGGTTGGCGACCTCACACCACTCAATCAGGTCATTCCGAAGGACGCGGACACGGTGATCCGCAGTGGCCTCCAGACGAGAGCCACGGTCTGACACAACCTCCCACGTGGGTCGCTCACCCTGGTCAAAGGTCGCAAGCACCTCCTTCCACCCAGTACGCGACCACACCTCATCTCCAACCTGCACGTCCACGATGGGTACAGAACCACGTCGACGAGTAGAAATGTGGGTTGAACCGATGAGACATTCATTCGCATATGAAAGATGCGATAGGTTGTAGACGTAGTTGCTCGGTGCTCGCGGCACCTGACCCTTCCGCTGCACCTGGCCAGCCACGCCGTCGAGTCCTCGGGCCTTGAGGGCCGCCTTGTAGCCTTCGCGGCTGATCTGAAAGAGGATCACCACGGCCATCCCAGCGCCCTTGTTGAACGACATCGCGAGCTTCTTACAGTCGCGGATGACCTCGTTGAGGCGCTCCGTCGTGCTCGCAACCCAATGGCGGGGGGACACGAGCAAGGCGTGGTCGACGAACAAGAGCTTGAACGGTGTCTTCGCGTACAGTGTCTCAGCCCGTGAACGCATATCGCCTACGGTGAAGTCCTGCTTCTCCGGGTCGGCCACCTCGATCAGAATGGAACCGTACTTGTCCTTCTCGTTGAAGTCTGGGACGACGTGCTCGAACAGGAACCACTTCTCCTTCGGGGAGAGCGTGCCTTCCTTGATCTTCTGGTACTCCAGCGGCGGGTGAATGCGCTCGAACCTCTCATGCGACGAGTGCATCGCATAGAGGATGTTCCGGCACTGGCCGTATGGCATCTCGAGGCTGAAAATGAGCGAGCTACTCCCGTAGTAGACTGCCTGTGTGTAGGCCCAATTGAGCATCAGCGTCGAGTTGTGTGTGATGAACCCGTTTGCGATGAAGTTCCGAGGGCCAGGCACGCTCAGGTCATATGTCATCTCCTCCCCGTCCTGCTCAATGGACACGAGACGCTCCCACCGCACGTCCGACTCGGCCATCCGAATGAGGTCTGCATCCCCCGAGGCAGCAGCAAGACGGCAGAACGTGTCCCGCTGCACCTTCTCGCGCCCTCGAAGGTGCCTGGCATACAGCCACCCTCCTGATTTCGAGCGAGCCCGCACGTTTTCGGCCATGTGGGCGAAGAGCGCCCCGGGAACCCAGTCCCCTTCATGACCCGCCGTGGCCTCCAGGGCCGCTGCCGCCTCAGCTTCCTTCCCCACAATCCGCGTGTTGGACAAGAACCGGGCGATCCCATCGGGGGTCGATACATGAACCGTCCACGCATCGTACGGCATGTCCTTGTACGTGTGCGACACATGAACGACCGCGGATGGCACACCGAGTCGCTGAAGCATGGCCTGCACGTCAATGCACAGTTGCTGGCTCGTGGACCCGTACCAGCACTTAGCGCGTGACTTCCGGTTGCCGCGCACACCCTCCATGCTCACGTGCCCATCCGTAGACCACAAAGCCGAAAGGAGGAGCCACGCTTGCGCGTCGGTGATGGCCCACAGCTCATCAGGGATGTGCTTGGTGCGTGCGCTGGCCCCCCACAAACCAAGACGGTCAAGGAGTACCCGGACGGGCGAGATCCAGGGATGTCGAACTCCTGACGACCGTGAGAGGCTAATGCTCTTGGATGTCGTCCCGGACTTGTCATCGATTCGATACGATGTGCCCGACGTGCTGCGTGGTGTGCCATTCTCCTTCCGCGTGTAGCCAAGGGACTGGATGCACGTCTGGAAGTGGTCTAGGATCGCAGGGTTCTCGTTGGTGAACCCAAGTCCCGGACCCTTCATGTGACCATCCCCGAGGAGATAGCCGATGATGCACACCTCCTCGTCCGTGAACCGGGACTCGACACTGTTCGGGAGATGGCTTGGCGTGCCAACCCAATCGCCCACCTGCAGTTCGGATGCGTCCTTCCATCCGGACGGGGTGTAGAACGGATGGTTACCCGACACCCCAAGGCTCCGCCCCTTCTCGGATGTGAGCAGGAGAATCGGACGAACACCACTCTCCTGGCACCCGTCCACCTGCGCCTCTACGATCTTCCCCGTCGATTCGTCCAACGCATGAACCATCGGAAGATCCTGCGACTCGAATATCTCCTTTGCAGTGCGGAGCATGCCCGTGCGAGTGTCGAAGAGGCGCGTGTCGCCAATGACACATTTCATGCCGCCCGTGAACGCGGCGTGAGTCCACAGCTCGAACTTCTTCGCCCCACCAAGGGCGTCGTCCATTTGCCGGAGCCCAGTGAACTGCCCCACACCTGCGAGAGGATCGGCGGCCACGCGCTCGTACTGTGCGATGAAGTCCGCACCGTCATGGGTCACATCCCCGGACAGACGCACGCCCGTCGTCGGCGTCACGATGGCATGCGCCCCGTCCATGAAGTGCCGCACTGCATCGATGGGGCCTTGCAGGAGGCGCTTGCTCTTCTTGTCCCCGACCTCCATACCACGGGTGACGATCTCCCCTGCTTCCTGGAGGAGCTTGCCCACGAGCACCTTGCGCCGGTCTTCCGCCTTGGCGTCCAGATGCACGAGGAAGTCGCCCTTGGCTCGAGGACGGACGCTGCGCAAGGCTTGCACGCGGTCCACGGTCGCATGAGCATTGGTGCGCTCGTAGTGGGCTTGGATGGTCGAGATGTCAGGCGCGTGATGGTGCTGTAGAACGAACGTGCGGACAAACTCCCATATTGCAATGTCCTCAGGTTCCTGGAACTCCAGACCCGAGGAGTCCAACAACCGGAAGTTCTCAAGATGCGCTTCTGGATTGTCCGTGGGGTCCACCAGAACCGTGGACCGAAGTAGGGTCTTCATCGCCTGCCTTTCCTTTGCTGACCGAAACTAGAAGGCCTGTGCCGCTTGGGGGCTGCGGTTCCATCAAGCATGCTCAGCGCCTGCATTGGGTCGTACTCGTCTGTGCCACTCGATGACTCCCACGAAGGAAGGGTCTCCTTGGGGGGCGGTGGAGGGGCCGGGGGGGTGGGGTGTGTCTCCACTACCCTCTTGAGCTTCTTGACATCCACAGGCTTGGTTGTGATCTCTCGCTCCAGATCCGCATCTGTCCCAGTGACCTGCTCCCAATCCCCCACCTCGGCCTCAATGAACTCGGACCAGCAGATATGACCCTGCGCCAAACGGAAGTGTGGAGACGACGGCTCCCACAGCCACGTTGGCAGACCCTCGTTCTTGCGTGTGAGGATCGCCTCCAACAGCACGTTGGGCATCTCTTTGTTTGGGGCAGCCTTCACACCGAGACGAATGATCAACAACGACGCGGACTTGGCAATGTCTGTCAGCGTCATGTACGTGAGTGACCGCATCTCGATCGCCCCACGCACGTCCGCGTCGAATATCTCCATCCCCTTGGCTGCGGCCGTGGCCAGCCACGCTTGCACCAGGTCGGCATCCGTCACGATGCGGAAGTCCCACATAGGCGACTGGCGGAGCGCCACATGGCGCAGATGCGCCTCGAACCACGCTTCATCCGCGGCGACCCGCAGGTCCTGGTTGATGCGGGACGAGAGGGGGGAGCGTGGCACCTTCCGCGCCTTCGACAGCCCCTTGCGCACCCGCTCCATGTTGGTCACGATGTCCTTGAGCAGGACACACTTGCAGAGCCGTAGGGACGGGGGGCCCTTGTAGGTCGGAGGATTCACACCGGGCAGTCGGCCCCGACCCTGACATAGGGCGCACTTCGGATTCCCGTACAGCTCTGGTGCCGTGTAGGAGTCGTAGGGGTCTGGGATCTGGTCGAAGTGCTCCGCAGCGGGCTTGGGGGCCTCGGGGTCGATATAGGACTCTGGATCGGGGATGATCTTGGCTTGTTCATGCACGGAGAAGTCCTCGCGCCGCAGTCTTGAGGGAGTCAAACAAGGCGTCAATGCTCCCCTTGTCCGACTGGATCAGTTCGTCCACGTCCTCGTCATCACCCTTGATACGCTTGCCAAGGACGGCTTCCAGAAGCCCCATCTTACCGTCCACGATGTCCATGACCCGCTCGTCAATGGAATCCTCCGTGACGAGGTGAAGCGCAAACACACGGTCATGGATAGACCCGATGCGAATCATACGCCCCAGAACTTGGAGGTAGTCGCCCGCGGAGAACGGGGTGTCGAAGAAGACAATGGCCTTCGCCGCTTGCAGGTTGATGGCGTCGGACCCCGCCGTCGTAATCCACACCACGGGCACACCTGAGTTGTGATCCTGGAAAGTGTCTTGCGCTTCCTTTCGCTCGTCTTCATCCTCTTTGCCCGTGATGCGCACGCACTTCACGCCCGCCTTGGTGCATGCCTCGATCCCGATGCCCACCATCCTCTCGAACCGAGTGAAGACGATGACCTTCTCGCCAGCAAGATCCCCTTCGGTCAGGATGTCGATCAACTCGTCGAGCTTGCAGCTATCGCCTGGCACGTCGATGAGCATCGGATGGTTCACGATCTCCTGGCAGTAGGTGACCGCCGTGAGCTTGGAAACCTCCTTCTCCTCTCCCGTGCCGATCTCCAGGATGCCGGACAAGGCTTCCTGGTACTTGGCCGACTGCACGGGGGACATACCAACGGGGATGCGCCGAATCGTAAGTGGCGGAAGCTCCGACGCCACCTCGTGCTTTGGACGGCCGAGGTAGTGCGGTTCAATCTTTTGCCTGAAGATGAGCACGCTCGCCTTCCGGTACCCAACGATCTGCTTGACCTTTCGTCCACGCCCCACGTTGATGAGCTGTGTCACACAGTAGTCGTCAATGAACGCATTGAGGGTCTGTGTGAAAACAGACGGATCGATGCACCGGAAGATGCCGTAACCCTCGATGAGATTGTTCTTGATCAGCGTGGCCGTTAGCCCCCAGGCCCTCTGTGATTTCATGGAGAGGTGGCGACACACCTGGTGGACTTGCGTGGTTGGCGACTTGGCAATGGTTGCCTCGTCCAGTATCAACGTCCCCCACTCCCGGTCTTGCAACTGTGAGAAGTCCTGCACGGCACTCCGATGCCCCATGATGAGCACCGTGGGCCCCGTTGACGCATCAAACACGGCAAGGGCTTGCGCACGCTGCTTGGGCGTACCCTTGCACGTGATGATGTTGACGCCATCCGTGAACCTCTTGAACTCATCGGCCCACTGGCGCACTGTAGACTTCTTTGTGAGAACGAGAGCCTTGGCATCGGGCTCGCGCTCCCACATGTAGCATAGCCCTGCAATGCCCTCCAAAGTTTTGCCGAGTCCAGTGTCGTCGCCCACAATGAACCGACGCATTGAAGCCAGATGCAGAATCATCTGTACCTGGTAGTACCGCAGCGTCAGCGGACGCTCTGTACCGTCTGGAAGGATGACAGTCTTGCGAAGCAGTGGCGTAGGTCGGATCGTCACGTCCTTGCGCTCACGGATCTTCATGAGCTTTTCCAAGGTCGCATTCACAGATGCAGTCATATGGTGTGCCTCGTTCCTTGACCCCCTACCCGGTTCTGACATCAGATGCCCGGCCCTATAATTCGCCTATCAGCTTTGAAAGGCAAACCTCTGGAGAACCGACATGTCTGACCCCCTTCGCAAGAACCTCATCCGACTCGCCGCAACCATGCCCAAGGAATCCAGTGAGCGGAAGGCGCTACTCGACGTGCTGGCCGCGGACATCGAGTACGCTGGTTCGGCAACAGAACAGCAGAAGGGGAGGTTGGTGGCAGAGATGGAGAAGCATATCCGAGGCGCGGGCAAGATCATCTACGTCCGTATGACGGATCCAACAAAGGATGGTTCGTACTGGTCCGTCGTCTTCGACACGGAATACGCCGCGCTCAAGGCGTACTACGTGTACAGGAACTCACCGAAGATTCGATTCGGGAAGTCCCCCAACATGAACGGCTGGTTCATCTCCGTCGGGGGCTAACCTACTCGTAGGATCCCACGTCCAGAATGACCCGACCAGGCCCGTCGATCGTCAAGGCATAGCCCTTCGGACTCCGGGTCAGCGCCACCTTGCCTGACGACACCGCAGTCACAGGACCATCTACGGACACAAAGCCCCGTTGACGACCCGTCGACACCACGGGGGCTTCGCCCATCACGGCCAGCTTCTTCGCCACAGCCTCGAACGAGGCCCCGTCTGCAGGGAGGCCGACCCCGCGCAAGGCCGCCAGGGTGCGAGGCCCTACGATGCCATCCACGGCCCCGCACGGCACACCGAGCCGATGTAGCTGCGCCTGCACGAACCTCTCCACCTGGCGGTCGCCCTCCCACCGACCCACGTCCACCTGGGCCGCGATGCACACGGACGGCCAGGCGGCTTCGCCACGGCCTTCTCCCAGGAGAGAATCGTAGAGGGGTTGCCACGGGCCCATGAAGTGGAACACCTCGTCACCTCGACCCACAATCGGATAGCGCGTCCAGGGGGTGAACCCACACGGAACCGCGAGCCCCCACAGAATCTCGACTTCATGTTGCCGTCGCTCAACCGGCGACCCGGACGGGTCGATGAGTTGAGCCCGCAAGTACAACTCCCGTCCGGTCGGACGCATAGATGCATGTGCGGGGCACTCGGTCGGGCCTGTGTCGGCCCTTACCCCTGCCCACGTGCACCTGTCCGTGGTGGGGCCTTGCACGAGGAGTCGCACGGTGCCCAAGGCGGCAGCACGAAGCTCAAGCTGACGAACTGCCTCCGCGACGTCCGGGGTGACGACGGTTCGGCGGAAGGCGACGAGGTCAAGGCGCTTCATGTCGCCACCCTACCGGGGGCGACCTTGAAGGTCCGCCTTGATGGCGTCCAGGCGCGTCTGCAGCCTCTCCCGCACGCGAGGCGGGAGAGACGGGTCAGCCAGGGCGGCACGCACCTGCGCGGCGTAGGAGGCCAACCTGGGCCTCCTACGCTCAATGGGGATGTCCCGAACATTGATGTGATGCACGGAGGCTCCTACAGGGGTTCGGCACCGTCACCGGGGTAGACCGCTGGCTCGGCATCCGCCGTATCCAGTGCACGAGCGCGACCGTTGACCATTGGCCGTCCCTCGAGACGATAGCGATCCGCGGCGGCGTATCCTTCCCCATACCCGGTCGGGGAGATCACGCCCGAGAGGTTCACACCCTCCACCTGCGTGGAGCCGTCGCCAAGATGCCCGTAGGTAAGAACCAGGAGCTGCACCTCATCACCCTGCGACGTGGCCTGTGCCGGAGAGAACGCTTCCTCGGGGAGGTTGCGGACAAGGAGGGCCTTGCAGATGAGGACGCCGCCCTTGAGCACGGGGCTCAAGTTCGCAGGGAACGACCCGGACACCCAATCGATAGGACCACCGGGTGTCGGGTCGGACACCATGAACGCGGACCCACCACCACGGAACAAACGGAACTTCCGCGTGCCCGTAGGGGCCGAGGTGGCGTTGTACGCTTCGTACTCCAGGATGCCACCGTCTGCCAATGCGACCCACTGCCCTGGTCCGCTCAGGAATCGCGTGTACTCCTGGCCGTCTTCCGTGAGCGGAAGCAGGCTTTGCACTGGACGAATGCCCTGCGGCTGCGTGGCCATTGCCGACGAGGTGTCGTTGAGTGGGTTCTCACAAAGGAAGTCGCTGTCCTGCAACAGGATGCCGAGCGGGAGACGCTCGGTCATGCCCGTGAGGTCAAGTTGGCTCGTGCCGCTCCCCCCATTCATGGAGACATCCACCCCGCCGCTAAAGTACGCCTGCGTGAGATTGACCACGGACTCCGTCGTCAAGTTTGCCTGCAACTCCATGTACAGAGTGGTCGACAGCTCGACGCGAAGCTGATTGCCCGCGGCTCCTGGCATGAGCGCGGACACTGTGACCGCTGTGGTCCCGTTGCTTCGAGCGCGCATGAACGGTTGGAGGTCATTGTTGGCGTTGATGGCTGCGGCCAGATTGGTTGCCGTGATGGTGGCAGTCCCGCCTACGGCGAAGTCAGTCCCGGCAATGAGAGATACAGGCGACCGGCCGGGGATCTGGAACGAGACCGCGCCAGAGAGTGCCGTGTTGTTGTACACGTTGATCACAATGCGGGCCTGGCTCGCATTGGAACGCTGCCCCTCCGAGAACGCGCGGGTCATCACCCGCCATGCAGGGGATGAACTGGTGTCTGGAAGACGGGCTGCCGCCTCGGGGGTGTTCTCCGTGTGACCGACATCCAGGGGTGTGCCCGGGTACAGCGTCCCACCAATCTTCCCCGTGCCCAATGTGGTGTAGAAATCGACCGCTGCAAGAATCTGCAGAGAGCGACGGTTCGGGGTCTCTGGGATCAGCTCGCCCGCAGTCGTGTACTGCTGAATCGACGACGTGAGATGGAACTGGCTCGCGATCGGCACCTGGCCATACCGGTAGGTGTAGTCCGATGCCGTTCGCGTGGCCCCCGCACGAGTCATGTAGGGGTCGCCCTGGTAAGGGGTGCGACTCGTACCAATGTAGAGAGCATCGGCTGGCGCCGGGGCGGGGATGGTCATCCGAGCCCCTTCCGCTTCGGGCTCCGTGTAGAGCCCTCCAGAGAACACACCGCCCGACACCGTGATGCGGCCACCCGACGCGGAAGCCAACGTGATGGCGTTGCCCACCACACCAGCCACCACCGCCCGAAGGGACACGATCCCGAGAGCCGCCTCCGCAGTTACGAAGCTCGAGAAGTCGTTGGCCGTGTCGTTGATTGCCGCAGCAATCTCGGCTGCCACCAGCGTCACAGAGCCGCCCGACACGTCGAAGTCATTCGACCCCGAAGTCCGCGTCCCTGCCACACCTGTAAGTGTGACGCCATTGATGACGATGGTATCCCCCGCCGTAAGCGGGGCCGTGGTCACCGTGGCCATGGCCGAGGCAAACACGGAGTCCACAATCGCAGTCACCGACCCCTTGTGGCGACGACACAGCACGTAGTTGTTCTTGTTGATGAACCCGCGCGCAAACCCAAATGCGCAGATCTCGACGACGTACTCAATGTCCTCGAACGTCTCGCCGTCCACATAGCGGGGAGACAACTCGATGTTGATCGCGTTCTCGGGCACAATGTACGTGTGATCGTCTGCATCACCCGTTGCTTCCTCACCACCACCCTGTAGAATGAACAGCGTCTGCTTGGTCGCGTCCGTACGGAGGAGGTTTGTTGCTCCACCCGCCGAAGTCACCCGGTCTGCATTGAACGTCGCGCCACCGTTGTCGTTGTAGTCCCGCAGGTCATACACACCGTAGAGACGGGCGATGCCGACATACGGAGGGAGCTGGATACCCTTCATCCCGCGCCCAAGGTCGGACGAGATCACGTTTGTCAGGTCCACGAGCTGCCCCTGATAGGCATCCGTGAGAGAACCAGCGATGTTCCCGTACTCGCAGTAGTCAAGCCCGCTCGAGGCTCCCGTCTGCACATACAGAGGGAGGATCGCCGTGGACGTGCTGTCCTGCCCGCCGATGACGTAGGACTGCGCCTCCAGCACGTCCTGCGAGTCCGTGAACAGATGGTTGATGCCAGGCAGGAACGTGCCGGTGCCATCCACGTTGCAGTAGGGGATGTCCTGCCGACCGAACCGGGGCATGAACTCCGGGGGCACCTCGAACCCAAGGTGGAGGCCCGTCGTCCAGATGCCCGCCCCGTCCTTCACCGTGCCAGGGGCAGGCACAGGCCCAGGGTACGTGCTCACCCCAATCAGCGTGTCCGCCACATCCGCACGAGACGTGCGACCCTGAAGCGTCATGGAGCGGTCCAGAAACGGACGGAAGATGAGCGACTTCGAGCCGCGGTCAATGAACGCCTCGGACTCCCGCGTCTGCTCCGAGGATGCCGCAATCCCACCCCCGTAACTCGGAGCGTTCGGGGCCGAGAGCCCCAAGCTTGGAAGCCTGTTCCACGTCTGCACATGCGTCACGTCGAAGTACGTCTCGTTGGAAGGCACGCCCGTTGCCGAAACGAATGTCAAATCCTGCGAGCCCGGCGCCTGACGCAGATACTCCGCACCAAGCCCAACACCCGCAATCCGCCAGATGGAGTCGGGCACCCGAGCCATCGCCCCTCGACCCGGATGGTACTGCAGGGTCGACGAGATCACCATCTTCTGGGCCACCGTAGGGGGTAGCAATCCCTCCCACGGAGAGCCCCCACTTCGCCCCTGAATGTCCGTCCACACGATGGCAAGGGACGCAGGAGGGGTTGCCGAGCCGCCCGCCCCATCCTCCGCGTTCGTGTACTGCGTGCGCATCTCTGCCGTGATCGACCCCGCCGAAGGCAAGGTGAACTGCGTCACGCCTGCAGACAAGAACCGCACACGAATCCGATCCGCAGCACTGGCCTGCGAGGTCGTGTAGCCCACCGTCCCGGCCCCCAACACCTGGAACGCACCGCAGTTGTCCGGGTTCGTGGAGTCCCCATAGAGAACCACGTACACCTCAGACGACCGACCCGTCTGATCCTGCCCACCACGGGTTAGCAGGTCATACAGGGTTCGCTGGCCGCGAAGAACCGGGAACGTGATGCCAGACGGGTCTAGGCTCTCAAGCGACCCAGTCGGATACCACCCACCCGCCGTGTCGAAGTTCAACCCAGGCAGCTGAATCTCATACTCGCCCGCACCAGGCGAGTCATTGACGAGCGTAACACCACCAATCGACGATGCGGCGTTCAACACCCCACCAAGAACGATGAAAGGCGACTCGAAATTGGTGTCTTGCAGCGGGTACATCGGGCCTGGGTGGACAACGTCCTCCTCACTCGGGGCGCCTGGCGACGTGGCCGCCGCACCAAGGAATCGAATCGTCAGCGGAGTCTGCAGCCCCGTTGTGTCGTCCGGGAACGACGTCTTCCAGTACTCCGCCGGCGACACGAAGCGCACCGCGTTGACCCCCGTGTTCCGGAACGTGGTGCGAGCACCCGCAGTGCCAGTACTCCCGCCGATGTTCAAGAAGATGGTCGTGCCATTGGCAAACCCCGCCGCCGTGGCAAACCCCGACGGGTTGAACCCCGCCGCCACATCCCACTCGACACCCGTATCAAATGCCGCCACAGCCCCCGCACCTGCGGGCGTGTCGCAAAGCACCGTGACCCCAGGCTGCAAACCAGACGAGTCCGAGAACACCGTGCGAATGCCGTCCGTGCCATCTACAGCCATCGAACTCGGAGGCACCGCCGCCGACCCGGCCAACATGTAGCTCGCCTCCACTACCTGTACACCCTCCGTCTCACTCGCCGCCGACTGCTTGTAGCTCGTGCGCAACGTCCCCTGCACGAGCTTGGAGAGGTTGCTGACGAGGATGCGCTGGTAGTCCCAGTCCCCTGCCGTCACACCACGACGCAAATCGAGGATGTCCGTGCTCGCCACCTGATCGGCAAACAGACCATCGGGACGCGGGTTGAAGAACCGAACCACCGCGTTGCCGTCGTGCGGAACCGCCTGCGTCCCGTACCGACCACGACTTCCCGCTGCCACCGTGACCGTAGAGGCCCCCACCGCCGTCAGCGGCCCAATGATCTCGTCGTCGATCACGATGAACGTGCTCGGAAGGTCAATGTCCGGATCGTCGAAGCCCGAGTCCGCCAGGTTCGTTACCGCGATGTTCGCCGACGCGGACGCACCTGCATCCTCGCTGATGGTGCTCGTAAGCACCGGCGTGCTAAGCTCCTTCGCACCCTCACGAGGCACGGGAAGCGACGCGGCACTCGGGTTGCGGTCCAACCCACCATTTTGGTTCGCAGCACCACCCGCAAACACCGCCTGGAAGGTCGACGAGTTGCGACGGAACACCGCCGCCATGGGGAGCGCGTAGACGTAGCCGTCCACCGTCCCAAGATCGTTCGTCGGGTCGCCATCACCCGCGCGCCAAAGCGACGGGTCGCCAAGCTCATCCCGCATGTTCGTGAACAGCATCCCAGCCACGGGCTCGGTCGACGTCCCCTGGCCCAACACGTTCGGGTCATCGATCCCGTCCGGGTACACGTCCAGCGCCACGGACGAGCCAAAGCCCGCTCCAGCACCGAACACCCGAATGCGGTACTGCACCTGCACCCGAAGCGTCGTCTCGAACCCGATCGTCGGATCTTCCAAGTCGTCCGTGACGTTGGTGCCACCAAACTCCACGTTTCCATAGCGCCAAATTGTCGACACGGTGGGCTTGTTCACCTCGCTCGGGTTCGGGGCAATGAGCGTAGCCCACGCCTCCAGGAACACGAGGTCAATACGCGCATCCGACGCCGGGGGCGGGTTGAGCGACACCCGGTTCGACGTGTCCCCGTCCGCCGTCCCCGTCCCCGTCACAGGGATGATCCACCCGTTGACGTTGGCATACTGGATCGGTGCCTCCTCCCCATCCGCCTGCCGACCGAAGTAGAAGAGGTTCGACCACTGCGCGTCCGTCACGTAGTCGGCCGTCGCCTGCGTCGGGTCCAAGAGCCACCCGCTATGCATCTCCGCACGGATCGCCTGCGCGAGCTGCTCAGTGCTGATTTCCGAGGTTAGATTGTGCTCCGCGTCGAGCGGGGGTCGGCCTTTCTGAAAGACCATCCCAGCAAACTGCCTGGCGATAGCAGAGAGGGTCCTCGAGACACCGGGGCCGTAGTATTCGGACATCAGGGATTCCTTGGATGCGTAGACCGTGCGGGTGGCCCAACACTACCAGTCCTCTCGCTATAGGCCGCGTACCGCGACGCCCCCGGCTCCCTGTAAAAGACAGTGGTAATCCCTCTATCTATGCGGGGGTGTGACTTTGGAGACTCGACATGACCCCATCCCCGACCCGCGTAGCCTCTCGTCACCTCGCAAAGGTGGCGGCCGTCCCCGACATCCGGGAGTTGATGAACACCCTCAACGACCTCGCGGAACTGGACGAGAATCTGTCCGAGTACGAGGATCACGTCTGGAGCAAGTTCGCCGCCACGAGCACGGATGTCACGAACCATCTCGATGCCTTGACCAAAGCCACGGAGGGTATCAAGCAAGCCAAGGAAGTCCTCAAGGCATCACAGTCCCTCGTGGACATGTTCCCCGACGACAAGACGGCACCGCGTGCCGTGCAGGCAGCCGAGGTGATGATTGGTCGGTTCGAGCGACACGCCGAAGAAGCCCGCAAGATCATCCGTCAGATCGCCAAGAAGGAGCTTCCCGCCGATCTCAAGAAGGCTGCGGCGGCCCTCAAGAAGGCGTTGGCCAACCGCCTGGTCAACCCAAGTGACCTGCAAGAGATCCCGTGGGTGGGGAGGACGTTTGGCCACGACGAAATTGGGATCTACCAAGTATACCTGGTAGTCGCAGTGCCCGGCAAGGATGCGAAGCGAGGCATCCTGCTGGAGCAGCGGCTCTATGCCCCGAATGCGAGAGGATATGCACTGCGCGATGTCATGGTATATACAGGGTCAATGGGCAGCTTCTCCAACCCCAAGCCCTACAACCTAAACAATGCCGTGGCCTCGTTCGCAGAAGTTCTGCAAGGCTGGTCGGGCCTCAAGGGCGAGGCCGAGGCCACCAAGGGTCGTGAGCAAGTGGCAAAGCAGATTGCCGAGGTCCTGTATTACTGGATGCGGAGTGTGGCAACCGATGGTTATGATAAGGTGGAGATCACGAATGGTGGCCTCTACGTCACGGGGCATATCCGCATGGGCACCCGCTGGGAGTCGTACTCCGAATGGGAGGCCGACGAAGGCGAGAGTAAGCAAAGGCAGACGCTCACGCAGAACCTAAAGAGCCGTCTCGATAGCCTCATGCCGCACATCAAGCAGGTCAGCGTGAGCTACGGTGAGAAAGGGCATTGGGATATCGACATTTCCCTCAAGTAGGGGCCACCGGAGTGGGCGCGGCTTGCTTGTGGTTGCCGTGCCTACTCGTAGCCTGTTCACCTGCGGCCGGTCTACAGGAGCCTCAATGGGTCTATCTTGGGGCCCGATCCCGAACCATGAAGTGACTCGGACATCAACCTCCACATTGTGCGCGCACTCGACCACGACTTCGACCCCGACACCGACCTCACCCACGCCCACGACATCGTCAACGACCACGTCGTCGACTTTGATCTATCGGGAGAGGGATTTACAGATCGGAAGATCATCAGATCACCCGTAGAGGATCAATGGCGGGTCCTGATCCATGAGTTGAATCCGACGACGACCTCGACCCCGACCACGAGGTGGACCCCGATATCGCCCACGCCCCCGACCACGAGGTGGACCCCGATATCGGCCACGCCCACGCCCACGACCCCCGCCACGTCGTCGACTTTGATCTATCGGGAGAGGGATTTACAGAACGGAAGATCATCACAGTAGCCTCAAGGGATCGATGGCGGGTCCTGATCCATGAGTTGAATCCGACATAGGCATCAATCCCGACCACGACTTCGACCCCGACCACGAGGTGGACCTCGTCCACGACCTTGACCCCGACCTCGACCACGCCACCAACCCCGACTCCAACTCCGACCACGACCTGCTATGCGGCACGTTGGATGCTATAGGGGGCATGACCGTATGGCGCATCATAGGCACTACCTACGCGATCGGGCCGTGTGTGAAGGTGCCACCATGCTGTAGCTGTAAGAGACCATGAGGCACGCTCTCCCCTCACCGCCCGGTTCAGGGTCGCCTGCTTGCGTGTAGGGAGTCCATCGAGGAGACTCCATGCCCAAGACACCGCAGCACCGCATCTCCAACGGCACCAAGGAGAAGATCATGGTGGACACCGTGTTCGCCATCGGTCAATACGCCGTCCACAAGCCCATGGCCGACGCCCGATCGAAGGGCCACACCGTCACGCACGTCCCCTCGGGCATGTTCATGGCCGAGTTCAAGGAGACCGGGGCACGGGCCGAAGCGATCCGCGTCGCCAAGCGGCTCCACAAGCTCGCCCCTACGGCTGGCTCTGACTGCAAGTTCGGCACGCGCCCGTCTGAGGAAGAGATCGGCGAGTTGGCCAAGGCCCTGGCAACGGCGACGGCCACCAAGTAGACGATTTCTGTGGCATGGTGTTCATTATCTGGTTCAGGTTACGCTTGCCCAAGCGTAGCAGTACCAAGGAGAACGACACCATGACCCGCATCACCATCGCCCTCACCGCCCTCATCCTCACCGCCTGCTTCAGCCCCGAGTCACAGCCCGCTGGCCTCGGCCACGATGGTGGCTTCGACGACTCTGGCACCACTTCGGATGGTGGGGGGTCGGATGGCGGTGGGAGTGACGGCGGTGGTGGTAGTGACGAGCTGATCGACGGCGACGGCGACGGCTACACCGCTGATGTGGACTGCGACGACGACGATGCAGACATCGGCCCCGAGCAGGACTGGTACGAAGACAACGATGGGGACGGCTACGGAGACGAGGACGGCACTTCTTGGCGCGGTTGTGACTACGAGGACAACGTTCGCGTGCCTAACAACAAGGACTGCAACGACATCCGGGAAGTGGGGTTCGATATCAACCCCGGCGTTGATGAGGACTGTGCCACCGACTACGATGACAACTGCGACGTCGACGGCGACACCAACAACATCGACGCAGTCGGCTGCACCACCTTCTACTATGATGAAGATGGCGACGGGTACGGCATCGAAACTACCGAATGCCGCTGTGAAGAGAGCGGCTACTACCGCGCGGACAACGATGAGGACTGTCTAGATTACGACATCGCTGGCCGCGATGGCGACAACGTCAATCCCGACGCCATGGAAGTCAACGGCAACGACTTCGACGACAACTGCAACGACATGGTTGACCAGCGGAGAGCAACCCTCACCTGGTCGGGGTCGCAGATCGAGTTCAAGACTTACGACGAATCCAACCCTAGTCGGTTTGGCATCGTCAACATCGCTGGGAACGTGACCCAGTGGGGATTTGCTACCATCCTGAACGATGACATGAGCACCACACTCGGCGTGCGAGAGAGCTATGAACTCGAGGGCGAGTCGGTAACTACGCTCACCTACTTCTACATCGCATCCTACCTCATCGATGGCGAGTACATGACTCTCTGCAGTGTGTGGGGGGCTGACACGACTTCCGCGATGGAGGCCATGTCGGACATGCACTCCGACTGCACCGAAGTAGACCCTACGGATGCCTGGTAGACCTCAGAACATGATCGCGAACGACGAGATCAACCTGCGATTCGTCGTGCTCGTGTTCCTGAACGCAACCCGAAGAAGAGTGCCCATCGTCACCAAGTCCGTAGGGGTCACTCGATCCACCTGCGTGTAGGTCACTCCGTCATCATGTGAGAGGTACACCTCGAAGCCTGCAGGCTCCTGGTCAACCTCCGTGACCGACTTGAGCGCGGGATCATTCATCCCGGCCGTCCCGCCGAAGTCCGAGGTCACATCATGGGACGTAGAGATGTCGTAGATGCGCCACCACACCAAGAACTCGTCTGCCCCCAAGCCACCCGTCAACGGACCGATGTCGATGGTGTCCGTGATGAGGAGGCCCGGTAGCTGCGGAGCCACGGTGTTGTTCTGTGGCAACACGCCGACCATGTTCGGCACGATGCCCGTCGACAACGGGCCCGCACCACGCCCCACGATGGCTCGCGTGTACTCGACGGGCGGCCCAGGGAAGGTCGCCGTCAAGTCCATGTCCGCCATGTCCAGGGCCGTGAGGAGCGGATTGAAGACGATGTTCTCGTAGGTTGGGAACTCCACAAGAAGTGCCGCCATCGCCTGGCTCGTCACGTCACCCCCGTCCACGGGGAGGACGTAGGATGTAGAGTCGAGCGTGACCGACACCATTTCGGGCACGGGCACTACAAATTTGCCGTTCATGGTGGCAGAGGCCCCCACGTCGGGGGTCTTCTCGGCCTGGAGGATGGCCGCGTCGGCGATGTTGGCTACGATTCTCATGGCCTAGTCCTGGTTGGATGCGGTGATGGAGTTCACAAAGAACTCGCAGAAGCTACCCGCCGACAATGCGGTGCCCCAGTTGCCGCCCGTGGTGCCATCTGTCGTCCGCTCGACGTTGTGGGAGCACTGGCTATACTCTGGAGCGAAGGCCGCTCCAGAGTAGTCCACACCCGTGGCGGCACCTCGGAACGTGTTTCCGACGATGGCCAGGCCGACCTGCACCGTGCCAGCGTTGACGTCGAATATCATCGAGTTCGTGAGCGCCACGTTGTTCATGTATGCCGTGTTGTCCCCGAATACGAGTGTGTCAATATCCACAATGTCAAACCAGTAGCCGGTCGTGAGCGTTTCGGTGTTCACGGAGACAACATTTCCCGTGACGGACGTAGAGAACACGTCCTGCGAGGACACCAGATACAGACCGCCACGCTGAACACCGCCGATCTGCCCCCAGTTGCGGAGCTGGTTGTCCGCCACCACCAGGTCGCGAAGGTCGCCCACGTTGTTCGTGATGTGGAGCGCATGCAGGCCCGCATCCGACACGGTGTTGTCGGACACGGCCGCAGACACAATCCCTGCGAAGTTCAACGTGATGCCCGACCCGTCCACGTCCCTCACGACGTTCTGGCACACGCTCACCATCGTCATCGGGTTGGACGCCTGGAGCTGGATTCCGTTGTCGTTGCTGGCCCCGGACACCGACCCAATCTGGTTACCCGACACGCTCACCTGCGTCGCCGTGGTGAAGGCAGTCACGTCCAGGTAGATGGCCGAGTAGACGTGATCGCTGACCGTGTTCCCATCCACCCGAAGGTTCGCAAGCGACCAGTTCGCAGCAGCGGTGTTGTCCGTGACGTAGATGGCCGGACCCGAGCACTCCATGAACGTGTTCCGAGAGAGGGAGATGTTCTCGGCCGACGTGAACAACCCAGTGTGTCCCAGGAGAACGGAGACGACGCCACTAAGGCCGTCGAACGTCCCGCAGGTGGTGAAGGAGTTCCCCTCCACTGCGACGTTGCGGGTGATGGCGTGCGCAGCGAAGTAGATGGTGCCGTTGTCCGTACCCGTCTGGTTGCACAGGTCGAACTGGTTGTCCTTGACGGTGATGTTCGTGCAGGCGTTGATGACGCCCGTGGTGCCGAGGAGGATACGGACAGCCTGCTCCTGCACCTCGTCGAAGGCGTTGCGGGAGATGTCCGCATTGATCACGGAGTCGTTCGCCCCCACGGTCGCGGCGTCCACCTCGAGGCGGAAACCGTGGCGACCCGAGCTGTAGACCTTGTTGCCCGTGAAGGCGAAGTTCGCGAGCTTCTGCCCACTCCCCACGCGCACCAGGGACTCGTAGCCGTCTCGGATGGTGTTCCCGTCGATGATGACGTTGCGCGAGTATGCTTCACCAGCCACGACCGTATCGGTATCGGCCACGATGCTGATGGGGGCTACGTTCGAGTTGATGCGGGTGGTGTTGCGGGAGAATGCCGCGTCCGTGAGCAGGCCCTCCACGAGCACGTCAATGGCCTCCCCGGTGGACACGATGGTGTTGTCGCAGATGGAGAGCCCCGTGATGCTGTTGAGGATCACGGCGGTCTCGGATGTGCGCACCACGATGCCCTTGGCGGCGGAGTACCCACCCGTGGCCGAGGTGATGGTGTTCCCGTTGATGGCGATGTTGGACGGGGCGAAGTCCCTGATCGAGAACACGATGGCGTCTTGGGTGGCCCCGAGCACGTTGTTGTCGAGGATGGAAAGGTTCGCGAAGGCAGTAGGCGCCTGGCTCACATCGACGTGGATACCACGATCCGTGCAAGTGCTGATTGTGTTGTTCCGGACAGTGACGCCTGTCATGGTGCATCCGGTCTCAACGCCGACATACACTCCCCGCTCGGCTGCGTCTCCGATGTTGTTGTCGGAGATGTCGACTTCACGGATGATCCCGTCCGCGAAGTCCGTGCTGCCCACGGCAAGCAGTTGAATACCAACCCCGGCGGTCCCAACCGGGTTCGTGAGCACGGAGATGTCATTGCCCGTGATGGACGCCTGCTCGAGGGTGCAGCCACCGCCTACGTTGATGTAGACGCCGGGCCCGCTCATGTTGCGAATGGTGTTCGACGCGATGCTGAGCCCGTAGATGCTGGACGTGTCCCCTGGGTTGAGGTTCTGTCCGAAGCCGATGGCGATGCCGTAGGTGAAGCCCGTCGACCCGTCGTCCATCACGAGGCGGTTGCCGTTGATGGCAATCGTTCGCGCAAGCACCGGATTGGGGGCCGCGTTGCCGGCGGCAAAGAGGTGGATGCCCCTGGAC
>ERZ761596.62-NODE-62-length-29916-cov-25.888818_pt1 | contig 29916 bp, 37 predicted proteins | sample MGYA00512166_ERZ761596 | MGnify/ENA primary metagenome ERZ761596 (study PRJEB28899, sample SAMN03785556) | bioreactor sludge metagenome | biome: EBPR Sludge; feature: EBPR Bioreactor; material: 0.22µm filtered reactor supernatant | place: Saint Lucia: Queensland...
ACAAGGCCCTCACCCCCGCCATTAAGCAGAGCGCTGACCACCAACTGCACTGGAACAAGATCACCAACGAAGGCCATGCCGCTGTTCGCGGTTTGTCCGGAAGTTTGGGTACGTTGTGGATCACTTATGGATCTTTGGTTCCGCTGTTGGCTGGTGCGGCGATAGGTTCTGCTTTTGTGAATGCGGCTAAGGCCGGGTCTGAGTTTTCTTACCAGCTAACGTTCGTCAAGGCACTTGGGAATGAATCCGCTGAAGCGATTGAACGCTTGTCGTCATCGGCATTGGCACTATCCCAAACTGGTCTGCGTGGGCCAACGGAAATCGCCAGCGGTTACCGAATATTGGCACAGGCTGGTCTTGACGCTGCCGCCGCGTTGGAGGTTATGCCACACGTTCTGAATTTGTCCACTGTTGGTGAGATGGAGATGGAGCAGGCAGCCACCACACTGGTGGGTGTCATGACAGCCTTCAACCTGAAGGTTGAGGACGCCGGCCACGTCGGAGACGTGTTTGCCAAAGCTGCAGCCTTGTCACAAACATCTGTCCAGTCCATGACTGAGGCCATGAAGTACGCCTCTGTGGTTGGGGAACAGTATGGGGCAAGCCTTGAGGATTCGGCCGCAGCGTTGACGCTTTTGGCCAAGGTGAATATCACAGGAACCTCGGCTGGTACGGCTTATCGCAACATGTTGAAGGAATTGTTCACCCCGGTCCCGCAAGCGGCAAAGGCGATGAACAAACTTGGCTTGGAGACAAGAGACGCAAATGGCAATCTGAAGTCCTTTGTCGACATCATGAATGATCTTCGTGAGAAGATGAAGGACTTTAGCCAAGGGGACACACTAAGTATTACGCAGCGTATCTTTGGCGAGAGGGGTGGAAAGGAAGCATCCCGAATGTTGGCCATTGAAAAGGCCGATTGGGACAAGCTGGTGGCATCCATCAAAGACTCAAATGGGTTTATGGAAGGTGTTGCTACACAACTGGAGAATACAGCCAAAGGTAAGTGGGCGCAGGCGTTGAACACGTTGAAGGTTCAACTGGTCACCGCTTTTCAGGAGATGGAACCTGCTTTCAGCGATCTCGCTGACAACTTCAAACAGTTGTTCTCTGACCCATCTTTCGTGAGCGGTTTGAAATCAATTGTTGGCGGAGTAGCGTCGCTCACATCAACCCTCGTATCTATGGCCTCTGTGCTGCTCACAGGGGTGCAGATATGGGCGGTATATAAAGCGGCAGTCATTGGTGCGGCAGTTTGGACATCGGCTGCGACTGCGGCTTCCGGTTTTGCAGCCAGTATGTTGGCCGTAAACGGTGTCATGGGTCCGGCCTTGGGAACAATGGCCACCTTGCGGGGCGTTATTGGTGGGCTGCCCTCACTCTTGCTTGCTATTCCCACACCGCTGACTATCATTGCCGGGGCTTTGGCAGCGGGGGCTACTGCGTGGGCAATCTGGGGTGGAGCGGCGTCTCGCGCTGGTGACATGGCGTATGACTCTGCCAAGCGAGCAGAAGGTGCGTTGGCAAAAGTCAGACGCAGGGAGAAGTACGGAGTCGGGGATCTTGGTGAGGCTCAAGAGGAACTAGATAAAGCAGAAAAACTGCTGAACTTACGGATTGAAGGCAGGGCTACTGGCACTGCGCTTTCAGATGCGAGGGCGTCTGTCGGTAAATGGACAGAGGTTGTTACCGACCTTGAAAAAGAGAAGTACAAGGCGTCGAACGCTTCTGAGGGTTTGAAGAAAGCTGTCGAAGGTAAGCCTGCGACAAGGAAGGCTTCTGAAATTCTTGGACCTGATCCAAAGCCCGTAGGGGGTGGACCCAAGAAAGTTCGTGACTACAGCGGCGACCTTGAAAAATCCAACATCGCATCGCTGGTTGAACAGCAGCAGGAGAACATCAAGGTTCTGGACCTTGTCCATAAGAATCACCTGATCACTGAGGAGCAATATCAATCCAACATTGCAGGCATCTATGCTGAGTGGGGTCCGAAGATTGAGAGCGAGTACAGGGAGAGCATTTCCCGACTCGCCAAACTTCAAGCCACTTCGAGCGGTGATGAGGCAAAGCAGTATGAGAAGAAGCGCAAGGACATGGAAACGGCTTACCGCAAGTTCCAGTTCGATGAGGCTTATCGTTCTGCGGATTCGCTTGCTGCTGAACAAGGGAGAATCAAGAAGTCGGGGGAAGAAATCCAGAAGATTATGGAGGAGCAACAAGCCAACACAGATCAGATCATGGAAAGGCTCGCAGCCACACGCCTGAAACTTGACATGACTCCTGAGCAGGCAGCCGGATACGATGCACGAAAAGCCGTGGAAAAGCCCTTGGACAAGGCTATTGCTGGAAAGCAAGCGGAGGCCCAAAACCTGTTGAATGCCGGGTACACGGAAGAAACCACGAACATGAAGGCTGTTCGTGCCGAGATCGAATTGCTGCTTGAGGCTCGTTCTCGTCTGGCTGGTCAGGCAGCGGCGCAGGCGGAAGCCGAAGTCGGCTTCGCCCGCTCTTATGAGTTTGGGTGGAAGCAGGCGTTCAGAACCTGGACCGATGAAGGAACGAATGCGGCCAAGACTGCTGCTGACTCGTTCGCCATCATGACCAGCAGCATGGAAAGTCTTCTGGACAATTTCTTGACCACCGGAAAGTTGAATTTCGCTGACTTTGCCAAGAGCGTCATCCTGAGCATTGCCAAGATTGAGGCCAAGGCTGCTTTGGCTAAAGGGTTGAAGGCTGTTGGTGGTGACGGTGGTGGTTTTGGTGGGATCATCTCAGGAATTCTGGGTGCCATAACTGGTGGCGGTGGGGGTGGTTTCAGTTCTGGAGATTTTGCCAATCTAGCATCGAGTTTCATCGACAGTGCCAAGGGGAATGTCTTTTCCGGGTCGCCGTCTCTGCACACTTACGCAAACACGGTGCAGACGAGTCCGAAGACCTTTGCCTTCAGAAACCTTCATGGTTTTGCTCGCGGTGGTGTATTCGCTGAGGCCGGTCCCGAAGCTGTGATGCCCCTTTCTCGTGACAGTAAAGGCCGGTTAGGTGTGCACATGCAGGGTAAGAGTGGTGGTCAGCCTATCAACATCACGGTCCACGTCAATGGCAACAGCAACGCCCCCGACGTTCGTCGTGCGGCAGGGCAAGGGGCGAGGGAAGCCCTTTCACTGATGAATGGAGCACGCCGCTATGGCTGAGTTTCTTGAAGAACGCCTCCCGGTCAATGTCCGCATGGGGGCAAGTTACACGGACGGGTACGAAGTTGAGATCACCACGACAGCAAGCGGGGTGGAGTACCGGAAGTTGACACATCGCTTCCCTGTGCGCAGTTTCCACATCAACTTCACAATGATGCGGGAAGATCTTGCTGCACGGGTGCTTGCACTCTATCACCGTGCCTACGGCATGTACGCTGGTTTCAGGGTAAAATGCCTGGATGACTTCACGACCAACGCCCGTCTGCTGGCACCAACAAAAGACGATTGGATACTCCCGAAGATTTCTAGCGGGGTGTATCAGTTGATCGTGGGCTATGGTTCGGGGGGAACACCGTTGGGTATCGGTCTCCCCTACAGGAACATCTATAAACCTGTGTCTGGCACGGTGCTGATTTCCAAAGATGGGGTTTTACTGTCTTCTGGAGTGAGTGTGAACTATGCAACGGGGCGAGTTACAATCACCCCTGCACCAACGACAGAGGTCATTCGTGGGGGCTGTGAATTCGACTTGCCTTGTCGCTTCAACAGCAAGATTGAAGTATCGTCTGTATCGGCCGATGTCCGGGATTGTGGTGGCATCGACATCATTGAACTGGTTGCGCCATGAAAAGTGTGGTTGCGGATTACCGTTATCGTGTGCTGTGCATGAAGATCGTGCCTGTGGTTGGCTCGACCATCTATTTGACTGACCATGTCTCCGACCTTGTCATGTCAGGGCACACCTACATCAGCACGTCAGGTTACCAGTTCACAGGCTACAGCGCAGGCTCAGATTTCTCCCCATCAACCATCGACATCGAGGGGATTGCAGGGGTGGCTGGTATAAGTCGTGCGGCAATAAGTAGTGGTGTCTTTGACGGGGCACGCTGCTACGTCTTTGCTACGGATTGGACCAGCCCGACAGAAGATGAAGAACAGATCACGGTCGGCGTCTTTGGCAAAGCCACGATCATGGATGACCGATACACCATCACCGGGGTATCGCTGATCGACGCTCTGAATCAGTCCGTTGGTGACACATATGGGGCGCAGTGCCCGAAGAAATTTGGGGGGACTGAGTATGCGGGCTGTGGTGTAACGCTTACCTACCCTAACACTGTGACCGGCACCCTGACCGGGGTAGCTAGTGCATCCGTGTTCTCTGACTCCACACGTCCTGAAGCTGCTGACACTTTCACAGCCGGGACCATAAAGTTCACCACCGGGTTGAACGCGGGGCTGAAACCAATCGAGATCAAGACTTACGGTTCTGGCGGGGTTATCTATACCTACGAAACCTTCTACTATCTACCGGCCAATGGAGACGCTTACGAGATGGTTCGTGGGTGTCGCAAACGCCTGTCCGATTGCCAAGCCTACGGGAATGTCGTGAATTTTGGCGGGCATCTTTGGATACCGGCCGGCAGCACCTACGCTCATGTGGGTAAATCAGGATGACGGCCGACGACATCATCGCTGCGGCGAGAGAGTGCATCGGCCTGCCGTTCAGGCACCAGGGGCGGTTTGATACCGGGACCATTGATTGTGCTGGTGTGGTTGTCCACGCACTGCAATCGTGCGGTTGTGAGATTACCGACCGGACAGCTTACGGGCCTGTGCCCAACAACGGGTTGCTGGAGCAAAGCCTTGATGAACAGCCGTGCGTTGAACGAGTTTTTGACATGACCCCTGGCGACATCCTGCTTCTGAGATTCACCAAGCAGCCGCAACACCTGGGTATCTATACAGGTGAAAACATCATTCATGCCGATTCCGATGCTGGAAAATGTTGTGAGCATATCCTGAACAAGCGCTGGTCATCCCGTGTGGTCAGAATTTACCGGGTGAAAGGGTTGGTATGAGCACAGGTCAAATAGTCGGGGGAGTAGTCGGAACCGTCGTAGGGTTCTTCGCAGGCTACCCGATGCTCGGCGCACAACTCGGAATGCTCGCCGGGGGAGCCTTGGACCCAGGAAAAGGCCCGAACACTTCCGGCCCCCGCCTTGCTGACCTAACCGTTCAAACATCCACCTATGGGGCTGTCATCCCTCGCCTATATGGGACACAAGCGTTCACAGGAAACGTCTTCTGGCTTGAAGGAAACGCGATCAAGGAAACGCCCGTAAAGAAGAAGACGGGTGGAAAAGGTGGCAAGCCGAAGTCGACTCAGACTACGTGGGTGAACACAGCCACGTTCGCGGTTGGACTGTGCAAAGGGCCTATCGCTGGAATTCGCAGGATTTGGATCAAGGGTGAGTTGTTCTACGACGCCGGTTCTGCCGACCCGTCGACAATAGCCGCAAGCAATGCCGCAGCAGAAGGCTTTGAAGTGTACTTGGGCACAAACACGCAAATGCCCGACCCAAGAATTCAAGCCGACCTCGGGGCTGTCAACACGCCCGCTTGGCGCGGACTCGCCTACATAGTTTTCTATGACCTCAACCTGGCCAAGTACGGGGAAACTTTGCTTGGGGCACAGGTGAAGGTCGAGGTTATCAAGACGGGCAACATTGATGAGTACGACTCTAATACCATCGTCACGTCTGACGAATATCTCCATGGGTTGAAGTGGGACGGATACCGATTCTACGGGATAGGTTATTGGGGAGGAAAAGTCATTCATGCACCCGATGGTGAGACATGGACGACTGCGGATTTGGGGGCTGGTGGTTGGACAGATGTCATGTTCAACGGTGATGTCTATCTGGCAACACGAGAAGTCTCGCCCGCACGTTGCGCCAGGTCACATGATCTGATTTCCTGGACGGTGTTTGTTCCACCTGAAGCGTCGTGGGTTGAGTGGAGATCCGTGACGCTTGGTCCAAGTAAGCAGATGCTGATGCTTGGGTACGATAATATCGGCGGTATGTCTCAGGGGTATTGGGCTACCACTACTGACGCACTAACCTTTTCGAGTGGCGGACTTGGGTTTCCAATTTCGAGACAAGTTTCGTGTGTTCATAACGGTTCTGTGTATTGCATGGCTTATAGGCAAAGCGTGGGGCCTGTTGGCTACTTTGCCTATTCATCAACTGGAGCCACGTGGACACAGGTGGTGGCACCCTCGCCAATACAGTGGCCGCATGCGATTTGCGCTAACGGCACAACACTTCTGTCAATTGGTGGCGACACTAGCGGCAATTATTACGCTACCGTATCGAACGACAATGGAGTTTCGTGGAGTACCCCTGTCGCCCTTCCTTATGGGCCGTACAGAGTGTGGGAGAATGTAAGTCATAATGGGTCATACTATTGTTCTATAAGTGGTGGGGGGAACGAGTGGTTGTCCAGTGTCGATGGAGTGACCTGGGCGCTACACACTCTATCTATGTCACTGCTCTACAATTGGCCTGCTTGGAACGGCAGCACGTGGGCCACTGTAACAGACAATGTCCTTGGGTATGAAGCGATATCCCGCTGCGTCCTGTTTGGAAACAGTGTGGTGGTTTCGGCCAACCCGACGTTGGATGACGTGGTTGAGTCCGAAGTCCTTCTCAGCGGAATAATCACAGCCGGAGACATTCACACATCCCTTCTCACGTCTGAAGTTCGCGGCTATCTAATCGCCAGTCAAGGTTCCATTCGTTCCGCGCTCGAACCCCTTCGAGCGTCCTGGCCCTTCGACATAGTCCAGCACGGTTACCAGTTGAAGTTCATCCCGAGGGGTGGTTCGTCAGTAGCCACCATCGACGCCGACGACCTCGATGCACACAATGTTTCGGGCAAGCCGGGAGTTCAGATCACGACCAGTCGCGAGATGGATTCACAGCTTCCGAGAGTGCTCACGATCAAGCACTCGGACTATGCTCGTGAATACGAGGTTGGGGAACAGTACGCTGAAAGACTCGTAACCGACGCAATCACTGACGAAACCATCGACCTTCCGATTGTCCTGACATCAGCCGAAGCCGCAGGAAAAGCAGAAACCCTGCTCTATCTTCGCTGGCTGGAGCGGTTTGACATCTCCTTCACGATCCCGGCCACGTATAACAATCTGGAACCGGCTGACGTTGTCACCCTGCAAACGCCAGAAGGTGACGTGAGTGTGCGGCTGACTTCGATCAATTACACCAGCGATGGAAGGCTTGAGTGCAAGGGCAAGTACAACTCAGCCGCTGTGTATGTTCCTGCCTCCGTTGGTTCAACCCCGTTGGTCACCGGGGCAAGCACGTTGCCGTCAGTCGGTCCATCGAGCTACGTCATGCTTGATGTCCCGTACATGCACACGGCGCAGGCTGACCCGAGTTTTCTCGTGTCCATGTGGGGTGCCGATGGTTGGCCGGGGGGCGTCTTGATGCGTACAGATGATTCGGGAACAACCTGGAACGAAGTTCAGGCTTTCACTTCTCCTGGTGGAACATCTGGTATTGCTGCTGACACCCTTGGATCTGTCGATTCCCGAGTTTGGGACAAGGGCAGTCGATTGTCTGTGACACTGCAAGCCGGGGATGTGTTCGATGCCACTGAATTGGCTGTGCTCAATGGCTCAAACCATTTCGCTTATGGTGCACATGGCAGGTGGGAGATCATCGCTGTTCAGAAATGCACCCTCGTCTCTGGCTCAACCTATACGTTCAGTGACATGCTGCGTGGGCGGTTCGGGACCGAATGGGCTATGACAACTCACGTTGCTGGTGATCGTGTTGTGGCACTGACCAGCAGTGAAGTAACCACCATTGGTATGTCCGCAGCCACCATCGGATTGGCGAGAACGTATCGCGGCGTCACCTATGACCAGGACATCAGCACGGCTTCTGACTACGCCTTTACCTACAACGGGGTGAACCTTGAGTGCTTGAGTCCTGTGTATTTCAGTGGCTACAACGCTGTCGGTAGCACGGACTGGACATTGACGTGGATTCGCCGATCCAGAACAGACGGTGAGTGGCGCGACCTGGTCGATGTCGGTCTCGGGGAAACCACTGAAGCTTATGAAGTGGACATCTTCGCTGATGGCACCTACACCACTGTGAAACGTACCCTCACTGCGACATCGCCGACATGCACCTACACAACAGCCGATCAAACCACTGACTTTGGTTCGGCACAAACAACGATCTACGCCAAAGTCTATCAAATGTCCTCTGTCGTTGGTCGTGGTTATCCGACAACATGTAGTCTTGTTAGTGCCGGAAATGATCCTTACTTTGAATCTGTTGTTCTGCTACTTTCAATGCAGGGTTTGAATAACGGTGTCTTGTTCCCTGATATTAAGGGGCATTCTGCTAGTGTAAATGGCAATGCGAAAACAGTAACATCGAACTATCCTATAGGGCTTGGATCTTCAGCATCCTTTGACGGTGTTGGTGATAGAGTGTCGTATAGTGGGGCTGACCTAGCCCTTGGCACTGGAGATTGCACAATCGAATTCTGGCTATACCCTGTTACTGGTGGTGGCGGTGATGGGTACGGCAGACTTTTACAGATAGGTTCAGATGCAGCATCTGGAGGGTTGTACATTACAAGGAACGCTTCCGAAATACCAATGGCGTTTTTGGTTACATGGTATACAGCCGGTGCTTACGTTCAGGTGGTTGACTACACCCCATCTTATGTTGCTGACAACACATGGCACTATTTCCAGTTGGTCAGGGCCAGTGGAGTATGGTCACTTTATGTTAACGGGTCTCTGTATGCAACAAAAACACCGGCAACAGTTACACTCACAGGCACTGTCGTATATATTGGCTCTAACAATACAGCTACCCTGTCTTATAATGGGGGAATAGGCCCTGTCAGGGTGACAAAGGTTGCAAGGACCGACCATTCTGTTCCGACTGCACAGTTCCCAACTTACTGAGAATTACAAATGGCATCTTCAACTTCCAACCTTGATCTGATCTCGGAATCCCAAGCCGGCAAGGCTACCACCGCCAACGAACTGTTCAACGCCGGGTCTCCGGTCGCATTGTTTGGTCGTCGCTCCAGTACAACCACGGGCCTGACGTGGGGCTACTATGGTGGTCCGATGGTTGTTGATGGTGTGTTGACGATCATTGCTAATGGGACCGTGACGTTGTCAGCCAGCACGACCAACTACATCGAGGCGACCAGGGCCGGGGTTGTGTCAAAGAACACAACCGCTTTCACTCCAGGCAGCATCCCACTGTACACAGCCGTGACCGGAGCAAGTAGCATCTCAACCTGGATAGATTATCGGGCATGGGTGCAGCCATCTTGTGTTGCCGGAAAACTTGCTCGTGTCATAGCGTCAGACGCAAACACCACCTTGACTTGGGCCGAGGCAGCTAACGACATCCTACAGTTTACATCGAGCGTATCTTTGACAACAACCCGTAACGTTGTTGTTCCTTTGGCTGCAAGACAATGGACCGTCTACAACGGGACCACCGGGGCACAGTCACTACAGTTCATTGGGGCTTCCGGTACGGGGATCACTGTGACCAATGGTAAGCGTGCCATCATCTACGCAGATGGAACGAACGTGGTTCGCGTCACCGCTGACGTGTAATTCCTGTGCAGATTTTGTGCAGATGCACCGCTCACACCTGCACAATTCTGCACACCACAGACATCCGGGGCCGCAGCCACTGCGTTCAGTGTCATCAGCCTCATAGCTGGCCGACCAAAGCAAGGAATGCGTCGTAGCCCTTCGCCAAGACTCGCGAGTCCATGTGTGGGATGATGGACTCAGCGGCGAGAGCGCCCCGGCAAAGAGCGGCGATCTCGATCTCTGTCGCTGACCACACTCCGGTATCCACTTCCCGGTTCGAGATCTGTTCCAACGTGATGACCGCGTTATCAACAGCGGTCTTGTCCTTCTTGTCTATGTTGTTGGCATCATCCGAGGCAATCGAGACAATGAAGATGACCTTGCCGACCTTCTTCCAATTGTCGGGCGAGTTGTCACCGTGCTGAAGTCCGAGGATTCCGAAGTGAAGTTCTTTGCCAAGGGAATCGACCAGCCCTTGCGTTACGGGTATGCGAATGGGGTATGGGATGCGTTTCTTCTTCATTTTCTTCTTCTTTTAGGGCGCTCTGTGGCGAGCGGATTGAAAATCCGTGACCGTCTATGCGGTCTTTGGATTCTGAGGCGCTGTGATTTATGCTTTTGGCCTGCGTTCAAGTTCCCAACGGTGCTGACGCCAACCCCGGAAGTTCGCATAGAACTTGTCGCCCGGAACTGCCATGGCTTGGTGCTCGACTGGGGACATGTGCGGAGGATCGGCCAATATCAGACGCAGATACAGCTTGGAATCTTCTTCGGGCGTGCTCTCTTTGCCTTCGTGGTTCGTGTAGGAAACACGGGCACAACTGGCTGCCGACTTGATGATCCGCACCGGGACGGCTCCGTCGCTCTCCTGTGTGTAAGGCAGATGCCAGTCACCGAACGCGACAAGTTTCGGAGTATTCATCAGATACCGACAGTGCATCAACCCCGCCAACTCCTGAAACTCCGGTTGTGCCATTGGGTGATCGCGCAGGGCGAAGAAGTTGTCCCATTCCGTGGACGTGACCACGACGTGGATGTGTTGGAACGGTTCGAGAATGCGATTGGCGATCTGCTTGTGTGCTCCCAGGTGATCCAGTACAGATGCGTGGACACAAGCATCGTCCATTGCTTGCAACCATTGTATTCTGCATTCCTCCCTATAGGATTCGTCGAGTTCTTCGTCGGCCTGCATCCCCGGCTGATTCTTCCCCCAATGAATCGGCATCGCTGGGTCTTTCAGAATGCTCTCGATCATTTTGGTAACAGGGATCGCCCTCGACGACGACGCGTTCCTACTGTTATGCACCACGATCCCGTCTGCGAAAAAGTTCTCGAACTCACCGGATATGCTGAGATCGTAGGTGTCCTGGACGCACTCAAGTTCAACGCTATCCACGGTAGTGAACTCCGTCAGCAGCGGAACCCCTATCTGCCACCCTTGGGTGATATGAATTTCTCTGTGTGAATCGGGAGTCACAGCAATCACATTATCAATATCAAATGCCAGATCGGGCCGCTCGTGCTTAGGTATGATGTGGTGAATGTGGAATGACGTGGGTAGGGGGTCGCCAGAAATAGCGCAACGCCCTAGTTGCCGATCTGAGACATCCCCTCTCACCTGCTCAGTCCACCGGCTTACCCACACCCCGTCAATTTTTTTGAATTTCTCCGGATTAACACCCGATCCATATTTGTAGGTCAGAACCTTTGACTCTCCAGGGATTAGATCCCCCATTCTGACCCATCCAACGTTGGTGAAAATTCTGTGGTCGGCTGTTGCGACAGTTGTGTAATCACCAGCAGACAACCTGTAGGTAGTTTTGCGGCCTGAGTACACACAATCAGTTACGTGTGCCGACACAACTGCCCCGGTAACTTCGTTGACCTGTCGAATGAGCATTTGCTCTAAGCGTTTACGTAGGGAGAAGCGCCGAGAGCCTGACGCATGTCTCCACGCCTTCCATGCTGCTCCATTGGCCGTCCACACTCTTCCGACCTTAGATGCTCCAACTACAAACCCCTTCCTGCATGCCGTGTTGATGTTCAAGGCGTGCTTATGCCCGAGTATGTTGGAGATGTCACGGGCTGAGTAGATGGTGCGGTCATCTATCGAATCGAGGAACTGGCCGTTGTGCCTACTGGCCACACACTTAGCCGCACCGTTGTGCCACTTATCCACAAACTCAGCTATTGTCATACTGTGCACCCTCCTGGCCTGACCAGGCCCTGGTGTTGGTAGATCAAAATCAAGTCTGGCACTGCCGGCAATACAAAAGGTTCGATGGGTCATGAACTCAGAGTGGATGAATCGGGGGTACATCAACTGCATCGTGGTCAGTCGATTGCCATCCTCGGTGATCGAGTCAGCGATGATTTTTGCTGTGATGGTCATTCTTCTCTCCAGAGGACCTTATCCACATCGAATGTCGAGCCGACATCAATGGTGAATTTGCGGGCAAACTCGCCAAGCGTCCCCACTTGCTCCTTGGTGGCATAGTGTGTACTTGTGATGGTCACAGGTGTGTTCAGGACGAAACTGATCTTGAACTCCTTGCAGTTCGGTCCGATACCGAGGGCTTCCATCAACTCCGTGACTTCTTTTGAAGGGCAAGCAACAATACTCATTTCATCTCCTTAACGTAAACTCCAGCTTCCTTGAACATCGCGAGTGCTTCCCGATGGCTGTCGCCCCACCGCTCCAAAAACCCTTCGTCGGGTTCAGGGAACAACACAGTGGATACTCCGTTCTGAATAATGATCGCGGCACAGTTGGCGCACGGGGCATGCGTCACATACATCGTGCAGCCTTCAACCGACTGAGCCGCGAACGACAAGGCGTTCACTTCGGCATGCACGGTGCGGCGCAACTTCCTGTCCCGGCCCCCCGGAGAGTCGTCGACCCCGGCCGGGAATCCGTTGAAGCCAACACTGACGATCCGTTTCTTGTAGTCGACGATGACGGCCCCAACGCGACTGCTGTCGTCCTTTGACCACGACGAGATGTGGACTGCCAGATTGTAGAAGCGCTTGTCCCATTTCGACCAAGCGGCCACCCATACGTTTTCACTCAGTGACATTTCTTCAACCCCTTCACAGGACTTTCAACGAGTTCGTGTTCCGGATGTTGCTCGAACCAGCCAAACATCTCCAGCAGCGTGCCAAGCTGGTCATAGACCAGGGCAGCTTTCGGGATCTCAAGCACGATGCGACTTCCCGCTATGTCGAGGGCGAAGTACGGCTTGCCGTCCTGGTCCTCGACGACCCCGAGTAGAACCCCGGTGTAGTTGTTATTCATTGCACACTCCTTAAAGAACGATCAAGTTGTCAGCCACGGACGTGCTAATTTCTTCATGGCTGACCAGCAACGTCTGCCGGAAATCGACAGACTTCAAAAACCCGAGCATGGACTCGGAACGTTCCTCGTCACACCCGTGCATGGGTTCATCCAATACCAACAAGCCGCACTGAGGGAGGAACGTGCGCAGGCAACTTGCCCTCAACGCCAACCCGAGCAAATCCAAAGTGGACCCGCTCAACGACTCGACACTCTGCCCATTCACCTTGAACCCGTCTTTCTCCTTCGTTACCCATGACTCTTCCTTGCGCATTTGGGAGAACATGACCGAGACACTGGCGAGCACCGTGTTCCACAGCTTGTTCGCGATCACCGGGCGAATGGCGCGCAGCTTTTTCACCAGCCCGTTGTTGAACGACAACGAATCCAGGTCCGCTTTGCATTCCGCAATCACGCGCTGCGCATCGTCCACACGACTCTGACAGACAGCCCACATTTGCTTGGCCTGGTCATGGGCCTTGGTGATCTCGCCAATCTCTTTGCGGGCCAGTTCGATTTCTCCGGTTGCCACGTTGAGATTGACGATGGCCTGGTCCTTGGCTTCAGTCAGGGCGATGATCATGTCCGCGTCCGGGGCCATGAGCACGTCTCTTTCCTCAGCAACTTTCTCATACACGCGAAGCGCCTTTTCCCACTGCTCCTGCGCCAACTTGGCACGAGCCTCGTCCGCCTCCTTAGCCTTCCAATCTGCTTCAATCGCAGCGACCCTCTTGCGCAGACCCTCAACATCAGCCGCTCCCTCAGTCGGCACACTACCGACCCAGTTCACTTTGGGCGGGTAGAACTCTTCGTCCAGTTCAACGTATCCGTTAAGTTTGTTCAGCAGCGGTTGCATGCGCGCAGCGGCAGTGGGGATTGGCTCAATGTACGCTGCGCGGGCTTCCGCCTCTTTCAGATTGTCTTTGAGTGGCTGCAGTGCTGGTTCTATCTCGGCGAGTTTGGCGTCGATCTGTGCGTTCGTCTCGGTGATGTGCGTCAGATGGGCGGTCGGTTGCCCACATTTGCTGCAGGGTCCGCCGTCCAACCTTTGCCGGTTCAACTCGCGGAGGGCACTATCGATTGAGGCAATGTCTCGACGAATTGACTTCTCCGTAGCGTCGAATGATCTGAATGCTGAAAAGAAAGTCTCGGCCGACCCGTTCCAGTACCGTGGGACTTCCGGCAAGGACTTGAACACCTTGTATGCTTCACTCCGCTTCGCGTGATTCTGTGCATCAGAGAGTTGTTGCTTCAAAGTATCCATGACCACGTCGGGTTCCACGAACCGGGCCGCTTTCATGGAAAGTTCCTGTGCCTGCTTCTCGGCTTCCTTGAGCGTTGTCACCGCACGATCAACCGTCGCACTCAACTCAGTCTTCTTCAGGTAGAGCGCCGAGTTGTCCTGCCACGCCTTGTTGGTCCTGAACACTCTCTCGCTCAGGTCAGCAATCGTCCGCTCGACCGTGGTGATGTGCAGGTTGAGTGCCGCGACGTTGCCCCGGAACTCGTCCTCGTTCGGCTTCGCCGGCAGGCTTTGCGTTGCCGCTTCGAGCGTGGACTCGGCACCCTTGAGGCGTTCTTCGATCAGCAGCGGGGAACCGAGCGCGAGTTTGGTCTGTGCCGCTTCGAGGATGGTGTCGAAGACTGCCATGTCGGCTAGGTCCTCGATGAGCAGCGACAATGCTTTCGGACCTTCTTCGAGCGCACCACGAATTCCGTTCTGGCTGGCCAATAGCAACTTGCTCGCCGTTGTTGAGTCAGCACCGAGTAGCGATGCGGCGAGTGCCGAGACTTCGTTCTGGCCGGTACAGTAGACGGTGCCGTTGACCGTGACTTCAGCTCCGGACTTGGAGCGCTTGAAGTTGTAGACCTTGTCCCCGACCGTGACGGCGAGTTCAACCTTCAGCGTGTTGACCGGCTCTCCCCACGTCACGGTCTGCTCGATGGGGGTACGCAGGCTGCGGCTGCCGAACAGAGCGTAGGCGATACCTTCCAGCATGGTGCTCTTGCCGCCCTCGTTGACTGCCCGGATCACGTTCATTCCCGGCGTGAAATCCACGCTCAGGCTCTGGTGTTTGCGGAAGTTCGTGAGTGCCAGGTTATTCAGCATTCTATTGATCCCTCATCTGCAGGAAGGCCGCGAACTGGTCGTACCAATCAGACAGTTCTAGGTCTTTTGGGTAGTCATCGTGGGTGTCGAACTCATTACGAAACTCTGCTATCTCCGCTTTCAGAATGACCTCAAATTCTTTTATGTTCATTTCATCAACTCCTTTTCTGTTCCGTAGAAGTGAGACGCCGCATCACGCATCAACGGGTGGCGCGAAGCCATGTAGAGAATGATTTGTTCATACGCGCCTTTCATGCACTGCCCTTCGGGTGTTACCAGCACCCACTCATCCTTCGGTTTGAACTTCTCCATGGCAGCCAGCACGTCATCGAGTGCGGTGATTGCGGGCACCCCACTAGGAGCGGTCGATGTGCTGGTTTGGACTGTTGAATGGTCGAACTTCTTGTTCGCAATCCATGCTTGGTTCACTGCCTCTGCAGCCTCCTCGCTTTCTTCGGTAGTCATGCACCAACATTCGCACCACGGCTTGCCTCCCGCCGAGTTGCTCTCAGGGTCATCGTAAGCGCCAAGGCCCCACCTTCCGTCCATACTGAAGCACTCGTGGGCATGCTCGCAATCAACTTCGTGCGACTCTCTCATTTCATCAACTCCTTCACCGTTTCAATTTCCCGTTCGTTCAACTCGGCGTAGATGGCACCCATCACGTCGAACGCTTTGATGCTCTCAATGGACTCGGTGTTCATGGTCATGTCCTGGCCATCCACCTTCACCGAGTTCGTGATGACGAACGCTTCACTGCGCTGACGCAGTTGCGACACCGCCTTGATGACAGCCGCTGCTTCCAGAGCCGTGGCGTTGCCCACGACACGGATGAAGTTGTATTGGTAGTCCTCGATGCTGCCAAGGTCGCGCCAATCGGCTTCGATGTAGCTGTTCAGATGATCCCATGCAGGGATCAATTCGTACTCAGTGCCTGTCAGGAGGGCGGCGTACTTGAAGGGGGAGCCTATGCAATCTGCGATTGACGATGGGGCAGTGTTTCCCAAGACCACGCAGCGGCCGGAGACGAGACTTCTGTACTGATGCTCGTGCCCGAAAATGACAAGGTTGTCTCGACTGACCAAGTCCTCGACCTGCTCCATGGTCAGGTTCAGAGAGTGTTGCGTCTCAGCCGCAAAGAAATTGCCCACGTTCGCATGGAAGACAATGACCTTGTTCGATACATCCTTGAGTTTGGAAATCTCCAGGTTCAAGATGTCACTGTTTGCCAGATGCGGGACAAGGATGAACTGTTTCCACTCCGTTACAGTGGACGCCACCGTAACCTGCTCTGGGAAGTGCTGCTTCAGGATCGAGGTTATGAGGTCGAAGCTGCTATACCTGTTCTCACCAGACGGCTTCCAATCGTGATTTCCACGAACTAGTGCGAGTTTCTTCCCGTACTTCAAGAGCCAACCGCTGAAGATCTTGTATGTCTCCGTGAGTTCAAAACTGTCGATTGTGAAGTCGTCCAGCAAATCTCCAGCAATCAGGTGATCAGTGTTGTCGAGTTGTGCTTGTAGGCTCTGCCGAAGGTAGTTACGCAGGCGTGTCTGTGACTCCGGAGTTGTGCCCCCGACACGCTTGACCGCCACGTGCCAGTCCGTTGTGATTTTCGTTTTCATCTTGAACCTCTCAGTGTTTGTTCAACCGTCCAGCCATATACAACCAGACGACGCCAAGCCCTTGGGTATGGTATACCAGCAATCTCTGCAATTTCCGCAACGCACAACGTGCGCCCTTCATACTCAAACATTCGGTTTACGGATGTGTTGCGCAGGTTGATAGATCGACTTACCCATCTGCAGTTTTCTTTGGTATAACCCATTTCATTATTGCACCTGTCCAACTCTTTACCCGCAGGTCTAAACCCCATGTCCAATACAAAGTTGTCGTAGTCCAACCATCTAGGGTCTACGTTTATCCCCACCCCACCATAGCGGTTAAATGCCTCGTGGGTTTTGTTCAAACAACGCGCAAGCATTGCTTTGTGGGTGTTCCTCGTCGGAACATGAAGTTTTCCAGGTCTTTCGGCTTTCACTTTTGGTGTGCACCTGCACAGAGCGATGCGCCCACCCTTGATCTTGAAGCGTGTAGTTTTTAGAGTTCTACCACATACGTGCTGCCACAAGAATACATGCCCCTGTTTCGTTGTGTTTACATATTCCAAACACGTCCAACCGCTCTCAACAACTCCCAACACACTCTTCCATGTGTCCTTTGGACCCCGCAGCAAACAACCACACGACTTAACCTGCCCTCCTGTAAGTTGCCCGGATGGAACAGACTTCTCCCCACCACAGTCACAGACGCATGCCCACATTATCTTCGGGGTTTTGGTGGAGATGGCGATGGCCGTGAGTTTGCCAAACCTTTGCCCCGTGAGATCTCTGATTTTGTTTGCCATCAGCGGCGCTCCAAGTGATGCGTACCAACATTCAACATCACACAACCTCCACAACATGACTCAGGCTCGACAGCGCGAACCCGAACTGGCGACCATCGGCCAGTTCCCCGATGATGCTCTCGCCATCGTCATCAATGCTGTCGGCTCGCGCAACCAGCTTGGCACCGCTGTTCATGGTGAATTCAATGAGTCGGTTCTCAGTGTTCATCGTCAACCTTCCTGAAGCCAGTAATGTCTGTGGCATGATACGCTGGTTCAAAGTCACCACACACTTCCCACTCCGTGATGTCTCCGGTGACGCAGTCCTTCACTGTCACACGGTGACTTTGGCCCCCAAACGCAATCATGTACTCGGCCGATGAATAGTCCCTTCTGCTGGCCCACTGCGTGGCGGCATCCTGCGCGTCATAAAAGACACCTGTGATCTTCGTAGAGCCAACATCCTCGGTTTGCCCAAGGTCGGTGCTCCAAGCTATGAAACGTGGCTCCATTTTCTTCCTTTCATGAAATTGGCGCGAGTCGTACATACTGCACACTCGCGCCGTGATTGTCAATGTTTACGGCGGTTCACATGTCGATAGGATCGCGGAATCCAAGAAATACAGGAAATCTTGGCAAGTCCTTGACGCCGATCAGGAAGGACTTCACCTTCACCAATTTCCCCCGAAGATCCTCACGATTGTTCCAAATCCAGCGACGCAGTTCGTCGTCGAACCCGGTCCCCACGTTGAACTCAAGACCGTCAGTGGTGCGACATACAAGTGCTCCGAGGTCCCCGCGCCCGACCTTGTTTTCCTTGTGACTTGAACGCTCGGTATGACCAAGGGCGTTGACTGTTGCTTCGTTTCCATTGTGCATGCGCTCCTGAAATGCAACTACTTCGTATTCGGCATCGGTGAAGCGTTTGAGCTTACCCAAGATCCCCTCCTTCGCCGTGCTCCTGCCCTGCTTGTAGCGACCTTCAAAGCTTCTGACCATGACACCCTCCGCGCCCTTGGCAAGAAACTCGGACTCCAAGCGAAGCAGATCATCTTCGTTAACGGCGACAAGGTGCGGGACGATCCGCATGAACGGTTTGGTGTAGGGCAGGCTGTTGAGTCGGTCATGAAACGGACCATCCATATCCACACGGTCAAAGATGTGGAAGATGAAGTCTGGTTCGCCATCTTTCGACATGACGCCGCTGTTCGTGACCCGGTAACAGTCCTCGGCGTACATATCGCCGACGATCAGTTCGCCGTCCAGCCCATCGTATTCGCGATTACCGATGCACTTCTGCACGTACTCGTTGCGGATCGGTTTCAGGCTGCGGGACATCGCCACGCCGTTGATGATGATGCAGCGAATACCGTCGAGCTTGGGACTAACAATGCACGGGTACTTGATCGTGCTCGTGCCCTCGATTGTGTGGGCCAGAAGTGGCTTGAACGTGCTCATCGTGTTTTCTCCGAATGAAATCCTGTGTACATGCGTCTGTTCTCTTCTTTCTGCTGCGCAATCAGAGCAGCGAGTCGTTCCTTGTTCTGCTCCGGGTTCCGCCTCGCCCTCCAGCACGGGGCGCATTGCGCGACTGTGACCCGGTTCCGAATGATCCTTTTGAAGTCGTCCTCGGGGTGGAGCCGTTGGCAGTATGGGCAACGTTTGAGTGGTGTGCTCATGTTTTCACCTTTAGGCACAGGACCTTCTTTGGTTTCAAATTGGTTGTATCCCAAACTCGTTTCCCAGACCAGTCGTCGGTCCCTTTTCCGGCACAGCGTTTGCAGGTGTAACCCTTGGTCACTCCGACATCCTTCCACCCGGCCTTCTTGTAAAGGATTCCTTCTCTTGGAATTTCCACAAGAGTCTCGAAGCCCACGACAGGGTCCCCGTACTTGTCTTGCCAATCAACCACTACGGTCTTGACAAATTCATTCACGACCTTTGTGGTGAAGTTCCGAAGTGGGTACTTCTCCTCGACCGGAGACACGTTGAAGAAGATGTTGTTTACGATGTTGTTCAACTGACCGGGTGCAGTTCCAAGGTACTCATGCCGTCCTGGAAGGAATCGAGTGGCAGAACCGGCCACAATGTGGCCAAAGTAGTTGTCGCCGACTGTCACTGCATAGCAAATGTTTCTGCCGACAAAACCTTTTGGTTTCGAGTAGTGGTTCTCCATTCTCTGCAACAGGCGTTCATCTGTGCGTTTGGTGGTGGTCAATTTGATCATAGGAAGTACCCAGTTGAAATCAGGGCGTCTTCGGCGGTGTCAAAAGCTGGAAAACCGCTCAGGTCCCACGAGGCCGCTCCGAAGGGTAGTTGATGTGGGTGTATTGCTCGCCACAGTTTGGTTGTGCTGTGATGGACAACAACGATAGAGTGCGCTCCTGCCAGCGAAAGTTTATGCAAATTTGGGAGTTGTGAGATCTTGTCCTTGGCTATGCGCGTGACATGAAGGGTTTCCTTAACCTCAATTATTCCCGCATAGGGATCAGCGAAATAGACGAAATCTCCCGGTTGAGCAGCCAAATAGGAGCGTGCAGATCGAGAGTCTGGAAGACGCCAGTAGGCGAAATTTGCCTTGCTATTCCAACCCCTCAAAATGCTCTCTACAACCTTTTCAGCGGACTTGCCTCGTTGCCCCATTGTTGGTTCGTTCATGTTGTTCTTCTTATCGAGTTGAAAAATCTCCGCAGCGCGTAGCTGCGAAGGATCGAGACGACGGTGAAATACAAGGTCAGTTCAAGGTTCTGCGCCAGACTGATGTGTATGTCGTAATACTTGAAAATGACCACTTGGGAGAGGAAGGAGACGATCAGGCCAATAGCAACATTGGTGATCGTCTCGACCATGGACATGGTTCGGGTTTGGGACATGTCAGACGGTGACCGGAACCTTGGGCCGGCACTTCTCCAAGATCTCGGCAATCACCTGCGCATCCGGCTTCTCCCCGGCCTCGTATTGCTGACCGAAGTTCGGACCCAAGGAGATGGAACCCAGGAACGGCACGGGGAAGTCCGGTGTATAGGGTTGCGATACAGCGTCCCACACCGCTTCGATGGACTCATAAGCGTGGTCCCGATGCACCGACCAGACCACTTCATCGTGGATGACCGCGATGAACACCGCATCCAACTTGAAGAAGATGCCCGAGTCCCACAACCGGCCCATCGCCTTCTTCGCCAACTCCGCGCCCGCCGATTGAATCTTGAAGTTCGACGCCTGCCGGGCCGCACTCTGCTGCCGCCACTTGTCATCAGCCAGGATGGCCTCCTGCAGATGCCGCCGACCCCCAAGTTCAGTGGCGACGTAGCCCGCTGACATGGCTTCTTCCTCGACCCGTTCCTTCCACTGCTCATAGCCCCAGAACTTGGCCAGCTTGGCGGTCAGCATCCCGGTCGCGGTCGGCAGGTCCGTCACCAACAACTCCTGCATCTTGGGGGCTTCACACCCGTAGGCGCTGCCGAAGTTCACGGCTTTGGACAGATTCCGCAACGCCTTGGCTTGCGTAGCAACAGACTTGTCACCCGACTTCAACAACGCCAGGAAGGTGTCATAGTCGGTAGCCGGCAGAACATCGCCGAGGCTGGCCATTGCTTTGTCATAGGTTTCCTTGTCCCACACCACCTTCATCGCGCCGGAGGCTGTGATGCTGTGGATGTCCCGCAGGTTGTCACCAACATAGCAGCCAAGCATTTCCGCGTCCTTGGACAGACCCGCCTGCAGACGCAACTCCTGCCCACTGAAGTCCACCGAACAGATCACGGCATCCTTCTTGTGGGGGATGTAGCACTCACGGAACACGACACCCTTGGTCTTCGGAAGCTGCTGAAGGTTGGGGGACGATGAACTCCAACGTCGGGTCACCGTGGCGCACTGGTTGATCTGAGCGTGGATACGCCCATCCTTCCAATGGCAGATGTCCTTGTAGGGGCGGTAGAACATCTTGGCTTTGGTGTCGCACGACTTCATAGTCTGAATCGCGTGCAACGTCTCGATGTCAGACCCGTCAAACCGCAAGGCGAACTCCATGGCCGTGTCGTCTGACCGGGCCTTGTCCTTGATCAGTTCCTTTTCCTCCTCGGTCAGCGGGGCTTCCGTCTGGGACCCGTTGGCAATCCGCTTGAAGCGCTGGATGGCCCGTGCCAACTCCGGCTTCTTCTCCCGTTCGGTCGGCGTGCAGGAATTGACAAGTCGCACCGGCAAACCGAGCACGGTGTACAGCAGGTGCTTCATCTGCTTGGGCGAGTTCAGGTCGAACTTAGGTTCTCCCGAGAAGCTACCCTTGACCCAGTCATTGATCTGCTGGATGTCTCCGTTGGTCAGGTACTGCGCCAGCAGCGGGGCGTCGTCATGGTCCAGGACCTCGACCAGTTTGGCGAGTTTGGACGGCGTCCGCACCATCGTCTTCAACTCCTGCCCGAGCAGAATCTGGACGATTTCCTTGATCTGTGCCGGGGTCAGGTCCCCTTCATAGACCGGGGTCTTGGTCCCTTCCCACCCACAACTGATGAGAAATTCCCGGACCTTGTCCCAAGCTTTTTCATACGCTAGCGCATCGGCTTTCTCCAGTTGGTTCATCCGCTCCAAAGAGAACTTCGTACCTTGAGTGAAAGCGTAGGCGGTTAGGTAGGCAGGCTTGATCTCGATTTCGTTGATCAGGTCCCACGTTCCCTCAATCTCAGTGCGAAGGCGAAAGTGGTTGTACAGAGCGGCGGTGCAGATGGTGTCGTCCGTACCGTAGGACAGGACTTCTTCGCCCGTCAGTTCGTGCATCTTCCGGCCTTGAGTCACGTCCTGGTAACTGGCCTGCTCATAGTCCAGGTACAACTTCGACCCCTGCTTCAAACCAGAAGAAACGTTCTCGTCCACGTAGTTGGCGAGGATCTTGGTGTCGATGACGTTCGGGATGAAGCCGTGAAACCCGTTGTCCTTCCACTCGTTGCCCCAGAGTTCCCAACAGATCGGACCCTCGAACGAAAAGTTTTGTATGACAATGGGCTTGTCCTGCGGGATGGCCTCGACCATGACCTTGATCTGGTCCGTGGTCAGGTTCTTTGTCGCCTTGTGGTCGCAGGGCAGGTAGTAGGTGAAGTTGTTGTTGCGCCCGAAGGTCAGGCCCATGCCGGTCAGTTCGCTGCCAAAGACATCGACCGCATCCGGTTTGCCCCGACGCTCCAGCCACTCATCACTTTCCTCGGGCGTGCTGGTTTCAATGTCCAAGGTCACGATGGGGGATGTCTTCACTTGGTGCTTGAAGAACTCCAACGCCTGTGCATAGGTGTCTGACGTGATCAGTCGAACCTGTTGGCCCCACGACTTCAACCGGGAATCCGTACTCGGCTTGACCATGCCTGCGGCCCATTGAATCGGCTGCCGCAGGGTGTTTACCCATTCCGGGTGGAGTTTGGCCACGTTGTAGGAGGCGTAGACCAACTCTGCGCCGTCCACAATCTTGCGGAACGGCTTGAACTCGGCAACATCCTCTTCCAGTTCGTGGAGTTGCTTGCGGTTGATCATGCCCTCCACGGCCGACAACCCGCTGTCCCCGTAACGAACCAGCATGTCCATCCAAGCTTGCTTGCCGAACCCCTTGGCACCTGGAATGGCGTCAGACGTGTCCCCGACCAGGGCCTTGTACAAGGTCACGAACCGGGGGGCGAAGGGACCGTAGGGGCACTCGACCAACTTCTCACTTTTCCGCCACAACGACACGCGCTCATTGATGAGCGCTGACAGGTCCCCGTCTTCGGTGAGGACCACGATCTCACCTGGCAGGTGTTGTGCCAGGTAGGTCAGCGTGTCGTCCGCTTCGCACCCGTTGCACGTGGCAACCTGTGATCCTAGGTTCCGGAAAGTTTCCAGCAACTGGTCTTTGCACGTGTTGAACGCTTCGTACTGAGCGGGGCAACGGGACGACCGACTTGACTTGTAGGTCGGCAGAAACGTCTTGCGACGCGCTAGTGAGTTCTCCCCCTCGGTCACGAAGATGATGTCGATGGGGACAGCGTCGAGTTCCTTCAACGTGAAGACGATGGAGTTGATCGCGTTGTCCAGGCCATACGCCGCACTGTTCACGTAGATGGTCTTGCCTTCGTGCTCCACGGCTTTACCGTACTCTTCATCCTTGCCGACGAGCAATGCGCGCCACAGGAGACTTGATGTATCCACAAGCAATCTCATCGCGACATCCTTTCCGTAATCCGTTTGAAATTCCACCATGAAATACCCACGAGGTCGGCGAGCAGATAGCCGGCGACCAGCGGGGCACACAAGAACTTGAGAATGCAGCCGCCCATGACTTGCAGCATGGACCAGCACATGTTCAGCATCAGGTGCAGGACCGTGACGAAAAAGAAAGGCAGGACCAAGGCGCGGATCGCCCACTCCGGCAGATCCACCGGCTCAACATAGCGAAACGCGTCTTCCATGCGTTGTATCGCTTCCTCGCGCATGACTCTATGAGCGTCCCAATCCACGGCGGGCCTCCATTTTCTCTTTGTGGGTTTGACAGGCGATGCAGCGGATACGCCCCATCATGAGCCTGACCGCGTTCAGTTCCTCGTCGCAGTCGATGCACGTTGTCAGTGGCCAAGACCCGTCAGGGTTTGGCACCTGCTCCGGCGCAGCCTTGGCCCGGACAGCAGCCTCGGAGCGTCGGTTGTGCAGGTCCTGCACATGGCTTGCAGCATCGAGCGGGTCCGTGAACCGGGCCTCTTCTTCTGGAAAGGTTTCACTCACATCAATTCCTTCTTTTCCAAGTCCAGGATCAGTTCTCGCAAGCACTCGATCACCAGCTTCGCCTGCTCCTTGCACATGAGCATGGTCGTCTGGACTTTGTCCTTGTCTTCCCAATCCCGGATCTCGATCAGGCCAAGCCCCTCGCGGTCTTGCCCGACTTCCATGCGTTCCCCGTCGCAGCCCCAGATTTCGTACACTTTCTCGACCGTGTAGGCGTTCATGCTAAACTCCCCCATTGTTGTGCCATTGACTCGGCAACCCCTTGATATGTGCGACTGCGCTCTTTCCAGCGGTCAGGGCCGGGAGACATTCGATGTACGCGCGCTTCTCTTCCCTCGACCACATTCGTCGGCACCAACTTCGGCAAGCCTTTCAGCCACAGGCATGTCGCTTTGGTTTCCCCATGCCCGAACATCCACGGTTGGATGATCTGGTCGGGCTTTCTGATTCGTGTCGAAATGACGCTGATTGGATTCTCCAGTGCGATTCTTGGAATCGGAGCGTCGAGCAGTGTTTGCACAAAGATCAGGGCTTCGGCCTGCTCCCGGACCTTGTCCTTGAACCACCGACTTCCACTCACGGCCAAGTGAGTGCAAGGAGGGTGGGCGATCATCAGGTCCCAACCCATGTGCAACAACTCGGCGACATCGCCTTGGTGGTGCGGACCTTCCGCTTCGGTGGGCAGGAAATCGCAACTCATTGCATCGTGCCCCATCGCACGGAAAGCATCGCGGACCCTGCCGCTATACTCGCAAGCAACAAGGACCCTCATGCCAAACTCCTCACGATTCTGTCAACTTCAGCATGCAGGTCGGATACAGAACCCAGGTTGTCGATGGTGTAGTTGACCGGGAGAGTGATGCCGGCCTCGCTCTTGTGCTGGCCTGCAACCCCTTCTAGCCCGGTCCCCCGAATGACGCGAACGATGACGCCGCCGAAGCCGCGAATCTCGTTGACTTCGTTGTCAAAGCGAACGTCCGGGACAACGACGTGGTCGGTGTCCATGAAGTGGCCGTAGCTCAAGCGCCACCGCTTAACCCAGAAATCTTCGCCGAACTTCTCTTTGAAGGAGTCGCCGATCTGCTGGTACATCTGGCGAGGAGCGATGCCCCAGTACGGAATGACGACATCCTTCAGTTCGTCGCCGAGTTGCGCTTGGGTCAGGCCGAACGCTTGTTGCGCTGCCAGCTTGAGCGGGTCGGCCAGGGCAATCCGTGTGAACTCGTAACGAGTCCAAAGGTGCTTGGCGACGGTGTCTTTGCCGCTGCGGGCCAGGCCCGTGATTCCGATCAATTTCATTGTGCTCTTTCTTGTAGTTGTTGTTTAAGTTCGTCGATCTGGTTCTGCACTTGCTGCTTGAGGAACTTCCTGACGGTGGAGACTTTCCAGTAGACGCGACGAGCGCTGCTGCCACGTCGGCTAATTAGGTGCCCTTCGTGCTTATCAAAATGCTCCACGTCTGGCTTTGGAAAGATGCCGGCGGTTACCCTGCGAATCACACCAACCCTATCCACACCAAGAATCTTTCCAATTTCAATCGCCGTGAGCAGGGCATCGTGCTTGGCTATCAGCAACCACTCTGGAGGTTCAGGAATCTTGTTCGGCTTTCTTCCCATGGTTCTTCATCCTCAGTTTATGAAAGTAGTCGTACATCAGGTTGATGTACTTCTGGCGCTGCCACTCGTTCGGGTTGGCGATGCGTGTCGTGATGTTTCCGAACTTGGAGTTGAACCACGCCTTGGTCATGTACTTCGGCACCAATGCGGGGTAGAGTTTTCCGAGCGGGTCTTCCTCTTGCGAGGCGATCAAGGCAAGACCCTTGATACGCAGGTCGGTCGGGGGCATGAAGATTTTGGCATGCGATATACGGCGGAAGTTGAACTTCGGACGGCCCATGGCAAGAGCGATCAGGGCCTTGTCCACGTTCTTGCCCTGTCTACGCGCCTCCCGATACAACTTGCAGAACTCCGGAGTCTTGCTCTCGATGTGCTTCGTCTCGGTCAGGATTTTCATGTGGTCGGCGGTGATCTTCATGCCGTCACAGAATCGGCTGTAGACGATGCCGTTGATGATGCCGTAGGACACGTCGTCGTGATGGACCATGATTGAGGTCGGAGTCACTTCAAGTCTCGCATCACCGGAATTGCCCAAGCAGTAGAGCAGGCGCACCGTCTGCTCGCCCACGTCACTGACTTGGGTTACGAAGTCGACCACATCTTGTGACGATTTCGAGAGCAGGTCCTGGACGCTGTCCCCGTCTCCGGGATTCTTCATGGGCCACAGCCAGGAGTCGAACGCGTCCTCGGTCTGCGCTCCGTTTCCGGGCACGTGCGGGGCCATCACGTCGCGCAGCTTGTGGTCCTCAAACATGATGTCGTTGAGCAGCGGCAAGGTCTGGTACACCACCCGCTTCCGGGGCCAGACCTCGATCTTGTAGGCGTGCCGCAGGAGGAAGGCGATGCGGTTGATGAGGGGTTGTGCCGGGTCCATTGCAGCGCCCATTACAGCACCCCACGGATGGCGGCTTCCTCTCGCGTCTTGTCACGATTCACGGAGTGCTGGTCGTTGAATCGCAAGTCGGGATAGCGGGCTTCGAGTTTGGCGATGTTCACGTCCAGGACTTCTGACCATTCCACTCCAATCGTTTTCAGCAGCAGGTTGATGCCCCACACGCAGTCGCCGACTTCTTCGATCAGGTGGATTGTGTCGAGCGGGCGACCGTAGGCGTAGTGCTTCTTGATGACATCTGCAATCTCACCGGCTTCCGACGTGATCAGAAGCGCGGCATGGATCAGGTCCCCGGTCGGGCCAAGGTCGTTGGCCGTGCGCAGGGCAAGCGGGCTGTATTCGTTGAGTTCCATTCTTATCTTTCTTATCATCGGAAAAAGCCCGGAACAAGTCCGGGCAAAGGGGTGGAGCAGCGTTCTGTTATGCTCTCAAGGTGATCTTGCCAGCGTGCTCTTTGAGGAAGCCGGCGATAGCTTTCATCGCCGTACCGTAGTGCGGGTTGCCTCGCTGACTGCCGATCTTGATCGGGAAGTTGCGGCGGACGTATTCACGAATTTCTTGCGTGACACCCTTCTCCACGTTGGACGCCTCGGCTTGTTCTTCGGTGTCGAACTCTTCGCCGAAGTCGTCTTGGTATCTCAGGACAGGTTTTACCATTTGTTTCTCCTTATGCCAACGAAACCATCTCGGAACCGTAGAACCATACACCTGACGCTCTACCGTCCGCTGTAGTGTATGAAACAAAATACTGTGGGTTGGCATCAACGGACTCCATGCGCGCCACAACCTCCCCCACTTCATCCACACCACGTTTCAAGGCCACACGCTGGCCGAGTTCAAATTCAAAAGCCTTCATAGTTTCTCCTTGTTACAGTGCGAGCAAGGATGCCCGCAAATCACTGTCGATGTTGTCCGCCTTGGTCAACAACCAGTTCACGTAGTCCTTCGGGAGTTCGCTCAGGGCCTTCCCCCGATGCTTCCCGAAACTCATCTTGTGAATCTTCCTCGGGATATTCTGAATGTGCAGGAGTTCGGGCAAGCCGCACTCCGCGTCCCGGCACATGCGCTTGACCAGTTGCATGAGGACGTTCACGTCTTCGTCGGCCGAGTGCGCCCGGTCGTGGCAACCTTCAAGGCCCAGGTAATACTTCAGGGTGGTGAGCTTGTGGTTGTCAGCTTCCGGGTAGATGACGCGGGCCGCTTTCATGGTGCAGAGTGTGAGCGGCTCGCGCATCCACGGAGCGAAGTGGACGATGTCGAAGGCGGCGTTGTGGGCGACGAGGACCGTGCCTTCACCATCGAGCGGATAGCCTGCTTCTTCCATGAACTCCGAAATCGTCGGAGCGTCCGCGACCATGGCTTCCGTGATGCCGTGCGCCCCCATGGCGCCCGGTTGAATCGGCTTATCGGGATTGATCAGGCTGTAGTGCCGACTGACCTCGTTGAAGTTCTCGTCAGTTTCCACCCACGAGATTTCGACGATACCCGCGTCCTTACCAAGACCTGTGGTCTCGGTGTCTCCAAAGATGTATCGGTGCATTGTTTGTCCTTGTTGTTATTGTTCGGACCTACTCAACTGCTCTCGGCCCTTCCACGAGGGTGTCCCCGAACGGACGCTTGAGGGTTCGGCCTCTTATCCAAGAGCATGTGAGTAGGCCCCGGTTACGAACCAGACTAGCTGGATTTCCGGGGTGAAGGCACGGGTGGCGGTCCTTCACCGTTGATCGACTGCGATCCACCATACCTGACTTAGCAGATTCCCCTGTCAGTTCGGGGTTCCCGCCGTAAGGCGGGTCGGAAGTCACCCGCAGCGCGGGGCGCATCTGCAATACGCTAGTGCGTTCAGATTGCTTTCGGAGCAGAGAAAGAGTAGTTCGTGTAGGACCCGTTCTTGCCCTCTTGGGCGTCGGCCGTGATCTCGACAACCTCCAACTTCACCACCTTGCCCTCGGACTCGGGGCGTCCGCGTTGCCCGCAGAAGTAGGCGAAGTTGGCCGACGAGGTCTTCGACAACTGGACCCGGACCAGTTCCCGGTCATCGTCCGCGATGACGCCGTTCTTGGCGTCCCACGTGATGTAACCCCACAGGTCCACGTAAGGTTCAAGGTGAGCCTTCGGATAGCCCTCGGCCTTGAGAGCGTCGATGTAGTCCATCACGGACGATCCGGGTTCCCCGGAGATGGTGATCTTGTCGAAGGAGTTGCGGACCTTGTCCTTGGCTTCCTTGTCGTTGACTCCCGGCACAGCCAGGTAGCGCATGTTGAACGACTCGACACGCAGGTGGAACTTGTCGCCGATGGGCCCCTTCTTGCTGTGCTTGGCCTTGCCCTGCTCGGCGGTGACCGCCGGAGCGGCGAGTTGCCACTGCTCGATGTCCTCAATCGGGATGGCGTTGGCCTTTTCCTCGAACGCCTTCCGGTACTTGATCGGGGCCTTCGGTTCAGCGACAGCGGTGCCGGTGGCAGCCTTGGCAATGGCGGTGGCGGCAGCGATGCCGGCAGCGATGGCAGCTTTGTCGACGGTGGGGGCGGTGGGGGCTTCTTTGGTCACGGTCTTCTCCTTCGTGGTGGTTGCGGTTTCGGTGTCGTCTTGCGACTCGAATTCAGGTTGCGATTTCAGTCCGGCCATGGTGATGGTCCTCATAGTGGTTGGTAGTACAGGGATGGATTGTACGCAGTACATACAGCGGCGTCAACATGTGTTCATAGTGCACACTCCTTTCTATTTTGTCATCTGCATCTGGTCAAGGAGGGTACGGGTTTGCTGTAACGTACCCTGTGGCAACTTCAATTTTCCGCAGCAGGCGGATGATGCGAGGCACACCCTCACTGAGGGGTGACTTACTCATGTACTCACGATGCATCCAGGCCAGTTCCTCAGCAGCTTCAATCAAAAGTTCCCAACACACTGTGTTGTCGTCTTGTTTCATCCCACTCCTTTCTGTTTTGTCATCGGCGTCTGACATCAAACATCCACCCCGTCGTGTTTGGAGGTCCGGACAGAACCTGCGTCGGTCTAGGGTGCTTCTCCTGCACGGCGCATCCTGGTAGAAACCTCTGGTCACCCCGAGGAAAGACTAGGACGCAGGTTGCAGCGAAGAACCCTCGTGGGGCGTACTTGCTCGTGCAGTTGTGCGGCGCTTTGAAGTGCTTGCAGTTCACGTTGAAGTGCATTCCTGCCTCCCTCTCTCACTTG